>Ga0180218_1000289_pt1 | contig 60748 bp, 60 predicted proteins | sample eDN3rd37CKraftBY_FD_151334 | JGI IMG/M metagenome (GOLD analysis project Ga0180218, IMG submission 151334) | Enriched backyard soil microbial communities from Emeryville, California, USA - eDNA 3rd pass 37_C Kraft BY (version 2) (version 2) | ecosystem: Environmental > Terrestrial > Soil >... | reverse complement strand
GGCTCGACGAACTCGGCGCAGCCGAGCTGGATCACCGGGACATCGCCCCGCACGTGCAACGTGAACTCGATTCGCTCGGCGTCGCGAACGCGGGATGGTGGGCCCAGTCCGTCACCGTCGCCTACGAACAGCACATCGGCCGGCGCGTTCCCGGCCAGCAGTCGGACGGAACCTTCTCCGCCGCCGCGAGCCGCACCGTCGACGGATCACCGGACGACGCGCTCGCGGCGTGGACCGCTCTGGTCGGCGGCCGTACCCGCCTCGCCGGCCGGGATCTCGCCGGCGACCCGACGACCTCCACGACGCCGAAGTGGCGATACTGGCGCTGCGCGCTCGACGACGGCACCCGCGTCGAGGTCACCATCGGTGAGAGCGGCCCCGGCAGGAGCCGGATCGCGGTCGCGCACAACCGGCTTCCGTCCCCGGATTCCGCGGACGATGTGAAGGCGTTCTGGAAGGACCTGCTCGCCGGGCTGTGAGCGGGCCGCGCGGTTCCCGGCCGGCGCGATGGTTCCCGGGTGGTCAGCCCCAGACCGGCACCGGTTCGAGGATCTCGGCGCGGGCCTCGGGTGCCGCCGCGCGCAACGCGTCCGCGGACTCGTCGTCGGGTCGGCTCTGCGACCGGACCTCGGCGTCGACCCGCGCGCGGTACGTGCTGATCTCCCGATCCACCGTCTCCGTGTCCCAGCCCAGGATCGGAGCGACGAGCCGCGCGACCTGCTCGGCGCAGTGCACCCCGCGGTGCGGATACTCGATGGAGATCCGGGTGCGCCGCGCGAGCAGGTCCTCGAGGTGCAGCGCGCCTTCGGCGGCGGCTCCGTAGACGACCTCGACCTGCAGGTACTGCGGCGCATCGGTGAGAGGTTGCAGCAGTTCGGGTTTGCCGTCGGCGTGGGCGAGCACCTCCTCGACGAGCGAGCCGTACCGGTCGAGCAGATGCTTGATCCGGTACGGGTGCACCCGGTACCGATCGGCGAGGTGCATCGTCTGGTTCACGAGCGCGAAGTACCCGTCGGCGCCCACCAGCGGCACCCTCTCGGTGATCGACGGCGCGATGCGCGACGGAATGTCCTCGGCGGCCAGATCGACGGCGTCCTCGGCCATGACGCGGTAGGTGGTGTACTTGCCGCCGGCGATCGCCACCAGCCCGGGCGCCACGCGCGCGACCGCATGCTCGCGGGACAGCTTCGAGGTCTCGTCGCTCTCCCCCGCGAGCAGCGGACGCAGACCCGCGTACACCCCGTCGATGTCCTCGGGGGTGAGCGGGGTGACGAGAACCTCGTTGACGTGGTCGAGGATGTAGTCGATGTCGGCCTTCGTCGCCGCGGGGTGCGCGAGATCGAGATTCCAGTCGGTGTCGGTGGTGCCGATGATCCAGTGGTTGCCCCACGGGATGACGAACAGCACCGACTTCTCGGTGCGCAGGATGATCGCGGAATCGGCGACGATGCGGTCGCGGGGCACCACGATGTGCACGCCCTTCGAGGCACGCACCCGGAACCGGCCGCGCTGCCGCGACAGCGCCTGGATCTCGTCGGTCCACACCCCCGTCGCGTTGATCACCACGTGTGCCTTGACCTCGGTGACGGTTCCGTCCTCGGAATCGCGCACCTGTACACCCGACACCCGGTCCGCTTCCCGCAGGAACCCGACCACCTGCGTCGACGTACGCACGACCGCGCCGTAGTGCGCCGCCGTCCGCGCCACCGTCATCGTGTGCCGAGCGTCGTCGACGACCGTGTCGTAGTAGCGGATCCCGCCGATGAGCGACGACCGCTTGAGACCCGGCGCCATGCGCAGTGCCCCCGACCGGGTCAGGTGTTTCTGCGCGGGTACGGACTTCGCCCCGCCCATCCGGTCGTAGAGGAAGATCCCGGCGGCGATGTACGGCCGCTCCCAGACCCGGTGGGTGAGCGGGAACAGGAACTCGAGCGGCTTGACCAAGTGCGGGGCGAGCGTCGTCAGCGACAGTTCCCGCTCGCGCAGCGCTTCCCGGACCAGACCGAACTCGAGCTGTTCGAGATAGCGCAGCCCGCCGTGGAACATCTTCGACGACCGGCTCGAGGTGCCCGAGGCGAAATCCCGTGCCTCGACGAGGGCGACCCGCAACCCGCGGGTCGCGGCGTCCAGTGCGGCACCGGCACCGACCACGCCTCCACCGATGACGACCACATCGAACTGTTCGGAACCCAGTCGCTGCCACGCCTCGCGGCGCTGCTCGGGCCCGAGGATCTGCACACCCGCTTGGTTGGTCACCGCGCCACTCCCTGTGCCTCGTCGACGTATCCGGACCCAGGCTAGTAGTTTTGCCCTCGTACCGCTGACCCGGACGCAACCTTCCCGACCACCGATTTCGAGCGAGGCCGCCGTGAATCAGTACATCGCTGCGATCGACCAGGGCACCACGTCGAGCCGCTGCATCCTGTTCGACCACGACGGCCGCATCGTCTCGGTCGCGCAGACCGAGCACGAACAGATCTTCCCGCGCTCGGGATGGGTCGAACACGACCCCGAGACGCTGTGGACGAACACCCGCGAGGTCGCAGCCCTGGCGCTGGCGAAGGCCGACCTGCCGCGCGGCTCGGTCGTCGCGATCGGCATCACGAATCAGCGTGAGACCGCCGTGGTGTGGGACCGCACCACCGGCAAGCCGGTGTACAACGCGATCGTGTGGCAGGACACCCGCACGGATCGGCTCATCGGCGAACTCGCCGGGGACGCCGGCGTCGACCGGTACCGCGAGGCGACGGGACTGCCTCTGTCGACGTACTTTTCGGGCCCGAAGGTGCGCTGGATCCTCGACAACGTCGAAGGCGCCCGAGAGAAGGCGGAGGCCGGGCAGCTGGCGTTCGGCACCGTGGACAGCTGGATCGTGTGGAATCTGACCGGCGGCGTCGGCAACGGCACGCAGGAACCGGGTGTGCACGTCACCGACGTCACCAACGCCTCGCGCACGATGCTGATGAATCTCCGGACGCTGCAATGGGATCCGCAGATCTGCGCGGACTTCGGGATCCCGATGTCGATGCTGCCGGAGATCCGCAGTTCGTCCGAGGTGTACGGCTACGCACGCGAACGCGGTCCGCTCGCGGGGGTTCCGGTCGCGGGCATCCTCGGCGACCAGCAGGCCGCCACCTTCGGGCAGGCGTGCCTGTCGCCCGGCGAGGCGAAGAACACCTACGGCACCGGAAACTTCCTGCTGCTCAACACCGGCACCACGCCGGTGCGCAGCGAGCACGGCCTGCTCACGACGGTCTGCTACCGGATCGGTGACGCTCCGGCGGTGTACGCGCTCGAAGGATCCGTCGCGGTGACCGGATCGCTCGTGCAGTGGCTGCGCGACAATCTCGGAATCATCCGCTCCGCAGCGGAGATCGAGGACCTCGCCGCGACCGTCCCCGACAACGGCGGCGCCTACTTCGTGCCGGCGTTCTCCGGGCTGTTCGCGCCCCGCTGGCGCCCCGACGCCCGCGGCGTCATCGCGGGTCTGACCCGGTTCGTCAACAAGGGCCACCTGGCGCGTGCCGCCCTGGAGGCGACCGCGTACCAGACCCGCGAGGTCATCGAGGCGATGCGCGCGGATTCCGGGGTCGATCTGAGCACCCTCAAGGTCGACGGCGGCATGGTCGTCAACCGCACCCTGATGCAGTTCCAAGCCGACATCCTCGGGGTGCCGGTGGTGCGTCCGGTGGTCGCGGAGACCACCGCGCTCGGCGCGGCCTACGCGGCCGGTCTCGCCGTCGGATTCTGGGAGGGCGAGGACGACATCCGCCGCAACTGGGCGGTCGGCGACACCTGGGAGCCCGCACTCGACGAGACGGAACGCGAGCGCCTGTACGGCGAGTGGAACAAGGCGGTCGAACGAACCTACGACTGGGCCTGAGCCCGGGCCGGCGGGCGGGCGCCCTCGGCGGTCCGCACCGCCGCGCCCAGGCGCCGGACGGCCTCGGCGAGTTCGTCCTCCGCGGAGGTGGCGAAACACAGCCTCACGGAGTGCGTGTGGTCGCCTGCCACCGCGAACGCATCACCCGGAACGAAGGCGACACCGAGATCCGCTGCGACAGGGAGCAATTCGGCGGCCGGAACCACGGTGGGCAGCGACGACCAGGTGAACATGCCGCCCCGCACCGGCGAATACGTCACGTCCGGACCGAATTCGGCCGTGAGAGCGGCGGCCAGTGCGTGCGCGCGGGCACCGTAGGTGGCGCGCAGGGTCGTCAGATGGGCGTCGAGCCAGGCGGTGTCGGCGAGCAGATCCGCGGCGATCCGCTGGGTCAGCGACGATCCGCACAGATCCGCGCCCTGCTTGAGCAGTTCCACGGACGCGCACACGTCGCGGTCGGCGAGCAGCCAGCCGACCCGCAGCGCCGGGGCGATGATCTTCGACGCGCTCGACAGCCGGATCACCCGGTCCGTGTGGGAGGCGACCGGCGCCGGAGGCGGTGTACCGAACCACAGGTCGCCGTACGGATCGTCCTCGACGATGCGGAATCCGTAGCGATCGGCAAGTGCCGCGAGGTGCGCCCGCCGCGGCGCCGACAGAACCGCCCCGCGCGGATTGTGGAAGGTGGCGACGGTGTGCACGAGCACCGGCCGCGCGCCGCGCACGAGCAGTTCCTCGAGCGCATCGGTGTCGAGGCCGTCGTCGTCGACGGGAACGGAGGCGAGGGTGGCCTCGGCGGCCCGGAACACCTGCAGCGCCCCGGTATACGCGGGTTCCTCGACGACGACGAGATCGCCCGGGTCGAGCAGCGCCTGCGCGATCAGGCTCAGGGCCTGCTGCGAACCGTGGGTGACGACGACCTGCTGCGGATCCACCGTGCGGCCGAGGCGGCCGCTCTCGCGGGCGGCGATCACCGTGCGCAGGTCCCCGAGCCCGCAGGTCTCGGTGTACTGGGCGGTCGCGGGATCGGCGAGCGCGGACGCGGCGGCCTCGGCGAGCCGCGCGGTGGGCAGCAGCTCGGCGGCGGGCAGGCCGCCGGCGAGGCTGATCACCTCGGGACGGGCGGTGACTTCGAGCAGATCTCGGATGGCGGAACTGGTCAACCCGTCCAGACGGCGGGCGCGGATACGTGTCATGGGTACTCCACGAGCAGAGGGGTGGTGAGCGAAGCAGCACCGAGCGTCCGGATCTGCGGGCGGAGGGATGCCGTGACGAGCGGTCGTGGGTACGACCGACCCGGGAAGAGCCTACCTCATCACGGCACCACCATGTGAACACGCCGTCTCACATCGTGAAACGCGCCACCGTCGAACGAGACTCGATCAGTCGAGATCGTCGTGCCGCATGAGCTGCCGCGCCGCCTCCGTGATCGACCCGCTCAGCGACGGGTACACCGAGAAGGTCGCCGCGAGATCGTTGACCGACAGGTTGTTCTGCACGGCGATCGCGATCGGCAGGATCAGCTCCGACGCCGTCGACGCGACCACGACACCACCGATGACCACGCCGGTCGCGGGACGGCAGAAGATCTTCACGAAACCGCGCTTGAGTCCCGCCATCTTCGCGCGCGGGTTGGTGTTCAGCGGCAGCATCACGGTCCGCGCCGGGACCTCGCCGTTGTCGATCGCGGCCTGGCTGACACCGACCGTGGCGATCTCCGGGCGCGTGAACACGGCGGACGCAACGGTTTTGAGCTTGATGGGGCTCACGCCTTCACCGAGCGCGTGGTACATCGCGATGCGGCCCTGCATCGCGGCAACCGACGCGAGCGGCAGCAGACCGGTGCAGTCACCCGCGGCGTAGACGCCCGGCACCGCGGTGCGCGACACGCGGTCGACCGGGATGTAGCCGCCGCGATCGAGCTCGAGCCCGATCTTCTCGAGGCCGAGACCGGACGTGTTGGGAATCGAACCGACGGTCATGAGAGCGTGGCTGCCCTCGACGATCCGGCCGTCGGCGAGCAGCACGCGCACCCCGTCCTCGGTGCGTTCGACCACGTCCGCGCGAGCGTGCTTGACGAGGGTGACACCGCGCTCGGCGAACGCGTCCTCGAGCACGAGCGCCGCATCCTCGTCCTCGTGCGGCAGCACACGGTCACGGCTCGACACCAGGGTGACCTGCACGCCGACTTCGGTGTACGCGGAGACGAACTCGGCGCCGGTGACACCGGACCCGACGACGACCAGGTGCTCGGGCAGCTTGTCGAGGTCGTAGAGCTGACGCCAGGTGAGGATGCGCTCACCGTCCGGCACCGCACCGGGCAGCACGCGGGGGCTCGCGCCGGTCGCGATGAGAACGACGTCGGCGTCGAGCACCCTCTCGTCGCCGGTGAACAGGTTCGCGCGGACCTGGTGGGCCGCCATGCCGACCTCGCGGTCGATGAGTTCGCCGTGCCCCGAGTAGATCGACACACCGGCGGCCTCGAGCTTGGTGCGGATGTCGGCGGACTGGGCACGGGCGAGTCCCTTGACGCGGGCATGGACCTGCGGCAGCGAGACGGCGGCGCGTTCGAGCTCGATGCCGAGGTCCGCGGCGCGGCGCATGTCGGTGCGCACCCCGGTCGACGCGATGAAGGTCTTCGACGGCACACAGTCGAACAGCACACAGGCGCCGCCGATCCCGTCCGAATCGATCAGTGACACCGTCGCGCCGTACTGGGCCGCCACCAGCGCAGCCTCGTAGCCCGCAGGCCCACCGCCGATGATCACGATCCGGGTCATTTTTCTCCTCTGTATCGATTCCGAGATGGTCCTCGGGCCGGTTTCCGGGCGTGCAGGGTCACCGCTTCGCCCTCATAAACGCTATGCCACCGGGCGCGGGCAGCGCATACGGACGCGCGGACTCGGCGACAAGTGCCCCGAATCCTGCGTCGGGCGGTGACCGATTAGCCTTAGGCACGTGCCGATCTACGCCGCCTACGGGTCCAACATGCATCCGGAGCAGATGTTGCAGCGCTGCCCGCACTCGCCGATGGCCGGTACCGGGTGGTTGCACGGCTGGCGGTTGACGTTCAGCGGCGCCGACCTCGGGTGGGAGGGTGCCCTCGCGACCGTCGTCGAGGACGAGGACTCGAAGGTCTTCGTGGTGCTCTACGACGTGCCGGACGAGGACGAGCGCAGCCTCGACCGCTGGGAGGGCTCCGAACTGGGCGTCCACCGCAAGATCCGGGTGCGTGTGGACACCGCCGACGGGCCGGTTCTCGCGTGGCTGTACGTCGTGGACGCGTACGAGGGCGGCCTGCCGTCCGCCCGCTACCTCGGGGTCATGGCCGATGCCGCGGAGATCGCGGGCGCCCCCTCCGACTACGTGATGGACCTGCGGACCCGCAACAGCCGCAACGTCGGACCCGGCCGGCCCGACGCGTTCTGAGGGCCGGGGTTCCGTCAGGCCCGGGGTCCGTCAGTCCGCGTAGAACGGGCCCGGCAGGCACACCCGAACCGACACCGCGTCCCCGGGGCGCAGGTCGTCGACGTCGCCGCGCAGTGAGCGGATCGTGATGTCGGGTCCGTCGACCCGCACCTCGCTGTGCGCACCACCGAAGGCGATGTCGCGGACGTGAACGACGACTTCTCCACCGCCCCTTCGACGGAGATCTGCTCAGGTCGCACCAGAATCCGGCCGGTGCCGCGCCCCGGCGCGGTGAGCTGCACCTTTCCGACCGCCGTGTGGGCATGGTCGCCGTCCGCTTCGGCGTCGAGCGCGCTGAACGGCAGGCTGAGCTCATCCAGCCGTTTCACCCTGCGCCGAGCACGAGGTTGGTCATCACCCGCACCCCCACCGGCAGCGCCCGCTCGTCGAGGTCGAACGTGGGCTGATGGATGTCGAGCGCCGGTCCGGTCCCGAATCCCACACCGAGCCGGCCCATCGCCCCGGGGATCTGCTCGAGGTACCACGAGAAGTCCTCGCCGCCACCGGATTGCGGTGTGTCGGCCAGGGCGTCCGGGTCGGTGGCCCGGATCGCGGCCTCGAACATGCGCGCCGAGACCTCGTCGTTGACGACCGGGGGCACACCCCGGCGATAGTCCAGTTCGTAGCTGACCCCGGTCGGTGCGAGCAGACCGTGGACGACCTCGCGCACCATGGGTTCGAGCAGTTCCCACGTCTCGTGGTCGCCGGTACGCACGGTGCCGGCGAGCATCCCGGTCCGCGGAATCGCGTTCGGCGCCTTGCCCGCGCTGACCGCACCCCAGACCATGACGGTGCCGGTCCGGGGATCGATGCGGCGGCTGAGCATGCCGGGCAGTCCGGTGATGACGGTGCCGAGCCCGTAGACCAGATCGCCGGTCAGGTGCGGGCGCGAAGTGTGACCACCGGGCGAATCCAGCACCAGTTCGACGGTGTCGGCGGCGGAGGTGATCGCACCGACCCGCATCCCGACCTTCCCCGCTTCGAGGCGCGGATCGCAGTGCAGCGCGAAGATCCGGGACACCCCGTCGAGACCGCCGGCCGCGACGACGTCCAGGGCACCGCCCGGCATGACCTCCTCGGCGGGCTGGAACACCAGCCGGACTCCGACGGGCAGCTCGGGGACCTCGGCCAATGCGAGTCCGGTGCCGAGCAGGACGGCGGTGTGGGCGTCGTGACCGCACGCGTGCGAAACACCGGGGACCGAGGACGCGAACGGCAGTCCGGTCAGCTCCTGCATCGGCAGGGCGTCCATGTCGGCGCGCAAGGCGATACGCGGTCCCGTGGTGGGCCCGAGATCGCAGATCACGCCGGTCCCGCGAGGCAGCACCTTCGGTTCAAGCCCGGCCGCGGACAGGTGCCCCGCGACGAACTCGGTCGTCGCGTACTCCTGGCGCGCCAGTTCGGGGTTCGCATGGATGTGGCGACGCCATGCGGTGAGGTCCTGGGTGTGGTCACCGAGCCACTTCTCGACATAGGGGTTCATCGGCGCGCGACCCCTTCGAGGAGGCGATCACGCTGACCGGCATCGGACGCGACGCGGGCCGCGGTCGCCGCGAGCGCCCGGGCTCCGTCGAGCACCGCCCGATCCGCGGACTCGGTGATACACGCCGCCGCGAAAGCAGCCTGGTGCGTGACCGCACCACCCGAATCGAGTCCGATGACCGGATGGATACCCGGCACAACATTCGTCACGTTTCCCATGTCCGTGCTGCCCAGCGGGCGCGATCCTTCCTCTTCGACGGGCAGCGGCGCCCGTCCCATGCCGATGATCACCTCACGATATGCCTGTACGAGCCACGGGTCGGGAGTGAGTTCGGTGTAGGTGGGTGACACCGTCCGGATCCGGTGGGTGCAGCCGGCGGCGAGCGCCCCTGCCGCGAAGCAGTTCCCGGCCCGTTCGGACAGGTCGGCGAGCGACTCCGCGGTCGTCGCGCGCAGGTAGTACAGCAACTCGGTGTGCGCGGGCACGATGTTCGGGGCCGTGCCGCCGTCGCTGACGATGCCGTGGATCTGCTGGCCCGGCAGGAGGTGCTGACGCAGCAACCCGATCGCGACCTGGGCGACGGTCGCGGCGTCGGCGGCGTTGCGTCCGTACTCGGGTGCCGCCGACGCGTGCGCCTCGCGTCCTTCGTAGCTGACGGCGATGTCCGCCAGCGCGAGGGAGGTCGCACCGGTGATGTCGAAGGGACCCGGATGCACCATCATCGCCGCGGCGACGTCGTCGAACACCCCGCGCTCGAGCATGAGCACCTTGCCCCCGCCGGTCTCCTCGGCGGGGGTTCCGATGACCCGCACGGTGACTCCCAGGGCATCGGCGACGGACGCGAGACCGAGACCGGCACCGACGGCAGCGGCGGCGATGATGTTGTGCCCGCAGGCGTGACCGATTCCGGGCAGCGCGTCGTACTCGGCGCAGATTCCGACGACGAGTTCGCCGCTGCCGAAGCGGGCGTCGAACGCGGTCGGGAGATCGGCGATCCCCGTGCGGATCTCGAATCCCGCGGCGCGCAGGACCTCGACGACCTTTGCGGCACTGTGGTGCTCGTCGAACGCGAGTTCCGGTTCCGCGTGGATCGAATGCGAGAGGGCGATGAGCTCGTCGGACGCCGCCTCGATCACCCTGTCCGCTTCGGTCGTCACATCGTCCAGTCTGTCATGCCGACCGCCCGGTCCAACGGTCAGCCGAAGCGGAAGTTCGACTCGTCGGTCTTCGTCTCGAGTGCGGCGACGAGGGGCGCGTGCAGGCCCCGTTTGACGACGCCGAGGTTCGCGCCACGGGTCGAGGTCAGTCCCGCCGCCCGCTCGACCGCCGCGGCCAGGACCGCGTCCCCGTCGACGGCCTGCGCGACGATCCCGGCGGCCAGCGCGTCGGAGCCTCCGTAACGGCGGCTCGTGGTGACGGCCTCGACCGCGGTGGCCGGGGTCAGCCGGGTGCGCAGCAGCGCGGACATGCCGACGGTGAACGGCATACCGAGCTGCACCTCGGGCAGGCACCAGAAGCCGCGGTCGGCGCGCATCACCGCGAAGTCGTGGGTGAGGGCGAGCATCGCGCCGGCGCCGAACGCATGGCCCTGGATCGCGGCGACGGTCGCGGCGGGGAAGGTCAGCATCCGCACGTACAGCGCGTGCACGGTGTCGAGATAGCCGGGCAGGTCGGGCAGATTCCCGAAGATCCAGTCGGTGTCGAGGCCGTTGCTCCAGAATTTTCCGGTCGCGGCGGTCACGAGTGCGGCGGGACCGTCGTGCGCCTCCACCTCGTCGAGCAGCGCACCGATCTCGGCCAGCCGGTCGGGATGGAAGCGGTTCTCGTCGACCTCCCGGTCCCGGTCGCCGAGGTACAGGACGAAGACGTCGCCGTCACGTTCGAGATAAGGCATGGACACGAGGATAGACCCAATAGCTACTCGCGAGTAACAAGCAGGTTGGCACTAGGGTCATGCGCCATGGGAGCAGCCGACGCCATCCTCGATCCCCCCGCCGAAGCCGGACGGGCCGCCGCCGTCCTCGCCGAGCGCACCGGAGTGGCCGCCCACCCGGTCGCCGTGGTGCTCGGCTCGGGATGGCGCGCCGCCGTCGAACGGTTCGGGCCGACCGTCGCGGACGTACCCATGAACGACCTGCCCGGCTTCACCCCGCCGACCGCGGCCGGTCATCCCGGAACCGTCCATTCGATGACCGTCGGACGGACCCCGGTGCTGTTGCTGGCCGGGCGCATCCACGCCTACGAGGGCCACGACCTCAGCCGCGTCGTGCATCCGGTGCGCACCGCCGTCGCGGCCGGCGCCCGCACCGTGATCCTCACCAACGCCGCCGGCGGCATCCGCCCGGATCTGAAGGTCGGCGAACCCGTGCTCATCTCCGACCACCTCAATCTCACCGGCCGGTCGCCACTGGTCGGCGCCCAGTTCGTCGATCTCGTCGACGCCTACTCCGCCGACCTGCGCAGCCTCGCCCGCGAGATCGACCCCTCGCTCGCGGAGGGGGTGTACGCGGGTCTGCCCGGCCCGCACTACGAGACGCCGGCCGAGATCCGGATGCTGCGCACCCTCGGCGCCGACCTCGTCGGCATGTCCACGGTGCACGAGACGATCGCCGCGCGCGCCGCGGGAGCACGCGTGCTCGGCATCTCGCTCGTGACCAACGCGGCCGCGGGCGTCACCGGTGAGCACCTCGACCACGCCGAGGTCCTGGCCGCAGGGCAGGCCGCGGCCCGCCGCATGGGCGATCTGCTGCGCGAACTGGCGGCGCGGCTGTGAGCCTGCGCTTCGGGACCGCGGGATTGCGGGGACCGGTCGGCGACGGCCCGGACTGCATGAACGTGCCGGTCGTCGAGCGCACGACCGCCGGGCTCGCGGCCTGGCTCGACGCGCAGGGGCACGGCGGCGGTACCGTCGTCGTCGGCCGCGACGCCCGCACGGGATCCGCCGAATTCTTCACCGCGGCAACGGAGGTGCTCGCCGCGGCAGGATTCGACGTGGTCGCGCTCCCCCGCCCGCTGCCGACGCCGGTCACCGCGTTCGCGGTGCGCGCGCTCGGTGCCGTCGCCGGGGTGCAGATCACCGCGTCGCACAATCCCGCCGCCGACAACGGCTACAAGGTGTATGTCACCGGCGGTGCCCAGCTGGTCTCCCCCGCGGACCGCGAGATCGAAGCGGCGATCGACGCGGTCGGCGGCGTGGTGCCTCGTACGCCCGTGAAACCCTCGGGCGGCGACCTCGTCGAGAGATACCTCGCGCGGGTCGCGACGCTGCCGCGGTCGCCACACCGGAACGTGCGGATCGCACTCACCGCGCTGCACGGCGTCGGCGGCGAGACCGCGGTCGCGGCGTTGCGGCAGGCCGGGTTCACCGACGTGCACGTCGTCGCGTCCCAGTTCGCGCCGGACCCCGCGTTCCCCACCGTGGCGTTCCCGAACCCCGAGGAGCCCGGTGCCACCGACGCGCTGCTGGCGCTCGCCGAGGACGTCGGCGCGGACGTCGCACTTGCGCTCGACCCGGACGCCGACCGCTGCGCGGTGGGGGTGCCGGCGGGCAGCGACTCGCGACGGCACGCCGTCGAGGGCTGGCGGATGCTGCGCGGCGATGAGACCGGTGTGCTGCTCGGCGATCACATCCTCGCGGGAGCGCGCCCGGAATCGCTGGTGGCGACCACGATCGTGTCGTCCACGTTGCTCGGGAAGGTCGCCGCCGCGCGCGGCGCCCGCTTCGCGCAGACCCTCACCGGCTTCAAGTGGCTGGCCCGCGCCGGCGAGGGTCTGGTCTACGCGTACGAGGAGGCGATCGGCCACTGCGTCGACCCGGACGCGGTGCGCGACAAGGACGGCATCGCGACGGCGGTCGTCGTCGCGGATTATGTGGCAGACCTGAAGACGCGTGGTCGCACGCTGCTCGACGCGCTCGACGATCTGTACGCCGAGTTCGGCGTGCACCTGACCGATCAGGTCTCGATCCGGGTCGCCGACCTCACGCGGATCGACCGGCTCATGGCATCACTGCGGGCCACGCCGCCGGACGAACTCGCGGGCGAGGCGGTCACCGTGACCGATCTCGCCCGGGCGGAGACACGACTGCGGACCGACGCGCTCGTGTTCGAGGGCGCGTCGGTCCGCGTCGTCGTCCGGCCGTCCGGCACCGAACCGAAGCTCAAGTGCTACCTGCAGGCGGTCGCGGTGGATGGAAACCACGGCAGCGCCACCAGCAAGCTGGCGGCGCTGCGCGTGTGGGCTTCCGGGATGGCCGGTTGATCCTGGGTCGTCAGACCCGCTGCGGCACACCGTAGGTGACGACGGTGTCACCCTTCGAGGTGGTCGCCTTCGCGAACGGCCGGACGGTGACCGGGCCGATCGCCCCGGAGACGGAACCGTGCACACCGGCGATTCGAACGGTGACCGCGCTGCCGTCGAAGGTCAGACCCTCGACGATCGGCACCTCGGTGATGCCGCCGGGTTCGAGTTCGATCTCGAACTCGTGCTCGGGGATGATCCGGCCTCCGAGCTGCGCATTGGCACCCAGATCCAGGCCGATGACAGGGTCGCCGAGCAGATCGCCGAAGCCGAGATTGACGTTGTTCCCCACCCCCCAATCCAGGCTCGGGGTGAAGAGGTGCACGATCGCGCCGGGCAGCGCGACCGGATAGCCGATCTGATAGCCGAGGGTGAGCTTGGTACCGGTGAACGCATCCGCTCCCGGACCGGTGATCTTGACGGCGGCAACACCGTCGCTGAAGAACTCGACGCTCAACGGTGAGCTGTCGAGCGGCGGGACGGACTGGATCGACGTGTCCGCCTGCAGGACTTCGATCGTGGCGCCGCCGTCGAGCGGCATCGACCGGGCGTTGTCGACTGCGGCTCCTGCGGCGCCCGGGTTGACCATCGCCACGAACGCGGCGGCAGCCACCCCCAGTGCTGCTGCCCGGAATCGCCGGCGGGATTTCGTTACGGAATTGCGGACCATCGCGTTTCCCCATTTCACGAACTGATGACAGTGAAGCGATCGTGATGCACGCCTCAGAGTAATGAGCCGCAAGCGATTTCGTGAGGAAGATCGTGAAGAGTTGGTAACGGATCAGCGCACGAACAGCGTCTCAGCAGCCCCATGTGCACCATAAGCACCAAAACGGACATCGATGTCACGATTCGGCTGCGTGTTTCGAAGAGTAGGCGATGGCCGTTATCGCGGCCCGAATTGACGGTCGCCCGCGTCGCCGAGGCCCGGAACGATGTACTTGTTCTCGTTCAGGCCTTCGTCGATCGTGGCGGTCACCAACCGCACCGGGTGCCCGCACGCCGCGAGTGCCTCGACACCCTGCGGCGCCGCCACCACACACACCGCGGTGATGTCGGTCGCGCCGCGGGACACGAGGAGCTCGATCGTGTGCACCATCGACCCACCGGTCGCCAGCATCGGATCCAGCACGAACACCGGCAGCCTGGACAGATCGGCGGGGAGGGACTCGAGATAGGGCACCGGCTCGAACGTCTTCTCGTCGCGCGCCAGCCCGACGAAACCGACCTGCGCCTGCGGGATCAGCGCGTGCGCCTGATCGACCATGCCCAGACCGGCCCGCAGAACCGGGACCAGCAGCGGCGGTTGCTTCAGCCGCACCCCCGTGGTCGTCGTGATCGGCGTGCGCACCTCGAACTCCTCGACCGGCGCGTCCCGGACCGCCTCGTACACGAGCATCTGGGTGAGCCGGCTCAGTGCATGCCGGAAGGCGGCGTTGTCGCTGCGCTCATCGCGCAGGATCGTGAGGAGCGAGGCAGCGAGCGGATGATCGACGACGAGCGGATCCATGCCCGAAGGATAGAACGGTGGAACCGGCCGCCGCCCGAATGCGTCGAACCCGTCGAGAGCGATTCGATCCGACATCGAGGGGCGTGAGGCGTGAGAGGCGAGTTTCGGCAGGACGGTGTGCAGGTACGCCCGGAGACCATCGCAGCGTTCGGCGGTACGGCGGGAGACCTGGCCGAACGAATGCGCGGCGCGGTCGACGAGATCCGGGGCGCCGCCCCCGAACAACTGGACACCGGGCTCGGCCCGATCGGAACAGGATTCGTCGCGGCCCTGGTCACGGCGCATCGCGCGCACGAAGAGCACGTGATCCGCCTCGTGACCGCGCTCGACGGCATGTCCGCGGTCGCCGCCGCGACCGCAGCGGGCTACGAGAACCGCCAGGCCGAGTGGTCCACGGGTCTGCAGTCCGCGGGTATGCCCGAGGCGGGAGCGCGACGATGACTCTCGGGGCCGATCTGCTCGCGGCTCCGCTGGCGGATCTGCTCACCGCATTCGGCTCCGGCACCGCACCCGCGATCGATCCGGCCGCGGCGTTGCGGGCGGGGACCGCGATCGCGGAGGACGTGCACGCCGTCGGCCGCGCCGCGCTCACCGAACTGGTGTGGGACTGGACCGGTACCGCGGCGGACACCGCGGTCCGCAGCGCCGAGCAGGTACTCGCCGACACGCTGGCCGCCGCCGACCGCGGCATGGAGATCGCCGCGGTCGCGGTGGACGGCACCGCGACGGTCCTCGGCGGCGCCGTCGAGATCGCCCGCATCGTCGACTCGTTCGGTTCCATCGCCCGCAGCCTCGAACCCGCGCTCGCGCTGCCCCAGGGCCAGCTGCTGATGCTCGCTGCCGCACTCGAACATCTCGCGGCAGGCCTCGACGTACTCGCCCGGGTCACGTCCGAACTGGCACAGCACACCGACCGGCTCACCGCCCTGCTGCCGGAGACGCCGCCCCTCACGGGAGCGGGACCGTCCGAAACCGATCCCGGTTCCGGCGACAGCCGCGCGTTCTACGACGACGGGGGCCTCGGGCCGGGATCGGCGTCGGACTGCGCGGTGCGCCTGCCCGACGGCAGCGTCGCCACCGCACCCAACGCCACGGCCGCCGCGGCGGTGCGTCATGCGCTGTCCCAGCAGGGCACCCCGTACGTGTGGGGCGGAACCACCCCGGGACAGGGACTCGACTGCAGCGGGCTGACCCAGTGGGCCTACGGCCAGGCCGGTGTCGAGCTTCCCCGGCTGGCCCAGCAGCAGGACATCGGGACGCCGGTCGCTCCGGACTCGGTCCTGCCCGGCGACCTGGCCGTCTGGGACGGGCACGTCGCGATGGTGATCGGCAACGGCCTCATGGTGGAAGCTGGCGATCCCGTCGCCGTCACCCCGATCCGCACCGGCAACAGCGGCATGGCCTTCGAAGGGTTCTACCGGCCCACCGGATGAGAGGGAACCGGCCGGCGATCGGGTGCGTCCAACCGGATATGAACATCACGACAGCAACCGCCGCCAATGCGGCAGGCACCGTCTCGGTGCGCGCAACCGACCAGGGGGTGCCGGTCGAGCTGCACATCGATCCCCGCGAACTGCGCCACGGGGCCGGGCACCTGGCCGGGCAGATCCTCGCGCTCAGCCGCCGCGCGACCCTCGAGGCCGCCGCGCTGCGCCGCGGCGAGCTCGCTGCCCAGGGCATGCCGGACGCCCTGCTGGACCGGATGGGCCTGCCCACCCGGGACGAGGTGGCGCGCGTCCAGCGGGACGACGACGAGCAGCGGCAACCCACGTCCTGGCTGAGGTCGGTGTGAGCGGGCACCGCGTCGACGAGATCGTCGAACGGGCTCGGGAAAGGCTGGGCATGCTCGAGGACGTGATGGCCGGGCTCGGCGAGGTGACGGCGGAAGCGATGAGCGTGGACGGCCGGGTGTGGGTACAGGTCGACGGCGGAGGCGGCATGATCGCGCTGCATCTGGCGGAGTCGGCGTGCCGGCTCGAGGCCGCCGAATTGTCCGCGGCGATCCTCGCGACCGCGCACGAGGCGGCGCGGATCGCAGCCCGGAAACGCGACCGGCTGCTGTCGGATCTTCGCGAGTCGTTCCGGTGATGACGGTCTCGTCCACTCCCGGCTATGTCTTCGGGCGCGAGGTGGCTAGGCTTCCCGCCATGGCTGGAGACATCGTCCCGATCGAGCTCGGTCTCACCGACGACAACCTCGTCACCCTGTGGGTGCCCCGGTGGCGCGAGGACGGCGAGGAATGGCAGGCGTTCCTCGGCCGTGGGGACGATCTGTACGGATTCCCCGGTGTCGCCGAACTGGTCGCGTTCGTCCGCTCCGACACCGACAACGATCTCGTCGAGCACCCCACCTGGCCGGTCGTCGTGAAGCTCGCGGCCGTCGAGTTCGAGCCCGACGACGCCTACCGGTTCGACATCGTCGGGGTGCCCGAACTCGTCGCCGAGGACGTCGACCCGGAGATCGTCGCCCAGCTCCAGGACACCTTCGACGTCGTCCGCAGCCTGGGCGAGGTGTGCGACCTCGAGGCGGTGACGAAGTTCGTCGACCGGCCCGAGATCGCGACACTGCTGCAGCACGGCGCGAGCGCGTTCGAAGGTGCCGACGGCGAGGACCTGTGGAACCAGGTCGGCACCGCGGTCGCCGAGGACTGGGACGACGTCATCGACGCGATCGACGCCGTCGTCACGACCCCCGACGTCGACTCCGCGATCGTCGCGGAGATCGAGTCCGAACTCGTCGCTGCGGAGGAGAACGTCGTCGAGGCCGACGACACCGTCGAGGGCGAAGACGACGAGGAATACGAGTTCGTGGACGAAGACGAGGACGAGGAACTCGTCGACGACTTCTGGGGCGAGGTCGGCATCGACCCGATCAAGATCATCACGAGCGAAGGCACATGGTTCACCCTGCGGTGCTACCTGGACGACGACGCGCTGTTCCTCGGCAAAGACGGCCTGATCTCGGTATTCGGTTCCGAGCGTGCGCTCGCCCGCTACCTGGCCGACCGTCACGACCACGATCTCGCGACAGTGAGCACCTACGACGAGATCCGTCTCGCAGCGACCGACGGTTCGCTCGAGATCGAGGTGAGCGACGACAACGTGTACGTGCTCACCGGCATCGCCGACGACATCGCGGCGGGCGTCGACGCAGTGGACCCGGACCAGCTGGAACTCGCGGTCGAGTTGTTCACCGATGCCGCGAACTACGCCGGCGACGACTCCACCGACGCCGCGCTCGCCGGTTCCACCGAGCTGGGCTGGTTCGTCAACTACGTGCTCGAGCCCGATACGAGCCGCCTGGCCCCGAGCGCGCCGTTCGACGCCGAGGTCGCGGCGTGGCGCGAACTCGAGCGCGAGTTCGAGGCACGACTCCGCAAGCACTAGGCGGCTCCGCCGCCGGTGTGCCTTTGTGGCGGCTCCCACCGCCACAAAGGCACACCGGGCGCTACGCGCCTATCAACACCGCGTAGCCGGGCTTGATGACGTCGTCGATCAGCTCGAGCCGCTGATCGAACGGCAGGAACGCCGATTTCATGGCGTTGATGGTGAACCGTTCGAGATCGACCCAGCCGTAGCCGAACGTCTCGACCAGGCGCATCATCTCCTTCGTCATCGTGGTGTCGCTCATCAGCCGGTTGTCGGTGTTGACGGTGACGCGGAACCGCAGCCGCGCGAGCAGATCGAACGGATGGTCCTCGAGCGCGGCCACCGCGCCGGTCTGGACATTGGAGCTGGGGCAGAGCTCGAGCGGAATCCTCTTGTCCCGCACGTAATTCGCCAACAGACCGAGCGACGCGGTGCCGTCCTCGGCGACGGTGATGTCGTCGACGATCCGCACCCCGTGACCGAGCCGGTCGGTGCCGCAGAACGCGACGGCCTCGTGGATCGACGGGAGCCCGAACGCTTCGCCCGCGTGAATCGTGAAGTGCGCGTTGGCCGCTCGCATGTACTCGAAGGCGTCGAGGTGCCGGCTGGGCGGATATCCGGCCTCGGCGCCGGCGATGTCGAACCCGGCGACCCCCCGGTCGCGGAAACGCACTGCCAGTTCGGCGATTTCACGCGACCGCGCCGCGTGCCGCATCGCGGTGAGCAGACATCCCACGTGGATCCGGCCGCCAGCCGCCGCGACCGCGGACTCCCCCGACCGGAACCCCTCGAGAACGTGTTCGACGACCTCGTCGAGGGTCAGGCCGGACTCGAGGTGCTGTTCCGGCGCGAACCGAACCTCCGCGTAGACGACGCCGTCGGCGGCAAGATCCTCGACGCACTCGCGGGCGACCCGTTCGAGCCCCTCGGCAGTCTGCATGACGGCGACCGTGTGCTCGAATGTCTCGAGGTACCGCACCAGCGAACCGCTGTCCGCCGACTGCCGGAACCATCCGGCCAACTCGGTCTCGGAATCGGCAGGCAGGGTGTGGCCGCATGCGTCGGCGAGGTCCAGAATCGTCGCCGGTCGCAGGCCACCGTCGAGGTGGTCGTGGAGCAGAACCTTCGGTGCCGTACGCACCTGCGGGGCAGTCAGCTCGTTCATGCCCCGACGGTAGTCGGCTACCCGGAGATCCGCTCCACGACGAGCGGTCGCGCGGGCACCGCGGGTGCCCCTCCGTCGGACGCCTCGGCGGAGATCCGGACCCCGCCCTGCAGCGTGGTGAGCGCGGCCGGGATCTTCTCCGGGGTATCGGTGTGCAGGGTCGCGAGGACCTGCCCGGCGCGCACCGCCTCGCCCGGTTTCGCGTGCAGCTCGACACCGGCGCCGGCCTGCACGGCCTGCCCCTGCCGTTCACGACCTGCGCCGAGCCGCCACGCCGCGACCCCGACCGCCATGGCGTCGAGTCCGGTGAGGATGCCGTCGGAGTCCGCACGCAGGGTCTCGGTGTACGCGGCGGTGGGCAACGCAGCGTCCGGGTCGCCTCCCTGCGCGGCGATCATCGCGCGCCATCGGTCCATCGCCGAGCCGTCCTTCAGCCGCTCGGCGGGGTCGACGCCGTCGATCCCGGCGAGAGCGAGCATCTCCCGCGCCAGCGCCAGGGTCAGCTCCACGACGTCGGGCGGTCCGCCACCGGCGAGAACCTCGACAGCCTCGCGTACCTCGAGCGCATTCCCCGCCGTGCGCCCGAGCGGGGTGTCCATGCGGGTGATCAACGCGACGGTGGGCAGGCCTTCGTCGCTGCCGAGCTCGACCATCGTGCGCGCGAGTTCGCGTGCCTCGCCCAGCTCGGTCATGTAGGCGCCGGAGCCGACCTTGACGTCGAGAACGAGCGCGCCCGCTCCTTCGGCGATCTTCTTGCTCATGATCGAACTGGCGATGAGCGGGATCGATTCGACGGTGCCGGTGACGTCGCGCAGCGCATAGAGCTTGCGGTCGGCCGGGGCCAGGTCCTCGGTGGGTGCGCACACGACCGCGCCGATCGCCGGATCGGTGAGGAGCTCGGCCATCTCGACGGTGTCGAGGTCGGCGCGCCAGCCGGGAATCGATTCGAGTTTGTCGAGGGTGCCGCCGGCGTATCCGAGTCCGCGTCCGGACAACTGCGGCACCGCAGCCCCGCACGCCGCGACGAGCGGTGCGAGCGGCAGCGTGATCTTGTCGCCGACACCGCCGGTGGAGTGCTTGTCGACGGTGGGCAGGCCCAACCCGGTGAAGTCGAGACGCCGTCCGGAGTCGATCATCGCGGTCGTCCAGCGGGCGGTCTCGGCGCGGGTCATGCCGCGGAACCAGATGGCCATCGCGAGAGCCGCCATCTGTTCGTCGGCGACGATGTCGTGGGTGAACGCTCTGATCACCCAGTCGATCTCGGCGCCGGTCAGTTCCAGACCGTCGCGCTTGTGCCGGATCACGGAGACGATGTCAGGCACGATCGCCTCCCGTCGGATGCACGGCCGCAAGATCATCGGGCCCGAACGCGTCGGGCAGCAGCTCGGACATGGGCCGCGGCCCTCGGGACGTGTCGACGAGCAGGTCGGGTCCGCCGTGCTCGATGAGGAGCTGGCGGCAGCGCCCGCAGGGCATCAGAACGGCGCCGCGGGCGTCGCAGACCGAGATCGCTCGCAACCGTCCGCCACCACCGGAAACGAAGTTACCGACGAGTACGCATTCGGCACAAAGTCCCACCCCATGTGAGACATTTTCCACATTGCACCCACTCACAACCGCGCCGTCGGCGGTGAGAGCGGCAGCCCCCACCGGGAACCGCGAGTACGGCGCGTACGCACGCCCCATCGCTTCATGTGCCTTGGCGCGCAACGTTTCCCACTCCACGTCCACCATGGTTGACCATCCTGTCACGGTGGCGAAGACGACGTTCGGTGGCCCCCACCGCACCAGATCACAGTTGGAAAGGCAAACCTAACTTAGCATTTCGGGCCGGTACGAATCGCGAAGGAGATTAGTTCCCACGATTCCGATGGGTTTAGAGTCTGAACAAGTCGGTTCAGGTTCTCGTCGGGCCCGTACTGCGGAATCCCCCACAGGCTACAGCGGCTCGACGCGTCCACCATTGACGTTGGAGGCACAGCACTCGATGAGCAGCACGACTGAAGCCGCCCCCGCACCGGCGGGGCGCACACGGTCGCTTTACCGGGGAGATCCCGGAATGTGGTCCTGGGTTCTGCACCGGATCACAGGCGTGGCCACGTTCTTCTTCCTTTTCGTCCACGTTCTGGACACGGCACTCGTCCGGGTCAACCCCGAGACCTACGACAGTGTCATCGAAACCTACAAGAACCCGATCGTCGGCCTGATGGAGCTGGCGCTCGTGGCGATGGTTCTCTACCACGCGCTCAACGGCCTGCGTGTCATGCTCGTCGACTTCTGGTCGAAGGGACCGCAGTACCAGCGCGTGATGCTCTGGACGATCCTGGCGATCTGGTTCGTGGTGATGATCCCCGCGGCCGGACGCATCTTCTACAACATGTTTGCGGGGCACTGACATGAGTGAAGCGAAGACTCTCGGAACGGCCTACGACCGTCCGGCCGGCCTCGACAACCCGCGCTCGCCGCGTCGTCAGGCCAAGAACAACTTCGAGCTCTACGCCTGGCTGTTCATGCGCCTGTCCGGCCTCGCACTGATCATCCTCGTGCTCGGCCACCTGTTCATCATGCTGATGCTCGACGAGGGCGTGCACCGCATCAACTTCGCGTTCGTCGCCGGTCGCTGGTCCAGCCCGTTCTGGCAGTTCTGGGACCTGTCGATGCTGTGGCTCGCGCAGCTGCACGGCGGCAACGGTCTGCGCACCGTCATCGCCGACTACTCGCGCAAGGACTCGACCCGTTTCTGGCTCAACACGATCCTCGCAGTGTCGATGATCCTGATCATGGGCCTGGGCACCTACGTGATCTTCACATTCGACCCCAACATCGTTGCGAGCTAGGGGAGCCAAGACTTCATGCAGGAACATCGTTATGACGTGGTCATCGTCGGTGCCGGCGGCGCCGGTATGCGCGCGGCCATCGAGGCCGGCCCCCGCGCCCGCACCGCGGTTCTGACCAAGCTCTACCCGACCCGCAGCCACACCGGTGCCGCGCAGGGCGGCATGTGTGCCGCGCTGGCCAACGTCGAAGAAGACAACTGGGAATGGCACACCTTCGACACCGTCAAGGGCGGCGACTACCTCGCCGACCAGGACGCCGTCGAGATCATGGCCAAGGAAGCCATCGACGCGGTGCTGGACCTGGAGAAGATGGGTCTCCCCTTCAACCGCACCCCCGAAGGCAAGATCGACCAGCGCCGCTTCGGTGGTCACACCCGTGACCACGGCAAGGCCCCGGTCCGTCGCGCGTGCTACGCCGCCGACCGCACCGGCCACATGATCCTGCAGACGCTGTACCAGAACTGCGTCAAGCACGACGTCGAGTTCTTCAACGAGTTCTACGCCCTGGACATCGCGCTGACCGAGACCGAGGACGGTCCCGTCGCCACCGGTGTCATCGCGTACGAGCTCGCCACCGGCGAGATCCACGTCTTCCACGCGAAGTCGATCGTGTTCGCCACCGGCGGTTCGGGCCGCATGTACAAGACGACGTCCAACGCGCACACCCTCACCGGTGACGGGCTGGGCATCATCTTCCGCAAGGGCCTGCCGCTCGAGGACATGGAGTTCCACCAGTTCCATCCGACGGGACTCGCGGGCCTCGGCATCCTCATCTCCGAGGCCGTCCGCGGTGAGGGCGGCATCCTCCGCAACGCCGACGGCGAGCGGTTCATGGAGCGCTACGCCCCCACCATCAAGGACCTCGCGCCTCGCGACATCGTCGCCCGGTCGATGGTGCTCGAGGTGCTCGAAGGCCGCGGTGCCGGTCCGAACAAAGACTACGTCTACATCGACGTCACGCACCTCGGTGAGGACGTCCTCGAGGAGAAGCTCCCGGACATCACCGAGTTCGCGCGCACCTACCTCGGCGTCGACCCGGTCACCGAGCTCGTCCCGGTGTACCCGACCTGCCACTACGTGATGGGTGGTATCCCCACCAACGTCCAGGGCGAGGTCCTGCGCAACAACGACGAGATCGTCAAGGGCCTGTACGCCGCCGGCGAGTGCGCCTGCGTGTCCGTGCACGGCGCCAACCGCCTCGGCACCAACTCGCTGCTCGACATCAACGTGTTCGGCCGTCGCGCCGGCATCGCTGCCGCCGAGTACGCGAACAGCACCGAGTTCGTCGAGCTGCCCGAGAACCCCGCGACCTACGTCGAGGAGTGGCTCGACCGCATCCTCCACGCGGGCGGCAAGGAGCGCGTCGCCGACATCCGTCGCGACCTGCAGCAGTCGATGGACAACAACGCGTCGGTGTTCCGCACCGAGGAGACCCTCACCAAGGCCCTCGAGGACATCCACGATCTGAAGAAGCGCTACAAGAACATCACGGTTCACGACAAGGGCAAGCGCTACAACAGCGACCTGCTCGAGGCCGTCGAGCTCGGCTTCCTGCTCGAGATGGCCGAGGTCACCGTGGTCGGCGCCCTCAACCGGAAGGAATCGCGCGGCGGCCACGCTCGCGAGGACTACCCGAATCGTGACGACGCGAACTACATGAAGCACACCATGGCGTACAAGGTGGGCCAGGATCTGATCTCCGAAATCCGCCTGGATTACAAGCCGGTGGTCCAGACCCGGTACGAGCCGATGGAGCGGAAGTACTGATGACTACTCTCGAGAAGAACGACGCCGTCGCCGCGGAACTGCCTCCGGTTCCCGAGGGCGCCGTCATGGTCACCCTCAAGATCGCCCGGTTCAACCCCGAGGACGGCAAGGGTCAGCACTGGGATTCGTTCCAGGTGCCGGCGCTGCCCAGCGACCGCATGCTCAACCTGCTGCTGTACGTGAAGGGCTACCTCGACGGAACCCTCACCTTCCGCCGCAGCTGCGCGCACGGCGTGTGTGGCTCCGACGCGATGCGGATCAACGGTGTCAACCGCCTGGCCTGCAAGATCCTCATGAAGGACATGCTGCCCAAGGACGGCAAGCCGGTGACCATCACCGTCGAGCCGATCCGCGGCCTGCCGGTCGAGAAGGACCTGGTCGTCGACATGGAGCCGTTCTTCGACGCGTTCCGTGCCGTCAAGCCGTTCCTCATCACGACGGGCAACGAGCCGACCCGCGAGCGGATCCAGTCGCAGGCCGACCGCGCCCGCTTCGACGACACCACCAAGTGCATCCTGTGCGCGTGCTGCACCACGTCGTGCCCGGTGTACTGGAGCGACGGGTCGTACTTCGGCCCCGCCGCGATCGTCAACGCGCATCGGTTCATCTTCGACTCGCGTGACGAGGGTGCCGCCGAGCGTCTCGACATCCTCAACGACAAGGACGGCGTGTGGCGCTGCCGCACCACCTTCAACTGCACCGACGCGTGCCCCCGTGGCATCCAGGTGACGAAGGCGATCCAGGAGGTCAAGCGCGCGCTGCTGTTCGCTCGCTGACCCTCCCTGTCACAGGGAACTGCAACACGGAACGCGGGTCCGGCCCTTCGGGGGCCGGGCCCGCGTTCTGCGTTTCCGCGACGCTGTTCCGCCGGGCGGACTCAGCCGGGTACGACCACACCGCGGCCGAGGATGGTGCCTTCCCGCAGCCGCCGGTACGCCTCGGGCCCCTCGTCGAGAGTGAACGTCTCGGTGTGGATCTCGAGTCTGCCGGCGCGGGCGAGGGCGATCACCTCCATCAGCTCGGTGCGGGACCCCCAGTACGGCGTCACGACGGAGGCACCGAACGGTACGAGGAAGAACCCGACCTTCGCATGCGCGCCGGCGTGGATTCCGACGATCGAGATGTGCCCGTCGATCGCGACGACCTGCTGCGCCATGTCGATCGTCGACTGCGCGCCGACGAAGTCGAACACCGCGGTGGCGCCCTGCCCGCCGGTCAGTTCGCGGATCGCGGCGGCCGCACTCGCATCGGACCGGATCGCCACGTCGGCGCCCACCGTGCGGGCCAGTTCGAGACGGTCGTCGTCGACGTCCAGTGCAACGACCCGGGCCGCGCCGATCGCCCGCAGGATCTGGATCCCGACGTGACCGAGCCCGCCCACACCGACCACCACCGCGGTGGATCCGGGGCCCAGCAGCGGCAGCACCCGGTTGATCGCGTGGTACGGGGTCAGACCGGCGTCGGTCAGCGGAGCCGCCGCGACCGGGTCGAGATCACCGATGGGCACGAGGTGCCGGGCCGAATCGACGATCATGTATTCGGCCATGGAACCGGGAGAACCGAGCCCCGGCGGGGTGATCCCGAGGTCGGCGGCGCGCGTGCAGTAGTTCTCGCGGCCACGGGCGCAGGCGTGACAGGAACCACAGCCCCACGGCCCGTACACGGCGACCGCGTCCCCGACCGCGATGCCGTCGACGCCCGCGCCGAGTTCGGCGACCGTGCCGACCCCCTCGTGGCCCAGCGTCAGCGGAAGCCCGTAGACGTATCCGTCCGCGGGCAGGTCCATCACGAAGATGTCGGAGTGGCACAGACCCGCGGCGGTGACCTTCAGCAGCACCTCCCCCGGGCCGGGGGACGGTGTGGGGATCTCGACGACGACCGGTTCCGCACCGATCTCGGTGTACTGGACGGCTTTCATGGACCCGACAGTACGGCCGATCCGCCACCGCGTCAGCCGATGTAACCGAATCGAATGATCTTGTTCACCGAAACCCGGTCCGTTCTGGGCGAACCGCGGCTATCGTGGACGCGACGAACGGAGTCCCGTGTCCGACAATCGCTCTCGATCTGCCTGCGCCCGGATCGTTGCCCTCGTCGCGTTCCTGTGCGCCGCCGTCACGGTCGCCCTGCCTCCGGCCGCGACCGCCGATACTCCCCTGTGCGCGTGGCGGTTCATGTCGAACGAGACGGTGCTGAACGTCGCGTTTCCGGACGTGAACGCCACCTACTGGGTCCTGCCCTATGCGCTGGGGCCGGGCGACTCGATCGAACTGTCCGGCACCTACCCGTACGCCCGGTACTTCTCGCTCAACACCTACGGCACGAACTTCGACACCGTGGATACGTTGCGCGACAACCAGATCGACCCCGACCCTGGCAGCAGCAATCCGTTCACGGACGCGTCGGCACGGACCCTCCCCCCTGTGCAACGCCAATGGCACGCCACCATCGTCACCGGCCCGGCCGACCACGCGCGCAACGAGATTCAGGCTCTGCCGGCCGGTCAGAGCACCCCGGTGGGTTTCCTGATCATCCGCGTCTACGTGCCCGACGACGCCGCCTCCCCCAGCGGCGGTGTGCCCCTGCCCGAGGCGACGATGCGGGTCGGTGGGGCGACCGTTCCGCGGCAGCCGTGCGAGCAGCCGTTCGACCCGAACTCCTACACGGGACCCGTCTCGCAGCTCGCGCAGGCAGGTTTCGATCAGGTCATCGCCGGTGCCGCGAGCGGCGCGTTCCCCGGCGACACACCGGAGACGGTGTTCGTGAACCCGGCCAGCTCGTCCGGTCTGTTTCCCAACGGGGACAACAAGTATCTCGGAACGGCACTGACCTACCAGCCGGGCAGGATCGTGGTCGTCCGCGGGAAGGCGCCGCTGTTCCCGGACACCCGCGCGGGTGTCCCGGCGACCGACCCGGATCAGCAGGTGCGGTATTGGTCGCTGTGCCAGAACGATCGGGTCTCGCCCTATCCGGTGGTGGCGTGCGGGGCCGACTTCGAGACCGCGCTCGACGAATCGGGCTACTACACCTACGCGGTCGCCGCGCCCGCCGATCTCACATCGGTCGCCGATCCGACCGTGACGGTGCTGCCGTGGGGCGATACGACGGTACCGAAGAAGGTGCTGTTCCTGCGCTACATGCTGCCGACGCCGGCGTTCTACCCGCAGTCCATCCAGGCGTCCCAGGCGACCGGAGCCGACCCCGCGACGGTGATGGGACCGTACTATCCGACCGCCGTGTACTGCTCCGCGACGACCTTCGTCGCGGGAGGCTACGAGGCGTGCCAGGACGAGGCGGCGGGCTGATCCGCCGGCCCCTCGACTTCGCCGGTCATCTCCGGGCGCGTCGGCGCGACCCGAGCAGCGCGCCACCCAGAATGCCCGCGCCGAGGAGCGCGATGCTCCCCCGCACCCCGGGACCCTGGTGCACCTCGAGCCGCGGAGTGATCGTCGCCGATTCCGGCGCGGGCACGTGCGCCAAGGCCAGATTCTCCTTCTTCGACGCCGCCCACGCCGTACACAACAGCAGCAGCTTCGCCGTCAGGTTGGAGAAGATGAGCAGACCGAGGATCGGGCCGAAGGCGACGCCGGCGGGCCCGTTCAGCACGATCTCGAGATAGATCGACCCGGCCTGCTTGAGCACTTCGAATCCGATCGCGGCGATCAGACCGGCCTGCGCGGCGCTACGAAAGGTGACCGGTTCGCGGGGCAGCCGCGCGATCACCCACGTGAACACCGCCCAGGTCGCGCCCAGCGCGAAGACCAGCGCGGCGATCCGCAACGCGACGCCGATCCCGAGGAGGTTCTCCATGTTCAGCAACGTGACGAGCCTGGACATGATCGGGCCGCTGCTCAGCGCCGACAACCCGAGCGAGACGAGCATGGCGAGACCGAGACCCAGCAGCGACGCGCCGTCCCGCAGTTTGGAGACCACGAAGTTGCCCTTGTCGCGCGGGTGGTCCCACATCGCGGTGAGGCCGTCACGCACGTTCGCCATCCAGCCGAGTCCCGCGTACGACGCGGTGAGCAGCCCGATCACGCCGACGGCGCCGCGCGAGTTGATCGCCGACGCGATCAGACTCTGCACGGTGTCACCGAGTTGCCCGGGGATGTTCTCGGCGATCGCGTCCTGGATCTGCTCGATCATCTCGGGTCGGCCGGCGAGCACGAAACCGGCGATCGAGAACGCCACCATGAGGATCGGCACGAGAGCCAGCACCGTGAAGTACGTGATACCGGCGGCGTAGTAGTCGCCTTTGTGCTCCTGGTAGCGCAGCCCGGTCCGGATCGTGTGGTCGAGCCAGGGATGGGCGGCACGCTGCCGATCGAGGAAACCGGGTTTCTTCTCGTCGCTCGCGCCGGCCATCCGTGACGCTCCTTCTACTTGCGGGGCAGGAATCCCACCTTGTCATAGACCTGGGCAAGTGTCCGGGAAGCGACGTCGCGCGCACGGTCCGCGCCGTTCGACAGGATCTTGAGCAGTTCGGTTTCGTCGGACAGGTACTCGTCGACCTTCGCCCGCAGCGGCGTCACGAACTCGGTGAGCACCGCGGCGGTGTCGTTCTTCAGATCGCCGTAGCCCTTGCCCTCGTATCCGGCGACGAGATCGTCGATGTCGCGGCCGGAGAGCGCCGACTGGATGGTGAGCAGGTTGCTCACGCCGGGCTTGGCCTCGCGGTCGAAGCGGATCTCCCGTTCGTTGTCGGTGACGGCCGACTTGATCTTCTTCGCGGACACCTTCGGGTCGTCGAGCAGGTTGATCAGGCCGGCCGCGGTCTCGGCCGACTTGCTCATCTTCGACGTGGGGTCCTGCAGGTCGTAGATCTTCGCGGTGCCCTTGACGATGTGCGGCTCGGGGACGACGAAGGTCTTGCCGTAGCGCTTGTTGAAACGCTGCGCGAGGTCGCGGGTCAATTCGAGGTGCTGGCGCTGATCCTCGCCGACCGGGACCTTCTGCGCGCGGTAGAGCAGGATGTCCGCGGCCATGAGCATCGGGTAGGTGAACAGGCCGACCCCGGCGTGCTCGGTGCCCTGCTTCGCGGACTTGTCCTTGAACTGCGTCATCCGGCTGGCCTCACCGAAGCCGGTCATGCAGGTCAGCACCCAGGACAGTTCGACGTGCTCGGGCACGTGGCTCTGCACGAACAGCACCGACTTCTCGGGGTCGATGCCCACGGCCAGGAGCTGCGCCGCCGAAACCAGCACCCGCTTGCGCAGCTCCTTCGGGTTCTGCGGCACGGTGATCGCGTGCAGGTCGGGAATGAAGTAGTAGGCGTCGAACTCGTCCTGCATCGGAACCCACTGCTGCAGCGCACCGAGGAAGTTCCCGAGATGGAAGGAATCCGAGGTGGGCTGAATGCCGGACAGCACCCGAGGCCGGGCGGTCGGCGCGGTGGCGTTCTGATCTGCAGTGCTCGACATGCTCTCGATACTGTCACGCACCGGGTTCGGCGCTGCGACCGAGGTCGCCGTGTCCGGCCGCGGCGAATCGCTCGGCCACGGCGTCGGCGTGCTGCGGCGGAACCTGCAGGATCACCCGCAGCGGGATCTGCCCGAGCACCGCGACGAACCACGCCATCTGGTCCGGTTCTCCTGTGAGCAGTTCGTGTGCGTCGAATACCAGTACCGACGGCGCGGCGGCCTCGCAGACCTCGGACAGGCACTCGTCGAACGCGTCCTTGTTCGCACCGAAGTAGTACGGGAACTGCAGCGCCGCGGCGAACTCGTCGAACAGCTGCCGGAGGGTCGTCATCTTCCGGCCGCGCAGGTGCACGACGCGCCCGTCCTGCCGCAGTTGTTCCTCGAGGTCCGCTGCCCCGGATCGGGTGGTCTCGAGCAGGGTCAGGTCGGCTCGCATCAGCACATCCTCGTGAACGACTCGTAGTGGTCGGCGGTGTACCACGCCGATCCGTCCGCACCGGTGACGATGCGTTCGGCGTCGCGGCTGCGCCCGGGCTTCTTCCGGTTGACGTCCCATTCCTGGTAGGCCGCCGGTCGCCCGTCGTCGCCGACGGTGGGCAGCTCGCCCTCGTAGTTGCCGAACCGGCGACCGCCCTGGGTGCCCGGGGCGTCGTCCGGTGGCCAGTCCCCCGCGTCGATGAGCTCGAGGGTGTCCCAGACGTAGTCGGGGATCGGACCTTCCGGCTCGCAGGTGACGGTGTCGCCGTTCGGCTGTGCCGTCCCGGACGGCTGTGCTGTCGAGGAGGGAACGGACAGCAGCGGCGCGACGGTCGTGCCGGTGTCGGTGCCCGCGGATCCGCAGGCCGTGACGAACAGGGCGACGATCGCGGACAGCAGCGCGAGCAGGGCCGCCTTGCAGTGCCGGTTCACCCGGTGCCGGATCATCGGAATTCGACCGTCACCGGCGCGTGGTCCGACCAGCGTTCGGCATATGTCGCGGCCCGTTCGACGCGGGCCGCGGTCACCCGGTCGGCGAGTGCCGGGGTCACCAGGTGGTAGTCGATCCGCCAGCCCGCGTCGGTGTCGAAGGCCTTGCCCCGGTACGACCACCACGAGTACGGGCCGGGGACATCGCCGTGGTGCTCGCGCACGACATCGCGCCACTGACCGGTCGCGAGGAGATCGCCGACCCATTCGCGTTCGTGCGGCAGGAACCCGGACTTGCGGATGTTGCCCTTCCAGTTCTTGATGTCCCGTTCCGTGTGCGCGATGTTCCAGTCGCCGCACACGAGCATGTGCCGGTCCGCCTCGATGACCTCGGCGGCGCGGTCCCCCAGGTAGGCGGCGAGCGACTTCATGAAGCGCTCCTTCTCGTCCTGCTTCGGGGTTTCCGCTTCGCCGGTCGGCAGGTAGAGGCTCCCGACCGTCAGGTCGCCGAAGTCGGCCTCGAGGTAGCGGCCGGTGTCGGCGAAGCTCTCGTCGCCGAAGCCGACGCGGACGGCGTCCGCGGGAACCCGGGACATGATCGCGACACCGGCCCGGCCCTTCGCGGAGGATTCGGCGCCGACGACCTGCCATCCGGCGGCGAGGGCGGGCGCGATCGCCGCGTGGAACTGCTTCTCGGTCGCGCGGACCTCCTGCAGGCACACGATGTCCGCGGCCGACCCCTCGAGCCATTCGAGCAGGCCCTTGGTGGCCGCGGCGCGCACGCCGTTGACGTTGACGGTGGTGATGATGCGAGGCACGCCGGTCACCGTATCCGACGCAGTCGACGGATCCGGTCCGGTGGGAGGGTGTCGAGGCGGACGGAGAATGTGAGGACCGCGACCCCTGCGAGCGCGAGTACGGCTCCGACCGCGGCGGGCGCCGTATAGCCGAACCCGGCGGCGATGACGAGGCCACCCAGCCACGCGCCCAGCGCATTCGCGGCATTGAGCGCGGCGTGGTTCAGGGACGCGGCGAGGGATTGGGCGTCGGCGGCGACGTCCATGAGGCGGGTCTGCAGCCCCGGGATCAGTGAGGCGTTGGTCGCGCCGATGAGGAACAGCAGCACGAACGCCGCGACCGGATGGTGAGCGCCGGCGACGAACAGGCCGAGCAGCGCGGCGTAGACGAGCATGCCGCCGATCAGGCCGGGAATCAGCGCACGGTCGGCGATGCGACCGCCGGCGAGACTGCCCGCAACCATGCCCGCGCCGTACACGGCCAGCCCGATCGGGACCGTCGAGCGGGCGACGCCGGTGACGTCGGTGAGGGTGGTCGCCAGGTAGGTGTAGACGGCGAAGCACCCGGCGAAACCGACGGTCGCGACGATCAACGTCAGCCACACCTGCCGTCGCCGCAGCGCACCGAGTTCGGTGATCGGGTTGGTGGCGGGCATCGAGACCTTCGGTATCCAGGCGGTGATGGCCGCGACGGTCGCGGCGCCGATGACGACCACGAGGCCGAACGCCGTCCGCCAGCCGAGGGCCTGCCCGAGCCACGACGCAGCGGGCACACCGACGACGTTGGCGACGGACAGGCCCAGCATCACCTGGGCGACGGCCCGGGCGCGGCGCCGGGGACCGGCGAGATGCGCGGCGACCAGCGCGGCCACCCCGAAGTAGGCCCCGTGCGGCAGGCCGGCGAGGAAACGGGCCGCGACGAGGAGCCCGTAGCCCGAGGCCACGACCGAGGCGGCGTTGCCGAGCGTGAAGACCGCCATCAGGGCGGCGAGCAGCGTCTTACGGGGCACTCGGGCGGCGAGCACCGCGAACAGCGGTGCGCCGACGACGACGCCGAGCGCATACGCGGAGATGGTGTGGCCGGCGGTGGGCTCGGTGATACCGAGGTCGGCGGCGATCTCGGGGAGCAGTCCCATCGCGACGTATTCGGTGGTGCCGATTCCGAAGCCACCCAGCGCCAGCGCGAACACCGCGAGGGCGCGGCTGCGGACGGTTCCGGACCCGGTGGGTGGGTGCGCGATGTCGGTGAGAGTCACGGGTGTCCATTGTCCCGTGCGCGGCGGCGAGGTCACCGGTGCGGCCCCGTGACTTCACTCACCCGGCACTCACCCCGGAACTTCGGGTGGGCAAACAGCTGCAGCCTCTTGGCAATCGCCGAAATGCCCTTAAACTGTTGACGAAACAAGAACTGATTCCTGTCCGGTTCACCGAGATCGTCGGTTCGAGCCGAAACCGAAAGGGCAACGCATGGCCGACGCGCTCGATGAATTCTTTGTCGAGGACGTCGATCGCAGCGACGGCTCCGGCTCGAAGTCGCTCAATCTCGACAACAATCCGACGGTCCTTCTGGTGTGGGCCGCCAACAGTTTCAACCGGAGCGCCTCCCGGCACTACCAGAACAAATTCGGCATCAGCGCGATGGAATGGCGAATGCTGGTGATGCTGTGCAAGGAACCGGATGTCCCGGTGACCGCGGCCAGCCCCGCGGTCGGCTACGACAAGGGTGCCGTGAGCCGCGCGTTGAGCAAGCTCGAGAAGCTCGGCCTGGCCGAGGCGATAGCGAACGGCACGAATCCGCGGAGCCGCCTGTGGCATCTCACGCCGGAGGGATACGAGCTCCACGACCGCATGCTCGAGGATGTGCTCGCTCGCCAGAAGCAGGTGCTGTCGGGCTTCACACCGCGGGAGATCAAGAAGTTCAACGAAATGCTGCGGCGCTTCCGCGAGAACCTGGACGGGCTGAGCGAATAGACGGACCGCCGAAACGCAGATCGGCCCGGGCACCGTATCGGTACCCGGGCCGAGCAGTGTCAGCGGACGACTCGGTTACACCGGAAGACTCAGCTGCGTCGAATCGCGTTCGGCACAACGCCGTCCGGCTTCGAGACGAACGAACCCGTGGTGTCCAGCAGCGGACCCATCCAGTCCATCGCCCGCGCCTGGAAGTTGTTGATGGCGTGGGTCTGCGTGGCCATCAGGTCGGTGAGGTACCGCCCGAACGGCCGGGTGTTGTAGATACCGGTGCCACCCGCGACGCGGTACAGCTCGGTGCCGTACCGGGCGGCGCGCGCGGGGATGTACGCCGACTGGAACCGGAACTCCTCGAGCCGCTCGGGCGAAACCGCGGCACCGCCGGTCGCTTCGGCGATCACCGCACCGTAGTTCGCGTACAGCCGTCCCTTCGCCTCCGAGATGAACGAGTACGCCTCGGCGAGTGCGAGGGCAGCGGCGGGGTCGACACCCTTGCGTCCCTTGCTCCGGATGAAGTCGGCCAGGGCGTCGGCCATGCCCTTCAGTGCGCCGAGCGCGGTGGGAGCCTGGGTGGCGCGGGAGAAGACCTGGAAGAACGGGAGCTTGAACAGCAGCCCGTCGTTGAGCGCGAGCCCCGGTGCCGTTCCGTCGTGCACCTCGTTCCAGGTCAGGCTGCGGTGGTCGGGGACGAAGGCGTTCTCGACCACGATGTCGTTGCTACCCGTAGCGCGCAGGCCCGAGACGTCCCAGTTGTGGACGATCTCGTAGTCCGTGCGCGGGAGCAGCAGCACGTGGCTGCCGAGCGGTCCGGGACCGGGGGTCGGCTCACCTTCGACGTTCGCACCGAGCAGCGCCCATTCGCAGTAGTCGCTGCCCGACGAGAACGACCACCGGCCGGACAGGAGGTAACCGCCGTCCACTCGCTTCGCGGTCTGCGGTGCGTACGGCGAACTGACCAGCGTGGTGTGGTCCGTCGACCAGACGTCCGCCTGGGCACGCTCGTCGAAGAAACCGAGGTGGAAATGGTGGATGCCGATCACGCCCAGGACCCAGCCGACGGACGGATCACCCTCCGCGAGAATCGAAGTCACCTCGAACGATTCGATCGGTGACAGTTCGTATCCGCCGTGGGAACGCGGCTGCAGCATCTGGAAGAACCCTGCCCGCTGCATGTCCTCGATGGTCTCGGGCAGGATGCGGTCCTGCTGCGCCTGGCGTGCCGCGCGCTCCTTCAGCGTGGGAACGAGGTCGCGGGCGCGTTGCACCAACGGCGAGGACGTGAAGTCGCCGACCAGGAATTCGTGGATCCGGCCGATCGGGTCGTCCCAGACGGAGGATGTGGTGCGGGGTGCGAGGGTCTCGGTCATTGCTCGGTCCTTTCTGTGGCCACCGTCGATCACGCCGACCGGTCCGATGGGTGGCTGCGCGTCGTCACCGACGACGGTGTGGGCTTTACTGTTCGGCGGTTACGAGGTCGACTTCGCAGGCGCGGTCGCGGAGCGTTGCGTCCGCTCGCAACCGGTGTTTCGCGACCTTTCCGGTGGGTGTGAGAGGCATGTCGTCGGTGAACACGACGTAGCGCGGTCGTTTGATCCGGGCCAGTCGTGTGCTGCAGAAGTCGGCGACTTCCTGTTCTGTCAGTTGCGAATCCGTTCGCCTGGTCACCACGAGCAGGATGTCGTCGTCGCCCATTTCGGAGGGCACGCCGACCGCCGCGGCGAGCACGATCTCCGGATGTTCGGCAACGACCCGGTCGAGTTCGGCGCCGGAGATGTTCTCCCCGCGCCGGCGGATGATGTCCTTCTTGCGGGCGACGAAGTAGAACCATCCGTCCTCGTCGCGGCGGACGAGGTCGCCGGTCTTGAACCAGTCGCCGTCGAAGGAATCGGCGGTCTGCTCGGGTTCGCGGAAGTAGCCGAGCATCACGATGGGCGTGTTCACCCACAGTTCGCCGACCGTTCCGTCGGGGACGTCGGTGCCGTTGTCGTCGACGATCCGGCATTGTGCCCACGGCCGCGCGGGATCGGGATGCCGGCACAACCGGCCCATGCTGCCCTTCGGAGTCTCGCCGTCGTAGGGGGTGCTGAGGATGCCGGGGATCTCCGTCATGCCGTAGCCGCCCACCAGGTGCGGCACACCGAACCGGTCACGGAAGGCCTGCATGCTCGCCTGCCGGATCCCGTAGATCTTGCGCAGACCGTGCTCGGGCACATACTCGCTCTCGGGACGGTTGAGCAGGATCGCGCTGATCGCCTCGATCATGTTGACCTGCGTCGCGCGCAGGCGCGTCACCGTCGTCCAGAAGTTCGACGCCGAGAACTTCGGCTCCACCAGCAGCGTCGCGCCCGCGGCGAGCGCACCCGCCACCGAGTAGAGCAGTCCGTTGACGTGGAAGAGCGGAAGGATCGCCAGGACCCGGTCGTGCGGCTGCAACTGCACCCGCTCGACGAAGCTCTCCCCCGCGGCGATCACGCTCTGCTGGGAGTGCAGGACGCCCTTGGGGAAACCGGTGGTGCCGGAGGTGTAGATCATCGCGCACGGCGCCTTCGGGTCGCCGCCGAGCGCCATCGGCTCGGCGGTGAGCAGGTGCTCGCCGAGCCGTTCGATCCAGACGTCCTCGTCGACCTCGGCGCGCGCCGCCTCGGCGGTCGCTGCGGCGACCTCGTCGCACAGAACGGCCCGGGCACCGGACTGGCGCAGGACGTAGGCCGCCTCCTCCACCTTGAAATCCGGGTTGACGGGGACGAACACGGCACCGAGCCCCGCGGTGGCGAGCAACGCGAGCACGTGCCAGTCGCTGTTGCGGCCCATGACCAGCACCCGGTCGCCGGCCACGACACCACGCCCGTGCAGGTAGGCGGCGAGGCGGCCGGCCGCGTCGAGGGCCTGCGCCCAGGACAGGGACCGTTCACCGCACACGAGCATCTCGCGCCCGGAATCGGTCTCGGCGCGGCTGCGGACGAGATCGGCCAGGGTGCCGTCGTGCTCGCGGTAGAGTGCCAGCACCTCGGCCGAGGAGTACCGATCGGTCGACGCGGCGGTCATGCCTGCGTCTCCTCGGGTGCCGAGTACGGGATGCCTTCCCGGGTGAGCTGCCAGATCTTGCGCGCGGAGGGCTCGTTGAACTCCTCGACCACGTGACCGAGCAGACCGCCGGCGCGCGAGACCACGGCCATGCCGCGACCCGCCTTCAGCGGGATCCCGATCTCCAGGAACAGCGCGGCGATCATGCCGGTGGCGTTGATGGTCAGGTGCCGGCCACCGCGGGCGGCGTCGACCTCGCGGCTCAGCGTCAGGAGCAGATCGACGTAGCGGCCCTCGAGTCCGTTCTCCTCCGCGACGCGCAGCAGCTTGATCGAGCGGGGATCGTCCGGCTTGTGCAGGCGGTGCCCGAATCCCGGGACCGGCCGCTTGGCGCCGACGTACTCCTCGGCGACCCGCTTGCAGTACACGTCCGGGTCCTCACCGCTGCGGATGCCCTCGGCGAGGATCTCCGCGCAGCCTTCCATGGTGCCGGCGAAGACCGGGCCGACGGAAAGCAGACCGGCGGCCATCGCGACCTGCACGTCGTCGGGGACGCTGTCCGCGACCAGGCGGGTGACGATCGAGGTCGGGACCCAGCCGTGTTCCATCAGGGTGACCAGGCAGGCGTCGAGGACACGTGCCTCGGCGGTGGAGGGCATCCGTCCGACGGACAGGAAGTAGATCATCTCGGTGAAGGTGCGCTCACCGATGATCTCGTCGCACAGGTCCTTGCCGCGGACGGTGACCGACTTCTCGTCGGAGGTTGCGATGTGCGTAACTACTTGGCTCACTTGACTTCTCCCGTGTCCGTCGCGGCTGCGCCGTCGACCAGTTCGTCGTGGTGCGCGTCGAGCGCCGGGGCCTTGGTGCCGAAACCCGCCCGGGCGCCGTTGATGCTCAGCGGCAGTCCGGTGAGCTTGAGCCGCTCGTCGTCGGTGTCGAGGATCATCTGCATCGCCGCGGTCTGCGGGTGCTCGAGGACCTGCGGGATCGAATTGATCGGCGCGCAGGGCACTCCCGCCGCCTCGAGGCGTTCGATCCACTCCGCGACGGTGGCACCGGCGACGATCTCGGAGATCAGCGGCAGGAGCGTGGGACGGTTCTCCGTGCGGGCCGCGTTGGTCGTGAAGCGCGGATCTTCAGGCCACTCCGGGTGGCCCAGCGCTCCGGCCAGTTTGGCGAACAGGCGGTCGTTTCCGGCCGCGATGATGAACGGGCCGTCCGACGACTCGAACGCACCGTAGGGTGTGAGCGAGTTGTGGCCGGTGCCCACACGCGGCGGAATCTTGCCGGTGGCACCGTAATCGGCGATGTGACGACCCGCCCAGTTGACGGCGGTCTCCAGCAGGGAGGTCTTGACCTCGCTGCCCAGTCCGGTGACCTGACGCTGCAGGAGCGCGGAGAGCACACCGATGACGGACCACATGCCGGTGCCGAGGTCGACCACCGAGGGACCGACCCGCGAGGGCGGCCCGCTCGGGTCACCGTTGACGGCGACCATGCCCGAAAAAGCCTGCAGGAGGGGCTCGTAGCCGGGACGGTCCGCCATCGGGCCGGTGTGACCGAACGCCGACATCGCGCAGTAGATCAACCGCGGGTTCACGGCCATGAGCGTCTCGGCGTCGGCCTTGAGCTTCTTGTCGACGCCGGGGCGCAGGTTGTGGACGAAGACGTCGGCGTCGCGGATGAGATCGAGGAACGCCTTGTAGTCGTTCTCGTCGTCGAGGGAGAGGACCACGGACTTCTTGTTGCGGTTCATCATGTGGAAGCTCACGGAGCTGTCCCCCACGAACGGCGGGCCCCATCCGCGGGCGTCGTCGCCGCCGGGCTTCTCGACCTTGACGACGTCGGCGCCCAGATCACCGAGGATCAACGAAGCGTACGGAGCGGCCAGGTTCTGGCCCATCTCCACGACTTTCAGTCCCGGAAGCATTCCGAGCGGACTTCCCGCTTCCTTGCTCTGCTGAATCTCCACAGCTTCCTCCTACGACTTGCGGCCCGGGCGCCGACGCGTTGCACGACCCCGTCACAAGTTGTTGTTTTGTCAACACGCATCTTGTCGAGAGAGTTGTTGAGTTGTCAACACCACATTTTCGGTAGATCCGGTTCGGAGCCACACCCGCCCGAAAACGGCACGGCCCTACCGGAAAACGGCATGCCGAAGCCGACGGCGGGACACGAACTTCCCGCCGCCGGCATTGCTCGGCGGATGGCCCGCCTCAGCGTGCGTCCAGTGGCTCCCCGGAGCGATCACGGATGAGGAAGGCGGCGACCAGGCTGATCGCGGCCATGCCCATCAGGTACGGAGCGACCGCCATGACCGAGCCGAAGCTCTTGGTCAGCGCCTCGGCGATCGTGGGGGCGAATGCGCCGCCGAGCACGGCACCGAGCGCGTACGACAGTGACACCCCGGAGAGCCGGATCTTCGCCGGGAACATCTCTGCGAAGAGCGCCGACTGCGGGCCGTAGGTCAGGCCCAGCGGCACCGCCAGGGTCACCACCGCGATCCCGGTGCCCAGCAGCGTGCCCGAGCTGAGGAGCCAGAACTGCGGTAGGAGCATCACGAACAGCAGCGCGTAGCCGACCCGGTAGACGATCGGACGACCGGAACGGTCGCTCCACCACGCGCCGAGGTAGGTGCAGGCGATCCACACGGCACTGGCCGCGACGAGCCACATCAACACGTGATTGCGCGACAGGCCGTGCGTCTTGGTCGAGTACGCGAGGGCGAAGCCACCGACGATCATGTAGCCGGCGGTGATGTTGCCCAGGAGCGTGCCAGCTGCGTGGAGCACCTTGCCGGAATGATTGCCGAAGAGCTCACGCAGCGGGGTCTTCGCCGTCGCGTGCGACTCCTCGAGCTCCGCGAAGACGGGCGACTCGGCAACCCTGGACCGCACGAAGTGACCCACGAGGACCAGCACCACCGAGAGCAGGAACGGCAGGCGCCAACCCCAGGAGTCGAACGCCTCCTTGCCCAGCAGGTTGTTGAAGACGGCCATCACGATGATCGCCAGCATCATGCCGAGCGGCATGCCCATCTGCGGGAAGGAACCCATGCGGCCGCGGCGACCGGGCTCCGCGTGTTCGACGGCGAGCATCGCCGCGCCACCCCACTCGCCGCCTGCGGAGAGCCCCTGCAGGCAGCGCAGCGCGATGAGCAGGATCGGCGCCGCGATTCCGATCGACGCGGCCGTCGGCAGCAGACCGACGAGGGTGGTCGACACACCCATCAGACCGAGGGTGAGCACGAGCACGATCCGCCGGCCGAAGCGGTCGCCGAGGTAGCCGCTGGCGATCGCCCCGAGCGGCCGGAAGATGAAGCTCACGCCGGTGGTCGCCAGAGCGGTGAGCTGGCTCCACTGACCGAGGCCGCTGAAGAACAGATCACCGAAGACCAGGGCGGCGATCTGCGCGTAGACGAGAAAGTCGTACCACTCGACCGTGGTGCCGACGAGCGTCGCAAGTGCGACGCGGCGACGCTCCCGGTCCATGCCTGCCGGCGCAGCGTGACCCGCCGACGCGAAAGCGTCGGCGAGTTCAGGAGTCCGATTCGCTCCCATAGGAGTCCTCTCGACAGAGTCGTTTATGAAAGCCACTGCCCGCAAACCGGTTTCAACGGAGCGCCGGCCCCAGGGCGGGACTGCGCTCACGGAATCGATTCGGCGGAGTCCGGTGACCTGGACCACAACGGTGACGGAAGTCTCTTGACTTGTCAACATGGCTTCCCGCGAAACCGGGTCCGGCCTCGGATTTCTCGGGAGTTGTTGACAAATCATCAGACTCTGGACACACTTCGACTCGTCTGTTGACAAAACAACAACTACGGTCGAATGTGACCTCGAGCACGGTCACACATGACCGACGGGAGAAAGTGCAGACGGATGACTGTCACCGACGAGAAGCCCATCGCCGCCGCCGCACAGTGCCCCGTGACCAGCGGATTCAAGCCGTTCGATCACGACGGCACCTACGAGTTCTTCCTCGGCGCCCGCCGCGAGGCACCGGTCTTCTACAACGCCGAGACCGACTACTGGGTGGTGACCAGGCGCGAGGACGTCCTCGCGGTGTTCAAGGACGCCGACCGGTTCTCGGCCGCGAACGTGCTGTCCTCGGTCAAGCCGTACCCCGAGGAGCTCACCAAGTTCCTCGCGGACAACAACTTCACGGTCGAGCCGGTGCAGTCCAACACCGACCGCCCCCGGCACACCCGGATCCGGCAGAGCGCGGGCCAGTTCCTGAATCCCAAGCGCTACCGCGACTTCGAACCCCGCGTCCGCGCTCTGGTCCAGGAGTACGTCGAAGCCCTGCGCGAGAAGGTCGCTCGCGGTGACGACGAGGTCGACATCGTCGCCGAACTGACGCACGAGATGCCCGCACGCGTGGTGTTCATGCTGCTCGGTGTCGACGACGTGGACCCGCTGCAGATCAAGCGCTGGGCGCTCAACCGCGCCACCATGATCTGGGGAAAGCTCTCCGAACAGGAGATGATCGACGCCGGCCACGAGCTGAACGACTTCTTCCGGTTCTGCCGGGAGATCGTCGAGGACCGCAAGCGCAACCCGCGCGACGACTACCCCAGCAAGCTGCTCGAACTGCGCGGCGGCGACGACGGCGTGCTGAGCGAGAACGAAATCGTCTGCCTCGTCTTCGCGTTGCTGCTGGCCGGCCACGAGGCCGTCACCAACGGCCTGACCATCAGCATCCTCACCCTGCTCGAGCATCGTGAGGCCTGGGAGGAACTGGTCGCGGACCCCGCGCTGATTCCCCGGGCGATCGAAGAGGTCCTGCGGCACAGCACACCGGTCATGACCTGGCGGCGTACGGCACTCGAGGACGTCGAACTGAGTGGCGTGACCATCCCGGCCGGCAGCAAGATCCTGCTCAGCCTGGCATCGGCGAATCACGACGAGGCCCGGTTCGAGCGCCCCGAGGTCTTCGACATCCACCGCCGCAACTCCCGCGAACATCTGTCCTTCGGATACGGCATCCACGTGTGCATGGGAGCACCCCTCGCACGCGCCGAACTGAAGATCGTGCTCGAAGAACTCGTCAACGCCTTCCCGGGCATGAGCCTGGTGGAGGGACAACAACTCGAATGGACCAGGACGATGGCCCACCGCGGCCCCCAGAGTCTGAAGGTCCGCCTTGGAGGTTCCGAAAATGGCTGAGGTCACCTGGATCGCCGACGGCGAGCGCATCACCGCGGATGTCGCCGACGGCATCAACCTTATGGAAGCGGCCGTCGCCAACGGCGTTCCCGGCATCGTCGGCGAATGCGGCGGCGGAATGATGTGCGCAACCTGCCACGTCTACGTCGAGTCGGACCACCAGACCGGTGAACCCACTCCGGTCGAGGCCGACCTGCTGGACTTCGCCGAGGTTCCCCGCCGCGACACCAGCCGGCTGAGCTGCCAGATCGTCTGCCGGCCCGAGCTCGACGGCATCACCGTCGAAGTGCCCTCCGCCTGGTGAGCACCGCCATGAGCCACGGAACCGTCATCATCGGCGCCGGGCAGGCCGGGCACACCGCCGCCATGCAGTTGCGGGCCGCCGGATACGAGGCCCCGGTCACCGTCATCGGCGACGAGCCGGCCGCCCCCTACCAGCGTCCTCCGCTGTCCAAGCGCTACCTGCTGCGCGAGGTCCAGCCCGAACACCTGGCACTCGGCGGCCGTGCCCGGGGACCGCAGATCGACCTGCGCACCGGCGAGCGCGTGGCCCGCATCGACGTCGACCGGCGCGTCGTCGTCTCCGACGCCGGCACCAGCTACCGCTACGACCATCTCGTGCTGGCCACCGGCACCCGCGCCCGGCGGCTCCCCGAGTCGCTGGTGGGTGGACTCGCCGGTGTGCACGTGCTCCGGACCCTCGCCGACGCCGACACCCTGGCCGGCGCCCTCGACGACGCGAAGTCGGTGCTCGTCCTCGGTGGCGGCTTCATCGGACTCGAATTCGCCGCCGTGGCAGCACGTCTCGGTCGTCGCGTCACGGTGGTCGAACGCAACCGAGTGTTGGGGCGGGTCGTCAGCGAGAAGGCGGCCGAGCACATCCGGTCCGTGCACCTGGGCAACGGCGTCGAATTCGTCGAAGGTCGTGAACTCGCCTCGTTCGACGGCGTGGACGGACGCGTAACCGCTGGCGTGATGACGGACGGAACCCGCATCGAGGCCGACCTGGTGCTCGTCGGGATCGGCGCCGAACCGGTCGCCGAACTCGCCGCCGACGCCGGCCTCGAGGTCGACAACGGCATCACCGTCGACGAACTCGGCCGCACCAGCGCCCCCGGCGTCTACGCGATCGGCGACTGCGCCAACTTCGCGTGGTGCGGCGGGCGACGGCGACTCGAGTCGGTGCAGAACGCCGAGTTCATGGCCAAGGCCGCGGCCGCGCACATCGCGGGCCGGGAAACTCCCCCGCGGCCCGCACCGTGGTTCTGGTCGGACCAGTACGACGTGAAACTGCAGATCGTCGGCCTGCTCGACGAGAGCGACACCGTCGTCACCCGAAAGTCCGAGGACGGCAACGGATTCTCCCTGTGGCACTACCGCGGCGACGACCTCGTCGCGGTGGAGGCCCTCAACGACCCGGGCGCGTTCCTCACGGCCCGCAGGCTGATGGACCGCGGGGTCAGCCCCGCACAGCACACCGTGGCCGACGAGAGCCTCGGTATCCGGGACATCGCCGCACAAGCACTGGAGGCAACATCATGATCGAATCGTTCGATCCGCCGCTGGCGGACTCGAACTCCCTCGTCAGCACCCTGCGTGTGCCCCTGCAGGCACCGGTGCACCTGGACAAGGAGTTCTTCCACAACCGACCGGGACCCGCCTTCGGGCAGCTGAAGCTCGGCGCGTTCGACAGCGACCTCACCGTGCAGGGCGTCTCCGAGCCGATCGGCACGCGGGTCATCGTGCACGGCCACATCACCGACAGCGGCGGTGTCCCGGTCAAGAACGCCCTCGTCGAGATCTGGCAGGCGAACAGCGCCGGCGGATACCGCGACTCCCTGGACGTCTCGGGCTTTCCGCTCGACCCGAACTTCTACGGAGCCGGACGCTGCCTGACCGACAGCCGGGGCTACTACCGGTTCGTCACGATCCGCCCGGGCCCGTACCCGGCGATGTTCAAGGACGGTGCACGTGTCTGGCGCGCCTCCCACATCCACTTCTCCGTGCTCGGCGCCGGATGCGCGAGCCGCCTCGTCACCCAGATGTACTTCGAGGGCGACCCGCTGATCCGGATGGACCGCATGATCAATGCCATCCCGGACCGGCGTGGACAGGACCGGCTGATCGCCAAGCTGGACGCGGACAACTCGATCTCCGAATCGTTCGGCCCGTCGAGGACACTGCCCACCGTCGACGGCAGCGGTGCCGTCGTGTACCCGCCCAAGCGGACCGATCCGGGCGCCCTGCTGACCAAGAACCCCTCGGCACTGGCCTACCGCTTCGACATCGTGCTCCGCGGATCCGCCGCCACCCCGTTCGAATGAGGGACGACTCGATGATTCTCACCCCCGCACAGACCTGCGGCCCCCTGTTCGGTTTCGCGCTGACCCCGCCCGCGGTCACCCAGGCCGTCTCCGAGGACCACCCCGACGCGATCGTCATCGAGGGCATGCTCCTCGACGGCCGGGGCGACCACGTGGACTACGGCGCGTTCCTCGAGTTCTGGAGCGACGAGCAGGCCTGCCGCGTGCGCACTCTGGAAGGGCGCTTCCGCGCCGTCGTGCGCAAGCCGCAGCCGGTCACCCTGGCCGACGGCCATACTCTCGCACCGCAATTGGGCATCTTCATCTTCACTCGCGGTCTCGCGGGCCCGCTGGTCACCAAGATGTTCTTCCCCGACGAGACGGAGGCCAACCGGTCCGACGCGATCCTGCAGGAAGTGCCCGAGGAGCGCCGTCACCTGCTCGTCGCCCAGCCCACCGGCCAGGAAGGCCACCTGCAGTACGACATTCACCTGCAGGGTGAGCAGGAATCCGTCTTCTTCTCCCTCGACTAGGCAAAGGCCCCCACCATGGAAGAGAACCTGATCGTCGAGCGCCTCGGCCACGTGCTGGTGCTCACTCTCAACCGTCCCAAGAAGCTCAACGCGATGGACAGCGCGCTCTACATCCGCCTCACCGACGAGCTGCGCGGCGCCGACAAGGACGACGACATCCGGGCCGTGGTCATCCGCGGCGCGGGCACCTCCTTCTGCTCCGGCGCGGACACCGGCGAATTCGCCGAGCTGACGCCGGACAACACCGAACGCGTCGAGGCGCGGGCCGGGCTCACCTACGAGCTGCACAAGACCATCCCCGAGATCTCGAAGCCGGTGATCGGCGCGGTCCACGGCTACACCGTCGGCGGCGGTTGCGGTCTCGCGCTGGCCTGCGACATCACGATCGCATCGGCCAACGTGAAGATGGGCTACCCCGAGATCAAGCACGGTCTGGTCGCCGCCGTGGTGATGGCGAACCTCACAAAGCAGCTCGGACGCAAGGCCGGCTTCGAGCTGGTGGCCACCGGCCGCCTCGTCGGCGCCGAGGAGGCCGCCGCGCTCGGCATGGTCACCCGCGTGGTCCCCGAGGGCGAGGAGTACACCGAAGCCCTGAAGGTCGCGCAGGCCCTGGCCGAGCAGATCCCCACCTCCCTCCAGGCCACCAAGCGCCTGTTCCACAAGGTCGCAGATCTCCCGCTGGCCGAGGGCCTGGTGCGCGGTCGCGAGGCGAACGAGGAGATGCGCGAATACCGCGCAGAGGCACTCAAGGACTTCGGCGCCGCGGTCAAGGCCGCAAAGGCCGGGTGAGGACGTCATGACGGACCAGCCGAGCACGGTGCTCGCCGCCTCCGAGCACGTCGTCGAGGACATCCTGCGGGTCAGCGACCTCGACTTCCAGCGCCACATGGGCAACACCGCCTTCACCCAGGTGTTCGCGAACGCGCGCTTCGCGTTCCTGAGCGACTGCGTCAGGCCGACGGTCGGTTTCGACGTCATCCTCGCCCTGGTCAAGCTCGAGGTCGAGTTCACCGGACAGGTCCACTACCCCGCGACCATCCGGACCCGCACCCGGATCGAGAAGATCGGACGCACGTCGATGACGCTGCTCCAGACGATGTCCGTCGGTGAGAAGGACGTCGCGTCGTCCCGCTCGGTCTTCGTCCTCACCGATCGCGACAGCGGACGGTCCATGGCGTGGCCCGACGAGGTTCGTGCCCTGCTGGATTCGGCCCCGGTCGATTCGGCGGCACCCACGCCGGTGGCCGTACCGTCATGAGCACCGGGGTCCTCGATCCCGCCGATTTCCGGCAGGTGCTCGGTCACCATCCCACCGGGGTCGCGCTGATCTCCAGCGTGACCGCCGAGGGGACACCGGTCGGCATGATCGTCGGGACGTTCACGTCGGTGTCCCTCGATCCCCCGTTGGTCGGTTTCCTGCCGACCCGCGACTCGGCGAGTTTCGCCGAGATCGCGAAGGTCGGGAAGTTCACCGTGAACATCCTCGCCCACGACCAGGAACCGCTCTGCCGAGCGCTGTCCCGGCCCGCCGCAACGAAGTTCGACGGGGTGGAGTGGTCGCCGTCGGGCAACGGCTCCCCGCTGTTGCCCGGGGTCGTGGGCAGCATCGACTGCACCCTCGAATCCACCACCCCGGCCGGCGACCACTACTTCGTCACCGGCCGGGTGGAGAGCCTCGCGATCCACAGACCCGTTGCGCCGCTGCTGTTCTTCCAGGGCGGTTTCGGGGGGTTCGTCCCGGGTTCGTTCGTCGCACCGAGCGACGGGATCGTCGCCGGGAGCATCCCGATCGTGCAGCGCATCCGCAACAGGATGCAGGAGCTGGCCCACGCGGCAGGAGGCGAGGTCACGGCGTACGCCAAGGTCGCCGACCATGCGGTTGCCGTGGCGACGGTGGCCGCACCCGGCGTCCCGCCGTCGACCGTCCTGGGTTCGAAGCTGCCCCTGACTCCCCCGTTCGGTGAGGTGTTCCTGGTGGGAGCCCCCGAGGCCGAGGTCGAGCAATGGCTCGCGTCGGCCGGAGGCTCCACCGACGACGAGGTTCTGAGCGTCTCGCGGGAACGCCTGGCCCACGCGTGCCGGCACGGCTGGACCGGCTCCTACGCCGGTGATACGCGGGACCGTCTGCTCTTCCCCGCCCTGAACGAGTACGGCGTCGACTCCGTCACGCCCGCTCGGCAGCGCGAGGTCCGGCAGATGCTGCACGCCGCAGTTCAGGAACTCCGCCCTGTGCCGCTCGAGGCGCAGACGCTCTACCACGGCGCAAGCCTGGTGGCGCCCATCAGAAATGCTCACGGCCGCTGCGAACTCATGCTGCGGCTGTGCCGGATACCACCCACGCCGGGCGCGGACATCGCAGCGTGGGGACTCGAACTCCGACGACTCGCCGAGACGGCCACCGAAAACCGGTAGCCCGGGCGAACGGAGCAAGAAGCGAGAGGGACCATCATGTGCCACCGCACATGGTGGTCCTCCTCGTCGACGGAACCCCGACCCCGACGCCGGTTGCACCCACAACCGGTCGAATCCGAAATCGGCTGCGCCTGAGGGTAGTACGTCGACAACGAAAGAGGTCCGCGCCGGGCATCCCCGGCGCGGACCTCTTTCGCGTTCCGCTCGGCGTTACGGCGACTCGGGCAGGGGCGTCGCGTCCGGACTGATCAACGCCGTGACGACGCTCCGGACGTCCTCCACCGTCGTGAGATCGGACGTCATCCACTCGAGGTCGCGCACCTGGTCGGCCGGCAGGCCCCAGGGCGCATAGCCGACGCAGTCACCGAACCCCTGGGCCTGTTCCTCCGGCGTCAGCGGGTTGCCGGGGTAGCCCGGGCCGACCTCGAGGGTCCGCACCCACGTGCCGCCGGTGGTGGTGTGCACCTCGACCCGCGACGACGAGTGCCCGGTCAGCTCCGGGTCGAAATGCACCCGAATCCGCGCGAGCATGTCCGATCCGTCCAGCTCGGCGACCCGCTCGGGTTCGAAGTGCTCGAGCAGCGAGGCACCTCGTTCGAGGGCGTTCGCGCAGGTGTACTGGGCGCTGAACTGCGCGTTGACCCGGGGGTTGGTGCCCGGCTCGAACGGCTTGCCGATGAGATTGTGGGCGAACTCGGGCAGGTGGATGTCGACCCGTTCGATGTTCTTCTTGCCGACGGATTCCAGTGCGAGAAGCGCGGATTCGGTGACGCCCTGGGTCAGGCCGCAGCTCGGGTACTTCTTGAAGAAGATGTCTCCCAGCCCGTAGCGGCTGCCGATCTCCTCGACGAACGACTCCGGAGTGCGTTCACCGCGCGCATACAGCCGCGCGTACCCGAACGGTCCCGAAATGTAGTTCGCGGGCCCGGTGAGTCCGGCCTGGGCGAACTGGACGCTCTGCACGGCCGAGGCCGCGGTCCAGCCCTGGATCAACCGCACCGCGAGCGACGCGTCGACGTTGCTCTGGAAGCTCGCTGCACAGCGGTTGAACGAAAGTGCCAGCGCGTTCAGGGTCTGCTCGGCGTCGAGGCCGGCGGCCCGTGCCGCGGCGGCGGTGGCTCCGAGGAGGCCCGCAACTCCGGTCGGGTCGAGGCCGGCGTACTGCTCCTCGGTGAGGTTGAACCGGATGCCCGCCTCGAGCCCGACGGCCAGGGCCGCCAGGAACTCCGAGCCGGTGCACCCACCGCGAAGCTCGGCAGCGGCCAGAGCCGCCGGCACGACCGACGAGCCGAGGTGCAGTCCCGGGACCATCGTGTCGCAGTAGTCGAGAGCGCGCGCCATGGTGCCGTTGAGCAGCGCGGCGCTCTGCGCCGGAAGGGGGTCTCCGTGGACGAGCGAGCGTGCCTCACCTCGACCGCCCTGGACGACGACCATCTTCCGCAGCTCCGCGATCCCATCCTGCCCGGCCCCGGCGATCGCCGTGCCGCACACCGTGCGCAGAACCTGATGGGCGACGGCGAGCACATCGGAGGGGATGTCGGCGACCACGGTGTCGGCGACGAAGCGGGCCATCAGCTGTTCCGGCGACGCCGGCTGTTCCTCGAGCGGTTCCGGCGTTGTGCGCGTTGCGGTGTCGATACTCATGAAACTCCTCAGCGCTGGGGCAGGGACTTGGACGCGGTCCGCCCCACGGTGGCGACGCTGATCAGACCGACCACGGCGACCAGGATGACCCATCCTGCCGGACTCGTGTCCTGGCCGGTGCGCTGCACCAAGAGTTCCGCGATCAGGGGCGCGGTGCCGCCGGCGGTGATGGTACCCAGGTTGTAGCCCAGCGCGATCCCGGTGTACCGCACGTTGGTGGGGAACAACTCCGCCGCGAGGGCGTAGGTGGGTACCTGGACGAACCCGTTGAAGAACATGTAGACGACGTAGACCGCGATGGCCAGGAGCACGCTGCTCGTGGTGGACAGGATCGAGAACGCCGGCCAGGCCAGGAGAGCGAGGGCGACGTAGCCGACGATCAGAACCGGCTTACGGTCGAACCGGTCGGAGAGTAGACCGGGCAGCGGGAAGGTGACGGTCGCGATCGCGATACCCGCGGCGGCGATCCACGCGATCGCCGTCGGCGAGAGATGTCCCTTGCGCTGCAAGAAGATTCCGAAGTAGGTCAGGCCGATGTACACGGTGCCGTTGAGCGCGACCGACATGCCGAACACGCGGAGCACCGACAGCGGGTGGTTGCGGATCACGGTCGCCAGCGGTCGCTTCTCCACGGCCGGTCCGTCGAGACGCTCCTCGAGTTCCTTGAACTGCGGGCTGTCCTCGAGCCGGAGACGTCCCCACAGGGCGACGGCGGCGAAGATCACGGAGACCAGGAACGGGATTCGCCATCCCCAGGACTGCATCTGCTCGGCGCTCAGGCCCAGCCGGACGGCACCGACGACGGCCGCGGCCACCGCGAAACCGAAGGTCGCACCCATGGCCGTGGAACTTCCGAAGAAGCCGCGGCGCCCGGGAGGCGCGAGTTCGGCGATGTAGGTCGCGGCACCGCCGACCTCACCACCCGCCGCGAAGCCCTGGACCAGGCGGACGATCACGATCGCGACGGTTGCCGCGATGCCGATGTTGGCGTGGGTGGGCAGCAGGCCCATTACGAGGCACGCGGCGGACATGAGCAGCACCGTCGAGACGAGCGCGAAGCGCCGGCCACGACGGTCGCCGAGGATGCCGAAGAACCAGCCGCCGACGGGGCGGACCAGGTACGAGGACGCGAACACGGCCAGCGCCGAGAGGGTTGCGGTGGCCGGGTCCTGCTCGGGGAAGAACAGCGGCGCCAGGGTCAGCGCCAGAAAGCCGTAGACGCTGAAGTCGTAGTACTCGATGACGGTACCGACGCCTCCGGCGAGCGCGGCTCGGCGCGCCATGGCGGGGTTCGCTGTGGTCTTCGCACCCCCCTCCGTTTTCACGCCGTTGTTGTTCACACCTTCTTCGATGAGCTCGCCGCTGGTGGTCATTTTCCTCCTCATGTTCGACCACTAGGTGGTCGATCGGAACCGCAGAGCAGTCCTGTGGTCTGCGTCACGCATGAAACCATGCTGTTGTTGACAAGTCAAGACGATGTTCGTCCATCAGATGGTTTGCAGAAACCACCTAGCGGACCTAGGGTGGCGTCATGACACAGGCAACAGCGGCCGCAGTAGCCGACGGCGGGGTCCGCAGCGTGGCCCGCGCCTTCGATCTGCTCAACGGGTTCGACGCCGAACATCCGGTCCGGACCCTGCGCGAACTCGTCGACATCAGTGGACTGCCCAAGTCCACGGTGGTGCGGCTGCTGGGCACGCTCACGTCGCAGGGCATCATCGCCAGCCCCGGCGAATCGACGAGCTACAGCGTGGGGCCCTCGTTCCTGCGCTGGGTGAAGCTGGCCGAGGCGATGTGGGAGATCGGTCCCGAGGCCCGGCAGTTGATGACGGCCCTGCGCGACAGGTGCGGCGAGACGGTGAACATCTACATCCGCCAGGACCTGCACCGCCTGTCGATCGCGCAGATCGAGGGAACGACCACGGTCCGCAGCGTGGTCCAGGTCGGGGCGCGGTACCCCCTCACGAGCGGGGCCGCGGGCCGGGTACTGCTCGCCGCCTGCCCGGACACGATCCTCGCCGCGCTGGCCGAGCAGAGCGGCGTGAGCGCAGCGGACCTTCGCAGCAGAGCGGCCGGGGACCTCGAAGCCGGCTGCGCGATCACCCACGGAGAGCGGGAACTGGGCGCCTCGGCGGTCGCCGCCCCGATTCTCTCCGCCGACGGCCGTGTCCTCGCCGCGCTCTCGATCAGCGGCCCCACGTCGCGCTTCACCGCCGACCGGGTCGCCCGGTACGTCGACGCCGTAACTGACACCGCCCGGCAGATCAGTGCTGTCGGGCTCGGAACCGTGGAGGCTTTCCTTTGACCACCAACCTGCTCGAGGGCGTGCGCGTCCTCGACATGACCAATGTCCTCGCCGGCCCCTTCGCCGGCTACCAGCTCGCCCTCCTCGGTGCCGACGTCGTCAAGGTCGAGACCGCCGGCAGCGGCGACCTGGCCCGTCAGCTCGGCGCGGACCCAGGGCTGAGCGCCGAATACATGGGTGTCTCCTTCCTCGCCCAGAACTCGGGCAAGCGCTCGGTCACCGTGAACCTCAAGACCGCCGGCGGCAAGGAGGTCTTCGAACGCCTGCTCGCCGACGCGGACGTGCTGCTGGAGAACTTCCGGCCGGGCGTGCTCGAGCGCCTCGGCTTCGGCTGGGACCGCCTGAAGGAGATCAACCCCCGGCTGGTCTACTGCGCGGTGTCCGGGTTCGGCGCCACCGGCCCGCTGCGCGGTCGCCCCGCCTACGACCAGGTGGTCCAGGGCATGTCCGGAATCATGAGCGTCACCGGCGACACCCAGTCGGCGCCGCTGCGGGTCGGTTACCCCGTCTGCGACAGCTTCGGCGGACTCGCCGCGGCGATGGCCGTGTGCGCCGCGATCGTCCGGCAGCGCGCGACCGGACAGGGCGCCTACCTCGACACGTCCATGCTGGACGCCGCGCTCACCTCTATGGGCTGGGTGGTCTCCAATCACCTTGTCACAGGCAAGGAACCGATCCCCATGGGCAACGAGAACATGACCTCGGCCCCGTCGGGCGCCTTCAAGACCGCCGACGGCGTGCTCAACATCGCGGCGAACAAGCAGGAACAGTTCGAGATCCTGTGCCGCGTGCTCGGCCGCGAGGAACTCGTCACCGACCCGCGGTTCGTCACCCGCGAGGACCGCAAGCGCAACCGCGAGATCCTGCGCGACGAACTCGAGATCTCGCTCAAGGAGAAGTCCGCGGCCGAGTGGGACGAGATCCTCCTCGACACCGGCGTCCCGGCGGCACCGGTGGTCCCGGTGTCGGAATCGCTTCGCTCGGAACAGATCCGGCACCGTCAGCTGGTGACCGAAGTGGAGATGCCGGTCGGAGACCTCGGCACCGTCCAGGTTCTCGGACTGCCCACTCACGTCGACGGCAGGGCCGTCGGCCCCGCCACCCGCCCGCCCATCCTGGGCGAGCACACGGACGAGATCCTGGCCGAGATCGGATTCACCGCCGACCAGATCGACAACTTCCGCCAGGAGGGCGCCGTATGACCACCACACCGATTGCAGCAGAACAGGTTTCGCAGACGCACGTCGCCACGTCGGCCGCCCGCACCGCAGCACTCGCGGCGGTGGACTCGCAGAAGACCGCCGACTGGTGGAGCACCGCCGTCTCGGACATCGAACCCGACGTGATCCGATACCGCGGATATCCCATCCAGGACCTCATCCGCCACGCCACGTTCGTCGAGACCATCTGGACCATGGTGCGCGGCTCGATGCCGTCCCACGCCGAGGCGGCGCTGCTCGAGAAGGCGCTCGTCGCCGCTGTCGACCACGGACCGCAGGCACCGTCGATCGCGGCCGCCCGGATGGCCGCCACGTGCGGTGTCGGCCTGCACGGCGCGATGTCCACCGGCGTCGGGCTGCTCGGCGACGTCCACGGCGGAGCCGGCCAGCAGTGCGTCGAATTCCTGCAGCGGCTGGTCACGTCCGCCGAGGGCGGCGATCTCGGCGAGGCCGTGGCGGCCGAGGTGGCCTCCTATCGCGAGCGCCGGGCCTACGTCCCCGGCTTCGGTCACCGATTCCACACCCGCGACCCGCGCCGGGATCCGCTCCTCGAGGCCGTCCAGGGGGCCGTCGACGCCGGAGTCGTGTCCGGTCGCTACCTCGCGGCCGCGCTGGAACTGGAGGCACAGCTCTCCGCCTGCCGGGCTCGACCGGTCCCGATGAACATCGACGGTGCGACGGCCGTCATCTACGCCGAGCTCGGCTTCACCGCCGAACTCGCCCGCGGCCTGTTCATCCTGTCCCGGTCGGTCGGCGTTCTCGCCCACAGCTGGGAGGAGTCGCAGAGCGGTCGCCGCATCAAGGGCCCGATGCCGCCGCCGCTGCTCCCGACCTACGTCGGGCACCCCGAGCGTGCCTGGGGAGCCGAAGCGGAGGATGAGAACGGCCGATGAGCATCTCCGACACCGATCCCTTCCGGTCGTTGACGGCGTTGCCGCTCGACGACCCGGCCGGTTCCCCGCTGCACTACTACAGCCTCGCCGCCGCCGAGGCCAACGGCGCCGGACCCGTCGGCGAGCTCCCCTGGTCGCTGAAGACGCTCGTCGAAGGGGTTCTGCGCAATCAGGGACATCCCGAGGCGCTGCCCGAGCACGTTCTCGCCCTCACCCGCCGGGACGAGACCGCCGCTGTGCCGTTCTTCCCCGGACGTGTCCTGTTCCAGGACGCCTCCGGCATTCCGGTGCTGGCGGACATCGTTACCCTGCTCGAGCGGGCCGAGAGCGACGGCATCGACGCGTCCGCCTTCCGGCCGTCGTTGCCTCTCGATCTCGTCGTGGACCACGCGCTGGAGGTCGACGAGCACGGGCACGCCTCCGCGGCGGGCCGGAACATCGACCTCGAGTACATGCGTCACCACGACCGCTACCGGTTCCTGCGCTGGGCCCAGGAGCGCATCCCCGGGCTCCGCGTCGTTCCGCCCGGGGTCGGCATCTGTCACCAGCTGAACCTCGAGGTCCTGGCGCCGGTGGTCACCACCACCGAATCCGACGGCCTGCGCGTGGCGGCCCTGGATGCGCTGGTCGGCACCGACTCGCACACCACGATGATCAATGCGCTCGGTGTCACCGGGTGGGGCGTCGGCGGCATCGAGGCCACCGCCGCAGCGCTCGGGCAGGCCCTCATGATCCGGGTACCGCGCGTCGTCGGCGTCGAACTCACCGGCCGTCTCGCGCCGGGTGTCCTCGCCTCCGACCTGGCACTGACCCTGGCGGAACGTCTGCGCGCCGTGAACGTGGTCGGGGCGATCGTCGAATTCCACGGCGACGGACTGGGTTCGCTGTCGGTGCCCGACCGCGCCACGGTCGCCAACATGGCGCCCGAATACGGCGCCACGATGGCGTGGTTCCCCGCGGATCGCCGCACTCTCGACTACCTGTCAACCACCGGTCGCTCGCCCGAGCAGGTCCGTCTGGCCGAGCAGTACCTGACCGCCCAGGGTCTGCTGCACACCGCATCCAGCCCGGTCCCCCGTTTCGAGACGACACTGCGGATCGACCTGAGCAGCATCACGACGACACTGGCCGGTCCGTCGCGACCGCACGAAGCCCTGTCGCTGTCCGAGGTTCCCGCCTCGCGCGGCGAGTCCGGGTCGCACAGCGACGACGGCGCGTCCAGGTCGCGCAGCGGCGATGTCGCCATCGCCGCGATCACCAGTTGCACCAACACGTCCAACCCCCGCGCCCTGGTGACGGCGGGTCTGCTCGCGCGCAACGCCGTCGAGGCCGGTCTCGCTGCGGCGCCGTGGACCAAGACATCGCTGACCCCCGGATCGCGAGCGGCGGCCGACCTCCTGGAATCCAGTGGCCTTCAGGCACACCTCGACCGGCTCGGTTTCCACGTCACCGGATTCGGTTGTGGCACCTGCATGGGTAACTCCGGTCCGCTGCCTCCTGCCCCGGCCGGTTCGGATACGACCCCGGACACCGCCGTGCTGTCGGGCAACCGGAACTTCACCGGCCGAATCCATCCGGACGTCACCCACGCCTACCTCGCCTCCCCTGCGCTGGTCGTGGCCTACGCCCTGGCCGGCAACGTGCGGGTCGATCTGTCGGCCGAGCCTCTCGGTCACGCCGAGGACGGCTCGCCGGTCACCCTCGCCGACCTCTGGCCCGACGAGCAGGAGATCGACGCGCTGCTCGCCGAGCACGAAGCGGCCGCTCGGCCGCGGTGCGGATCGGGCGTTGACGACCGACCGCTGGGAACAGCTCGAGTACCCGCACGGCGAGCACTATCGGTGGGACGGAGAAACCGGCAGCATCCGCCGGCCACCGTTCACCGATACCGAGCTGACCGTGCCCGCAATCCACGGAGACCTGCACGCGCGTCCGCTGCTCGTGCTCGGGGACGCCGTGACCACCGACCACATCTCCCCCGTCGCGCGGGTCCTGCCCGATTCGGCGGCGGGACGCTGGCTCGTCGAACGGGGTGTCGACGAACGGGCGCTGGGCACCTTCAGTTCTCGCCGGCTCAACCACGACGTGATGGTCCGGGGTGGTTTCGCGAACACCCGCCTGCACAACTTCCTCGCACCGGATCGGGAGGGCGGCTGGACGCGGATCTCGCCGGAACAGCCGCCGGTGCCGGTCCATGTCGCCGCCGAACACCACCGAGAGCACGGCACACCCGTCGTCGTGGTCGCGGGAGAGCTCTACGGCGCCGGATCCGCCCGCGACTGGGCCGCCAAGGTGACACGGCTGCTCGGCGTTCGGGCCGTTCTCGCCCGCAGCTTCGAACGCATCCACCGGACCAACCTGGTCGCGCTGGGTGTCCTGCCGATCCAGTGGGACGGTCCCGCCCCCGAGGAGTTCGACGGGAGCGAGGAGATCTCCGTGCTCGGCCTGGACGATCTCGGGACGTCCCGCGACGTCGCGGTCCGGGTGACGCGCGCGGGCGAAATCCGGTGGGAGGGCACTGCACTGGCCCGGCTCGACACTCCGCTGGAGTACGAGTGGCTGCGTGCCGGTGGCCTGTTCGGACACCTGCTGGCCACACGGTCGCCGCTGTCGGTCTGACACGCTGTCGGGCCCGAGGAAAGCAAAAGAACGGGGCGCCTCCTTCCGGAGGCGCCCCGTTCTGCTGTGTCGCGAGCTACGTCAGGCGCGAGCCTTCTGCAGGTTCTCGTCGAGGGTGCCGAGGAACTCCTCGGTGGTCTGCCAGCCCTGCTCGGGGCCGACGAGCAGAGCGAGGTCCTTGGTCATCTGGCCGGCTTCGACGGTCTTGATGACGACGTCCTCGAGCTGCTGCGCGAACTCGATCACCTCGGGGGTGTTGTCGAGCTTGCCGCGGTGCTCGAGACCGCGGGTCCAGGCGAAGATCGACGCGATCGGGTTGGTCGACGTCGGCTTGCCCTGCTGGTGCTGACGGTAGTGGCGGGTGACGGTGCCGTGCGCCGCCTCGGCCTCGACGGTCTTGCCGTCCGGGGTCATGAGCACGGAGGTCATCAGGCCGAGCGAGCCGTAGCCCTGCGCGACGGTGTCGGACTGGACGTCGCCGTCGTAGTTCTTGCAGGCCCACACGTAGCCACCCTCCCACTTGAGGGAGGAGGCGACCATGTCGTCGATGAGGCGGTGCTCGTAGGTCAGGCCCGCGGCGTCGAATTCCGCCTTGAACTCTTCCTCGTAGATCCGCTGGAACTCGTCCTTGAACATGCCGTCGTAGGCCTTGAGGATCGTGTTCTTGGTCGACAGGTAGACCGGGTAGTTCTGCTGCAGGCCGTAGGCCAGCGACGCACGCGCGAAGTCCTGGATGGACTTCTTGTAGTTGTACATCCCCATGACGACGCCGCCGTCCTCGGGGATCTTGCACACCTCGTGCTGGATCGGCTCGCTGCCGTCCTCGGGCGTGAAGGTGATCGTGACGGTGCCGGCGCCGGGGACCTTGAAGTCGGTGGCGCGGTACTGGTCGCCGAACGCGTGACGGCCGACGATCACCGGCTTGGTCCAGCCCGGAACCAGGCGGGGCACGTTGGAGATGATGATCGGGGCGCGGAAGATGGTGCCGCCGAGGATGTTTCGGATCGTGCCGTTGGGCGAGCGCCACATCTTCTTGAGGCCGAATTCCTCGACGCGCGCCTCGTCCGGGGTGATCGTGGCGCACTTGACGCCGACGCCGTGCTTCTTGATGGCGTTCGCCGCGTCGATCGTGACCTGATCGTCGGTCGCGTCGCGGTGCTCGATTCCGAGGTCGTAGTACTCGAGATCGACATCCAGGTAAGGGTGGATCAGCTTGTCTTTGATGAACTGCCAGATGATGCGGGTCATCTCGTCGCCGTCGAGTTCGACGACCTTGCCTTCAACCTTGATCTTGGACATGTGCGCTTCGTGTCCTCCTAGGACGTTTCCTCGGCCCGAATCGACCGCACTTTGTGAGTACGGCTTCTCACTGCTCAGGGATCTGAGCATGGACGTGTTCACACGCGCGGGAACACGTGCCAAACAAGACAAGCGTACTGCTATTCGTCGGCAGCGCAAAGCGCGGGTTTCACTACCGGCCGGTAACTTTGTGCTGGTCAGCGGGGCGCACGGCCCGGCTTCCGGCCCGACGGAGCGAGCCGCTAAACTTGCCGTTCAGGTCATGAGTGCCAGCATCGAGCCCCGGCTTGCTGGTCGGCAACCCTCCGGTCAGGGTGGGGTGCTCCGGGTGAGGACCGGGCCGTTCGGCGCACAGGTCGGGCGGCAAGCCTGTACAGGGAGGTAGTGACCATGAGAGTTGTGATCATGAGCTGTCGCGCGTAGATCCGACCCGACCACCCGCCGCCCGCCCAGAAGGACATGATGACCAACACCGCCACCCCCACCGTCGTCGTCGAGGCGGCAGCGTCTTGACGGCGGGCACCGAACGGCGATACGTCGACCTTCCTCCCGAGGACGGCCGTCTCGGCCTGGTCGACATCGGCGCGCTGTCGCTGGAGAACGGTGAGACGCTCCCGAACGTCACGCTCGCGGTGCAGCGCTGGGGAGCCCTCTCCCCCGCCCGCGACAACGTCGTCCTGGTCGAGCACGCCCTCACCGGGGATTCGCACATCACCGGACCTGCCGGACCGGATCACCCCTCACCCGGGTGGTGGACCGGCATGGTCGGGCCGGGCGCCCCCATCGACACCAACCGCTGGTGCGTCGTGGCGTCCAACGTGCTCGGAGGCTGCCGCGGCAGCACCGGTCCGGGCAGCATCGCACCGGACGGCAAGCCGTGGGGGTCACGCTTCCCGCAGATCACCATCCGCGATCAGGTCGCCGCCGAGGCCGCGCTGCTCGACACGCTCGGCATCGAGACCCTCGCCGCCGTCACCGGCGGATCCATGGGTGGCATGCGCACGCTCGAGTGGATCGTGACCCATCCGGACCGGGTCCGGGCCTCGCTGATCCTCGCCGTGGGCGCCCGCGCCACCGCCGACCAGATCGGCACCCAGACCACGCAGATGGCCGTCATCACCGGCGACCCCGACTGGCAGGGCGGCGACTACTACGGCACCGGACGCCGCCCGGACGCGGGACTGGGCATCGCGCGCCGCATCGCGCACCTGACCTACCGCACCGAGGAAGAACTCGACTCCCGCTACGCGAATTCGCCTCAGGCCGACGAGGATCCGTGGCAGGGCGGACGGTACGCCGTGCAGAGCTACCTCGAACACCAGGCCGACAAGCTGGTGTCGCGGTTCGACCCCGGCACCTACGTCGTCCTCACCGAGGCCATGAACCGCCACGACGTCGGGCGTAAACGGGGCGGAGTCCAGGCTGCGCTCGCCGCTTCCCCGGTTCCGACGATCGTCGCGGGCGTCAGCTCCGATCGGCTGTACCCGCTGCGGCTGCAGCAGGAGATCGCCGACGGGCTGCCCAACTGCGACGGTCTGCGGGTCCTCGAATCGCGGGACGGGCACGACGGATTCCTCACCGAGGCCGACGCCGTCGCCAAGCTCCTGGTCGAACTGATGGACCTGGTCGAACGCGGCTAACCGGTTCCGAGAGGGTCGATCGAGACGGCAAGCGCCACGATCGCCCCTCCCACCAGGAGCATCGCCGCGACATCGAATCGTTTGCCGCGCACGGCCAGCACCCCGACCTGCTCGGGCGCCAGCGCCCACCGCAGCACACCCGCGAGGATCACGGCGCCGCCGAACACGAACGCGCCGCGCCGCCACCGGTCCGCGAGCACCAGCACCACCGCGGCGGCGATGACCACGGTCACCGCCACCAACGGCAGGTTCCGGCGGGCGAACCGCATCCAACGGTCCATCCGAGTCGCCTGATTCCGGATCAGAGGCCGGCGAGCTGCTCGGCCCGCTCCACCACGTTCGTGAGCAGGAAAGCACGGGTCAGCGGACCGACACCACCGGGATTCGGCGAAATGAACCCGGCGACCTCGCGCACATCGTCGGCGACGTCTCCGCGCAGACCGTCCGCGGTGCGGGAGACACCCACGTCGAGCACCGCCGCGCCCGGCTTGACCATGTCCGCGGTGATCAGACCGGGCACACCGGCCGCCGCGACGACGATGTCGGCGCGCTCGACCTCGGCCTTCAGATCCTTGGTCCCGGTGTGGCAGAGCGTCACGGTCGCGTTCTCGCTGCGACGGGTGAGCAGCAGGCCGATGGGACGGCCGACGGTGACGCCACGGCCGACGACGACCACGTGGGCGCCGGCGATCGGAACCTCGTAACGGCGCAGCAGGTGCACGATGCCGCGCGGGGTGCAGGGCAGCGCAGCCTCCTTGCCGAGCACGAGGCGGCCGAGGTTCACCGGGTGCAGGCCGTCGGCGTCCTTGTCCGGGTCGATGCGCTCGAGCGCGGCGTTCTCGTCGAGATGCTTGGGCAGCGGAAGCTGCACGATGTAGCCGGTGCACGCGGGATCGGCGTTGAGCTCGTCGATCGCGGCGTGGAGCTGCTCCTGGGTGATGTCGGCGGGCAGGTCCTTGCGGATCGAGGTGATGCCGACCTTCGCGCAGTCGTTGTGCTTACCGCGCACGTACGCAGCCGATCCGGGATCGTCGCCGACGAGGACGGTGCCGAGGCCGGGCGTGATGCCCTTCGCCTTCAGCGCGGCCACACGGGCCTTCAGGTCCTCGAAAATCTCGTCGCGGGTTGCCTTGCCGTCCAGGATCGTCGCAGTCACGACTGCCATTGTCGCAGGTCCGTGTCCCGGTCCTTCAACGGCGGTCGGGCTCGTCGATGTCGAGGCCGTGAGCGCGGGCGTAACCGATCGCCTGCGACTGCTCGATCCGGGTGTGGTCGAGTTCCGCGCTGCGCCACAATGCGGGACCGATGTGGGCGCCGCGCAGGTCCGCGCCGTCCAGTCGGACCCCCACCGGCCGCGCGCCCAGCAGATCCACCGTCCGCAGCACCGCGTACCGCATGTCGGCGCGGGTCAGGTCGGCGTCCCGGAAGATACAGGTGCTCAGGTCCAGGCCACGCAGGTCGGCGCTGCGCAGACTCGCGCGGGTGAAGTCGACGTCGTCGAGGACGAGATGGCGCATCGGGCATTGTTTGAACACCGATCCCACCAGCGAACAGCGCCGGAAGACGCTGTCCGACAGATCGGTCCGGGTGAACGTGCACGATCGGTAGGTGCTGCGCAGGTGGCTGCTTCCCTTCAGGTCTGCATCGGTGAAATCGCAGTCGATGAAGAACGCGTCCTCGATGATCGAGCCGCGCAGATCCGCGTCCCGGAAGCTTCGTCCCGTGACGCGCGCTCCTCTCCACAGGACCTCGGTGTTGTCGCTGCCCATACCTTCATCGTCCACGCCCTACCGGTTCTGGCAAGGCGACGACGACCCGGGACCTGCGGCTCAGCCACGACCGGCCAGTTCCCGCGCCAGCGGGCTCGGAAACTTCACGGTCACCCGATCGCCGCCCACCCATTCGTCGAGCCGGGCGGCCTCCTGCTCGAGTACGGCTCTCCCTTCCGATCCGATGTCCTCGAGCAGATGCAGGCACACCGCCCTGGAGTCGTTCTGCCACCAGGTGCCGACGATCCGGCCGTCCCACCACGCGGTAGGGCCCGCGTTGCCTGCGGTGTCGAACAGTTGCTGCCGGTACGGCCCGAGGTACCAGTCGCGCTCGAACCACCCCATCGTGGTGGGATCCAGTGCCGGCAGCAGCGCACCCCACGGCTCGACGAGCGGCGCCGCCTCGAGGTCGTCGGGGAGCAGATACCCGGTGCGACCGTCGAGATCTACCTCGACCGCGTTCAGTTCGGCGAGTGCCGCGCGCACGGTTTTCAGGGTCGAACCGAGCCACCACTTGATGTCGGTCTCCGTTCCGGGACCGAAAGCACGCAACCACATTTCGACGAGCGTGCGCAGCCCGTCCGCCTCGTCACACGACTCGATCCCGGAGCCCAGCCACGACTCCGTCGTCGCCCAGTTGTGCCGCGACACCCGCCACGAACCGTTGTTCGAGGCCCGCACCACCTTTCCCGACGCCGACAGCACCGTGAGGACACGCGGCCCGAGCGAAACCTCTCCGCCCCAGGACTTTCCGACGCCATACTCCATCGAGCCCCCGAGCAGCGGAATCTCGGCCCGCAGTTCCGTGGACGTCGCTTCCCGACCGTCCGCCAGCGCGTCGAGCACCCGGCCGCTCACCTCGTCCAGCCAGCGTTCGCCGTCCCGGTGCAGCCCCGACGCCTCGGCATCCTTGATCAGCGTCTACGTAAATCTGATACTTCCTGCCACTGACGTGGCAGGCGGTGAAGATCCACGTTCCTCACGGCTACCCACCACACCATCGTGCGATGTTGCGGGCTCGACCGTGTCCCACACCGACGCT
>Ga0180218_1000284_pt1 | contig 62403 bp, 72 predicted proteins | sample eDN3rd37CKraftBY_FD_151334 | JGI IMG/M metagenome (GOLD analysis project Ga0180218, IMG submission 151334) | Enriched backyard soil microbial communities from Emeryville, California, USA - eDNA 3rd pass 37_C Kraft BY (version 2) (version 2) | ecosystem: Environmental > Terrestrial > Soil >... | reverse complement strand
CGGCGCACCAGCGCAGAGCCGATGAAACCCGCCCCGCCAGTGACCAAAACATTCAGCTCGCGCGCTTGCAAGGACCAGCCATCCTTCCGTGAAACGTCAACGCCTTCCAGAACAGACCGTCAGGGCAGGAGGACAGCCCGCCCGGAACCCGCGCCTGGGCCGTAGAAATTTTCTCGCTTGATGCCATTCACGACGTAGCACCTTTCCACATCAGCCCGCACTGAAACACGCCGCCATGCACGGGCAGCTGAAAACCAGATTGGGCATTCCGCAGATCCATCGAAGACCGCTGCGGAATGGCACGCCCCACAAAATGTCTCGACGGAGCCTGCATATAAACCGGACCCTTCTGGCACGACAACTTGTTTCTCGCTCGAACCTGATGATTGGCCGCCGCCTTGTTTCCATTCAATCGTGTCGGCTTGATGGCAAGTCTGGCGAGCGGTTCAGCCAGCTTGCGATCCCGGAGAGCCGCCATAATCCGCACCGGTGCAAGACACTGAAAACGAAGTACCGCCGGCCAGCATCGCTTCAGCGATCTTTTCGGCATAGCAGATGTGGCCTGACGGTGATCGCCGCCAGGCCGGCTGCTTGCATCGTCAGAACCGGCTTGAAAGGTAGCGGGAGGGGCCGATCCCCACCTCCTTCAGCAGCGCCTTGTAGCCAGCCGCAAGCGTGGAGCGGTTATCCTCGAAGACTCCCGCATCCATCCGCACACCTGCAAAGATGTCGCGGATCGAGGAAGTCGCCTTGACCTGGTTGCAGTTGACATTTGGCACCTTCAGCACCGAACACAGTTCGCGCGTACGCGTATCATGCGTGATGCAGATGGTAGGCAGATAGGAAGCGATGCTCAGCATCGCACCGTGAATGCGTGTTCCCAACGAGTGGGAATAGGATTGCAGCGCGAAGCTCCAGGAATCCACCGAATACGGGATCATACCCGTCTGCCGTAGCATCTGGGAGAACTTGATCATGGAGAGATCAGGCGCCAGGAACTGCCGCACCTTCTCCACATAGGCCTGCTCGGTTTCCGAGAGCTCCAGGCCGCGAACCAGTTTCATCAGTTCCACGGGCCGCTGCAAAATATAGGAAGAGCCGGGGACGGTGCGCAGGATGCCGAAGAGATAACGCTCGGCCGCCATGACATGACTTTTGATCGAGGCAGCATGCACGGCGACCTTTTCAATCTCCTGATCCCAGGCCGCCACGATCCGCTCCGCCAGCTTGCGGTCACCATTGGTGAAGACCGAAGGGCAACCGAGCACCTTGACATTGGCGATCTCGTACTTCGCGCAGACCTGCTCGCTGAACGGGCCCCGCAGGCCCAGGAACGGCGTGCGCTTTGCCGCTTCCCGCAGGAAACGGACCGTCCCGTCCTTGAGATCCGGGATCTGCTCCTCCCGCTCTGACTGCGCACCCAGCCCCACCACGATGCAGGGCTTGTCGAGGTCGGCGATCAGATCGGCCAGCCAGCCCAGGTCCGCCGTCGCATTGAGGAAGTTCGCCGCCGGAATGACGACATAGTCCACGTCCTGCGGCAGCGCCTTGCGCGTGGCGCCGAAGGGAATGCAGATTGTCTCGGCGTCGAACAGCTTCCGGGCGGCGTTCCAGAACGCGAAGTTCCCGACGTTGTGGCCGGAATGGTGCATCACACCGGCCATGGAGATCGTGGGATCCTGGTAACCGCCCAGATTCTCGGCAAGGTAGGCGACTTTGACCATCGTCTTGTCTCTCCGTGGCAGCGGCTTCAGGCGTCAGCTGCCACGGTGGCGGCATCGGCGATGCGCTGCAGCCATGCGGCAGGCTGCAGCTGATTGTCCTCGAGGAAGTCGATATAGCGGCGGCACAGCTTCTGCCGGTTGGCGTCGAAGGCGGCCGCGTCGAACTTGAACAGGTTCATCAGCGCCGCGCGGGAGATGCCGGAGACGACATCCCTTGCCATGACGTAGGGCACCAGCATTGTCTGGCACAGTTCCAGTGTCCGAGAGTCATGCACGATGCACAGCGCCGGCACGCCGGCCTGCAGCGCCAGCATCACACCGTGGATGCGCAGGCCGAGCACGAAGTCGAAGCGCCGGTAGTAGTCCATCCAGGTCGGAATATCGAAGAAGACCTGGCCGTAGATCTTGCTCCAGCGCGCGAACTCCTCGAGATCCATCGCTGGGCAGGCATAGTCGCGGCAGGCGGTAAGTGCCTCCACGCTCAGCAGATCGGCCTCGCCGCGCGTCAGGGCGATCATCTCCATCGGGCTCTGCCCGACATAGGCGCCGCTGGTCGCCGTCACCAGATTGGCGAGCGACGCCTCCACCCGCGCGAGGTGCTTCCATTGCTGGTGGCCGGAGGCAACGGCGATGCGCTTCGGCTCGCGGATATTGGCCGCGATCTTCTGCCCAAGCTCCGGATCGGGGTTCATGTACAGCGTCGGGCAGCCCATGACGACGGCATGGTCCGCAAGGCCATAGCGATCGAGCACAGAAAGGGTGAACTCACCCCGCAGTGTGATGTTCGGCCCCTGCCCACCCTTGAGGTCGATGATCGTGCGCAGCCAGTCCAGTGTGCCGTCCGGAACGTCCGGCAGGCGGCCATCCACGCCCGACTGCGCGCCCAGCCCGATAGCCACCATGTTTGACTTCATCTGGGCGAACTTCTTGCCCAGGCCACCGAGATTGCTGTGCGAGCCGAGCTGGTTGGCGCAGGGCAGCACTGCGATATCCCCCGTCGCGTCGATCTGCTGCGGCGTGGCGCTCCAGTCCACCGCCTTCAGATCGCCCCCCAGCTGCTGCGTAATCGCGTGATGAAAAGCCAGATTTCCGGTGTTATGCCCAACCCGGTCATGGAGCTCCTTGGTAGTCATGAAAGGCGCCGCGGGGATCGTATTATTCAGCCCAAGAATAAACGGTCGTTTCACGACGGAGCTCCTAATACAGGGCTTTGTGCGCCACACAGAAAGTTGACGGCTTTTTACGACTGGCAGGAGCTTCTCATCAAGCGCTTTTCGGCCAATGCGCGAAGTTCATTCTGTCTCTCTACCTTGCGAATGTCTTGGGAAGATTGCGTGACACTCTCCTGGACCGCAGTAAGAGATTTTGTCGCAAAAAAGAAAGGTGACGTTATAGCTTTCCTGGATGATGCGGACTTTGTCGACGACCCTCTTGCCCTTCCCTGCGCGAGAGTCCATCGGATAGGGAGAGCGTGAATTGGAATAGAGATGGCCGAAGGGACAGTGGAACAAGCTCCGGTCGCCGCAGTCGACGTCCTCAATGCATATCGGACCGTCCTGGGCCGCGACCCCGAGAGCGAGGTGGTCATCCAGGAGAACCTCAGGAAGTCGATCGAGGATTCGGTCACCGCCTTCCTGCATTCCGACGAGTTCCGGACTCTGCTGGAAAATCTCGTCGCCGATGACCTGCCGCCGCATGTGAACCTTACGGCCGAGGCTGTGCAGGATGCCCGCAACTGGGCGGAAGCGCGCCTGGCCCTGCCTGACCTGCAATCCGGCCCGCAGGGCACAGGCTGCAGCCCCGTTGCGGCCTTGCTATTCGGTGTCCTGCGCCTTGAGCTTGCGGCGCCTGCCCTGGCGCGGCTGAGTGGCGCCCGGCAGGAACGCCTGGAGCAGATGATCGAGGCGCCGGAGCAGACTCCGCTGTCCCTGCTGACGATGCCCCCGGAGCCGGAGGATGCCAGCAGCCTGGGCCTGCTCCTCTACGGCGACAGCGCAGCGCCTGATGGAGCCTTGCCTCCGCGCCTGCTCGATCTGCTGCGGGCCGAGGTCCACTCGCCGCGCTTCCGGGAGCAGTTGGTAGCGCCCCTTCTGGCCGGCGAGCCTCCCGCGGCGCAGGCGCTGGATGCGGCCTCGCTGGCGCGGTGCCGGGCCTGGCTGCGCGACCGCCTTGGTCTTACCAGCACCGCGCAATGGGAGAAGGCCGACGCCTTGCTGGCGGGCTTCCTCGGCCTGCCCTTTCTGCGTGAGGCGCTGGCGCAGGCGGGACCCGAGGTCCAGGAAGGCCTGCCGGGAGCACTTGCCAGCCTGCAGGCGGGCGAGATCCTCCTGCAGAACATGGAGGCCACGGCCGAGGATGTCACCTTCGCCTGGCAGCTTGTGCTGGGTCGGCAGCCGGACGACGAGGCCGTCATGCAGCCGCATGTCGGCCGCCCCCTGCTCAACCTGCTGAGCATCCTGCTACGCTCGGACGAGTTCCGCCATCAGGTGCTGCATGCGCTTGTGGCGGAGCGGGACCCGCCGCAGCAGCGCCTGTCGCTGACGCAGCGCAAGGCGCTGGATGCCTGGCTGACGAACCGCCTTGGGCGCCCCTCTGCTGCCGGCACGCCGCCAACCGCGGCGGCCCTGTGCAGCCGGCTGCTATCCTGGCCCGCACTGGGCACTGTGTTGCAACAGTCCTACGGGCTGCTTGGGACGGATGCGCTGGCGGCACTGCCGGAATGGCACCAGCGTTCGGCGCACGGGCTGACAGGCGGCATCGACTACGTGACGGGCGAAGTCATCGCCGGCTGGGCCCTGGATCAGAACGCGCCCGATGCACCGCTGGAGGTCGAGATCCGCTGCAACGACGTGCCGGTCGGCCTCGGCAACGCCAGCCGCCCGCGCCTGCAGGTCAGTGGCGACCAGACCTCCCGCTGCGGCTTCCGCATCCTCTGGGCGGCCTCCGAAAGGATGCGCCCGGCCGGCGGCTATGTCTTCCGCATCCATCACGCGCGCACGGGCGAGCCCATCGGCGCTGCCTTCCCGCTCGACAGCGTCTTCGTGGACGGGCGCGACACCCTGCGCTTCCTCGCCGGTGAGCTGGGCCGCACGCAGCAGATGCTCCGGCGCATCGAGGCGATGCTGCCGCAGGTGGAGAGCTTCGCCGCCTTCCCCGCGACCGATTGGGAGGGCTTCCGCCAGCGCCACCGAATCGCCCCGCCCCCCGCCTCCCCCGCCAGCCACATGACCTTCGGCGTGGTGCTGGATGCGGAGAACGCCTCGCCAGCCGCACTGCGGCGACTCCTCGCCAGCTTGGCCCAGCAGGGCCACCGGCACTTCCGCGCCCTCTGCCTCGCGGACAGCGCGGCGCAATGCGCCGTCGTGCGCCAGGCGGCGGGACGGGATGCCCGCTTCGACCTCGCCCCCCTCGGCAAGGGCCGCAGCCTGCCGCAGGCCACTGCCGCCCTACTGCGGGAGGCAAGTCCGCCGGATGCGCTGAAAGCCGACTGCCTGCTGCTGCTGCCTGCCGGTGTCGTGCTCGACACGCAGGCGCTGGCCTGGCTCGCCCATGCCGCGGTGCGCCACCCCGCCTGCACCGGCTTCTATGCCGATAGCGAGACCCTCCAGCCGGATGGGCTCTGGGCCGACCGCCATCCCGGCGTCGAGCTCCGCTCCGCCTATGACCGGCACCTGATGGCGCAGCACAATGCCTGCGGCGATATCCTCTGCGCCCGCCGGCCAGCGCTGGAGCATGCGCTGCGGGACCTGCCAGACACCGGCGCGGCGGCGCAGGTCTGGCTGGCCTGGGCGCGGCTCGCGGCCCAGGGGCCGCTAGCGCACCTGCCGCGCGTGCTGAGCGCCGCCATCCAGGGGGAAGGGCTGCCTGTGACGGCGGAAGCGCCGCCGCCCGGCCTGGCGGAGCTGCTGGCGCCGCCACGCACTGCCCTGCCCGAGATGGCGCGCATCACCGTCGTGATCCCCACGCGGAACGGCGGCGCCACGCTGCGCGACTGCCTCGCGAGCCTGGCGCAGCATGCTGCCCGGCGCGAGCGGCTGGAGATCGTCGTGGTCGACAACGGCAGCGATGCGCCGGAAACCCTCGCCCTCCTTGACGAGGCGGAACGGGCGGGCGAGCTGCGCCGCCTGCGGGTGGACAAGCCCTTCAACTGGTCACAGCTCAACAACCGGGCGGCCGCGGCGAGCAGCGGCGAGGTGCTGCTCTTCCTCAATGACGACACCCGCATGCTCACGCAGGGCTGGGACGACATCCTGCGGCAACTGCTGCGGGACCCGGCGGTGGGCGCGGTCGGCGCGCGCCTAGTCTATGAGGACTTCACCCTCCAGCATGCCGGCGTGGTCTTCGGCGTGGAGGGGCTGGTGGGGCATGAAGGCGTGGGCGAGCCCATGGATGCGCCGGGGCCCGGCGGCCGCTGGAACCGGCAGCGCCTGGCGGGGGCCGTCACCGGCGCCTTCCTGGCCTGCCGCCGCGCGGATTTCGGCCGCGCTGGCCCCTTCGACGAGCAACGCTTCGGCGTGACCTTCAACGACGTCGATTTCTGCCTGCGGCTGCGCGCGCTCGGGCTGGAGATCGTCTATGCGCCGCAGCTCACCCTGGTCCATTTCGAATCCAAGTCGCGCGGCATCGACCACTTCGACCGCCAGAAGCAGGAACGGGCGGAGTTCGAGGCGCGCGGCCTGAAGGAGCGCTGGGGCGCCGCCCTGCTGGTGGACCCGAGCTGGAACCCCTACTGGAGCCGCTGGAGCAAGCCCTTCGCCGCGATCCGCGAGCCCTCGGCCGCCGAATTGCAGGCCTATCTGGCGGCCGTGGCGCGCAACGCGCGCTGGGAACCCTTTACTGACGACCAGGCGGCGCCACTGCGTGCCGCCGAAGCCTGAGGCGACGGGATGACGCGCGCCTTCGGCCTCCCCCACCCGAGACTCCCGAGGTCCGAGCCATGACGATGATCCGCACCGGACTGCATTTCGGCCAGGCGATCCTCCTCGCCGCCGCACTTCTGCTGCCGCCCTCCCTGGCGGCGGCACAGCCCGGGGATGAGCTCCGCATCTCCACGGACGGCGAGCCGCAGACGCTGTACCGATGGGCGACGGACCGCTGCGAGGACGAGTTCATCCCCGACAGCCCGGCCCGCGCCTTCCGCCGGGCGGACGGCAAGATGGCGCTCCTGGCGGCGCACCGGGAGAACTGGCTGCTGGTCGGCGATTCTTTCGAGACACTGAAGCCGGTCTGCAAGTCCACCCTGCGCAGCACCGAGCACCGGAGCGAGGATCTGGGCCGCGTCTGGATCCAGGCCGTCTATACCCGGGATGGGCGGAACGTCATGGCGCTGCTCAGCCAGGACCTGAAGGCGGTGATGCAAAGGCAGGGCTGTGACCCGGCCGGCCAGCGCGGTCGGTGCTGGCTGAACAACATCGTGGCGGCGCGCTCCACCGATATGGGCGAGAGCTTCCAAATTCTGCCGCCGCAGGAGCGGACTATCGCGACCCTGGCCCAGACCTATCCGCCAGCAGCCAAGGACCGGTATGGCGCCTTCACTGTCAGCAATATCGTCGAGCATCAGGGCGCCTTCTACACCATGATGTGGGTGCAGGCTGCGGGACCGCAGAAGACCGGCAACTGCCTCTTCCGCGCCGAGGACCCCTTCGACCCGCAGTCCTGGCGCGGCTGGGACGGCCAGGCCTTCACCGTCAACATGCACGGTGCGGATGCCGGAGCAGCCTGCGCTCCCGTTGGCTCCCGAAGCTTTAACGCGGAGGTACGTTCGCTCACCTACAGCACGCGGCACAAAACCTGGATCGCCGTTCTCGCGACGACATACAAGCTCCGGGAGGACCAGCGGCCCGTCCGCGGCTTCTACTACGCCCAGTCGGATGACCTGCTCAATTGGACCCCACTACGCAGGATCATGGCTGCGCCGTTGAAGCCACGCGAGGAGCAGATGGATTATTTTCTCTACTACCCCTCCCTGCTTGACCCCGACAGCAAGTCACGGAACTTCGACACGATTGACGGTGCCCGTCCAGTGCTGCTGTTTACACGCACCAATCTTCGGAACGGAAAAGGCAGCATGAACCGCGATCTTCAGTACATCCACCTGAAGATGGATCCGTAGACAGCGAGACGCATGCTTTGGCGGTGTCTCGTGACCCCGGGCCTTTACGGGAGATCACGCCACGCCGAGAAGCTTCAATCCGTTCAGAAAAGCATCAATATCAATCGTCCAGTTGCGGTGGGGTATTCCATATGGCGCGGGGGCGTCCTCGATTTGCTTCCCGAGGGCCAGGGTGAAAGGACAGCCGGAAGACGCAAGCACGTTCCGGTGCGCGTAGAGCCACTCACGACTCGCTTCGAGATCCATGATCAGCTCAGCGCGTTGCGCAAAGTAAGTGTTGAACAAGCCAGAACCGCCAGGACAGATAATCAGCTTAGCCTGCGAGATGGTGCGCACCTGCTCTTCGAATGAATAGCGTTCCGGGACATATTCTGTGATGCCAAGCTCAGAAAGCCGGGCCACAAGCTCGTCCTCATTCTCCAGGACGCGCATGTGGGGTTTGGATTTGGCCTGATCGCGTCGTGAGAGGTAAATCCGTTCTGGCGTACCGCTTAAGCGCGGGAGTGAATCGGAGAACTCGGCAAACATCTCTTGAATCTCCGGCCGCAGATAAGCGGCCGGAGCAGCGAGTGACGGCACCAGTACATCTTCGAGCCTGTGCGATAGCCTGCTCTGGTGAGGGATTATTTTTGCTTCTGGTACGGCAAGCTGGATGATATGCCGAATCCAGCCCGACTGAGCAGAAACGAAAATAGGGCGGCCGGCAGCCACAGCCTTGCCCAGCAGCAACTTCGGCAGCAGGCGGAACAGCACGCTCCCATAGTTGCTGGCCTCGGCGGAAGTGCAGAGCACCACGCCTCGGGTCACATCTGAACGTTCCCTTCCCGAATGGGACGCGACCCGACCGTCGCTCAGCGTCACATCCTCCGGCGTCCGCCTTTCCGGGCGGGGAGGAAACCGCATCACCTCGTCGGAAACCAGACTTAGGTCATGGAAGTAACGACCCTCCGCCTCCAGCAACCGCAGTCCATGCAGCTTTACCGAGTCGAAGTGAAACACGCTAAAGCGGGGCACCTTGAGATCGGTAACCGCTGGCGACAGGGGCGTAAGGGCGTCCGAGGATGCCGGAAAGTCGACACCCGCACCCCGGATTCTATGTGTCACCGCAGGAAGGATGTTGGTCTCCCGCCCAATCCCCAGCGTCTCGAAGCGTGCCAACTCGATCTGCTGCGACATCCAATCCCTCCGCTCCGATCCCAAGTCCAGGCTGGCATAATGCCCGGACGTACGTCGGGGCAAAGAGGCGAGCCGTTGCCGGAGTAGCTTTAGCTAGGCTGGGGCAGCCGTACCAAGAGAGTTTGACGCCTAAAATGCACGCGCAACGAGCAAAGCAGGCGAAAGTGCTGGCCGTGCCGCATCGGCCAGAGACGAGTTACCGCAGGATCGCGCAGCTACAGGCGGTTCTTGAGGTAGCGGGGGGAAGATTATCCGAAAGCTCAAAGAGGCCAGGAGCCTCGTGGCGGTGGGAGGCATCACCGTCTGGTGCCGTTCCATGATCCTCGGGAAACGTCCGACCGATCTGCCGGATCAGCCCTACTTTGCGGACGCTGCCGATCAGCTGGCATGTGCGCGCAAACAGCTTGTTACGTCCGCCCGGGCACGGCGGCTGACATGAGAGGGAGGAAGGGCGGATAAGCTATAAGCTGAGCAAAGCCTCCGCCGCCCTCCCCCACCCTCACCGGCACATCAGCACGGGAATATCCGCATTCTCCAGCACATGCCGCGTCACGCCGCCGAGGATGAGCTGGCGCAGGCGCGAATGGCTGTAGGCGCCCATGCAGAGCAGGTCGGCGCCGAAGTCGCGCGCCGCGCCCAGCAGCCCGGCGCCCACCTCGCGCGTCTGCGGCTTGAAGGCCACGACCTCGGCGTTGACGTTGTGCCAGCGCAGATAGGCCTGCAGCCCCTCGGCGCCCGGCCCGCGCCGCTGATAGTCCTCGCTGTGCAGGATGCAGACGGCATCCGCATGGTGCAGCCAGGGCAGCGCCGCCGCCGCCGCCGCCGCGCTCTCCGCCGTGCCGTTCCAGGCGACACAGACGCGGGTGCCAATGGTCTCCGGCACCTCGCGGGGCGCGATCAGCACGGGCCGGCCGGAGTCGAAGAGCACAGCGTGCAGCGCGTCGGAGGAGGAGACATCCTCGCCCGCCTCCGGATGCGGCACCACGGCCATGTCATAGAGGCGCGACCGCTGCGCCACGATGTCCTCCTCCCGCCCGGCGATGGATTCGAAGGAGAGGGTCGGGCCCTCGGCCTTCGCCGCCGTCTGGGCCGAAAGGGCGATGGTGACATCGCGGCCCTGGACGAAGCGCTCGAACAGGCTGCGCACGCGGTCGGCGCGCTCGCCGCTCTCGCGCTCGGTGGCGGCCATCATCTCCTCGATCATGGCGCCCGAGAGGCCCTCGCCGGCCAGGGGCGCCACGTCCCGGGCATCCACCCGGACATGCAGGCAGTGCACATGCGCGTTCCAGATGCGCGCGATCATGAGGGCGGTGTGGAGCGCCGCCTCGCCGGCGGCAGTTCCAGTCAGCGGCAGCAACAGCCGGCGGTAGGCCATGGCTCGGTCTCCCTTGTTCGGTCCGGCGCCCGAGCCCAGGCGCCCGACAGTATAGAACGACAGACCCTTAACACGGCCAAGCCCAAGATGTTCCCTTCGCCGGAGCGGGCCGGCCCCGGCCCACAGGCTAAAGCCTCTCGCCGGGCGGCCGCTCGTTAAATCTCATTCGGCATTTGTACCGTGGTATCCAGGCGTTGCCAGCCGAGCGGCCCGGGGCCGCGCCGCGCCGCCTGCTCCAGCACGGAGAGGTCGGCATCCGAGGCGTCGCCCTGGCGGGCGGCGATCCGCTCGCGCAGCAGCGGCATCGGCGCCTCCAGCCAGAAGCCCTGGAAGGGAACCCCCGCGCGCGCCGCGACGGCGGCGATGCCCTGGCGCTGCGCCGGGTCGAGGAAGGCCGCATCGGCGATCACGCCATGGCCGGCGCGGAGCGCGGCCTCCGCCTCGGCGCAGAGCGCGGCATAGGCGGCTGCGGTGGCGGCTGGAGCATAGGCCTCGGGGGGCAGCCGGACTTCCGGGGCCACGCCGTGCTGGCGCTTGCGGATCTCGTCGCTGCGCAGGATCAGCGCGCCGGGAGCGGCGCCCAGCCCGGGCGCCCAGCGCCGCGCCCAGAAGGACTTGCCGCTACCGGGCAGGCCACCCACCGCGACCAGCCGCGCGGGCGGCGGCCGCAGCGCCGCCTCGGCGGCGGCGAGCCAGGGCAGCCCGTCCCGCCCGACGCGTTGCAGCACATGGGCGCGGATCAGGCTGCGCAGGGAGAGCCAGAGCGGCAGCCCCACCACCAGCCCGGCATCGCCGCAACGGGCCACATAGCGGTTCAGCACCCGGTTGGCCGCCGCGCGGCCGACATTCAGGTCGAGATCGGCGAGCAGGAAGGCAAGGTCGTAGCCGGTATCCACCGTGGCCAGCGTTTCATCGAATTCCAGCGCGTCGAAGGGAACGGGGCGGCCTTGCCAGAGCACAAGGTTGCCGAGATGCAGGTCGCCATGGCAGCGGCGAACATGGCCGGTGGCGGCGCGTGCCGCCAGGGCGGGAGCGAGCGCCTCCAGCCGCTCCAGCGCCACCCTGGCCCAGGCATCGCTGCGCGCCGGCGGCAGGCCCGCCTCATGCGCCGCCTCGGCCGCGCCGGAGATGACATCCCGCAGCGCGGCATTGGCATCCCATCCGGAGACTGGCGGAAGGCCGGCGTGCTGGCTCGCCACCGTATCGGCCAGCGCATCCTGCAGGGCGGGGTCCAGCGCGCCGCGCGCAGCAATGGCGTCGAGGAAGTCGCCGGGCGGGAGCGGCGCCATCTCCACCACCCAATCCTCCACCGGCCCCTCCCCGCCCAGATGCAGCACCCCGTCGGGGCCGCGCGTCAGGGGATGCACACCGCGATAGAGGCCGGGCGCGGCCAGGCTGTTCAGCGCCAGTTCGCGGCGGCAGAATCGTTCCCGGTCCTCCACCCGCGTGAAGTCGAGGAAGCCGAGCGCCACCGCCTTCTTCAGCTTGAACACCCGGTCGGCCCCGATGAACACGGCGGAGATATGCGTCTCCACCGGCCTCGCATCCCCGGTCAAGCGGGCCAGCAGGGCGGCGGCCGCCCGCTGGGCCGGCGGGATGGTCACGGAAACAGGGTTTCCGTGCGCCAGCTGCCGCCGGGCTGCGCGTGGAACACGCGCCGGTCATGCAGGCGGAAGGGCATGTCCTGCCAGAATTCGAAACGCGCCGGCACCACGCGGAAGCCGCCCCAATAGGGCGGGCGCGGGATCTCCTCGCCGGGGAAGCGCGCCTCCGCGGCGTTCAGTGCCGCCTCCAGCTCCGTGCGGCCGGACAGCGGGCGGGACTGCTGCGAGGCCCAGGCGCCGAGCCGCGAAAGCCGCGGCCGGGTGGCGTAGTAAGCGTCCGCCTCCGCGTCCGTCACCGCCTCCACCGCGCCCTCCACCCGCACCTGCCGGCGTAGCGACTTCCAGTGGAACAGCAGCGCCGCGCGCGGATTGGCCAGCAGCTCCCCGCCCTTGCGGCTCTCGCGGTTGGTGAAGAACACGAAGCCGCGCGAATCCAGACCCTTCAGCAGCACCATGCGGGCGGAGGGAAAGCCGTCCGGCGTGGTGGTGGCCAGGCACATGGCGTTGGGGTCGTTGGGCTCGCTCCCCTCCGCCTCGGTCAGCCAGGACCGGAACAGGGCGAACGGATCGGTGGATGCATCAGGCGCGGTCATACGGCTCCCCCTTGCCCAGGCGAAGGCGGTGTGCCACCACGGCCAGACCCTTGCAACGGGGGATCTCCCCAGTTCGCCAACCCTGACGAAGACGGTCCTGCCTCACAATGGAAGCTGACGCCCCGCACGCGACCCCTGCCACCGGAACGCTGATGGCCGGCAAGCGCGGCCTGATCATGGGCGTGGCGAATGACAAGTCGATCGCCTGGGGCATCGCCCGCGCCGTCGCCGCGCAAGGCGCCGAGCTGGCCTTCACCTACCAGGGCGAAGCGCTGGAGAAGCGCGTCCGCCCACTGGCCGCGAGCGTCGGCAGCGATGCCGTGCTGCCCTGCGACGTCACCGACGAAGCCAGCATCGACGCCGTCTTCGCCGCGCTGAAAAGCCGCTGGGGCAGGCTGGACTTCCTGGTCCACGCCATCGCCTTCGCCGATAAGCAGTATCTGCGCGGCCGCTACATGGACACGCCGCGCGAGGCCTTCCTGCAGGCGATGGACATCTCCTGCTTCTCCTTCGCCTCGGTCAGCCGCCGCGCGGTGGCGCTGATGCCCGAGGGCGGCAGCCTGCTCACCCTCTCCTATCTCGGCGCCGAGCGGGTGATGCCGCACTACAACGTCATGGGCGTGGCCAAGGCGGCGCTGGAGGCCTCTGTGCGCTACATGGCCGCCGATGTCGGGGCGGAGAACATCCGCGTCAACGCGATCAGCGCCGGCCCGATCAAGACCCTGGCCGCCAGCGGCATCGGCGACTTCCGCTACATCCTGAAGTGGAACCAGTACAATTCGCCGATGAAGCGCAACACCACCATCGAGGATGTGGGCGGCGCCGGCGTCTTCCTGCTCTCCGATCTCGGTGCCGGCGTCACCGGCGAGGTGCTGCATGTGGACAGCGGCTACCACATCGTCGGCATGAAGGCCGTGGACGCGCCGGACATCACCACCGTCTAAGTCCTTTCCCCCGCCGCGGTATCACCGCGGCGCGGCAACCTCCCCCCTCTCCCACCGTTCCTTTCCCATGCGGCCAATCAGGGCCGCGTGAGGGAAGGCGTGCATGAGCCAGCACGAGCAACCGCCGCTGCCGCCGGCGGCACATGGGCCGACGCCCATCGCCGGCGCGCGCAGGGAACCCGCCTCCGCCGGCGCGGAGGGCGATGCCGCCGCGGCAAAGCAGCGCGATACGCAGGGCTCGCCGCAGTCGGCCGCCGAGGCCGCCCGCCAGGCCGAGCAGGACAGTCGTGCCGAGCGCGCGGAAGCGGCGGCGAAGAACGCCGGCTGAGCCGCGTCACGCCATCCCACGGATCGAGGAGCAGAAGCGATGAGCAAGGCGCATATGCCGCCCGTGCCGCCCGAGAACCGCCCCAAGGGCCCGGGCGGAAGCACGGAATCGCCGGCCCAGAAGGCCGAGCAGCATGCCCGGCCGCAGGGCAACATCCCGCAACATCAGGGCCGTAGCGCCGACATCAAGCAGAATACCACCCACAAGGGCTATCAGCAGGACCGCTGAGCCCGCTTCCGGGAAGGAGAGACGGCAGGATGCCCGAGCATAATCCCGACACCCAGCGCCATGGCGGTCCTGGCAGCAGCCACCAGAACCGCCAGGACCCCAGCAAGTCCGCCCCCACCGGCCACAAGGGCGGCGGCACGGCGGAAGGGCCGACACCCGGCTCGCCGACCAACACCAGCCAGAGCCGCGTCTCCGGTGGTGGTGGCGAGCGGGACCGGCATCACACGCATGATTCCTCCACCAAGTCCTGACGCGGGCGGCGCCCTGGAAGGAAACCAGCATGGCCGATGACAAGAAGCAGAACCGCGATGCGATGAACCCGGAGGACAGCGGCACCATCCGCAAGTCGCACCTCGGGAATGCCGAGCAGCAGGAAACCGCCAGCGGCACCATCCGCCAGCCGATCCAGCCGGGCGAGGTGCAGCCGGGCGATACCAACGAGTTGGCCTCGACCCTGGGAGGGCCGATCGACGTCTCTCCCAATGCGGGGCGCCGCAAGCCGCCGCAGTCCGGCGCCTGAGGACTGGGGAGGCGCCGCCTCCCCGAACCCCCTCCACCGGGGTGCCCACGGAAGTAGCCGTATCACCCCGGCCCCCGCCATTTATGGATAGTCCATTTATGGATAGTCCCTGGGGGATAACCCCTTGGCGTTTGCGGCGGGGTTCCGCATAACCAGCGGCCCTGATCGCTGCCGCCGGTGCCCCCCTATGTCCCACAACAGCTTCGGCCATCTGTTCCGCGTCACCTCCTGGGGCGAAAGCCATGGGCCGGCTATCGGCGGCGTGGTGGATGGCTGCCCGCCCGGCATCCCGCTGAGCGAGACCGATATCCAGCCCTTCCTGGACCGGCGGCGGCCGGGGCAGTCGAAGTTCGTCACCCAGCGGCAGGAGCCGGATCAGGTCCGCATCCTCTCCGGCGTCTTCGAGGGGGTGACCACCGGCACGCCGATCTCCCTGCTGATCGAGAACCAGGACCAGCGCAGCAAGGACTACGGCGAGATCAAGGACCGCTTCCGCCCCGGCCATGCGGACCTGACCTATCATCTGAAATATGGCGTGCGGGATTATCGCGGCGGCGGCCGCTCCAGCGCGCGGGAGACGGCGGTGCGTGTCGCCGCCGGCGCCATCGCCCGCAAGGTGCTGGGCGCGGGCGTCACCATCCGTGGCGCCATGGTCGCCATGGGGCCGCTCGGCATCGAGCGCGCCCGCTTCGACTGGGCCGAGGTCGAGCGCAACCCCTTCTTCTGCCCCGACCCCGGCGCGGTGCCGGTCTGGGAGGAGAAGCTCGCCGCCACCCGCAAGGCCGGCAGCAGCCTGGGCGCCGTCATCGAGCTGGTGGCCGAGGGCGTGCCGGTCGGCCTCGGCGCGCCGCTCTACGGCAAGCTGGATGCCGATCTCGCCGCCGCGCTGATGAGCATCAATGCCGTCAAGGGCGTCGAGATCGGCGAGGGCTTCGCCGGCGCCACCCTGGACGGCGAGGGCAATGCGGACGAGATGCGCATGGGGGCGGATGGCACGGTGGAGTTCCTCTCCAACCATGCCGGCGGCATCCTCGGCGGCATCAGCACCGGCCAGCCGGTGGTGGCGCGGTTCGCAGTGAAGCCGACCTCCTCCATCCTCACGCCGCGCCGCTCGGTGGACCGTTTCGGCAACGAGGTCGAGGTGCTGACCAAAGGTCGGCACGACCCCTGCGTCGGCATCCGCGCCGTGCCGGTGGGCGAGGCGATGCTGGCCTGCGTGTTGGCCGACCACCTGCTGCGTCACCGCGCGCAGAATCCTGATGCGCCGGCCCGGCCGCGCCTGCCGCGCACCGGAGCGTGATGCGGGCGGCTGCGTAAAATCCGACCAGCCAGCTTGACCATTTGAAAAGGCGTCCGGATAGCGGAGGGGCCCGTTTGGCGGAGGATCCCCCATGCTTCGCGCTGTCGATGACACCGGTGACGCCTGTCGCGGCTTTCTGGCCCTGGCCGGAGAAGCCCCGTGGCGCCGCCGCATGGCGGATCTGGCGGCGCGGGCGACCCCGCAATCCTGGCGCGGCCGCGCGACCCAGCAGCGGCACGCGCTGGAACTGCTCCTCACCCGGCTGGCCAGTGGCCGGCAGAACCTGCGGCCCGGCCGCGTCGAGCGCCTGGTCCTGGCCCTGGCACAGGAGGCGGTGGCGCTGGCCGACACCCTCCCCCCGGGCCCGCGCGAGCGGCTGCGGGGCAGCCTGCTGCAGGGCCTGACCGGCGAATCCACCCTGATCCCGGTCTTCCATCTGCTGCGCGAGGCATCACGGCAGCGGGCGCGCGGCTTCCAGGTCCACTTCAGCGGCCTCACCGAGAATGCGCCCTATGACCTGCTGCTGGAACGGGATGGCGTGCAGGCGGAGCTGGCCTGCGAGACCCTTTCCGCCGAGGAGGGCCGCCAGATGCACCGGGGCGACTGGTGCGCCCTGGTGGACGGCATCAACCCCGACCTCCAGACCTGGCTGGCGGCGCATCCCGGCCGCTACCTCCTGAAGATGACGCTGCCGGAGGGCGTCCAGGGCCCCGAGCAGCTCGCCGAGCTGCAGCGCCGCATCAGCGCCATGCTGGCCGGCCACAGGCGCCAGGACGCCAGCGCGGCGGCTGTGTTGAAGCTGGATCCGCTGATGCTGGCGGGCGTCCAGGTGGCCGGGCAGGGCCTGCCACAGCGGCTGCGCGGCCAGTTCGGCCCGCATGCGCATCTGGCGGTGACGGCCGACCCGACGGGCGGCAGCGTCTTCGTCATGGCGGCGCGCGCCGGGCGCGAGAACGCCGTGGCGGGCGCCCTGGTCCGCCGTCTGGATGAGGCCGCCAGGGCTCGCCTTTCCGGCGAGCGCCCCGGCATTCTCTCGGTCTTTCTGGAAGACATGGACAGCGCCGAGTGGCGCAACCTGCGCGAGACGCTGGAGCTGGAAGGGGCAGTGCGCCGCTTCTTCACCACGCCCGCCGCCATGCGTGTCACCGCCGCAGCCTGCACCACGCGGATGGAGATGTTCGGCATGGCCCCGCCCGATGCGGCGGAGCAGGGCGAATTGCGCTTCCGCAACCAGGCGCATCCGGCGGCGAAGCTCCAGGCACTGCAGCCGGCGGTTCTGTCGCTCGAGTGACCGCCGGAGCGACCTCGGGCGAAACAATAAATCTATTGTGAAAGCTTTTTTGGCATCAACACCGAAGTTTGGTCGTTCTGCTGCCACTTTTCGGGTCATGCTGCGTTGCAAGGTTCTCTCAACCACATCCCTGCAACACGAGACCGACCATGTCCGAGCGTGAAATGGAAGCCAAGCTGCTCGAGCTTGACCGGCTGCTGAACGATCCCGAGGTGCAGATGGACCCGCACCGCGTCTGGTCGCTGCTGCAGGAAATCGCGGGCTCCGCCAAGGCGGCGGCCGTGCCGCGCCCTGCCTGACGCCTCAACCCTCGCGCCGGGCGGCAATCAGGAATTCCCGGTTGCCCTCCGGCCCGAGGATCGGGCTGGGTTCAATGCCCAGCACCGTCCATCCGGGCAGCCCCTCCCACCAGTCGCGCACCCGCCCGCAGACCTCCTCGTGCACCGCCGGGTCGCGCACCACGCCCCCCTTCCCTACCTTCTCCGGCCCGGCCTCGAACTGCGGCTTGATCAGCGCCACCGCCCAGGCCCCGGCCGCCGCCAGCCCCAGGGAGGCCGGCAAGACGGTGGCGAGGCCGATGAAGCTGGCATCGCAGACCACGATGCCGGGCGCCTCCGGGATCAGGGCGGCATCCAGGCGGCGGGCATTGGTCCGCTCCAGCACCACCACGCGCGGGTCGCTGCGCAACTTCCAGGCGAGCTGCCCATGCCCGACATCCACGGCATAGACTTTCGCCGCCCCGTGCTGCAGCAGCACGTCGGTGAAGCCGCCGGTCGAGGCGCCCACATCCACCGCGATCCGGCCCTCCGGCGAGAGGCCGAAATGCGCCAGGGCATGCGCCAGCTTCATGCCGCCGCGGCTGACCCAGGGGTGCTCCTGGCCCTTCACTTCCAGAGGGGTATCCTCGGCGACCGGCTGGCCGGGCTTCTCCACCCGCCTGGTCTCCGAAAAGACCTTGCCGGCCATGATCAGGGCCTGGGCCTTGGCCCGCGACTCCACCAGGCCCCGCTCGACCAGGGCCACATCCGCACGCTGCTTGGGCATCTCTCGCAATCCCGGAATCCGGCGGGACAGACGATGCCTCACCCGAAGGAGCGACACGCAGGTTGTTCCCGCAGAGCCTGCATTAACCCGGGCCGGAGGAAGAGTCTCTCATCGTCCGAAGCCTGGCGCCCAGCGCGTGAGGCTCGCCGCGGCTGACCAAGAGGGCGGCACGCGGATGCCATCACCAATCGACGCGTTGTGCCCTGGTACCTCGTCCCGCTCCGTGCCTGCAGGCGCGCGCAGTTCCTCCCATCAGATTTTTCATTTCGAATCAGAATTGATAATGCGCTCTGGTGCATGCTATGAAGCATTTGGCTGCAGCCTCGCTTCCTTCTACGTCCTCCAGACGAGAACCCTCGTGAATTCGGGATGGCCCACCGAGCTGCTCCACTCCGAGGATGCGTTCTGAAGGCAAAGCGCACCCGCCTCAGCGCTGCGGCGCTGAAGCCGCGATAGGCCGAACGGGCGAAGCTCGTGAGGCGGCAACAGCCTCCTTTCAGCGCAGCAGTTGGGGAAGGCCGCCATGGCGACCGGCAGACCATTTCTCCGGCGATTCACGAGATCGCTCTTCCGGTGCGGGGCGGGCCGGAGGGCGCCGCAGGTCCTGCTCTGGGGGCGGGACGAATGGCTGGACGTCGGCGAGAGCAAGCATGTGTCCCACCCCGAGGTCCAGGCCTACGCACCTTGCCTGGTCGTCTATGTTCCCGAATGGGTCGGATCCGGCAGCGCCAAGTCGCTTTGCGCACTTCTTCGCGGCGAGCTGGCACAGCAACTGCCACAGGGTCGGGACCTGCCCCTGGGGCCCACCGACGTCCTGGTGTTCTGGCAGTCCCGATGCCCGCTGACGCGGGAGAGCCCCTATGACCTCGCGCTCGAACTCACGGCCGTCGTCAGGAAATGGGTAGATCTTCGTGCCGGGCTCCAGCCTTACGAAAAGGTGGTTCTCGTTGGCTACAGCGCCGGCTCATTGCTGATCCGGAAGGCGCTGGCCTGGGGGCTGGACGAGCTTCAGGACTTCCCGCGTCCTGGCCTCGCCGCGCAGTACCGTTGGGACTGGGCCTTCCCTGGTGGAAGCCACGAGACGAAGCTGGACCGGCTCATCCTGATCGCCGGCATGAACCGAGGCTGGTCTCTGCAGGGACAGCCCAAGCACATGAAGCTGCGGGAGTACTGGTCCTATCGGGCTCTGGTGCTTCTCGGCCGGACGCGGCTCGTCGCCAACCTGATCATGATGCTGGAGCGCGGCACTCCTTTCGTAGTTGATCTGCGCCTGCAATGGCTGCGCCTCGGCGCGCGCGGCGTGCTCCCCCTGACCATTCAGCTGCTCGGCGGCCTGGAGGACCTGGTCAGCGAGAACGACAACCTGGATGCCGGCGTCATCGGCGGGTTCGCAGTGATTTCCGTGCCGAAAACGCGCCACTACGAGATGAACCTGTTCAAGGACACGGATGATCCGGAGGCCGGCATCTTGCGGGCGAACCTGCTCCGCGAGGCGCTCGCCGGTGATAAGGCCGAGTTGCTGCGCCGAAGGGGCTATCAGACACCCGCCAAGTTCGCCAACAGGCGCCCACCCAGCGCCATCGTGCTGATCGCGCACGGAATCCGCTCGACGGCCGACTGGTCCGGGCGGCTCAAGAATGCCCTGGAAACGCGGGACCGAAGCCTCTGGGTCGAGCACGCCGGATACGGCCACCTGTCGATCCTGGGCTTCATGATCTTTCCTATCCGGCGACGGCATGTGCGCTGGCTCGCCGACCGGCTCACCGAGCGATCCCTAGAAGCCCTCGCTGTGATGGCCCCCTCCGAGCGGGATGAGGCGATCGCATCACAGGCGGCCGCGACAAACGTCGTGCCGGTGCATTTCATCGGCCATAGCAATGGAACCTGGCTCGCCGCCCAGCTCATGAAGACCTACAGGGCCGCGAACTTCCAGCGTGTTGCCCTGTGCGAGAGCCCGGTCCACCGACTCTTTCCCTGGCGCCGCTTCCATGACGACGGCCGCTTCACGCGGCTGCGGAACGAGCGCGCCGCGAGCGACTATGCCGTTGGACTGGCCGCATACTTCTTCAGCGAGGTGGCCGGCTTCCTCCGCATACCCACCGATGTGGGGGATGGCGGCCGCGTCGGCTTCCAGGATCCGCCCCAGCACGGCTATATCGATACGGCCTATCTGCCGGGCGGCCATTCCGCCGGAACCGAGCCCGGCAATGATCCTTACCTCATTGACTATATCTGCGGGAACGACGCGCCGGACGCCGGCAGGCCGCTCAGGCCAGACCGGGACATCCTCCTGCACGGCTTTGCGAATGCCATTTTGATATGGGGAAGCGCGGCGCTGCTGGTGCTCGCATACCTGGCGTATCTCCTGGCCAGTTCAGCCGGCCCCCTCACGCTGGCGATCGTCCTTCTCGCGCTCCTGGGCCTCGCCTCTCGGATCTAGGGCGCCTCCCGCGCGCAACCGCCCCCGGAAGGCGCTCCAGGCCCTTACTCTCGCGAGTATCGCCGCCCGCCGGGTCAGATGCGATCCGGCGGGCTCTGTTGCGGGACGGCTTCAGGCCCGCGCCGGCCGCACGGTCGCCGCGCTGCCCAGCGCCGCCACCGCCGTCGCCACGATGGCGTGCGCCGACAGCCCCGCCCTCTCGTACTGCGCCTTGGGCGAGTCATGGTCGATGAAGGCATCCGGCAGCGTCATCGGGCGGAACTTCAGCCCGGTGTCGAAGGCGCCCTTCCAGGCCAGATGCTGCATCACCAGAGCGCCGAAGCCGCCCACCGAGCCCTCCTCGATGGTGATCAGCACCTCGTGCTCGCGCGCCAGCCGCTCCACCAGGGCGGCGTCCAGCGGCTTGGCGAAGCGGGCATCGGCCACCGTGCAGGAAAGGCCGCGCGCCGCCAGCTCCTCAGCAGCCTTCAGGCATTCCTGCAGGCGGGCGCCATAGCTGAGCAGGGCGATCTTGGTGCCCTCCCTGATCACGCGGCCCTTGCCGATCGGCAGCACCGTGCCGCGCGCCGGCACCTTCTCCAGTCCGAAGCCCTCTCCGCGCGGGAAGCGCAGGGCGATCGGCCCGGCATCATGCGCGGCGGCGGTGGCCACCATATGCGCCAGCTCCACCTCATCCGCCGAAGCCATCAGCACCATCTCCGGCAGGCAGCCGAGATAGGCGATGTCATAGGCCCCGGCATGGGTGGCGCCGTCGGCGCCGACCAGCCCGGCGCGGTCCATTGCGAAGCGGACGGGTAGCTTCTGCAGCGCCACGTCATGCACCACCTGGTCATAGGCCCGCTGCAGGAAGGTCGAATAGATGGCGACGAAGGGCTTCATCCCCTCGGTCGCCATACCCGCGGCGAAGGTGACGGCGTGCTGCTCGGCGATGCCCACGTCGAAGGTGCGCTTGGGGAAGCGCTTGCCGAAGGCGTCCAGCCCCGTGCCGGAGGGCATGGCGGCGGTGATGGCGACGATGCGGTCGTCCTTTTCCGCCTCGGCGATCAGCGACTGGGCGAAAACCTTGGTATAGGTCGGCGGGCCCGGCGGCGCTTTGGCCTGGGTGCCGGTGACCACGTTGAACTTGCTGACGGCGTGGTATTTGTCGGCGCTGGCCTCGGCGGGGGCATAGCCCTTGCCCTTCCGCGTCACGACATGCAGCAGGACGGGCGGGCCCTCCTCCGCGTCGCGCAGATTGCGCAGCAGCGGCAGCAGGTGGTCCATGTTGTGCCCATCGATCGGGCCGACATAGTAGAAGCCCAGTTCCTCGAAGAGCGTGCCGCCGGTCAGCATGCCGCGGGCGAACTCGTCCGCCCGGCGGGCAGCGCGCTCCAGCGGCGCGGGGAATCGGCGGGCGACCTTCGCCATGACCTCGCGCAGCGAGAGGAAGGGACGGGAGGAGATCAGCCGCGACAGATAGGCCGACATGGCGCCGACCGGTGGCGCGATCGACATGTCGTTGTCGTTCAGCACCACGATCAGGCGGGACTTCATGGCGCCCGCGTTGTTCATCGCCTCATAGGCCATGCCGGCGCTCATGGCGCCGTCGCCGATCACCGCGATGACGTTGCGGTCATCCCGGTATCCCCCCTGGCGCTTCAGGTCGCGCGCCACTGCCATGCCCAGCCCGGCCGAGATGGAGGTGGAGGAATGCGCTGCGCCGAAGGGGTCGTACTCGCTCTCGCTGCGGCGGGTGAAGCCGGAGAGGCCACCGCCCTGGCGCAGGGTGCGGATGCGGTCCCGCCGCCCGGTCAGGATCTTGTGGGGATAGGCCTGGTGGCCGACATCCCAGATCAGCCGGTCCTTCGGCGTGTCGAAGACGGCATGGATGGCGACCGTCAGCTCCACCACGCCGAGCGAGGCGCCGAGATGGCCCCCGGTCTGGCTGACGGCATGGATCGTCTCGGCCCGCAACTCGTCGGCGATCTGGCGGAGCTGCTCGGCGGAGAAGTTCTTCAGGTCGGCGGGGACGCGCACTCGGTCCAGCAGCGGCGTGGCCGGTGGCTGGTTGGGAGGCATCGGGGCGGGGTTGGAGGGAGTCGCCATCAAGACCTCCGGGCTGTGGTGTAGGCGGCCAGCATTCGCAGCAGATCTGCGCGCTCACCGAAACTATCGAGATGCGCCGCGGCCTGCTCTGCCAACCTTTCCGCCTGCACCTTTGCGCGATCAAGCCCCAGCAGCCCGACCAGGGTGGCCTTGCCGGCCTCGGCATCCTTGCCGGTGCGCTTGCCGGTCTCGTCCGCGCTGGCGGTCGCGTCCAGGATGTCGTCGGCGATCTGGAAGGCGGCGCCCAGCTCCCGCCCATAGGCGCAGAGCGCATGGCGCTGCGGGCCCGGCGCCTTGCCGAGGATCGCCCCCGCCTCGGCCGAGAACTCGATCAGCTTGCCTGTCTTGAGCAGCTGAAGCCGACCGATGGAGGCCTCGCTCGGCGCCTCGGTGCTTTCCTCGGCCAGCATGTCGAGCATCTGGCCGCCGCACATGCCGCGCGGGCCGGCGGCCTGGGCCAGGCGCAGGCAGAGCTCGGCCCGCACCGCGGGGTCGGAATGCGTGTCCTCATGCGCCAGCACGGCGAAGGCATGCGCCTGGAGGGCGTCGCCGGCCAGGATCGCGGTCGCCTCGTCGAAGGCCTTGTGCACCGTGGGCTTGCCACGGCGCAGGTCGTCATTGTCCATCGCCGGCAGGTCGTCATGCACCAGCGAATAGGCGTGCAGCATCTCGATGGCGGCGGCAACGCGCAGCGCCGAGGCGCGGGCGACGCGGAACTGCGCCGCGCCCTCCAGCACCAGGAAGCCGCGCATCCGCTTGCCGCCGCCAAGCACGGCGTGGCGCATGGCGGCATAGAGCCGCGCCTCCGGCCCTTCCTCGGCCGGCAGGAGGGTGTCGAGCGTCTGCTCGATCTCGGCGACGGCCGCGCGGAGGGCGGCCGAAAGGGGAGTGGCCTCGGTGGCGGACATGGTCAGGTGAGATCGCGCAGGGTGGCGCCCTCCGGCCCGCCGGCCGGGCCGGCGACGATCGCCTGCACCTTGCCCTCGGCCTCGGCCAGCTTGGCCTCGCAGTGGCGGCGCAGGGCAGCCCCGCGCTCGTAGTCGGCGATCGCCTCCTCCAGCTTGGCCTGGCCGCCCTCAAGCTTCCGCACGATGGCATCCAGCTCCGCCAGGGCGGCTTCGAAGGACAGGGAAGCGACGTCCGTCTGGGGAGGCGTCTCGGGCATGGGGCAGGAACCTCGGGCAGGATATCAGTCAGCAGGTCAGGCGTGCAGCAGCGCACGTACATGGCTGGCAGCCGAAGCCGCCAGCGCGTCCAGATCATAACCGCCTTCCAGCGTCGAGACGACCCGGCCGCCGCAGAAGCCTTCGGCGACCCGGCAGATTTCGGCGGTGATCCATTCGAAATCGGCCTCGCGCAGCCGCAACTGCGCCAGCGGGTCCCGCGCATGGGCATCGAAGCCGGCGGAAATCACGATCAGACCGGGGGCGAAGGCTTCCACCGCCGGCAGCAGGTGCTCGGCCCAGGCGGCGCGGAAGGCCGCGGAATCGGCGCCGGGCGGCAGCGGCGCGTTGAACACATTGCCCACTCCGCGCTCCTCCGCCGCGCCGGTGCCGGGATAGCAGGGCGACTGGTGCGTCGAGGCGAACAGGATGCTCGGGTCGCCCTCGACCACCGCCTGCGTGCCGTTGCCGTGATGCACGTCGAAGTCGAGAATGGCCACGCGCTCGATTCCGTGGGCCGCCTGGGCATGACGAGCCGCGATGGCAGCATTGCCAAAGAGGCAGAAGCCCATCGGCCGACGCGGCTCGGCATGGTGGCCGGGCGGGCGCACGGCGCAGAAGGCGCGCCGCACCTCGCCACGGCAGACCGCATCCACCGCCGCCACCCCCGCCCCGGCAGCACGCAGGGCGGCCTCGGCGCTGCCGGAGGCCATACCGGTGTCGCCATCCAGCGGCACCCAGCGACCCTCCGCGGGGCGGATCTCGAGGATGCCCCGCGCATAGGCCTCCGGGTGAACACGGCAGAGCTGCTCAAGGCTGGCCTGCGGCGCCTCCTCATGCAGCAGGTGAGAGGCCAGGTCCTCCGCCTCCAGCGCGGTCAGCACGGCGCGCAGCCGTTCCGGGCATTCCGGATGGTCTGGACCATTGGAATGCCCGAGGCAGGCGCGGTGCGAGACCAGCAGCAGGCTCACTTGGCCGGCTTCCCGGCGGCGGGCTCCTCGCGCTTGCGCAGCGTGAAGCGGTAGAGCCCCGCCGCCTCGCTGAAGGAAACCAGGGCATGGCCGGTCTCCCGGCTGTAGGCCTGGAAGTCCTTCACACTGGCGGGATCGGTCGCCAGCACGGTCAGCTTCGCGCCGGGGGGTAGGCCACGCAGCACCTTGTTGGCCTTCAGCACGGGCAGCGGACAGGTCAGCCCCTGCACATCGAGAGTGGTTTCGCTCATGCGCCGACTGCACCACCGCCGAGGGCGGCGCGCAAGCGCCGCCTCACGGGCCCCTCACCCGCTCGGCCAGCAGACGCTGCGCCGCCATGGCGGCCCCGGTGCCCCGCCGGAAGCTGAAGGCAACCGGCTCGGCGCCGCCACGGTCCCAGACCTTCAGCTCCTCGTCGAGATCCGCCGTGCCGCCGGCCTCCACCGAAAAGCGGTAGATGGCCTTGTAGGGAATGCTGACGACCTCCGTCTTGGAGCCGGTGATGCCCTGCCGGTCCAGCAGCACGATGCGCCAGTCGGTCAGGGCGAAGCCGTCGCGCACGGTGCGGAAGGCGGCCAGCACCTCCTCTCCCGGCAGCAGCGCCTCCAGGAAGCGCGGTCCGAGATCCTTCGGCTCCACCTGCCCAGCATCGCCGGTGATCGCGCCCAAAAGCCTGCCCAGCATCTCCGCCTCCCTGTTCCCTCCCTGTCGATATGACGACCCGATGCGCGCGGCGCCAGGGCGAGACTAACGCGCGGGGGCCTCCAGGTTGTTGGGGTCGAGTCCCATGGCCTGTGCGGTCGCCGGATTGAGCTGCCCGGTCGTCTGCAAGCCGCGCCCCTGCTGAAAACGCTCGATCGCGGCCTGAGTGCCGGCCCCCCAGATCCCGTCCACTGCGCCGCGATAGAAGCCCAGCGCGCGCAGCCGGGCTTGCAGGTTGCGTACCGCCGCGCGGCTGAGCGGGCCTGTCCCGGCCTCCTGGGCAGCGCTAGCTGAGGCGCCGCCCAGCAACTCGCCGGGATTGAGGCCGAGCGTGGCGGCCGTGGCCTGGTTCAGGGTGCCGGTGACCTGCAGGCCGTTGCGCTGCTGGAAACGCTCCAGGGCGGACTGGCTGTCCGGGCCCCAGACGCCATCAGCCCGCCCAGCATAGGCTCCGGCCTGCCGCAGATGTTCCTGGACCTGAGTCAGCGCCGCCGGGCTCAGCGGCTGCACGTAGCTCAGGCCCGGCGCCGGTTGCGCCATCGCCGGCGGGGCGGCGAGCAATCCGGTGAGGGCCAAACCCGCCATGCCGATGCTGACACGCCTCATTTGCAGACTCCTCCCGCGCTTTTTGTTCCGGCGTAACACCGAAATAAGCATGGCAGTTTCAGCCCGGGCATGCTGCCGCTCAGCACGGCCTGTGCATCTTGCCCCTGTCGGGCTGCCACCTATGCTGCCCTGCCATGACCTTCCGCATCGGCATCGACCTGGGTGGCACCAAGACGGAGATCGTCGCGCTCGACGAAGCGGGCACCGTGCGCCTGCGCCGGCGCGCCGCCACACCCGGCGACTATGATGGCATTCTCCGCCTGATCGCCGAGCTAGTGGCCGGAGCCGAGGCCGCTCTCGGCGCATCGGGCGCCACGGTCGGCCTCGGCATTCCCGGCAGCCTGAGCCCCGCCACCGGGCTGGTGCGCAACGCCAACACCCAGTGCCTGAACGGCCGTCCGCTGGACCGCGACCTGGAAGCGCGGCTCGGCCGCCCGGTGCGGCTGTCCAACGACGCTAACTGCCTGGCGCTGAGCGAGGCGGCGGATGGCGCCGGAGCGGGGCATGGGGTGGTCTTCGCGGTGATCCTGGGCACCGGGGTGGGTGGCGGCGTGGTGGTGGACGGGCGGCTGATCGAGGGGCGCAACCGCGTCGGCGGCGAATGGGGTCACACCCCCCTGCCCTGGGCCCGGCCGGAGGAATACCCCGGCCCGCGCTGCTGGTGCGGCCTGCGCGGCTGCCTGGAGACTTGGCTCTGCGGCCCCGCCCTGGCCGCCGACTGGAAGGGCGCGGGCCATCGCGACGCGAGCGGCATCGCCGATGCCGCCGCCGGCGACGAAGCGGCCCGGATGGCGCTGGAGCGCTATGCCGACCGGCTGGCACGGGCGCTGGCCGCCGTCACCAACCTGATCGACCCGGATGCCATCGTGCTGGGTGGCGGCCTGTCCAACCTGGAATACCTCTATGCCGAGGTGCCCCGCCGCATGGCGCGCCATGTCTTCGGTGATGTGGCGGAGGTGCGGCTGGTGCGGGCGCAGCATGGCGACTCCTCCGGCGTCTTCGGGGCCGCGCGCCTGTGGGACCGGCGCTGAACGGGTAAAAAAAGAAGGGGGTTCGGGGGAATTCCTTCCCCCGACCTTTCGCCCCTTTAGAATGCCGCCATGCCCGCCCTCTGCCGCGACTGCCTGCATCTGTTCCAGGCCGAGGCCATCTGCCCGGCCTGCAGCGGCCGCCGTGTCGTGCGGCATGCGGAGCTGGCCAAGCTTTCCATCGCCCATGTCGATTGCGATGCCTTCTTCGCCAGCGTCGAGAAGCGCGACCGGCCGGAGCTGCGCGCGCGGCCGGTGATCGTCGGCGGCGGCAAGCGCGGGGTAGTGGCCGCCTGCTGCTATCTGGCGCGCATCCGCGGGGTGCGCTCGGCCATGCCGATGTTCAAGGCCCTGGCGCTTTGCCCCGATGCCGTGGTCATCAAGCCGGTCATGGCGAAATACGCCGCCGCCAGCCGCGCCATCCGGGCGCTGATGGAGGACCTGACGCCGCTGGTGCAGCCGCTCTCGATCGACGAGGCGGTGCTGGACCTCTCCGGCACGGCGGCGCTGCACAAGGCGCCGCCCGCCGCCGTGCTGGCGCGCTTCGCGCTGCGGGTGGAGCGCGAGGTGGGAGTCACCGTCTCCATCGGGCTGGCGCCGAACCGGCTACTGGCCAAGCTGGCGGTGGAGCGGGACAAGCCGCGCGGCTTCGCGGTGATCGGCGCCGCCGAGGCGGCCGCCCTGCTGGCGGAGGAGCCGGTCTCGGTGCTGCCAGGGGTGGGGCCGGTGCTGGCGCGCAAGCTGAACGGGCTGGGCTTCGTCACGCTGGGGCAGCTCCAGACGCTTTCCCCGCGTGAGGCGGCGACGCGCCTCGGCGAGGAGGGCCCGGCGCTCGCCGCCCGCGCCCGCGGCGAGGACAGCCGGCCGGTGAACCCGAACCGTGAGACCAAGTCGATCAGCACCGAGACCACCTTCGAGACGGATCTGCGGAGCGTGGCGGAGCTGGAGGCGCCGCTCTGGCGGCTCTGCGAGAAGCTCGCTCGGCGGCTGAAGGAGAAGGGCTTCGCCGCCGGCGGGGTGGTGCTGAAGCTGAAGACGGCGGGCTTCGCGCTGCGCACCCGCCATGCCCGGCTGGCCGCGCCGAGCCGCCTGCCGGATACGCTCTTCGCCGCCGCCCGGCCGCTGCTGGCGCGGGAGGCAGACGGCACCGCCTTCCGACTGATCGGCATCGGCGCGCAGCCGCTGCTGCCGGGCGCGGGCGCCGATCTAGGGGACCTGGTGGATGCCGAGGCGCCGCGCCGCGCCGCCCGCTGGGAGGCGATGGAGAAGCTGCGCGCCCGTTTCGGCGAGGGCGCGGTGGTGCGGGGCCTGCTGGCCAAGCGCTGAGGCCGCGACTGTCCGGTGGCGCCCTCCGGCCTGCAGCCCATGGATCTTGCCCTCGGTTAAGATGTATGATGACATGATGTCATTCTTCTGTACCAAGGAACCGCACATGTCCCAGATGAGTCCCGCCGAGATGGCGCAGCAGATCGGCAGCGGTCTGCTCTCCTTCCCCGTCACCCATTTCCGCCCCGACCTTTCCTTCGACGAGGCGCCCTACCGCGCGCATGTCGGCTGGATGCTGAGCCACAAGCCGGCCGGACTTTTCGCCGCCGGCGGCACGGGCGAGTTCTTCAATCTCTCCCCCGCCGAGGTCGCCAGCGTCGTGAAGGCCGCGGTGGCCGAGGTGAAGGGCGCCGTGCCGGTGATCGCCCCCTGCGGCATGGCCACGGCCATCGCGAAGGAGCTGGCGCAATCGGCCGAGGCGGCGGGCGCGGACGGGCTTCTGCTGCTGCCGAGTTACCTGGTGAACGCGGAGCAGGCCGGCCTCGCCGCGCATATCGAGGCGGTGTGCAAGAGCACGAAGCTCGGCGTCATCGTCTACAACCGCGACAATGCCATCCTGAACGAGGACACGCTGGCGCGGCTCTGCGAGCGCTGCCCGAACCTCGTCGGCTTCAAGGACGGCGTCGGCGACATCGAGCTAATGACGCGCATCTATGCCAGGCTCGGCGACCGCCTCACCTATGTCGGCGGGCTGCCGACGGCGGAAACCTTCGCCCTCCCCTATCTGGAGATGGGCGTAACGACCTATTCCTCCGCCATCTTCAACTTCGTCCCAGAGTTCGCGAAGGCATTCTACGCAGCGGTACGGCGGCGTGACCACGAGGCGGTGTTCCAGGGCCTGCGTGACTTCGTGCTGCCCTATATCGCCATCCGCAACCGCAGGAAGGGCTATGCCGTCTCCATCGTGAAGGCGGGCTGCGCCGCCGTCGGCCGCCCGGCCGGCCCGGTGCGCCCGCCGCTGACCGACCTGGATGCGGGCGAGATGGAGATGCTGAAGGCGCTGATCGCCAGGCTGCCGGAAGGCGCGCGGCGCGCCGCCGCCTGACGCGGCGCCGGCAGGCGCGTGGGGGAAGGACCTTCCCCCACGCCTCGTCTCTTACTTCCGCAGTTCGCCGGGCTCGCGCTGACCGCCCGCCTGGCTGTGGCGCGCCGCCTGTTCGGTGCGCTCCTCGCCCTTCGCCGCCGCCACCGCGACGCGCGCCGCCTGCAGCAGCAGGCCGCTGTCATTGCCGATGGTGACCAGCTTGAAGCCCATGCCGATCATCCGCTTGGCATAGGCGGCCGTGCCGTTGTGCAGGCCGGCGGCGATATTGCGCTTGCCGCATTCCTTCAGCACGCGCTCGTAGATCTTCAGGATCTCCGGCTCCTCGCGGTCCAGCTTCGGCACCATGCCAAGCGACAGGCCGAGATCGGAGGGGCCGATATAGACGCCGTCGATGCCCGGCACGTCGAGGATGGCCTCGAGATTGTCGAGCGCCTGCTGGGTCTCGATCATCGGAATCACCGCGACGTCCTTATTCGCGGTGGCGAAGTAGGAACCCGCCTCGCCGTAGATGCCGGCGCGAATCGGGCCGAAGGAACGCGTCCCCTCCGGCGGATAGCGGCAGGACGAAACGAGCTGCTGCGCCTGCTCCGCCGTGTTCACCATCGGGCAGATCACGCCCATCGCGCCGGCGTCCAGCACCTTGCCGACGATGCCGGGCTCGTTCCAGGGCACCCGCACCATCGGCGTCACCGGGTGCGGCTGCATGCCCTGGAAGCAGCTCACGGCGGAAAGATAATCCTGCACGCCATGCTGCATGTCGACGGTGACGCTGTCGAAGCCGGCCTGGGCCATGACTTCGGCGCTGTAGCCGTTGGGAATGGCCAGCCAGCCATTGACCACGGCACGGCCCTGCGCCCAGGCCTCCTTCACCTTGTTTGGCATCGTGTGTTCGCTTCCTCCGGGATGGAGGGAAAACGCTAGGCGCGGTGCAGCGCAAGCGTCAACGTGTCGAACGCATGATTGCCGCTTTCTCCGCCGCGTGACGGATCGCCGGACGCGGCGCGCGCCTGCGCCCTTTACCCTCCGTCTTCCCAAGCCGCCCAGCACCGCACCGGCCAGTTCCCAGGTCCGGCCCGATGGGGAATGCTGGCACGAGGCTGAGCGGCTGGCGCTCACCGGGAAGGAGAGGCGACATGCTGCCCGGAGGACTTCTGCTGACGGCCTGTCAGGTCAGGATGGCGCGGGCGGCGCTGCGCTGGCCGGTGGAGGAGCTGGCCCGGCGCTCGGGCGTCAGTCAGGCCAGCATCCGGCGCATCGAGTCGGTCTATGGCGTGCCCAACGTGACGGTCGCCGTCCTGGAGAAGCTGCGCGCCGCCTTCGAGCAGGCCGGCATCGTCTTCCTGGCGGATGACGGCGCCCGCGACGGCGGCCCAGGGATCCGCTTCAGCCGCTATCCCGGCCGCACCCCCGCCGCCTGAGGCGGCAGCGCCGCCGGGGCACGGGGCCGGTGCCGCCGCCAAGCCGCTTTCCGCTGGTCCCCCCTGGCGGGCGGGCGTAGCGTGCCCGCCATGCCCCAAGCGACGACCCATGCCCCCTCTCCGGCGGCGCCCCGCTGGCGTGTCGCCTCGGAAACCGGGACGCTGCAAGAGGTGCTGGTCTGCCCTCCCGACCACTACCGCTGGCTGCCGACCAATACCATCGCCCGCCACACGCTCGCCGAGGCACGGCAGGCTCCGGCCCCGGCGCACCTCGCCACCCAGCACGCCGAACTGGTGGCGGCCCTGCAGGAAGGCGGCGCCATCGTCCATCGGCTGCGGCCCGAGCCGCACCTGCCCTACATGGTCTATACGCGGGACAGCGTGGTGGTGACCCACCGCGGCCCGGTGCTGTGCCAGCTCGAACGGCCGCAGCGGCGCGGGGAATACGCCGCGCTGATCGACTTCCACGCCGCGCAGGCCGGTGGGATTAAGAGCGCCTTCTGGCATATGTCCTCCGCCGGCACGCTGGAGGGGGGTGACATCCATGTCCTGCGCCCCGGCCTCGCCGTGATCGGCCATTCCGGCGGGCGCACCGACGCGGCGGGGGCGGAGCAGCTCGCCAATTGGCTGCGCACCGAGGGCTGGGAGGTGCGGCTGGAGCCCTTCGACGAGCATTTCCTGCATCTCGACGTCCTGTTCTGCATGGCAGCCCCGGGCCTCGCCGTTGCCTGCACCGACGTGCTGGACGAGGGCTTCCTGGGGTGGCTCGGGCAGCATGGCATCCGCTGCATCCCTGTCCCCTACCGGGACGCAATGCAGCTCGGCTGCAACATCCTCGCCCTGGGTGGCGGGCGCGTGGTATCCGCCCGCGGCAGCAAGGCCCTCAACGCCGCCCTGCGCGCCGAGGGGCTGACCGTGCTCGACCCCGAGCTGTCGCTGTTCACCCTGGGCGGCGGCGGCCCGCACTGCCTGACCTGCCCGCTCGCGCGGGGAGAGGAGACTGCATGACCATCACCGCCAACCCCGTGGACGCCGTGATCGCCGCCACACGGGCCTTCCTGGGGGACCGGCTCTCCACCAACGCCTCGGTGCGCGAACAGCATGCCAAAGGGGAGGACGCCAACCCGCCCGTGCTGCCCGATGCCGTGGCCTTCGTGGAGAGCACCGAGGAGGTCTCGCGCCTGCTGGCGCTGTGCAACACGCACGGCGTGCCCGTCACCCCCTTCGGCGCCGGCACCAGCCTTGAGGGGCATGTGGTGCCCGTCCGGCGCGGCATCAGCCTTGACCTCAGCCGCATGACGGCGATCCTGGAGGTCAATGCCGAGGACATGGACTGCCTGGTGGAGCCGGGCGTCAGCCGCCAGCAGCTCAACGACTATCTGCGCGACCAGGGGCTGTTCTTCCCGGTCGATCCGGGCAGCCATTGCTCGCTCGGCGGCATGGTGGCCACCCGCGCCTCCGGCACCAACGCGGTGCGCTACGGCACCATGCGCGAGGCGACGCTGGGGCTTGAGGTGGTGCTGGCCGATGGCCGCGTGATCCAGACCGGGGGCCGCACCCGCAAGGCCGCCAATGGCTACGACCTGACGCGGCTCTTCATCGGCTCCGAGGGCACGCTCGGCGTGGTCACCAAGATCCGCCTGCGGCTGCAGGGCATCCCGGAGGCGACCAGCGCCGCCGTCTGCCAGTTCGACAGCCTGCAGGCGGCGGTCGAGACGGTCATCATGACCATGCAGGCCGGCATCCCCGTCGCCCGCATCGAGCTGGCGGACGCCGACCAGATGCGCGCCTCGATCGCCTATTCCAAGCTGGACTTTGAGCCTTTGCCGACGCTGTTCCTGGAGTTCCACGGCAGCCCGGCGGGGGTGCAGGAGCAGGCCACGGCGGTGGAGGCCATTGCCAGCGACATGGGCGGCAAGGCCTTCGCCTGGGCGAATGATGCCGAGGCCCGCAACAAGCTCTGGAAGGCCCGGCACGACGCCTGGTGGGCGGCGAACGCCCTCTATCCGGGCTGCCGCGGCATCACCACCGATGTCTGCGTGCCGATCTCCCGCCTCGCCGAGGCCATCATCGGCGCCAAGGAGGCGGCGGTGGCGGCGGGGCAGAACACCTGCATCGTCGGCCATGTGGGGGATGGCAACTACCACGTCGTCATCCTCTTCCCCGCCGATGACCCGCAGGGGCTGGAGAAGGCCTGGGCGCTGGACCGCCAGATCGTGGCGCAGGGGCTGGCGCTGGGCGGCACCTGCTCGGGCGAGCACGGCGTCGGCCTCGGCAAGCGCGAGTTCCTGGAGCAGGAGCATGGGCCCGAGGTGCTGGCGGTAATGCGCAGCCTGAAGGCGACGCTCGACCCCAAGGGCATCCTGAATCCGGGCAAGCTGTTCCTGAACTAGGGCCCCTTCCGGGCGTGCCCGTCAGCTCGCGGCTGCCGCGAGGGCGGGCTTCTCCCGGGGCTCGAACAGCACGGTGCGGACCTCGTCATGCGCCGCGCGGATGCGGCAGGCGATCTCCTGCGTGCCCGCCTCCACCGCCGCATCGCCAAGATGGTCGTGGAAGTCGAGGGTCAGGGCGACGAGCACCTGGTCCGGCCCGAGATGCAGGGTCAGGATGCGGTCCAGCCGCGCCACCCGCCGGTCGGCGCGGACCAAGCGGGCGATGTCCTGCCGCACCGCCGGCGCCACGCTCTCGCCGAGCAGCAGGCTGCGACTCTCACGCGCCAGGAAGAGCGCGGTCAAAGCGAGCAGCAGGCCGATCAGCAGCGAGGCCACCCCTTCCATCACCGGCCAGCCGGCGAAATGGTCGAGGGTGAGGCCAAGCGCGGCGATCACCACGCCGGCCAGTGCCGCGCTGTCCTCGAAGACCGCCGTCATGGCGACGGGGTCCTTGGTCGCACGGGCGGCGTGCAGCCAGCTGCCCCGCGGCCGGACCTGCCGGCGGAACTCCCGCGCGCCGAAGAAGAGGCTGATGCCCTCGAAGACGATCGCGAGGGCGAGCACGCCATAGCTGATCCAGACATCCTCCGCGGGCACGGGGTGCAGCACCTTCTCGAACCCTTCCCAGGCCGAGACGCAGGCGCCGATGCCGAAGATCAGCATGGCGACCACGAAGCTCCAGAAATAGACCTCCTGCCCATGCCCGAAGGGATGCAGCTCGTCGGGCGGCTGGCGCGCCTTGCGCAGGCCGTAGAGCATCAGGATCTGGTCGCCGGAGTCGACGGTGGAATGGATCGCCTCGCTCCACATCGCCGAGCTGCCGGAAAGGAGGGCGGCGCCGAACTTGGTGACGGCGACGGCGACATTGCCGGCCAGCGCGGCATAGACTGCCAGCTTCGAGTTGCCCTCTTTCGGCATCCGTCTTCCTCGCCTGTGCACCCGACTCTCACCGGGCGAAACGCCGCAGCCCGGAATCGTTTGCGGGCCGGGGCCAGGGCCGGGAGGGGGCAGGTCGTGCCAGGGGCAGCAAAGATGAACAGTCCTCCATAATATTATTTCGCCACCGATGCGTGCAGACCGATGACAAAGCGAAGGCTCTGCCCGCAAAATGGGACAAGCTGGCGCCGCCAGCCGCCGAAGCTTCCAAGGGAGTCGCAGAGCGAATGATCCGTCGCCAATTGCTGACCGGTGGCGCCGTGCTGGGTGCCTCGGCGCTGGCTGCCCCGGCCATTGCCCAGACCACGCCCGAGATCCGCTGGCGATTGGCCAGCTCCTTCCCCCGTTCGCTCGACACCATCTGGGGCGCCGGCGAGCACGTGACGCAGCGCGTCGCCGCGCTGACGGACGGCAAGTTCCAGATCCGGCCCTTCCCCGCCGGCGAGCTGGTGCCCGGCCTGCAGGTGGCGGATGCGGTGCAGAACGGCACGGTGGAGTGCGCCCACACCGCCTCCTACTACTTCGTCGGCAAGGACCCGACCTTCGCCTTCGACGCCACCCTGCCCTTCGGCCTCAACACCCGGCAGATGAACGCCTGGATGCAGGAAGGCGGCGGCCGCGAGGCGCTGCGCGAGTTCTTCGCCGGCTACAGCATCGTCTCCATCCCCGCCGGCAATACCGGCGCGCAGATGGGCGGCTGGTTCCGGCGCGAGATCAAGTCGCTGGAGGACCTGAGCGGGCTCAAGATGCGCATCGCCGGCCTCGCCGGCAACGTGATGCAGAAGCTCGGCGTGGTGCCGCAACAGATCGCCGGCGGCGACATCTATCCGGCGCTGGAGAAGGGCACGGTGGACGCCGCCGAGTGGATCGGCCCCTATGACGACGAGAAGCTCGGCTTCAACCGCGTCGCGCCCTACTACTACTTCCCGGGCTGGTGGGAGGGCTGCCTCAACCTCTCCCTCTACATCAACCAGGCCAAGTACGAGGAGCTGCCGAAGCTCTACAAGGAGGCCCTGGAGAGCGCCTGCCACGACGCCACCCTCACCTCGATCGCCAAGTACGACGTGCAGAACCCGGCGGCGCTGAAGCGGCTGATCGCCGCCGGCACGCATCTGCGGGCTTTCCCGCGCGACATCATGGGCGCGGCCTATAAGGCCAGCTTCGAGCTCTACGATCAGATCGCCGCCGAGAACGCCACCTTCAAGAAGATCTACGAGAACTGGCGGGCCTTCCGGGATACGGAATATGGCTGGTTCCGCGTCACCGAGCACAGCTTCGACCAGTTCGTCTATGCTATGTACGGCCAGGAGGCGCAGCAGCGCCGCTGACGCCCTCTCCGGCGCCGTCCAAGCGGCGCCGGACTTGTTTTGTGTCAAACCTGGAAGGACCCGCTGGATGGGTGCCCTACTTGGCTTCAGTCGGGCGATGGACCGGGTCAGCACCGCCTTCGGCGTCATCGCCTACTGGCTGGTGCTGCTGGCCTGCTTGGTCAGCGCCGGCAATGCCGTCGTGCGCTATGGCCTCAACTATTCCTCGAATGCCTGGCTGGAGGTGCAGTGGTACTTCTTCGCCGGCATCGTCATGCTGGGCGCCGCGCCGACGCTGATGCGCAACGAGCATGTGCGCGTGGACCTGGTCTTCGGCAGCCTCCCGCCGCGCGCCCGGCTCTGGGTGGACGTGTTCGGGCTGATTCTGTTCCTGCTCCCGGCTATGGGGCTGCTGGCCTGGATGACCTGGCCCTTCTTCGTCGACAGCTGGGTCCGCATGGAGGAATCCTCCAATGCGGGCGGGCTGATCCGCTGGCCGGTGAAGCTGATCCTGCCGATCGGCTTCGCGCTGGTCTGGCTGCAGGGCCTGGCCGAGCTGATCAAGCGCATCGCCCTGCTGCGCGGCATCGCGCCGCCGACCGAGGTGGTCACCGAATACCACCGCCCCGACCAATGATCACCACCCCGTAACGCGGACACTCCTGCCCGATGCTGACCCTCGAGATGATGCCGCCGCTGATGTTCGGCGGCCTCGTCGTGTTCCTGCTGATCGGCTTCCCGGTGGCCTTCTCGCTGGCCGCGGCGGGCCTGTTCTTCGGCTTCCTGTCGATCGAGCTCGGCTTCTTCACCTCGGCCTATTTGGGCAACCTGCCCTTCCGGGTGTTCGGCATCATGTCGAACGAGCTGCTGCTCTCGATTCCCTTCTTCACCCTGATGGGTGCGGTGCTGGAACGCTGCGGCCTGGCGGAGGATCTGCTGGAGGGCACCGGCCAGCTCTTCGGCAAGGTGCCGGGAGGCCTGGCCATCGCCGTCATCCTGGTGGGCGCGGTGCTCGGCGCCATTACCGGCACGGTGGCCGCCTCGGTCATCGCCATGGGCATGATCAGCCTGCCGGTGATGCTCCGTTACGGCTACGACATGCGGATCGCGACGGGCGTCATTGCCGCCTCCGGCACCATCGCGCAGCTCATCCCGCCCTCGCTGGTGCTGATCCTGCTCGGCGACCAGCTCGGCCGCTCCGTGGGCGACATGTATGCCGGCGCCATCGGCCCCTCGATGCTGCAGGTGGCGCTGTTCATCCTGTTCATCACGCTGGTCGCCGTCTTCCAGCCGCACCGCATGCCGCCGCTGCCGCCCGAGGCGCTGGTGCCGCGCGGATGGCCGCTCTACTGGCGGGTGGCGAAGGGCATGGTGCCCTCAATCGTGCTAATCTTCCTGGTGCTTGGCACCATCTTCCTCGGCGTCGCCACGCCGACGGAAGCGGGCGCCATGGGCGCGGTGGGCGCCATGCTGCTGGCCGCTGCGAACCGCCGCCTGACCTGGTCGCTGCTGCGCCAGGCCATGGAGAACACCATGCGGCTGACCGCCATGGTGATCTTCATCCTGGTCGGCTCCACGGTGTTCTCGCTGGTATTCCAGGGCGTCGATGGCGGGCTCTGGATCGAGCACCTGCTCTCTCACCTGCCGGGCGGGCAGACGGGCTTCCTGATCTTCGTCAACGTCTTCATCTTCTTCCTGGCTTTCTTCCTCGATTTCTTCGAGATCGTCTTCATCGTCGTGCCGCTGCTGGCGCCGGCGGCGGCGAAGCTCGATATCAACCTGGTCTGGTTCGGCGTGCTGCTCTGCGTAAACCTGCAGACCAGCTTCATGCATCCGCCCTTCGGCTTCGCGCTGTTCTACCTGCGCGGCGTGGCGCCCAAGGAGGTGCTGACGAAGGACATCTATTGGGGCGCCATCCCCTGGGTCTGCATGCAGCTCATCCTGGTGGCGGTGGTCATCCTCTGGCCGGAAAGCGTGACCTACTGGCTGGATTCCGGGCCCAAGGTGGACCCCAGCACCATCCGCATCGAGGTTCCCCTGCCGGACATGCCGGCGGATGACGCGCCAATCATCTTCAAGTAACGGGAAAAAGGCCGGGGGAAGGAATTCCCCCGGACCCCCATCTTTTTCCGGGAGTTGGCGAGGTCCGGGGTGACCCCACCATTCCGAGGCGCCTCCCCTGGTCCAGCATGCCCCTCACAAGCGCAACGCGCATCGGCTCACCGAAACCGCAGCGGCTGTCGCAACTCCGCGAGCTAATATTACGATCTTGCATTGAGACTTCAGTCTCAATACGATCCTGGCGTCTAGGGAACCCATGAAGGAGGACCCGATGGTGGCGCTGACCCGTGAGGAGATGGATCGCAAGATCGACGAGCATTTCGGCTTCGAGGCACGCGACGACGTCGAAGGCGTCCTTGCCACGCTCTCCGCCGATGCTGAGCACGACATCGTCGGCTGGCCCGCCGGGCCGACGCAGGGCCGCGAAGGAGCGCGGCCCTTCTACGAGACCATGTTCTCCGACTTGGCCGAGAGCCGGGTGGAATGCGTCCGGCGCCTCTATGGCAAGGACTTCATGGTCGATGAGTCGATCTGGCGCGGCACCGCACCCGGCCGCCCCTTCGGTCTCGAAGGCCGTGGCCGGCCGCTCGAATTCCGCCTGCTGCACGTTCTTGAATTCGCCGGCGACGGCAGCATCCGCCGGGAGAATGTGTGGCTGGACTTCGGGGCCATCCTTCGCCAGTTGCCCCAGGATGCCTGAAGCGACGGCGGCCGGGCGCGGCGTGCGGGTGAACCAGCGGCGCCGCGCCCGCAAGGACCTGCTGCAGGCCGCCGCCCGGCTCATGCGGCAGGGCCGCCGCCCGAGCGTGGAGGAGGTCGCGGAGGAGGCGCTGGTGTCGCGCGCCACCGCCTATCGCTACTTTCCGAGCGGCGACGCGCTGCTTCTCGAAGCGGCCCTCGACGTCGCCATCCCGGAACCCGAGCAGTTGTTCCACGACGCACCAGCCGGCGAAGACGCGCTGGCCCGGCTCGAGCGGGTGGATGCCGCTCTGCACGAGGTCGTCCGCACCAATGAGGCGCCGCTGAGACTGATGCTGTCGCAGTCACTCGCCCGCGGCCTGGACGGCACCGGGAACGGTGATGTGCCGGTGCGGCAGAACCGCCGCTCGCCGCTGATCGAGGCGGCCCTCACGCCGCACCGGGAGGCCTTCGAGACGGCCGCACTGGACACCCTCGCCAAGGCGGTGGCGGTACTGGTCGGGCCGGAGGCCATGGTGGTGTTCAAGGACGTGCTGCAGGTGGAAGATGCGGAGGCACGGCGGATCAAGCGGTGGATGATCCGGGCCCTGGTGGAGGCGGCGCGCCAAGTACCGCCCGAGGATTGAGTGAGGCCGTTCGCCGGCCCTGCCGAGGGGCAGGTTCCGGGCTTCCGGGCAAGCGGCCCCTGGTCCGCGGGCGAGGCGTCTTACCGGAAGCGCAGGCCGGGGAGAACATCTCTCCGGCCGCCGGAGGAGGTCAGTCCAGCACGCCCTTCACCAGGGCAATGCGGGTCTGTTCGCCAGTGATGCCGAAGTCGTCGTCGTTGATGAGCATCAGCGTGCCGCCCGGCAGCAGGGCGATGCCCTCGATCTTAGGGGGCAGCTCCGGGTGGTCGGCGCTGTCGAGTACCAGGCGCTTGGCGAGCGGCTTGATGTCGGTGCCCGAGAGGTCGTTGCTTTGTTCGAGCGTCGGCTGCGTCGCCGCCTCATCCCAGCGGGTGCCGATGATGTTGCTGGCGCCCTGGTCGAGCCGCACCTCGTAGAGCTTGGTGGTCTTCTCGGTGCGCTCCAGCACCAGCAGACGCTCCGGGCCAAGCCAGCTCAGCTCGGAGATACGTGGGTCGTTCTGCTTCTTCGAGGGATCGTTGCGGAAGCTCTGCGGGTCATCGAGCTGATAGACCCACTCGCCCGTGACCTTGTTGGTGGCGGGGTCGTAGCGCAGCAGGCGGGTGTTGCGGGCATCGCGATAGGCGGCGGCGCCGGGGTTGGCGAGCGGGTTCTGCACGATGGCGTAGAGCGTCGCGCCATCGGGCGTGCCGGCCATGCTCTCGATGCCGCGGTTGGACTGGCGCCTGGCCAGGATGGCAGGCAGGCCGTCCACCACCTCGTAGCCAGCGCCGGCAAGCTCGCCCGCGGTGCCGGCCGGCATGATGCGGCGGATGATGCGGCCATCGGCGCCGACATGCACCAGCGAGGGGCCGTTCTCCTCGCCGATCCAGAAACTGCCGTCCGGCAGGCGTAGCAGGCCCTCGGCGTCGATGGCTGAGGGGTCGTAGTCGAGCTTGTGGCCTTTTCCGTCCAGCGGCTGTTCGGTGCGGCCCTTCAGCGGGTTGGTCAGGCCGGTGATGGGGCGCCCGTCCTGTCGCTTCAGCGCCAGAGCTTCGAAGACGCGGAAGCGCTTCTGCTCCGGCAGGAGCTGCACGCCGTAGAGGGCCGGCGTGTAGTCCGGGCGCGGATAGATCCTGCCCTTCTTGTCGGCGGCGCAGATCGTGCCGGCGGCGAGGCCGGTGACCTCCTGGGCGTCGCCGCAGGCGATGTTCGGGCCGCGATCGGAGAGGGTGTAGACGATGTCGGCCGGATCGTTCGGGCGATGGTAGGCGGCGCTGCCGATGCCGATGTCGAGCTCCAGCGTCTTGCCACCCTCGAAGCGGAACTGCCCCATGCGCAGTCCCGGATCGTCACTGGTGAGGATGGTGATTTGGGGCTTCGCCTGGGCGATGCCCGGCAACAGCAGACAGGTGGCAAGGAGAAGACGACGCATCGGCGCCTCCGTTGTCGATTCGCGGATGGCGCAAGCTAGGCGCTTGCTTTTTGTGCGGCGCGTGACTCTTCGATGACGGATGGCGGGGCCCGGGGTGACACTGTCACCCCGGCGGGAGGTGCAGGGGGGCCGCGCCCCCCTGCCCTGCGGCCCAGCTGGCGAGCGCCCCGGTGTTCCCGGCTGCTACCGCCAGCCCGAGCAGCGCGCCGAACTTGAAGCCGTGCCCGGAGAAGCCGCTCATGACGATGCACTGCTCGCCGAGCGGCTCGACGATGAAGCGCTCCTCCGGCTCGACGTCGTAATAGCAGGCGCGGGCACCGAGGACGCGATAGGCGCCCGCGTCACGCAGGCGTGGTCGTGCCAGGGCGAGAATGGCCTCGGCCTCGGCGGCGCTGGCCTCGCGCGGGTCCTCAGCATCACCCTGGAGGGAGAAGCGGTGGTCGCCGATCTTCAGCGGTGTGCCGGCGACCGGCGGCACGGCGTAGAAGCCGCCCTGCGCCGAAAGGTCCAGCAGCATCGGCGCGACTTCCCAGGCGGCGCGGTGTTGCGCTGGCGGCTCCACATAGACCACGATCTGGCGCGAGGGCGTGACGCGCCCGGCAAGTCCGGGAAGCAGGCGGGGCGCCCAGGGGCCGGCGGCGAGCACCAGGCGGTCCGCCTGATGGCGGGTGCCGTCCTCCAGCGTCAGGCTGGCACGGGCCGGATCAGCCTCGATGGCGCGCCCCCGGAGGAAGCGGACGCCGCGCCCGCGCAGGTGTCGCGCCAGGGCCGCGACAATGCGGCCGGCCAGCAGCACGCCGCCGCTCGTCAGGTGCAGGGCGGCGCCGATGCCCTCGATGCCCAGCATGGGGAAGCGCCCGGCCAGCTCGGCTACGGTCAGGTCTGTGAAGCCACGGCCCTGGGCGGTGAGCGTGGCGCGGCTATCGGCCAGCCATCCCTCCGGCCCGCTCGCCACCGCCAGCACACCGGTCGGCACATGGAGGCGCTCGCCGAGATCGGCCCAGAGCAGCTCCCAGGCGGCGTAGGCTTCGTCCACCATCCGGGTGTAGCCGGCGGCCGGGCCATAGGCGTGGCGGATGAGGCGGTGCTCGTCCACGCTGGCGCCGCGCGGGTTCGGCACCGCGTCCTGCTCGACCACCGTGACGGCGAAGCCCGCGCGGGCAAGGCCCCAGGCCGCGGAGAGGCCCATGATCCCGGCCCCGAGGACAAGCGCGTTCGGCATGGGGCGAGGATGGCGCGGCGCGAGGACGCTGGCTAGCGGGCATCGCACTGTTCCGGCCCGCTACCTCTGGCCTGAGAGACAACGGCCTCCCCGGACTTCGCGATGGGTTTGGGAGGTCCAGGAATCTCAGGTCTCTGGCGGAGGGTTCGGGAGGCAGAGCCTCCCGGAAGCCGCAGGTGGCCGGATCAGAACACCGGCTCGCCGACCGACAGGGTGACCGTGCCACGCAACGCCTCGCCCGGCGCCAGAACATGCATGGCTCCCCAGGGAGCCAGCGCGGGGCGGTTGATCACGTCTGGCACATGGCTGACCGGTTCCAGGCAAAGCACCGGGCGGTCAGCCGGGGCGAAGAATTGCAGATTGCGCGCCCAGTCGCCGGCGGCGGCCAGCACCAGGGTCAGGTCCGGCCGACGCAACTCCGCCACGCCGTCCCAGCCGGCATAATGACCGTCGGTGTCCAGCCAGATCGCCTCGCCGCCCGTCACACCCGGCGAGGATACCGCCCTGACCGGCAGTTTGCGCATATTCCGCAGGAAGGTGGCGGCACTGGCGAAGCGCAGGGTGCAGCCGGGTGGCCGGGCGAACCAGGGATGCCAGCCGAAGCCCATCGGGCAGGGCGCGGCGCCCGCGTTGCGCAGGGTCAGGTCCAGCGAGAAGCCGGCCTCGGAGAGTGCGACCTCCAGCCGCGCGGCATAGTTGAAGGGGTTCTGCTTCAGGGTCTGGATCAGCACCGCACGCCCGGCGGAGACGAACTCCACCTGCCAGGGCGCAGCGCGGGACAGGCCGTGCAGCGCATTGCCCTCATCCGGATGGGTGATGGGGAAGCGGTGTACCACCCCTGCCCAGGGGAAGCGGCCGCCATCAAGGCGATTGGTCCAGGGCAGCATCCAGAAGGCCCCGAAGCCGGGGGCCAGCAGCTCCCGCCCGGCATGGGAGAGTGCGGCGAAATGGGCGCCCCGCTCCGGCAGCAGCTCGGCCCGCCAGGGGCCGGTTTCGAGGCGCATGCGTCCTCCGGGAGAAAGGGTGGAGCGGGGGCGCAGCCCCGCCCCGGTTCAGTCCAGCGCGAAGGGGTCCTTCGGGCTCGGCGCGGAGCGGCTGTAATTGTTGGCGCAGTAGTCGCCGCCCTGGTAGCGCTCCACCACCGGATTGTCGGAGACCTTGTCCTTCACCTGCTCGCGGAAAGTCTCGGCCGTGTCCTGCGGCTGCCAGCCGATGCGGTCGCGATGATCCTTGCCCCAGAAACTGGCCGGGTTGTCGCTGGCGCCCCAGACCACCGCGTGGCCGACGCGCGGCGCCTTCAGGAAGGCGTCGCAGAGCCGTGCCAGATCGGGGTAGGAGAGCCAGGTGGAGAGCATCCGCGCATTCACCGGCTCGGGGAAGGCGCTGCCGATGCGGACATTCAGGTTCTCCACCCCGTGCTTGTCCCAGTAGAGGCGGCCCATCAGCTCGGCATAGGCCTTGGAGAGGCCGTAGAAGCTGTCCGGACGGAAGGCGCAGTCATAGTCCAGCTTCTCGCTGCGCTCGTGGAAGCCGATCGAATGGTTGGAGGAGGCGAAGAGCACGCGCGCGCCGTTCCGCCGCGCCGCCTCGTAGATGTGATAGAGGCCGCGGATATTGGGATCGAGTACCTCCTCGAAGGGCCGGTCCACCGCGACGCCGCCGAAGTGCAGGATGGCGCCGCAGCCATCCGCCAGGTGGTGCATCGCCACCTCGTCGCCGAGGTCGGCGGCGGTGAACTTCGCGCCCGGCGGCATCGCGTCGGGGAAGGGCTTGATGTCGGTCAGCACCAGGGTGTGACCGAGGGCGGCAAGCTCGCGGGCCAGCATGCGGCCGAGATTGCCGGAGGCGCCGGTCAGCAGGACGGGTTTTTGCGAAGCGGACATGGGTTCGGATCCTCAGGACGTCACTGGCCGTAGCCGAGCAGCAGGCGCGGCAGGGTGAGGGAAACAGCCGGCCAGTAGGTGGTCAAGGCCAGCGCCACCAGGATGGCCGCGTAGAAGGGCCAGATGCCCTTCATGGTCTGCTCCATGCGGATCTTTCCGATGGCGCAGCCGACGAAGAGCACGGCACCGACCGGCGGCGTGGTGAGGCCAAGACCCAGGTTCATCATCACCACCATGCCGAACTGCACGGGGTCCATGCCGAGCGCCTGCACGACGGGCAGGAAGATCGGCGTGGTGATCAGGATCAGCGCCGCCATGTCCATAACGCAGCCGAGCAGCAGCAGCGCCACGTTGATCAGCAGCAGGATGACCACGGGGTTGTCGCTGATCGCCAGCATGCCGCGCGTCAGCATGTCGGCGAAGCCGTAGAGCGCCAGCAGCCAGGCGAAGGCCGTCGCTGTGCCGACCAGCAGAAGCACCACCGCGGTGGTGCGCACCGAGGCGGCGAGCGCGACCTTGAAGCTCTCCCAGCTCAGGCCGCGATAGACGATCAGGGTGGCGAGCAGCGCCCAGATGGCGCCGAAGGCAGCGCTTTCCGTCACCGTGAAGATGCCGCCCAGCACGCCGCCCAGGATGATGACGCCGGTCATCAGCCCCGGCAGGGCGTCGAGAAAGCTCCTGAACAGATGCCCAAAGCCCTGCCATTGCTCGGCCGGGTAGCCGCGCCGCACCGCCAGTATATAGGCTGCCACGGCGAGACAGAGGCACATCACCACGCCCGGGACGATGCCGGCGAAGAACAGCGCCGAGACCGAGATGCCGCCGCCGGCCGCCAGCGAATAAAGGATCATGTTGTGGCTGGGCGGGATCATGATGCCGGCGATGGAGGCGGTGACCGTCACGTTCACCGCGTAGTCGGTGTCGTAGCCCTTCTGCTTCATCGCCGGGATCAGCACGCTGCCCAGCGCCGAGGCATCCGCCACCGCCGAGCCGGAGATGCCGCCGAACAGCATGGAGGCGGCGACGTTCACCATGCCGAGGCCGCCGCGCATCCAGCCGACGGCGCCGGCGGCGACATTGATCAGCCGCTGGGCGATGCCGCCATGCATCATGATCTCGCCGGCGAAGATGAAGAAGGGAATGGCGAGCAACGAGAAGGAGCTCATCCCCGCCGTCATCTGCTGGAAGGCGACGGCGGGGCTGATACCCTCCCACAGGAAGCCGCCGAGCGCCGCGAGGCCGAGCGTGAAGGCCACCGGCACGCCCATGACGATGCCGCCAAAAAAGATGACGAAAAGAATGATCAGGCCGATTTCCACGGGCGGGCTACTCCAGCGAGGAGGCGGGATGCACTTCGGTATGCCGGCCCATCAGCGCCAGCAGCGCCTGCTCGACCGCGAACAGCACGATAAGGATGCCGGTGATGGTGAGCGGCACAAAGGTCCAGACCTGGCTGATGCCGAGCAGCGGGATGCGGATGCCCTGGCTGGTCTCCACCAGTTCCCAGGAGCCGTACGCCATGGCGGCGCCGAACAGGCCGACGGCGATGTCGCAGATCACCTCGACGATGCGGAGCGGGCCGGGCGGCAGGGCCTCGCGAAAGCCGAGGACGGAGAGGTGGAACCGCTCGCGGACGCCGACGGCGGCGACCGGCAGGGCTATGGTGATGACAATCAGCGTCGCCGCGCGCTCGACCCAGGTCGGCGTGTCGTTCAGCACATAGCGGCCGAACACCATCCATCCGGTGATGACGACCAGTGCCACCATGGCGATGGAGGCGAGCAGGATGACCAGCTTGGCCAGGCCATCCAGCACGCGCGAGAAGAGTTTCATGGGCGGGTGGACTCCGAGAGGGGAGGACTCCGGCAGAAACGGGAGCGGCTGCGCGGCCGCTCCGGGGCAAAAAAAAGCGCGGCGCCCTTGCGGACGCCGCGCCCCGGATCACCGGCTCATTGCGTATCCCGGATCCGCTTGACCATCTCGGCCATGCGCGGATCGGCGGCATACTTGTCGTAGACCGGCTTCATCAGCGCTGCCCAGGGGGCGCGGTCCTTGACGTCGGTCACCACCGCGCCGCCGGCGATGACCCGCTCGCGCGAGGTCTTCTCGCGCTCGGCCCAGAGCTGGCGCTGGTAGGTGGCGCTTTCGCGCGCCGCCGCCTTCAGCAGCGCCTTGTCATCGTCGTTCAGCCGGCGCCAGCGGGTGGCGGAGACGGCCAGCACCTCGGGCACGTTGGAGTGCTCGGTGGTGATGTAGTACTTGGCCACCTCGAAATGCCGCGTGCTCTCGTAAGAGGGCCAGTTGTTCTCGGCGCCGTCGATCACGCCGGACTGCAGGCTGGTATAGACCTCGCCGAAGGGCAGCGGCGTCGGGTTGGCGCCGAGCGCCTTGATCAGGTCGATCCAGAGATCCGAGGTCTGCACCCGAATCTTCATGCCCTTCAGGTCCTCGGGCTTGGTCACCTTGGTGCGGGTGTAGAGGCTGCGCGCGCCCGCGTCGTACCAGGCGAGCGGCACGATGCCCACCTTGGCGAGGTCGGCAGCGATCTCGTCGCCCACCGGGCCGTCCACGACCTTGTGCAGGTGCTCCACGTCCCGGAACAGGAAGGGCAGCGTCAGCACCTGGGTGGAAGCCGCAAGGTTGTTCAGCGGACTCAGGTTGAACTCGGCGAAGTCGATCGAGCCGAGGCGCATCTGCTGGATGGCCTCATCCTGCTGGCCGAGCTGGGCCGAGTGGTAGGTCTTGAGCTTGATGCGCCCATTGGTGCGCTGGGCGACCAGTTCGGCGAAGCGGTCCATGCCCTTGGAGACCGGATAGTCTGGCGGATGGATGTTCCAGCCGCGCCATTCCTGAGCCTGAGAGGGGGTGGAAGCCCAGCCCAGCAGGGCAATGGCGGCCGCTGCCGCCCAGCTTACCAGACGTCGCGTCATCGTACGTCCCTCCGCGCAATTTTCTTAGCTGAAGGTTGCGTCGGAAACCATGGCCCTGTCAAACCCCCAAATGGCCCGGCCGCCACCTTGCGGCCCAGGTCCGGCGCGCCCAGCATGCGGGCTTTCTGTCCGCCGGAGCCGAACCCCGCATGAGCCTGCCCATCGTCTCCCTCGCCGCCGCCGCCGAGGCTCTCGCCACCGGCCGCACCACCGCGCTGGCCCTGACGGAGGCGGCACTCGCCCGCATTGCCGATCCCGCGGGCGAAGGCAGCCGCGCCTTTGTCGCCGTGCAGGCGGAGCAGGCGCTTGCCGCCGCCCGCGCCATGGACGCGCTGCGCGCCGCAGGCCGCGCCCCCTCCCCTTGGGCCGGCATCCCGATCTCGGTGAAGGACCTGTTCGACCAAGCCGGCGTGCCGACCCGCGCCGGCGCGGTGGCGCTCGCCGACGCGCCACCCGCCACCGCCACCGCGCCCGCCGTGGCGCGGCTGGAGCGCGCGGGCTTCGTCGTGCTCGGGCGCACCAACATGGTGGAGTTCGCCTTCAGCGGCCTGGGCGTGAACCCGCATCACGGCACACCGCGCTCGCCCTGGGACCGCGCCACCGGCCGGCTGCCGGGCGGCTCATCCTCCGGCGCGGCGGTGGCGGTGGCCGACGGCATGGGACTCGGCGCGCTGGGCTCGGACACGGGCGGCTCCTGCCGCCTGCCGGCAGCGCTCTGCGGCATCGTCGGATACAAGCCGACCGCCAAGCGAGTGCCCCTGGAGGGGGTCCTGCCGCTCTCCAGCACGCTGGATAGCATCGGGCCGCTGGCGAACACCGTCGGCTGCTGCGCCGTGCTGCACGGCCTGATGGCCGGCGCGGAGACGGCCGCGCCGCCGCCGGTGCGCCCGGTGGCCGGGCTGCGCCTGGGCCTGCCGGAGGACACCTTCCTCTTCGAGGGGCTGGCTTCCGAGGTGGTGGCGGCCTTCGCGCGCGCCGTGGCGCGGCTGGAGGCCGCGGGCGCCCGCATCGAGCGCTTCGCCCTGCCCGAACTGGCCGAATTGCCGGTGGTGAATGCCGCGGGCGGCTTCACGGCGGCGGAATCCTATGCCTGGCACCGCGGCCTGATCGAGCGGGCGCGCGACCGCTATGACCCGCGCATCCTCGCGCGCATCCTGCGCGGCGCCAGCATCAGCGCGGCGGACTACCTGGCGCTGCACCAGGCCCGGGCGCGGATCATCGCCGCCGCCGCCGCGCGCACCGCGCCCTATGATGCCGTGCTCTGCCCCACCACCGCCCTGACGCCACCGGCCATCTCGGAGGTCGCGGAGGAGGCGGATTACAACCGCATCAACCTGCTGCTGTTGCGCAACACGGCGGCCTTCAACTTCCTCGACCGCTGCAGCATCAGCCTGCCCTGCCACGCCCCCGGCGAGGCGCCGGTCGGGCTGATGCTGAGCGGCGCGCATGATGCCGACGCCGCCCTTTTCGCCACGGCCACGGCGGTGGAGGCGGCCCTGCGCAGCTGAGATGGGATTTGCGCAGGGAGGGGCTTCCCCTGCGCCCCCCGGACCGCTAAAGAAGCCCCTGGCCAGGACCCGTAGCTCAGCTGGATAGAGCGTTGCCCTCCGAAGGCAAAGGTCGTACGTTCGAATCGTATCGGGTCCGCCAACGATTTCAGGGGCTTAGAGCACCCCAACCTCTCCCGCCGCAGGTTAGTGTCACCAAGGTGTCACCAGAGAGGCGGGTAAACGGCTCAGATGCTCGGGTACGATTCCGTTGGTAGGGCTCGCTTCGGCGGGCCCTTTCTGCTTCCGGAGCCGCGGAACCAGGGCGGAACCAAATGGGCCAGTTCAGCCCCAAGCCCCACCGCCGTTTAGCCCTCCAGAGTTCGTTACCAGATAAATCCGGCTTCGGCCCTGCCGTTCCCGTTGCAGTTACGATAACAAAACGATCTGCGCCTCACCTGGGCGCTGGCGGTGTCACACGGTGCTGAGGGGGACGAGCCATGAATGGCTTTGCGGATATTGCGTATCTCCAAGCACCGGATGAGGTCGGGGCCAGACTTGCGGAGCGGCTGCAGGCGAGTTCCGAGGCCGAGTTTCAGAAGCAGCTCGATCAAAGGCTTGAGGCCCTGTGGGCAACCCTCATTGATCAGGGACGGAGCGCGCCGGAGGCCTTTCTGATCTGCCGTGAGGTGCGCCAGGTTGCCAGGGAAGAGTGGCAGCGGGCTCAATGATGCCCGCCGCTCCAGCGACATCCTGCACAATCTTCAGGGCGACACGGAACGTACAGTCCGCGCGAACGGGATAGCGAGCTAGGCAGACGGACCGACGATGGGCCGCCGGCTTTCGCCCGCGCTGGAACTCTGGTGCGCCAAAGCAACTTCCCGATGCGGGAAGACCTCGAAGGCTTGCGGAACCGGACGTGGCGTAGATCCCGATCGCATGGCCTCTACTGCCTCCACGCTCTGCAGGAGGGCGTGCATCTCATAGGGCTTGCGCAGATACCCGAGAGCGATGTCCCGCGCTTGGCGTGCGGTCATGATCTCGCCGCTCGCGAAGATCGCGACCAGTCCCCAGCGCGAGAACAGTTCCTTTGCCACCTCGACCCCTGAACTGCCGTCCTGAAGATTAATATCCAGGATGGCCAAATCAGGGGTATCGCTCTGGCACAAGTCGATCGCCTCACGCGCTGTGGCGGCGGGCCCAATGATCGTGTGCCCGGCATCCTCAAGATGCTCAACCACAAGCTCAGCTATTAACGCCTCATCTTCTACAATCAGGATCTTCATTGGCTCCGACTCGTTCCGCCTCTGCGCCGAACCGAGCCAGACAGAAAGAGTTCACGGCCACAAGGCACGAAATCTCGTGAGACACTTCAACTTCTGATACCTATTCCTGCGGTCGGATATCCCTTGCAGGGGCTAGCGGCGGCAAGTTTCCCGTCGCAGGCACCCAGCCGCAATGACACTGCCCGTCTTGCAAAGCGCACAGAGCAGACCTCACGGTGCAGAGGTATGGCAGATCCGGCCGGCAGCAGACCGGCATTCCGGTCTGCCGACATGTTGGCATGTCGGCAATCTGCCCTTCCCCTACCGCTTGAGGCCAAGCTGCGACTTCAGACTCGCCAGAAGCTCTTTGGGCTCCAACCCGGCGCCATGCGCGAGCCGATACAGCGGCGTGACCTTCGCTGGCCCGCTGCCACTCGTACCTGTCGCCGCCGTGCTCGCACTGGTCCCGCTCGACTTCCCAGCCGGGGTGTTGGTCTTGCCGGCGCGACCCTTGGCAGCGCCTTGGGCTGGCGCTTCTGGCACCTCGGCCGTCTTGAGGGTCACCTTCCGGACTTTGGTAAGCTCTGCGTTGATCTCCAGCCAGCTCCCGCCCTTCTCGCCGCTGGAGCGGACCGCGCGCATGCTGGTGAAGGCCATGTCCCGATAGAGCATCACACCGGTGCTGACCGTCACTAGCGCCCGAGCCTTGTGCATAGCGCGCAGCGTATCGATCGCGTCGATCAGCTTGGATCTGCCCCGCGCACCGAAGGAGAACACCGCCATGTCCGCGGTGCTGACCAGGCCCGAGATGCGGATCCGCTCGGCGCCCTGCGTGATGTGGTCACTGATCAGTGTCCCATCCTCAACCGGATACTGCGTCACATCACTGTCGAGGTTGATCTCCTCCGTGACCAGCACATCGAGCATGAGGCCGCCCAGCTTGGTGCGCTGATCCGAGAAGGTCAGAAGGGTCATCATGGCGCTGCTCCGCCTGATCGCAGACAAGAACGGAAACTACCGGGCGGCATCTCAGACCGTCCGCCTACCCAACCGGCTTCGCCGACGGCTCGCCCTGCCGCTTGGCGGCGACGATGCCCTCCGCAAAGCCGCGGTCGTAGGCGGCATCCACCTTCGCCTGCCAGGCGGCGACGTCGATGGCCATCTGCTCGCCGGGCAGCGGGGGAACGATGCCGGCCGCACCCAGCACCAGCTCTCCGCTCTCGACCAAGCCCAGGACGGTGGGGTGGTCCGGAGTGGCAATCTCCAGGTCCCGCGTCTCATTCGGCTGAAGCGTAATCGCCTGCTGCTGGCCCTCGACAAGGGCCCAAATCATGCGCGGGCCGCCCGCCCGGTTGGTGACGCTCTGCAGGGCCATCATCCGCGCTCCCGCTGGATCATCCGGTTTCGGGCCTGCTCGGCGCTGCGCACGGGACCGCTCCACGCGTCTAGGCAAAGCCCGATCTCGGCAGACAGCTTCTGCATGTGCTCCCGCCGGCGCTGCGCCATCCGCTCCTGCATGGCGGCGGCATCACTCAGGTCGCGGCGACGGCGCTCAACGTCGAGGTGGTGTTGGGTCTTCATGGTTATCTCTCAGGCTCCGTATCGACGTTGCATGATCTCTCCGAGGGTCCCCCCGAGGTGCGGCCCGCCTGCGGACGCCGCCTGCTGCTTCCGCTTCCGCCATTCCACCTGCCGCGCATAGGCATCCGGCGCGTAGCGCTGCACGTCGGCGTCGATTTGCGGCTGGTCGGACGGCACCCCGCCGAAGTGATAGACATGCCCACCGCCAAGGCTGTTCAGCAGCGTCCAGGCCTCTTGCTCGACCTTCTGGGCATCCCTCGCCGCCTGCTGCGCAGCCTCGTAGTAGGCCCGCGCCTGCTGCTGCATGGCCTGTCGAACCCCGCGAGCCTTGCTGCGGATCGCCTCGTCGGCGACTTCCACCTCCGCCTCGATGCCAGGAATGGCCTCGCCCAGGATTGCAGCGGTGCTCTCGGCCGCGCGGATCGCCGCCTCCACCTCAGCCACCTCCCGGCCCGGCACCACCTCCCCGGCCTTGGCGCGCGCCACCAGCCGGTTACGCTCCTCCACCTTCGCGGCGACCTCGGCCTCCGCCTCATTGCGGCGGTGACGGGTCAGCACGAGCCGGCTGTAGACCTCGGAAGCCGCCTTCTCCAGCTCCGCCATACCCTCGATGGAGGCCGGCCACTCCGGCGGCTGCATCTTCTGGGCCGGCTTCTTGGTTGTGGCGCTCATCACTTCGCATCCTCGCCGTCGAAGCGCTCCGGCCGGTCGGCGTCCTGCAGCACGTTGCGAAGCGTCAGGCCCGCGGGCGGCTGCCATTCGTCGTGCCGGAGCTCCACCGCCCTGTTCAGGTACGCCGCCGACTTCCCCGCCATGTCGATGTGCGGCAGATGCTTCGCCGCCAGCGCTCGGGCAATCTCCAAGTCGCTCAGCCCGTCCATCCGGCTTCCCAGATCGGCGCGCGCCATCGCGTTCAGCGTCCAGCCGTGCTGGTTGGTCCGCGTCCGCTCCAGGACATAGGGAGGCTCCGGGTTGAGCGACTTGGCCGCCAGGCGCTCAGCAATCCCGCCATCCAGAGCAGGATCGTCAAAGCGCATCTCCGTCTTCGTGGTCGCCATCACCGGCTCTCCTTCCAGGCTTCGCTGACGTGTTGCTTGCGCGCCTCCCGGGCCTGCTCGGGCGAGCCATGCACTGCCGGCGCCTCGTGCTCCTGCCCCTGCCACGCGCTGCTCAGGCGGGCATTCCGCGCGTCACGGTGCGCTTCCGTGCGCGCCGCCTCTTCCGAGGAAGGCGGAAAGACGTTCGTTGTGGACGGAGGGGGATGATCCATCGGAGTTCCCTGCTTCAGATCGAGACGCGGATTGGCGCGCAGCTCGGCATAGGTCGGATAGGGCGAGCGGTAGGGCTGGAGACGCATGCTGCGAGGCGGCCGCCCGCCTCCGTCCTGGTAGAGCCGGTATGGAAAGGGTTTGAGCTTCGCCATCGTCGTCACCTCAGTCATCAGCTCGACAGCACGAGCATTCGCTCAATGATCCGTGCCCGCTCGTCTGTCCCATGCACCAGCACGCCCGCCGCGGCATTGGCGAGGTCGTCATGGCTCCCAGGCGCATGGTCGATCGAATCCCGCCCACCGCGCGACGTGCGCCGCTCCAGATCCATCAGCTGCTTCAGCAACCGCGGATGGTCGAGCAACTCGCAGCGCCCGCTGTTCAGCACCGGCAGCAGCTCCCGATAGATGTCGCTCTTGGCCTTCTCAGACAGCCGGTACTGGATGCCGTGCTTGCGGAACTGCTCCCGCGGCCACTCGCCGCCGTAACGGTCCCCGGTCACCTCCAGCACGCGATAGGCCTTCAGCAGTGCGCAGAAGTCCTCCACCGTGCTCTCGGGGGAGAAGGGCGGCTTCACCTCGCGTACCGCGTCCAGGATGGTGCGCCGATCATCACGGCCACCCTCAAAGTGCCCGATGGCCAGCGTCATGGAATCGCTGGTGCCGCCGGAGGGATCGACGAAGGCATGATAGCGAATGCCGCTGATGGGCGGGATCTCGTACCGACCCGGCACCGTGCAGGCCTCGACCACCTCACGGGTGACGAAGGCCGCCACATCGTTCCGGAACTCCGCGCCGTACTCGGCCGAGGCTGCCTCCGGATCGTCCTCGTAGGCCTCAGCGATGATAGCCGGGTTGATGCGCGGGTTCATCTCTTCGGTGGTTCCGCGCCACACCAGCACCCGTGCGTCATCCTTGCCGAAATGCCGCTTCCAGAGGCCGTAGAGCAGGCCCTTCTTGGCGTAGGGGCTGGAGGCCAGCAGCAGCATCGCGCCCGGGATCGAGCTCAGCCCGGGCCGCACGGCGCGGACAATCTCTTCATCCGGATTGGCGCTGGTCTCGTCTCTCCAGTACGCCACCTCATCGCAGAGGAAGGCGGCGTAGGAGTAGCCGCGCGTGACCCGGAAGCTCGCCACCGAGATCTCGATCACCACCCGGTTGTCGAGCTCGATCAGCTCGGCCGTCTCCCGGGTCACCATGCCGCTGAGCATGCCGATCTCGGCCAGGGCGCCGCTGATGTAGCGGAAGATCACCCTCGCCTGCTTCTGGCTCGCCGCGACCACCGCCACCGTCGCGACCTCACCCGGCGCCAGGTACTCGTCGTAATCCCGGAAGGTCGCGAGATAGGTCGCAATGAAGGCGATGATCCGGCTCTTGCCCGCGCGCCGACCGCAGATGAGCACCGCCTCCGTGCTGGGGGTGGTCGGAAGCGCCTGGCGGCCCGTGTGGTGGCGATAGAGCGCCGCCTGGGCCTCGTCCATCGGCAGAGCGAACAACGCCGCCAGGAAGGCCTTCCAGGGGCCCCAGCTGGCGCCGCGGAAGTGAGGCCCGAACAGGTGCGGGTCTTCCATAGCCTCCAGGATGTGGAGCTGCGGAAGGGGCTCGGTCACAGGGCGGCTCCGACCTCACGCTGCGCAGCCCGCTCGGCGCGGTACTCGGCCAGGGTCTTCGGCCGCTCGGCCGCACCCTGCAGGCCCAGCTGCTTCAGCGTGCGGGTGAGGCTATTCGACCAAGCCAGATAGGTCCGGCTGTCGCACTCGGTGAGCGGCCGGCCATCCGCCATCTTCGCGTCGAGCTGCGCGATGTGCAGGGTGAGCCACGCGGCCCGGTCGATCAGCGCGCGCTGCGTGGCCGAGGGTCGGCCACCGACATGTGCAGCCAGCTCCGCGCGCACGTCGCGCATGAGCCGACCCTCCTTCGTGCGGCCATCAAGCTTCTGGAGAGCGCGGGGTCTGGAATACGGGCCAATCTTGGGCATATCGCGACCGTATCGGCCGCGAATCTGCCGCTCAATCAGAAATTCTGCAACGAACTCAGACAGTTATTCCCGCGTTTGCTGCGGTTTTCCCGGGTTTTCTGGCTATGCCGGAGGAGCCGCCAGAATCCCCTGCACGGTAGAGACGGCGAGCCCGCATTCAGCCGCGATGCGTCGAATCGAGACGCCCGTTTCGCGCAGGGTCCGCACGCGAAGGCGCTCCTTCTCGCCTACGCGCGGCCGGCCCAGCTGCTTGCCTTCTGCCTTCACCCGCGCAAGGCCCGCCTTGACGCGATCGCGGATCAGATCGCGCTCGAGCTCGGCAAAGACGGAGGCCATGTTCAGCATGGCCCGGCCATAGGGCGTGGTGCCGTCCATCCCCTCGCGGTGGCAGTAGGGCTCGACGCCCGCCGCAGCGAGGTCAGCCAGGGCCACGGAGACGGTGGCAGTGGAGCGGCCCAGGCGATCGATAGCGGCCACCATCAGGACGTCGAACCGCCGCCGGGCGGCGTCCTTCAGCATGGCATCGAAGGCAGGCCGCCTCTCTCGCCCCTGGGCGCCGCTGATGCCGTGATCTTCGTAGGTCTGCACCAGGGCCCAGCCGCGGCGCTCAGCCACCTCAGCGAGCACCAGGCGCTGGTTCTCGGTGGTCTGCCCGTCCGTCGAAACCCGCAGATACAGCGCCGCGCGCTTGCTCATGGTGCGAACCCTTCTCCTCGACGGGGATTCTGCGCCGCACTGTACCGGAAAACAACTGTTATTCGGTACGCGGAAATGGCTCGCGTAGGCTGAGGTTTTCTGCGGCTTTCCGGCTATCGCTAGCGAAGGGGTTTTTCGGTACGCGATGGCTGGCGATGGATGGAGGCAGAAGCATCCGGGAGAGGGAGCGATGAGTTTTTAGGGCGCCTCTGTCGGACTTAGATCAACCTCGGAGCCGCGGTGCGGCGCGTGACCGCTCCGCGCCAGCCCTATGGCACCGGATGCACATCGCCGCTCTTCTGAGGCGGCAGCTTGATCGCCAGTGTTCGGAAGCGGCCGGTCGTGGCCTTTGAACCGGCGTGCGGGGTGCCCTTGGGGATGATGATCAGGTCCCCTGCCTTCACCTGCTGCTCCTTGTCGCCCAGCCAGAATGAGCCCGCACCATCCAGGACCAACTGCACCTCGTTGGCGTCTGCGTGGAAGTGCTTCACGACGTTGCCACTCTGGACCGCGACGGTGCCCTCCGGAAGCGCCACCAGAGTCCGGGAGCGCAAATCCCCATTCGGAGCCAGCGGCCCAATTTGATCCTCGCTCAGGGCCAGGAGGTTCACAATCTGCGGGGTGAGCTGCGGCGGTGAGGACTGAGCCTCAGCAGAGGGGACGATACGGGTCACCAGGATGCCAGCGACAAAGGCCGCGGTAAGGCTGCCGCACAGGACCGGAAGGCGCATGGACGTTCCCCTTGGGCTGTTCCGGGGAGCATGGCGCCCAGCCCGGAGAGGATGCAAGGGCGCAGGGGGGCAGGGTGGGGTAGGGTCCAGAGGTTCCGCGCCACACGCGCGCACGCACGTATGGGACGAAGCGTTTTACCCCTCCCCACCCTGCCCCCTCCCACGCACCCGCGCCGCCTCCAGCGGGCGCGCGGAAGTGCGTAGGGGGTATGGGGGACTCACCCGCCCGCAACCTCCGCAAATCGGGCCGCAGCAAAAACAATGGCTTGCACATCAACTTCCGCAACTTCCGCACGACTTCCGCACTAAAGTTCCGCACAGCAAAAACAACAACTTAGGCAGTGACCTCCGCGACCTCCGCAGCCTCTCAGCGAGCAAGGCGCTGCACCACCCGAAGGCCGCTTTGCTTGGCATGGTTGTCGTAGATCTCGTAGGCCAGCAGCCCATTCATCTGCCAATCGGAGAGGAGGCTGATCACGCGCTTCTCCGGGACGCCGAGATGCTGCCGCACCCATGCTGGGAAATAGCGCCCAGCCTTTCGGGTCTGGGGATGGTAGGACCAGGGTCGCTTTGCCTTCCACGCGCGCTCGAGCTCGTCGAACATCGCGTCGATCGCCTCCCAGCTCGCCGGGTCCGGCTTGGCAAAGGAGTCGGCGGTACTGAGGTCAATGACGCCATTGCGCCAGGTCAGCTTCAGCTCCGCATCGCGCGCCGCATAGTTGGCCTTCTTGCGGGAGAGAATGCGAGCGTTCGGCTCGGCATCCTCGTCCTCTGGGCGCACGAGATAGATCCTGGAGCGCATGGTGTTGTTCCAGGCCGTGCTCCCCGACTGGCCGGAGCCGTTCTGCATGCCGGAGACAGACGGGTGGCCTAGCACCAGCACGGCACAATCATGGCGCCGGGCGAAGCCCCCCAGGGCAGACTGGACGAATTGCCGCACCTTGCCGCGGTCGTTCTCGTTCGCCGGGTAGATGTCGGCGATGGTGTCCAGGACCAGCAGGCACGGCTTCAGGCTAGCGCAGAGATTGTCCACCTCATCCGCGAACGGAGTCAGGCTGCCCACGTCGGAGCCGTCGAACGTCATCAGCGCATTCTCCCGGCCAAGGCGGGCAAGGTATCGGAGCTTGCCTAGGTCCCCAGGAGATGCGCCCAGGTGCGCGTTGATTGCCCACTGCCGGCGCTGCAGCTCCTCCTCGCTGTCCTCACAGAAGATGCCCAGCGCCACTCCGGGGGTGACGTTCAAGCCAAGCCAGGGGAGCGACAGCGCCACGCTGGTGCAGAGCTGTTGAGCCAGCAGGCTCTTGCCCAGGCCTCCATCACCATACAGGCCGGTGACAACGCCACGAGGGATCCAGTCTTCTACGGTCCATCGGCGAGCGGGCGGCTGCTCCAGCCAAGTCCTAGGATCGATGAGCTGTTTAGTAAGGTCCCCGGCAGAAGGGCGCGCCCCGCCGTTCGCATGGAAGGCATTGTTGAACGCGTCCGCGGTCTGCTGGTGGAAGTGCCGAGCAACGTCCTCAGCGTCCATGTCGGAACCCTTTCCTGGGCGCGAGTGCGAGGCGCAGCATGCAAGCAACCTCGATGAGATCACGATCAGTCAGCCAGGCGCCGAGCTCGACCAGGCCACGTCCGCGGGCCTGTCCGGCTTCGCAGCGCCAGGCGAGATCCGTGGTACGCAGCCGCACCGGCGCTGGGAGGCCGACGCGCCGGATGCGCAGGGTGGTGGCGTCCAGGACCTCGGCAGCGCCGGCCAGAATGCCGAGTACGGCGGCCAGGCCGGCGGGATCCAGGGGCGGCAGGGCAAGCGCGGTGGGCAGCGTCTGCTCCAGGCGTCGGCGGAAGCGCTGGGCGCGGTCCTCTAGCATAGGAGGTGGTGGGGCCGAGATGCGGGTGAGCTGGTTCACTGCCGTGCCTCCAGACTGCGCTTGGCTGCCAGGGCAGCCGCCAGGGTCGGGAAGACCGTCAGCAGCGGGCGGCGGTTCAGGCCGGGCCTGACCAGCAGGCCGACGCGTGGCTCCCCGACGGCGTCGGGCGCCTCGGCCAGCCGGACCAGGCTGACGGCCGGGGCCGAGATCTCGGGGCTCATGCCTGCACTCCCGCAGCCAGCGCGGCCAGGCGCTGCAGCACGCGGCAGCGGTAGGGCGTCAGGCGACGGAACCGACAGGCAACCTGAAAGAGGAAGCGGCGCTGGAATTCGTTGAACGGCGCGCCGGATGCCAGCAGCTGGAGAGCAAGCGCCCTCACCTCCCACAGGCTCGGTTCTACGGCGCACAGCTGAGAGCGGGCCGGGCTCATCGCCGCACCTCGCTAGTGCTGCGGACCACTTTGCCCAGCCGCTGCCGGGCCCAGGCGTCGAGCTCCGCGGTCGGGTAGAGGGGGGTGATGCCGCACTTGTTGAAAGCCGGGCCACCGCCGAGGGTGGCGAACTTGGCGAGCGTCGCCACGGCGATGGTGATACCCCACCTGAGCAACAGGTACTCAGGAACCTCGCTGCGCCGCAGACGTGGTTTGCGGAGGTTGGAGGGCAGCTCCGGCTCCGTCGACTGGGGCAGTGACGCCGCCGACGCCATCAGATCCTGACGGCAGGGCTTCAGGCTGTCCGTTTCGGTACATGCAGCGGGTGGACGAGCGTTGTCCATGCAGCCCTCTCTATCTCTGAGGGCGCGAAAAGGGCTTTGCAGCGCTGCTGAATCTCGGATACACAGCGGTTGTCAGGTCCGCGTGTAGAGTTCCAGAGCCGGCTGCGAGGGGAAGCCCTTTGCGCCGGTTTCTGTTAGGCGGCGTGCTTCGCCGGAATCTGCGGAAGGCTGGCCACGAAGCGACGGAGGCTTTCAGCCTCGATCATCGTCCGGCTCCCCATCTTGCGCGCGACCAGGTGCCCCTGATTGATCAGGGCGTGACCCTTCGTGACTCCGACGCCAATCGCGGCGAAAGCCTCCTGCTTTGGAATCAGAATGCGGTTCGAACAGTCCATGGCGGTCATTTGCCCTCGCCTTCGAATGAACGAGGGCGAAGGTGCGGGAACGTGGCGCCCTTGGGAGGATGAGGAATATTCCTCGTCTATTATTCCTCCCCCTTTGCTCTCCTCCGCGCAGCCGAAGCCTTGATCCGCTTTTTGGTCCTGTATGCTTCCTTCCGAGCCTCGGCTTCGTGACGGCCGTCGTCGCTGGCGTATGGCAACACGTAGAAGCCAGCCATCGGGTTGGTCGGGTGACGAGGGCCATGGCGCATGGCTCTCCGTTCTTCCTGGATAGCCTTCTTGATGGTGTCGAGCTCGTTCGCGTAAGGAAGCTTGCGGACCCTGGCAAGGGCGATGATCTCGGACATACGAGCGGCCCGATGATGGTCTGCCCGGGCCTGTGTCTCCGCTTCCAGGATTACGGCGCAGAGATCCCACCGGCGCGCGGTCTTCCCTCGTGGCCGTCCGCGCGGGCGCTGCGTCCGAAGTCCGCGTATGATTTCCTGAAGCAGGGCGTCCGCGGCTTCGGCACCGGCCAGTTGCGAGAGGCGCACGGCCATCTGCCGCAGTTGTTCCGCCAGATCCGCGGCCTCCGCAGTAACCTGCGGGTGCTCGTTGGCCTCGTCGCCCATCCGCACCTCCGATGCGCGCTCCGATGCAAGCGGCGGGGCGGCCCGGTCGGAGTCCGAGCACGCGGGTGGCCACCCGTGCCCCGCCGGCGGGGATGATACCCCACCGGCTGGAGTCGCGAAGCGCGAGGGTCACGGTGCCCTCCCCCGCAGCACCGCCATGCGGTCGGCGTGGTATCTCTGTAGGCGTGCCGCGGCCTCGGCCTCCTGGCTGCGCTGGAAGTTGGCGCGGTGGATCAGGCGCTCATGTGTGGCGCGCTCTTGCACCGTCTCGAAAGCGCGGCGGCACCAGGCGCAGCGGTGGGTGCTGGGAATCCCGTGGCGGCTCATGTGGCGCCTCCGGTCCCGGCCAGGATCGCCCGCGCCTGCTCGCCGAGCGAGCGGAGGAGCTCGGCCTCGGCTTCGAGCCTGTGCCAGGCGGGATCGTCGTCCAGCCGCTCGGCCAGCACGACCAAGCGGTTGAGCAGCGCGGTGAGGCCACCGGGGCTCTGTTCGGCCAGGGCTTCGATGGACGCGATCTCGTCCTCGCACCAGGTCTCGACCAGGTGCCACTGCTCGTTGGGAAGGCCCTCGATGACGTCCTTCCGCGCCATGACGAGGCGGTAGTTGGCGAGCGCCGCGTCAGCGGGGGCCGGTGCGGCAGAGGTCAGCGCCGGGGCGGCAACAATCGGCAGGAACGCGGTCATGGTGGATCTTCTGCTGATGCGGCTGCTCATGGCTGGCGGGTCCCTTCGGGATTGCCGCCAGAGGCCACCCAGAGCTTCTCCATGTGCAACTCGGCATCGCGGTGCCGATCCTGCAGCAGGCGGGCGAGGAAGAGCCCCAGCGCTTCGGCCTCACAAGGGCGGTCGCCCATCTGCTCGAAGACCAGGTGCAGCAAGGTCGCCACGTGGCCGATATCGGACAGGGCGTCGTCCACGGCCTCATGCTGCTCGCGGACCTCGACAGGGACCGGGGGCGTCATAGCGTCGCCCCCACCAGGAGCATGCCCACGCCGAGGCAGCCCATGGCCGCGAGGAGGGCGCACTCGACGACAAGCGCCAGGTGGGGCGCGGCATCCGGCTTGGGGAAGCCGCCCGGCAGCGGCGGGGCGTCCGGCGCGGGGCCGCCACGCCAGGGAAGCGGCGCCGGCGCGCGGAAGGCGCTCAGCGGCGGCAGGTCGCCATTGCTGAGGTACGCCAGCGCGCGCCGCAGACCGCTCGGGCGATAGAGCACCCCCTTGGTAAGGGAGAGGTCGAGGGCGGAGGCGCCTCTTCTTCTGGGCGCCGCCGGCCAAGCCGCCGGTCTTCTTCTGGAAATGGGCGCAGTTGTGCTATCGGCACGCGTAGCCATTGCCGGTTCTCCAAGCGAACAGGTGGTGGTCAGGCCGGGCGGTGGTGCTGGTAACACCCCGCTCGGCCGCAATTTCTTGCCCTGTTATCTGAACATGGATACGATTCCTCAGCAAGAGAAATCGCAACGTGGTTCAGAAAATCCTCCCAATCCAATGCAAGATGGCCCGTGTCGCGGTGGGGATGGGCGTTCGGGAGCTCGCCAGCGCGGCGGATGTCTCGACGGATACCATTGCCCGGCTTGAGCGCGGGGAATCGCTGAAGGACAGCACCCTCGCCGCCATCCGCGCCGCCCTGGAGGCCGCAGGGGTGGAGTTCATCCCGGAGAATGGTGGTGGGGCTGGGGTGCGGTTGAGGAAGGGCGGAATGTAGTCCCTCGACAAGAGGGCGCTGACCTCCCGCCAAGTTTGGCTTGAGCAGTGTCTGGAGACCGGACATCCTTCTGATGTGGATTTAGCCCGAAAACTCAGCTTCCTCGATGTCACGCCCGCGCAGATTCGCGCTGCACGCGCGCTTCTTGGCTGGTCCCGCAATCAGCTCGCCGCAGCTTGCGGGGTGACTGTTCGCACGCTGGACAGGTTGGAAGCGGGCAAAAAGGAGCCTTCCCGCCGTACCGCTATGGCGGTTCGCGCGGCGCTAGAGGACGCCGGTATCGCGTTCATTCCTCAGGACGGCGGCGGGCCGGGGGTGCGGCTGAGGGAAGCGGTCGCACCTGACGGCCCCACTCCCCCACCCAGCTTCTCGGCCACGATCGGGACAGCACTCGACGCCATGCCCGGCAAAGCGGCCGGCGGCCCTCAAGACCCGCGGCCGCGCGAGGTGCACCCGGAGGACGAGGTGCGGGGCGGGGAAGAGGCGCTGAAGTGAGCTCAGGAAGGCGCTCGCCTAGCCAGCGCAGCACCCCGTAAATCGAACCGCCCTCTGGTTCACACGCTCTGTGGTTGAGATTATACATTCCGGAAGAAGAATTTTCCGGAGCGGATATGCTTCAACTGCTTATTGCGATCGCTCGCTCGGTCATGGTGATCGGAGTGGTCATTGCTATCCTTCTAGGCGGCCTGGGAGGCATGGGGGCAGCCCAAGAGGCAGGCGGCGCAGGCATCCTTGGTTTTATTCTTGGTGCAGGGGCTGCTCTGATTCTTTCAAGCGTCTTCTTCGGCGTTGCCGCGGCGATCTTCGACATCCAGGAGCAGACTCGGGCAGCGGTGAATTTGCTTCGTCAGCAGATCCCGCATCCTGGAGCGCTGGCCCCATCGGAGTCATCTACGTCGAACATTCCAACCTCAGACCTTCCGCCGCAGCCTGCCCCCGAAGAGCCGGGTTCCCCTGCGCAGATCGGGCCGCGCTTTCCCGAGAGCCGCGAAGGATGGCGCCTCCTGGAGAAGGAAGCTGAAGCACAAGGCTGGAAAGTGACTAGCGGCCTCACAGGGGTGACTTTTACCCACGAAGGCACCGGCCGGCGGGTACGGTGCAATAGCGTGCACGAGGCAGAGCAGCAGTTGGGCTTGAGGATCTCCAACTGGCGGGATCAAGCGGGCCTTCACCCGTCGCCGGGTCCTTGATCAGGAAACGCAGCGCCAGACATAACAAAGCCCGCCGCGGCAACTCCGGGCGGGCGCCATGCCATCTAGGCACAAAAAAAGCCCCGGCCTGGGACCGGGGCTGAGACTATGGCTGGGAGAAACCTCAATCAGGCATCATGCGCGGAAGGGAAACGGGCGGGAGTGCCACGCAGTTGCAGCCGCCGGCACAAAAAAGCCCCGCTACGCTGGGCCTTGCGGGATGCTCATCTCTGAAGGCTCGGGTGGTGAAGGCGGCTCTATCGGCGGGGAGGCTGGAAGCCGTGCCTCCATGTCGGCCAAGAGGGCGCGGACGTGATGGAGCTGGTTCGAGATATCCTCGGCCGCGGTGGCGATGCGCCCGAGGTAAGCAAGAAGCGCAGCAAA
>Ga0180218_1000283_pt1 | contig 62695 bp, 108 predicted proteins | sample eDN3rd37CKraftBY_FD_151334 | JGI IMG/M metagenome (GOLD analysis project Ga0180218, IMG submission 151334) | Enriched backyard soil microbial communities from Emeryville, California, USA - eDNA 3rd pass 37_C Kraft BY (version 2) (version 2) | ecosystem: Environmental > Terrestrial > Soil >... | reverse complement strand
TGCCGGGCCGCGAAGCGTGCCGTGTAGCTACTGCCAAAGTCGTCCGAAATCAAGGTTTTACGGCGACGGAGCCAAAATCTCCGGTTGCTAGCGCCCAACCAAGACGAGAGACATTAAATTATTGCGTTAATTCAACGACTTATGAAGACAAGCTCAGTGTCCGGTGAAAACGAGGGTCTGGATCGGCAGGACCAGGGCCTGAATCCGCAGCAGCATGGCATGAACCAGCGCAACGGCGTCGACCGCGTGGAGAAACATCCATTTCCCCGCCCCGAGCTTCTCAGTGGCGAGCCGTTCGTGATTGCTCGTATAGGCATTGGCGATGCAACGGCTTCCGGGCGTCACGTTGCCAAGCCCGCCTTCGAATAACGGTTCGAGGACGACCGTAATGGTGCCCGGCTTCATCGCCTGCGAGACATCGACCAATTGCTCGCCGACCCGGAATTGTCCGGCCGCGATAAAGTCCTGCACCCGCGTCACCACCATGGGAATAATGACCATCGGATTCGATGCGCAGGTCACCTCGGCTGCCATGCCGACCTTCATGACCTGAGCTTCGATCTGCCCGAAGCCGGCCTGGAGCGCGGTCCGTCCGTGCTCTTCCGGAATCAGGACGCCGGCCGCCCGCATGAACGGGTTCACGACGTCGCCGACCTGCAGCACGAACTGCTCGACGCGACCCGACACACCGGCATAGACCACCGTCTTGTTAAGATCGACCTGCGACTGCCGGAGCGTCGCCTCGGCGCTCTCCCGCTCGGCCGGCAACAATGTACTCAAGCGCGTTTCCGCCGCGAGTTTCGCCGCCTCCGCGGCTGCCAACTGCCCTTGCCGGCCGTCAACGGCAGTTTGCAGCTTCTCGATCTCGCGCGCGGCGACGATGTTGGCGTTGCGCCGGTTCAGCTCTTCCTTCGTCCGCAATTCATCGACGGCCTGTTCGAGCGCGCTCTTGGCCTGCTGGATCTGCCCTTCTGACGCGGCGATGTCGGCGCGCGTAACCAGCATCTGCGCGTCGATCTCCTTGATCCGGCGCCGCGCGACTTCGACCGCTGCTTCCTGCTTGGTGCTGTCGAGCTTGAACAGCGGCTGGCCCTGCTTCACCACATCGCTTTGCTTGATGAGAACCTCGCTCACCCGCCCGGAGGCTTCCGGCAGGATCGGGATCGCGCGAAAGAACGAGGTGACGTTGGTCGTCGACGGGTGGAAATAGAAGATGATGGTGATCAGTGCGACCGTCAGCATGAAGCATGCGGTGAGGCCGTAGCGCAGTTCGTACCAGACCGAATAGAACGTGATCTCCTTGCCGAGCCGCTTGCCCTGCACGTAGCGGCGATACCCGTAGTCGGGCAGGACTGTCACCAGCGAGCAGAGGATGATCTCAAGCATCGCTCGTCACCTTTTCTTCGGCGCGCTTGTACGAAGGTTGTGCGGCACCGCTGTGATCGCTGCTTGCCGGCCTGTTGTCGGAAAGCTTTTCGACGCCGCTGGCGATCCTGCGAAGCGGGGCGAGGAAATCCGGGATGTCGATGAGGGCGAGGATAAGCGCGATGACCCAGAACAGGTGAATATGCGTGAACAGGGAGATCAGCGCGAGGACCGCAACGACCTCGAATTGCAGCTTCTTGTGGCCCAGCCGTTCCGGCAGCGAATGCAGCATGAAGAAGACGACGCCGATGAGGAAGATGGCCAGCACCAGAACGATGGCGGTCGCCACATAGAGATAGTCCGTCTGGCCGGGCGCTGTGATGAACCACGGCAGATGATGCGTTGCTGCGGGATGCGGCGTAGCGGTCACGGAGGCGGAACTCCCGTAATGGGGAATTCGGACGTTACGGGACGCCGCCGCCAGCGCAAGCTACCGATTCATATAGCTTGCCTCCGCCCCTATATGTTGCGGTAGATTGTTGCACACTCGCAAATTGTGATGGGCTCCCGCGTGGGAGTGCCCGTGAGTCAAAGGCGGCGGTTCGCCGAGCGGTGTGGACTACATAGGCCGCAAAAAGCGTGATGCACGTAACAGTAGAAAAATGTTGGGGGGACTGGGCGGAGTAGCGCGGCCCGATCTAGCTCTGCACCCCCGGAATTATTTCCTTCGCTATATTTTTTTAGAGGTGCCACGTGAGGAAAGCTTTTGCCGCCGGCATTGCAGTGCTTATCGCTTCCTCGACGTGTTCACTCGCACAATCTCCCCAATGGTCCGGCTTTTATATCGGCGGCAATGTCGGATACGGCTGGGGGAAGGCGGCGTCGGACACAACGGCCAGCGGCGCGGCTTCGCTCGGCCCTGGTGTCGTGGTTTCTCCCCCTGCCACTCAATTCGGCGACGAATTTCACTCAAGTCTGAGCGGCTTCAACGGCGGCGGACAGGTTGGATACAATTTCCAAAGTCAGCGATGGGTCATTGGTTTCGAAGCCGACCTGCAGGGCGGCAAACAGTCATCATCCGGCTCTTCTTCAATCGGTTTTATTGGCAATCAATGCACTGGACGGCAGGATCCTCCACCTATTTGCGTCTTTGTTTTGCCAATAAGTTTTTCCGGCCACGCTGCATATGAAACAAACATCGATTGGTTCGGCACCGCTCGCGGGCGCCTTGGTTGGCTCCTGACCGATCGTCTGCTGATCTACGGCACCGGCGGGTTGTCATTTGGGCAGGTCAGCACAGCCGTTACATTGGCACTAAACGGAGTCAGTGCGCTCAATCTGTACGGACCGGGTGTCACCACAGCCGGTACCTCAAAAACCAACCTAGGCTTTGCACTGGGCGGAGGCTTCGAAGGTCGTCTGGCCAACTCATCATCGTGGACATGGAAGGTGGAATACCTGTTTATCGATGTTGGGTCAGTAAACGTTGCCAACGCTATTTCCGTACCGAGTCAATTTGCTCCTTGGTTTTTTTACCATTTGCGGGATCGGCCTCCACCAACGTGCGGGTCACGGATAACATCCTGCGGGTGGGTTTGAATTACAGAATCGGTCCTTGACCATCCTTAGCGGTGCTCGGTCTTCGGCGAGCGGCGTTCGGGTTTGGGCTTACACTTTGAAGGCGATCGGTTATAGCAAGGTCGGCTTATGCTTGACCTCTACAGCCACGTCCTGCCGGGAATGCAGGAGGGCGCGGTGGCCAAGGTCGATGCGCCCCTGAGAGCGGGCCAGGATTCGAGAAAAGCGTCTTACAGAGCGTTGCTACAGCGGGGCCTCAGAGCCCCAGTTCGCGTTTCAAAACGCACCAGCGAGTCTTGAGAACGGCAAGCGCACATTCTGGACGCTATCGGGTAGCAAGCCGGTAGCAGAAAGCGATGGCGTAAAAATGCGCCATCCGAATATAAAACAATGGCTTATGAATGGGCTGGCAGGAGTGGAGGGACTGAAGCAAGTCCCAATCTTCAAACACTTACGCCAGAAATTGTCTCACAATCGACCCACGAAATAGGCGGAAAACCCACCGGTTTGTCTCACTCAGACCAGGCCGCCCTCCTCCGCATCTCCCATCAGCAATACCCCCACAAGTCTCCGAAGGATCAGGAGATAGAGCGGGGATTCATGAAGCGCGATCTGGAACGGCTGGAGGGCGGGCGATGAAAGACCTTATCGAGAGATTGGAACGGGCGACGGGGCCGGATGCCTATCTCGAACTTGATATAGCCAACCACGTTGCGCCCGATGGCTATTGGAGCGTCCTGACTGCGCCGAGATACACCGAATCTATCGACGCAGCACTAAAGCTCTTTGAGCATGGATTGCCACGCGGGCTTCACCTGTACCGCAACACCGCGCCCGACATGGGCGGCAAGGATTGGGTTGTCTCGCATCAATCGCCAACGACTCGCGTGGCGGCGCGTTCCTGGCCTCTCGCCCTCTGCATCGCGGCGCTGAAAGCCCGCGACTCCTCCGCCCCTCGCTCCCTCGAAAAGCTGGAGGCGGGACGATGAGTGAGCAGATCGATCGAGTTTGGGTGCTGTGGTGGCAGTACCTGGATAAGTCGGGCTCTGGCGTGATGCGCGCCTATTCCGACGTGCAGAGAGCGCAAGAAGACCGCGACCTTTGCGACGCAGAGGCAAGCGGGAAGCAATACTTCCTCGATGAGTTGCCCATCTACGCCTCCCCTCCCAGCACGGAGAATGGACGATGAGTGAGTGGCAACCGATCCACCTCGCGCCCGAAGGCGAAATCGTCATGACCAAAATCGACGACGAGCACGGGTCTCGAAACGAGCAAACCTTGATCCGAAAGGGGCGGCTTTGGTGGACGCCCGATAGATCAATGTACGTCTACTACACGCCGACGCATTGGCGTCACGATCCCCCGCGCGACATGGAGGCGGGACGATGACAGCCGTGAACCCACCGAACGCCCTGTTCAAACAATTGAACACGCCAACCGTCGAACGCGACCCGGACTACGACTTCGCGCCGCCGATCACGCCACCCACCCGCAAGAAGGGCATCCAATGCGGCCAGTGCGGCATGAAGTTCGATTACGGCCAAGCCTATGGCTACTGCTGCATGAACAACAACTGCCCGACGCGATACGGCCGGTGACAGCACAGAGCACACCTAAACGGATCTTCCACAAACCCATTAACGAGAGAGACATGACACCAACCATCAGCAAGGACGAGTTCTGTTCCCGCTTCAAGGCCCACATGATCGCGCGCACTGGTAAGACGTTCGACGACGGCGAGTCCATTGAAGAATATGCGGACGACGTTGCGCCTTCCTATTGGGAGAACCCGGAACAGCGCGAGGATGGGCCGGAAGAATGCGCAAATAGCGACATAAGCTATTGGGGCGACTAGGCCGAACCGCCGTTAAGGTCGAGCAAACCAAATGACCGCAGAACTGGACACATGGCTGATCCTTCGCGAACCGGGAAAGGTGCCGGTGCAGAAGGGGCCGTTTGCCGCCCGTACCATCGCTGCAACTCTGCGAGAGTTCATGAAGGAACGCCCGAACGCGCTCATCACGGTTCTGACATGGCACGACGGCGGACCGTCTGTGCAGGACGGTCCAGAGTGCCTGGAAATGATCGACGGCAGAGCGAAGCACATTGCGGCGCGGCATCGGCGATCAACGCGAGAAGCTTTCGGTAGAACCGCCGTTTAGATCGGGACATAGGACGGAACGACCATGAGGCAATTCACAGTCACGCGCGACGTAACCCCGCAGGAATGCGGTTGGCTATCCGGCACCGTCCGTAAGGGCGAGCGAGTGTTCGAGTTTACGGGTCACACATACGGGTGTGTCGGCGCGGGCATTCCGGTTTCCTACAAAGTCGGCGAGACTCCGTTCTTCGAGATGCCGCGCGACGCATTGAAATCGGACAAACCAAAATGACGACACTCACGACCCCGATCATCTTCGGCAAGCGCCGCGCGGTCATCGTAGGCGCAAGCTGGGACAAAACGAGCCAGCGCGCCCACATCGTCTACAAGGACGAAACCGGTGCCGAGCGCACAACGCGAGCCCTTGGCATGAGCCCGCGCGAACTGCGGCAGGCCGTCCTTGACGAATTGATCCACGAGCGATGGAGACAGTGATGCCGCAAGAGCTTTTCGAACTGCCGGACGGAACAGCCGTTTGCTGCAACCCCGGCGGCCGATTCCACGGATGGCTGTTTCGCCGACACCCGGACGGCCAGATGGTATCGGCCCGCAAGCTGGAATTGGCCAAAGACCCGTATGGCCCGCTTGCCAAAGCCGCATTGAAATCGGAGCAGCGAGAATGACTACAAAGGAAGCAGCATGAGCGCGTGGTGGCTGATACCGGCATTCGCTGCCGGCGGCGCGGTTGTTTACGCCGCATTCCACATCTGGATCGTCCGGCAAGCCGGCCGGTTTTGGCGCTAATCGGGCGGGACTGAGGAGTCAGCACAATGGCGAAGGTTCGATACCGATGACTAAACGAGAAGCCGCAGAGATCATCTTAGCCGGACGCAAGGCAGCGATTCGACGCGGGCATAGCTTCGACCTCGACCGAGCGCGGCTCGCCAAATTCGGTCTCGGCGAGCATGAGATCGCTGAAGTCGAGCTAACGGTCTCTGAGATAGAGACGTTCGTGGCCGGCAAGCTGGAAGCTCTCAATAATGACCAGCCAGCCTGCGAGACCTGTCAGGACGATCCTGCGGTCTGTGCTGCCGTTCCCGGACTGCGGCATTGCGAGAAAGCAAACCGAGATAATGAGCAGACATAGGAGATAGCAACATGACCGATTTTCTGAGGGGTCTAGCGCTGCTCGGCTTGATCCCGCTCGTTGCCGGCCTGCTACAGTTCGCGTGGACGCTACTACGAATGCCGCCATCAATGCGGAGAGAATTGGAGGCCCGTCACGAGCGCCGGAAGCGAGACCGCATGATGGTCGAAATCCTGCGCGGGCAGAGAAAGCGATAACGATGACGCAACGCAAGAACGACCCGCTTCTCAACCTTGCCGACGCAATGGTCGAAGACATCCTCGGAATGTCTGACGAAGAGATCTTGGCCGAATGCACACCGGAGGAATTGGCGGCGGCTGAGAAGGTCCGCGCCGAAGTGACCGGCCTGCTTGATCGGTGGAGCGTAGACGCCAAGCGCGATAATGACCAGACCGCAGGACAGACGACACAGGAGGGGGAATGAGCGAGCGACCGATAGAGGAATTGGTGGCCGGCGAGAAGGTTCGAGCCGAATTGATCAAGCGCGCCGACTCCTGGAACCATGACGCTCCGATGTTCTACGGATGGGTCATCATGGAAGCGTTTCTCGCCGGGATCGACTATGCGCGGAACGTGCCGAAACGGCGTTGATTGATGACACCCGATGACCTTCACCCGCAAAGCAACCGGATTCGAGAACCCGGCAGACTATGAGTTCCTGTTCAATGGGGAGAAGGTCGGGCGATGCTATCGGGGGAATTTCGGATCAACCGGTAAGGGCTGGCGCTGGTCTGTGTACGGCACCAATCTATGCGGGATAGAGGAAACGCTGGACGTGGCGCAGGAGAAGTTCAAGGAAGCGTTTTTGGGGATGGCGGGACGACCAAATGAAGTCGATTGAAGACTATTTCAGGGATTGGGAAGGCGAGACCTTCGGCATGGGCTACGGCACGGGCGAGCCGCATACACTCGCCGCGCTGAAGGGCTTTATGTCTCTCATAGGGCAGTCGAGAGAAACCCCGCGCAGCTACGACTATAGGGTCTTGGAAAGCGGTCTAGGCCCCCAGGTCGCATGGCTGATGCTCAACATCCTCGCCAACAATGACCAGATCGAATACGGCACGTCGCCCCGGTTCGGGTGGCTGACAAAAAGCGGCGTCGCGTTGAAGGAGTTTGTGGACAGCCGGACCACTGACCAACTGGTAGAAATCTGCTGCAACGAGCCGGACGGATACATCCATTGCTATTCCGACCATTGCAACTGCGATGGCGAGAAGTGCCAGAATCCGTTTTGGGTTCTCGATTGAAAAACAAAAAAGCCCGGCGCACCATGACGGTGGCCGGGCTAGGTTGAACGCGACGCGGGAGGAACGCTATTGAGCGGCAGGCGCCGGCGGCCGCGTCTGTATCAGCCGCTTGATCTCTGCGATGTTCTCCTGGACCTGCCGGAACTCGACACGCAATTCGATGAACTGGTCACGGCGCGGGGCGTCGAGCCGGGCGGTCTCTTCAAGTGCGGTCACCCGGTTGGTCAGGGTTGTGCCCCAGACGATGAACGCGACGGTCTGACCGACGATCGTGAGGACGACAGCGAGGGGGACGCGCCTGTCGAGCGTCCAGTGATTGCTATTGCTATTCCCATTCCCCTCCGCCATTTCACCGCACCCCGCATAAACGGTTCGTTTGCAGTCTTGGCCCTATCGTACCTGCGGTCATTCGGCAGACCTCATCCGTCTGTTGTTTGATCAGGGGCGGCTTGTGTTGGCGCACAGGCTGCCCCACGTTTGACGCCTTACTTGCAGTCGGCTTTGTATGCGGCGGCGATGCGGTTCATGTAGCGGGCCGATTCCGGCGTATCCTTGCGGGAGGGCTTCAGGACGCCACCGGCCTGACGGATGACGTTGCAGAACGGAGCCTTGCCGGTCGGGGCTTCCTTCGGAAGCGTGCAGGTCATGTAGGCGATGCCCAGCGCGAAGCCGATGCAGGTCATTGGCATGGCGCGTCCTTTTTGTGCTAGAGTGGTTGCTGTTCCGAGCAGGGAGGCGTTTCACGATGCCCGTCCGCACCGATCAGGAAATTGTCCGCCTGCTTGCCGCGCTTGATCCTTCCAACGCGAGCGAAATTGACGGCAGCTTGTCGTGCTTCTTCTGCGGCGGCTGGGAGGCTGTCACCTCCTCCAGCTCAAACAGAATGTTTGACCACGAGCCAAATTGTCTTTGGGCGCTCGCGAGGCGAAAAGTCGAAGAGCACGAGCGTAACAAGCCATTGTTGTTCGACGCTCAATCCCTATAGTCGAATGGTTTCTTGTCCGCTTCATCGATCGCGGCCTGCGTGCGCGCGAGCGCGTCGTCTTCCTCTTTGCGGCCTGCGTTGATAGCCGCATCGGCTCCGGCCTGCCGGTCATCCGCGGATCGCTTGAACGCAAGCAACTCGCGGATGAACGCAAAGAAGGCGATGATGGCCTGAAGCCACGTCGTCACTTGCAGGAGACCTGCGCCTGCTTCACCGCATTGGCGACGGTCGAGAAGTAATTCCCGACCACATCATCCGTGAGCAGCGCCTGGTTCTTGCAGATCGCTTCGACGCCGGCACGGAGTTTCGACACCTTCTGAACGCAGGTTGCGTTCACCGTTGCCGCCTCCTGTTCGGCGAGGCCGATGGCGTTACAGCCGACGCGGATGCCTTCGCGGACCTCGACCAGCGTGGTGCGGACCTGACCGATGAAGGCCATGGCCTTGGCAAGCCCATCCTGAATGGTGGTGCAGCCGCCGAGCAGCATCGGCGCGATGATGACGAAAGCGAGGACCGGCGCAACCGGCGGGATCGGAGCCTTGCCCTTCCAGTTGCGGTAGACCCACCATCCGAACGTGATGATGGCGCACACGCCCGCGATTGCGGCCTGCGCCATCGCGCCATCCGCAACACTGTAGCCGAGCCACGCGCCCAACGCATTGTAGAGAACGATGCGCAGCATCTGTTCAAAGCCGCTCATGAATCACCTGTTGTTTCGTGAATTGCTGGATGCCGTCCAGCGCGGAATTGAGCCCAGCCGGGGGCCCTTCACAGACTCTCCCGGCTGGTAGCTTGCGGGCCATTGGCGCGCACCCGCGAGCGGTCGCACTAAGCAGTCAGCGCGACATCGATTTCCTCGAGGAGTCGCTTTTTCACCGCCGCGTGGTACGGCGCGGTCAGGTGCGGCAGGCCGGTGTTGATGACATCCAGCTTGGTCTTGTTGTTCACCGAACTCGTGCGGAGAAGCGTCCGGCCGAAAGGATTGAAGAAATCGAACGGATTGCTCGTCGCCTGCGTTGCGCGGCCCACATTCGGCGGAAGGGCCGCGACGGGGCAATAGATCGATGGCGCAATAGCCAGCAGATACGGGACGCGCTCCATAGACAGAGCAACAGCGGCGTGAGTGACAGCATTGCAGCCACAAGAATGACCGACAAGAATAGTCGGATCGTTCCACTGTCGCAGAAGACGCAGGAGCGTTTCATATTCGGTGTAGTCGATGATGCGGGGGGAATAGACTTTGGTGCCGAACTTTGCCTTTACAGCGGATTGAAGATCCCGCAGGCCGCCGCCGAACAGCATGTCATTGCCGGCGCCATAGACGAACTGGACGTTGATCTGGGTCATAGCCCAAGCTCCCGCTTCCACTTCGCGAACCACGAACGCCGATCGGAAAGACCGTTCGTTCCGCCATTGATGATCTTGGTGCAGGCGACCAGCGCGGCGTCGTTCAGTCCGGCATCAGCGCGCTTGTTCAGGCCCTTCCACGTCCAGAAGGATGCGGCGACAAGCAGGAGATTGCCCGGATCATTGGCGAGCGATGGATTGCCTACGAGATCAAGGCCCGCGATCTTGCCGACCTGCGCATAGCCGTCGCGCCCGGTGATCTGAATGAGGCCCCTGCCCCGGTAATTCCAGCCATCGTCCGTGCCCGAACGATTGCCCATGCGGCCGTTGTAGACCTTGTTTGCGAGGGCGCGGCCGTTCTGCGCATAGGGCGCCGCGGATGCGACGGTCGGGAAACGCGACGGCCACACCTGCGTCATGCGGGCGGCGCTGTAATACAGGTTCTCCTCAGCGATGGTGCCGCCGCCGCATTCGTGGCTGACCTGCGCCATGAAGTGACAGAGGCGCGCCTTGGTGGTGATGCCGTGCAGCGGCAGAACGGTGCCCGCCGATGCGACAATACCCGACATCCATTCGGCCTTGCCGCGCGGCCACATGCGCTTGAGCCGCGCCATCGTCAGCAGCGTGCCGCTCTCGACCGGTTCCATCAGCGACGGCACCGCGCTTTTCGGGAACAGCGCCCCCAGCGTCTGAGGCCCGGCGATGCCGTCCACCTTCAGCCCCTTGGCCCGCTGGAATGCCTCGATGGCGCCCTTGGTTCGCTTGCCTGCGATGCCATCAATCAGCCCCGGATCGAAGCCAGCCGCGCGCAATGCTTCCTGTATGGAGCGAACGTCCATTGCCGAAGTCCTTGAGTGTCAGATGATCAGGTGGCCGGCGGCGGCGCGTAGAAGCACCGCATGTCGTCTTCCGATGGCCACAGGCACAGGTGATAGTCGCCGTCCATTGACTTCCGGGCGGCGGACTGCGGAACGATGAAGACGTGAGGCTTCGTGACCTTGCGGTGATCGCCGGGCTTCAAGGTGATGCGATAGCCCTGCGACGTGATCTCGACGGTGCGGCTATCGATCTGCTGGCAGTCACCCGTGTTGTGATCGCCGAAGCAGCATTCGGAATCGTAGACCCATCCGGTATGGGCCTGGTGGGCAAACGCCGCCGCGACGAACAGGACGATGAAGGCCGCTACCCCGATCAAGGCCCCGACCGCGACAGCTAGGCCGTCCTTTGCGCGCGCGGTCATCTGCGCCACCGCCGTTTCTTGCGGGCCGAATAGGAGCCGCCGCGATGTGCGAAGCGGAGCCCCCATTCCATCCCGCCGGGATTGTAGGACAGGTGAATGTGCGGGCCGCCCGGAGCGGTCCAATAGTCGGTTGACACGCCGCCCGGCCAGTTGCGCAGCCGCGCATACATGCAATCAGGATTGCCGCTCAGATCGACCGCACGCCCGATGGCATGATTTGAGACATGCCCCGATGGCGTTCGAGCGCCGGGCCGATTTGCGGAAACCACCTTGGCCCCGCACGCGGCTTTCAGCTCTTGCACCTTGGCAAGCAGCGGTCCCGGCACGCCTCGCACGTACAAGCCAAGGGCAAAGGCAGGAGAGCCCACGCACGCCAGAGCGCACGCGAGCAGGATTGCTCGGAGCATGATATTTTCCTAGTGATGACAATCAGTTACGGGCTGGCCTTGCCCGCACATGGGAAGGCTTGCTAAAAGCACCGCCACCCATGGGGACGACAGCACTTTCAATCTTGGCTATCTACGGAGGCGGCGCGGCACTGGCTTTCGCGGCCGTCCTGCTATTCCGCTGGAAGACGCACGCAACTGTGATGCTTGGCCCCTTCGATGCTCGCCGGCATCAGCGTGATGCCGTTACAGTCGCTCTGGTCTGGCCGGTGTTCATCCCGGCCTTGCTGGTCGGTATCGCCCTTCAATTTGTTCGGGTCGTAATCCTGAAGAGAACATGAGCAACTTTCAGACACCACAAGAGGAATTCTGGGCTGGCTCTTTCGGCGACAACTACGCCGATCGAAACAACACGCCCCTCTTCCACTCCTGCGCGGTCGCGGCCTTCGCTCAGATGCTTAAAAGGGCCAGCGGGATCACATCCGTTCTGGAGCTCGGCCCCAACATCGGCATGAACATCAAGGCGCTTCGCACCCTATTGCCGGCCGCCGATATCAGTTGCGTCGAGATCAACGCGAAGGCCGTTGGAGAACTGAACAAGATCGAGGGACTTACCGTCCACCACAAGTCGATCCTGAGCTTTGAGGCTCCGCGCACTTACGACCTCGTTTTCACCGCAGGGGTTCTCATCCACATCAACCCGGACTGCCTCGATAAGGTCTACAAGCTGATGCGCGACGCGAGCAGCCGGTATGTGCTGGTCGCCGAGTATTACAATCCGCAGCCGACCTTCCTGATGTACCGGGGACACAAGGACCGGCTCTACAAGCGCGATTGGGCGGGCGAGATGATGCACCGCTTCCCCGACCTCAAGATGGTCGATTACGGGTTCTTCTACCACAAAGACCCGGTATTTCCTTGGGACGACACGACGTGGTTCCTGATGGAGAAACGGGCTGGCGCGCCCGCATAGTCGCCATTATTAAGCCTCCGCCGCTGTCCTAAGCCGGCGGGAACGACGCCAGCACCATACAGGGGAACGATTCCGTCGCCCAATCTGCGGTGATGGTCAGGCCGGTTTGAGCCGTTGCAAATTCGGCTGATGCCGATGTCCCGCGGAAGGGTGAATCGTACACCGCGTCTGCATCCTCAGCGAGACCGGTCCACGTACAGTCGTTGTTCGCGTTATTCCCGCTGCAACCAAAAGCAACCCCACGCGCGTCTATATTCAAACTCGCAGACGGCGGAGTCGCGGTCGTGGACGCAGTAGCCGTTGGCGTGATGCTCGCCCCATACATCGCGTAGACATCTATAAAGCACCCCGAGCACCCGGCAGAATACGTGACTGATATCGTTGCAGTCGTTCCGGTTGGGACGGCAGCGGCAATGATGCTCGTGTTTATGCCGGCGTTCGTTGCATCCTTGATGATACTGGCTGAGCCCCCCGCTATGGCCGCGGCCGACATGCTCCGGCCCGCGGCAGCAGCAGACCCCACACAAACGACGTTGATACGATCGGCTGCAGCCGTCCCGATATAGACCGACGTAAACGAGTAGGTTGTCTGGTTGCTGGTGTCTACCGTTCTGCCGATGTAACTTCGCCGCGCAACCGATGCGCCTAAGCTCCTGAACCCCCGCACGCTCGCCGCGCCGAACGTACCCAACAACGGCATTGCGCGATTGATATCGTCCAGCGACGCCGCACGAATGATAGCGGGTTTCGGAGGGGTCCAGAGTTTAGGCGGAAGCGCGTCGAACATCATTCAACCTCCGGCCATGTGATGACGGGCAATTCGGCGATAAGCGCCGCCAGCGTCGGAATCTCGCGCTGTCCGTTCTGCACCTTGACGAGTTCCGAGAGCGCGTAAATCCAAACCGAATCGCGCCAGGCGACGAACGTCTGCGCCTCTGCCTGCCAAAGCGGAATAACGCTCGTGACGTAGCTCGCAAGCGAAACCGCGCTCGAATAGCCGCGCTGCGCTGCGACTTGCAGAATGTGGTCCTCGATCGCCTGTTGATAGGCCGCCTGATCCGGCGCGAATGTTCGGGTAACAACGACTTTCCCGTCAGCAAATTCACGCGCAACATCGGTTTCGATGTACGGATAGTCAGGCGCCGGGACCACCTCTTGCGTCGCAACCGCCTTGTATCGTGGCGAGTGCGCCGGCTCCGCCTGTCCGATTTCGACAAAAATCGTGGTGCCGCCGTCCGGCAAGATCATGCGATGCGGCAGAGAAACGAAGGGCTCGACAATGCTGTCGTCGATAAGATCAACAATCGCCGCCATTAATTGCCTCCTGCGAACGATGCCTGCACGATAAACGTTGCGCTGCCGGTTTTGATGATGGTGAACGTATAAGTGTCGCGCTTGTTGACGGTGCCGGCAGACGGCGCCGCCGCTCCAAGCCATTGCGGCGTGACTGAGTTGCCGTCGATCTTGAAGCCGCTCTGATAATAGGCGGTGCCGGTGTTCGTGACGATTAGCGCGATGGTAATCGCCTCGCCGGTGGCCATGAGGCTGTCAAGGGAATTCGATCCGTCGCCGCGAACATTCAGCGTCCAGTTTGTATCGTTCGCGGTCGTGTAATATTGGATTGCTTGCGTCAGAACGTCGAAATTGTTGTCGCCGGAAGCCGGGTTATCGGCCGTAATCGTGACCTTTTCCAGCGCGGCTTGCAGCTTCAAACCGAGCGCCGCAAGCGTTTGCTTCGCAGTCCAAGTCTGCGCCACGTCGGTTTTTGCTGTGTCAGCGTCATATGCCTGCACAGTGACGCCAATATCCGCGGCGGACAGATCACCCTCGGGGCCATCCCCGGCATAGCGCATCCAGAACGCGGTTTCAGTCGTCGGGTTCTTATTGAGGTTCGCGGACCCGTTCGGCTTGGCGATGTAAGCTGCGCCACGCCCGGTCGAGATCGCGTCGTCGACCCAGACGAGATCGTTCGTGTTGTAGGTCGTCGCGTTGTCCCAGTTGCCGCGGGGGTTGAACCCGGTCGCAACTGGCGCGGCTGCCGAGTCCGTGATCGAGGCGTGGGCCACAATAGAACTAGACTGAGAGGCCGACATGATGATCTTGTCGCCTGCCGCCATCAGGATCGGGAACGGCCACTTCACGACCGTGTTGGCAGCGATCGAATATCCAGAGACGATCGTCGTCGTCTCGTCATCATTGGCGTTGTAGAACTTGAACGTGACGGTTCGCGCCGACCCGTTCACGTTGCCGATACCGAGCACAACCGCGCCCTGCAGCGTTGCCGGCATCTCAAAAACATCAGTATCGCTCGTCGCGACCGCGACGGCGGTTGATCTGAAAGCCATCGATGTGCCTCTGAGGTTTTAGGAGCCGAACACGATCGCCATCGCGACTGCATCAGGCAGTTCGCTTTGGTTCATGGTTGCGAGGTCGCCGAGTTCGAGCGTATCCCGTGCTGCACTTACGTCAGTCAGCTCGGACAGGTTGTTGGACCCATCCATCGACAGAACCTGTTCGAAGGTCAGATCGTCGGTATCGAGGGTGCCTGACTTCGGCGACGTGCATCGCCATTTCGTCGATGCATAGACGTCGCCTTCCATGACGTTGAATTCGGCGGCGGCATGATCGCTGTAAGCCTCCAGCCCACCATGCCGCGATGCTGCGCCGGACGACGGCGCGACATAAGCACCATCAGCGGGATCGCCCCCCGGTGTCGCGCGAAGGATGATGTCGCCGGTCTGCAGCGTTACCCCGTCAATGACCTCACCTGCCTGATAGTCGGTGGCGGGATCGCCTGCGCCGACATCGACCACACGTACACGGGTCAGGGCCGAAGCGCCGTCCGCGCCATTGAGGCCGGCCGCGCCAGGCTCTCCGGCGAGATTGATGATCCAGTTTGAGAAGGTCCCGGAATTGTTGATCTTGTCGGCGATGACGACCATCGCTCCAGTCGTCTGGTTGTATGACGACACAAGACCTTCCATCCACGCCACATCACCGACAGCAGAAAGCCGAACGCGCGCACCGGCGGCATAGGCAAGGTTCGCCTGCGTGGTGAGGTTCTTGGTGCCAGTCCCGATCGAAAGCGGGGTCGAGGAGGTTGCAGCATAGCCACGGCCGGGCTGGCCGATCAGATTGAGCACCCAGCTATTGACAGTGCCGGAGCCCTTGAAGATTTCGACCGTTCCGGTAAAGGCGCCGGTCGACGAATTATAGGCCGTGCAGACGCCTTCCAGATAAGTTTCGGCGTCGTCGGATTTACTCAGGCGATACCGCGAGCCGATGGTATAAGCCAGACCGGTCGTCGCGGTGAAACTGATCGGGGTTGTGGCGCCGACCGAAAGGCTTGTTACCGACGTACCGCGATAGCCAGGCCCCGTTGCGCCGGTCGCTCCCACATCGCCGCGCCAGTCGAAATAGAACAAAACGGTGTCTTCATCGTCGAAGAATCCGTTCGGTGCGGACGGTGACGAGATCGTGAGATCATAACTGTTCGTCTGCTCCGTCACCGTCATGACGATGGCACGGAAATCCTCGATCGCGCCGACCTTCTGGAGTCTGATGCGGCCTTTCTGGTTCGATGTGTTGGATGTGCCGATCCACGCAATCTCTGCTGACCGGTTTCCGCCGTAAATATCCGTCTTGGAAATGCGCAGGACAGTCGCCGATCCCGGCGTTGCGTGGTTGATCTTCACGCCGCCAGCGGATGGTTCGGCGCTCGTTGTATCGGCGTCGAACTCCAGCGCGATCGGAACGCCGCCATGCTCGCCGGGGATGACGTATTCGATCCAGTATTCGGATGCACCTGGCTCTTCGTTCGTGCTTTCCTGCGTCGCGATCCAGAGCTTGAAGTTGTGCCTGACGACCTTGCCGTTGGTGTAGGTTTCGCCGCTATCCCATTCGCCCGCGAATTCGATGCCTGCGGCGAGACCGGACGACAAAACCCACGCGCTGCCATCCCATGACCGAACGAGGTTCGACCCGTTCGGATCGGCCTGCGAGATGATATGCCAGCCATACTCGGGCGCTGAAAAGAACCAGCCACCCTCTTCGGTGAAGCGCGCCACCGCATTGGTCTGACCGTTGAACACGCCCGAAGGTGACGAACCCACGACCAGCATGTCACCGGCCGCATAGTCCTCCGGAGGCGTATTCACGCCGAATTCGACAACACCAAAGATCGGTTTCGAGACATCGAAGATGCGAAGCCTGTCGAGCTGATCGCGCAGCGTGCGCGCCATCGCAATGGCAGGGTTGCGGTGCGGCGAGTCCTGCAGAATGAACCAGTCGCCATCGGATACGTCTTCGAACGGCGTGTCGGGCCAATCGTACCGCAGCCGGATCTTCTGGTCGTCGATCACCTCCTCGATCCGGACGCGGCGTCCGGCGTATTCGAAAGTGTCGTCACGCACCGCATTCGTCAGCAGCAACGCGCCATCGATATGAACGATGTCGAGATCGGTGTCGTCGAGCGACGCGGTGCCGATGTTGTATAGATCGCCGTAGGCCATGCGAATCTAGGTTCCGTTCGGGGCCAGCAATACAAGCGACGTGCCGCCGGCCGGTGATGTGAAGCTGAAGGTGTGAACGATGTTATTGGGCGTAGAGTTGCCCGGAACTGCCCGGTTGAGGCGATAGTAGAGCCGCACCCGGATCGTCGATCCAGGTGCGACATCAAGATATTGTTGAATCGTTGCTCCAATAGCAGGGGCCGCAGATGAAGAACTGGATGCAACGTAGTTGTCGAATATCGGGACGCCATTCTGCGTCACCACAAGCCACGCATTGATGACAGTCTGGCTGCCGATTCCTCCAAGGCCGGCGGCGTTCACCCCGATCAGCATCACAATTCCGTTCGTGCGCGCATCAGCAACGAAGGTCTTGTCGATTAAATCCGGCGTGACATGACTAACTGCCGAACCGCCACCGGGCGGCTGCACATAGGTCCCGGTGTAATTGAAAGCCGCTACATTGCGCGCAACGAAGTTATAGATCGCGTAGTTCGAGTTGATGTTCGCGGCGGTCAGGTCGGTAATGTTGGCGATGTCAAATTGGGCAAGGATTGCCTCGATCGCGCCGGCGCTGATCATCGCGGCCGTGATCGAGCCCGGCGCGATGATGTCGCCGTTCAGATAGATTTTCGGGGTCTCCGGTTCGGTATCGACGATGAAGACCGGGACAGCACCGGCCCCCGTGCCCGTCACATAAAACCGATCGCCGATGATGCGAACCTGACCGTAGGCCCCGCCCATTCCGTCATCGAACGCGACGATGGACAGGCCGGCCATCGCACTCTCGGCCGTGGCTACCGCATCGTATTGCGCCAGCGCACCCTCTGGCGCGACACCTGCAATGAAGCGGACCTTCAGGTTCGCTTCGACGTTGCCAACCGCGGCCGAGACCTGCTCGACAGCCTGAGCGAGCGCGCTATTGGGACCAACCGCAACCGAGATATCCTTGGTCCATGCCGCCCGAAGATTTCCGCGGGCGCGGATGATCTCGTGGAGGACTCGCGCCTTGTCTTCCTGGTTGCCCGCATCCTGATCTGCGATCAGCGTTGCGAGAAGCTGATTAGACGCATCGATCTCGGCCCTGATCTGCGCAATCTTGGTGTTGACCTCGTGGCGAACAGCGGCATTGAAATCATCGAGGCTGAACGACGCATCGGGCGTCGTGACATTGACCCATTCCGACCAGTCGGTCGGTCGCGGTGAACCGGGGATAAAGCGGCCCCGCGCCTGATAGGCGGTGTTCGGCAAAAGGTCTTGCGGGACGATGCCGCTGGCAGCACCGGGGGCATTGAACCGGCCGCGAAATATCTGATCATGATTGGCAGCGAGCCGGACCTCATAGAACAGCCCGGTGACGTCGTCGGTCTGCGGGTCCCAAGTGCAGATGATGGTTGCTCTGCGCGGAAGGCCGAGGCCATCGCGCACGATATACGGCTGGGCATCAAACTCCGCTATGGCCTGCGCGGCGGGGCGGACAATCCCGGTCGGGCCGATAACCGGCGCAACATAGTGACTGCCAGTGTTCCAGTCATAGTCAGCCGGGTCGACTTCCGTGAGGTCGACCAGGACATCAAGGTTCGGCTGATCGACGACGCCGTCGACCCGGAATTTCTTCCCGGAGTAGCCGTTGCGAACCGATGTCCACTCCAGAATGTCGCCCGGCTCGATAGGCCAAAACCGCGGCGGCAGCGTGTGCGTGTGCCGCCGGGCGCGCTGCGCCTCCTGCAACGCCTCGCGCATGAGCTGCTGGACCTGCCGGTCATAAGGCACGGCATCGAGCGAGACATCGGCAAGGAGTCGCCGGCCTCCCGCCTTCGTCTCATACTCCGCCCGATAGATCGGCTTCGCCGGCTTGCTGTTCCATCCCTCTTCTGGCGAGGGATAGGTCGCGGTCAGCCCGGTGACGGTGTCCGAAAGACCGAAAAACGGCGTGAAGGTCTGCTCTTCGGTCGAAATGATATCGTCGTCGGTGAACGACATCACCGCTTCATCCGGCGCGCCGCAATAGAGTTTGTAGACGCCACCGGATTCCGTGAGCTTGCCCTGACATGCCGTCAGAAGGGTTTCGATTGCAGAAGCCAGATCATTGTTGACGAATATCTCGATGCTGGACCGATAGCGTGGCTCGGTGCCACCGCCAGGCTTGCTCACTGCCTCACGGCATTTCTCGATCTGCGTGATCCAGTGGGCGGCCGGGAGCCGTGCCGCGGTGACGCCTTGCAGGCCATACAGCCATTCCCCTTTGTAATGGACCCCGCGCAGAAGGTTGTAGATCTGCACCGCCGGCAGATGATCGCCGTCACCGCCCCACGTTTCGGGGTCATCCCAGCGTTGATCGCCGTCACCGCCGACTGACGTATCCTTCGACGGGTCATAGAGCGGGATGCCCGACAGTTCGAACTTGAACTTCGGCGCGCTGGAAAACAGATGATCGTTGAGTAGTGCGGTGACAACCGCATAAGCGACGCCCGTTCCGACACGCTCGCTTCCGTATGGACGCTCCGCCGACGATACCGTTCCGGTCAGAAACGAATCCGCTTCCGTCTGTGTGCCGTCATAGAACTTGACCCACAGATGATCGCGCGTGCCGTCCGTTTCTTCTATGCTTTTCCCAAAATACTCTTTGACTGGGCATCCGAGATTTGGAAGGGCGCTATCCCAATCGATTGTGCAGAACTCGCCGTTAACCCACAGGCCGACAAGCCCCTCGTCCGCGGGACGAACCGGCATATCGCTCAGGGCTATAACTTGGGACAAAAACGCATTCGGTGCGCTGCCGAAATTGCCCCACGTATTCGCGTAAACGAGCGAGCCCGCCGTCGCCCGCCATCCCATCACGAAAGACCGCGGGTGATCCGCGCCTGAACCAAGCGTGCCCTGAACCGAAAATCCGGGCCCGGACGACGGCCTGTCTGACGAGACGCCCGATATCTGCTGGGCAAGCAGGTTCATGCCGACGCCGGCTGCGACCTGCAGACCGAACGCTGTCGCACCCGCGAGGAATGTGCCAGCGCCGAAGATTGCAGCGCCGACGGCAGTAAAAAGCGGCATCGATCAGAGCTTCTTCAGAAAGTGCGTTTCGGCCGCGACATAGCCGCGCCGCTCATAGATGCGCCCAACCTTCGGGTCTTTTCCCATCCCGGCCATCCCCGAATAGGTGCATGAGCGCGAGCGCGCCCAGCCCTCATAGGCATCGAGCATCCCGTTCACGATCGACAGACGACCGCGGCATCCTTCCTCAATCCACCAGGCGGTGTCCTTTGCAATCCGGTGCCGCGGATCGAACGGGTGAGCGAACAGCGCCGCCATCAGAAACCCTTCGGGCGTCTCATTCGGCGCATAAACGATCAGGCACGCATCGCTATGCGCGAGATGCTGATCGAACAGCAGCACGAGCCGCGCCGGCGACGGATCGAGCGGCATGATCCCTTCCGGGCCAAAGCCCGCCGACAGATTGGCACGCGGCATCATCGCGACAACAGCGTCGCGGTCGGCAGGCGTTGCGTGACGGATCACTGGCCGAATGCCTTGCTGACGATCTCGCGCATCGTCCATTGCTGCGTCACGATCTTCCCATTGGTCTTGCCCCAGAACATTTCCCAATCACCGACAACAGCGGTGTCGGCAAAGAACGCATCAGTCTCGCTGCGGACCTTCTGCGATTCATCCGAACGGGTGTCGGAGTTCGCCCGGGTCATTTCCTGCGTGTGCGTGGTGCAGGTCAGAACAACCGATCCCTCTTCGCCCTCTGGAGGCGTCGTGATCTTGATATCGTCGATGAACCCGAAGGCCCGGCACTCCGCCTGCTCAATCATTTCGCCGGTTTCCGGGTCATACAGCGCACGGAAAACCTGCACCTTGGCCAGCTTGCAGTCATAGGTGCGAACAAGCTCATTCACGCGATCGGCGACCTGCGACAGCGTCACCGTGAAGTTCTGGACACTGACATTCGAAACGCGCTTGATCGCCGATATCTCGATCAGTCCCGCCGCTCCGTCGAATGAGCGGGACACCACATTGCCAGTCTCCGGATCGACGACATCCGCAACCGTCGTGCCAATCCCCGACCAGTAGCCATCCGGTACGGCCGCGCCGCTTTCCCGATCACGCGCGATGATCCAGAGGAAATCGCGGGCGACGAGCGAGCGGGCTTCGAGCGCGGCGATGATTTGGGGGGGACGCTGACGCATCAGAACGACTGCACGGCCTGAAACCGCACGACGCCGTGCTCGCCGCCGGTCATCTGTGACTGAACCGAGCCGGGGACGAGACAGAAGAGGCCGGTGGGGTTCTTGAACCGAACCGTGATGGACGGTGACAACGCGACAGATGGCATGATGAGGCGCGGCCGCACTTCGAAATATGAAGTCTCGCCGCCCGATACCGACGTCACGGTCTCCATGGCTTGATGCAGGGCGCGCCTGCCGTCCGGATAATCGAACGCGAGATAGTCACCACGCGAGACGGTGAAGCCGATGTCTGTTCCGTTTATCTTTATCGCCCCCCCGCCGGCCTGCACCGCGGAGAGATAGGCGGTTTCATTGAACGATCCGGTCGGGTGCGCCTTCGGGTATGGTCGACGGAGATCCCCCGCTTCGAATTGCCGGACCACGCCATCGAGCGAGTTCAGGATGGCCTCGAAATCGACCATGTCGTCGAGCGCGAGAGGCTGAGTGACGAATTCCCCCATCCAGATCGCCGGGCCAAGGTCTTTGCCGATCGTGACGCCGCTGGCGGTGCGGGAGATTTCCTGCCTCGATTGCAGGCGCAACGGCACGGCGTCTGGCTGGTAGCCGCAATAGGCCATGATATCGGTGCGGGGATATGTGATGGTCAAAGCGCGCGCCTCTGCTTCGCCTTCCGCACCGAATCCGTGATCCGCGCATCCATCTCGGGACTGCGCAGTGCGGCCTTGATCATCTTCGCGGTTTTCTCGGCGTCGATATCTCCGCCAGAGATTGAGACCGGAATGGAGATCGACATGCTGTTGTCGTTGCTCGCCGGGCGCATCGAACCGACCAGCCCGCCTTCTGCATAGCCACGATTCATGGCGTTGAGGCGCGGGACGCCGATGCGCTTTACCGCTTCCTGTCGCAGCACAAATTCGTCGCGGTGAACGACGCCGGCCGGCTCGTATTTCCCACCTGGTCCTGTGTAGCCACCGGACGCAAAGAACGTCGGCACTGCCATGCCACCGGCAGCCCCCACCACGCCAATGGCTGGCGCGCCGCCCGAAGCGCCGAAAAGCGACCCGAATATGCCAAGGCCGCCACCGCCGCCCGCCCCGCCGAACGCTGCGGCCCACAGATTATCAGCGGCCATCTGCATCAGCTTGTCGGCGATCTTGTTCAGCGCATTCGCTCCGGCCTCTCGGAACGCCTCCCATGCACTGGCTCCGTTGCGGATCGCGCGACCGAAGTCCATGAACACGCCGCGCATCGTGTCATGGGCAAAGCGCAAATCCTCTGCGCGTTGGGCGGCTTGACCCATTGCCTCGGCTTCACGCCGGATCGCCTCGATATTCTCGTGCGTCAGCGGGACGCCGTTGCGCTTGGCCTCGTTGATGCGCTCCTGTTCGGCGCGATAGGCGACGGCCTGTCCCGTGGACATGCCGATCGTCTCAGCTTCGATCCGGTACGCGTCGGCCTGCGCCTTGATCTGGTCGATTCCGAGCGCGCGTTCACGGGCAAGGCGGGTCAGGTTTTCGGCCTCCGCCTTTGTGATGTTGACGCCCTGCATCCGGGCCTGAGCGATCTGGATTTCGACGGCGCGGACCTGATCACCAACGGTAGCGGTCTGGCCCAGAAGGGTGGTCCGCTGTTGTTCAAGCGCGTTGAGGCGCTGGATGACCTCGGGGTCTACGGTCGGCTTGTTCTGCCCGCTGGCGGTGGCCGGGAGAGGCGGGAGGGCCCCGAGATTGCGGTCGTGGATCCGCTCTTGCGCCGGCGGAGTCCCCCCAAATGCCGGGAGCGATGGCGCCAAGCCTGCCGCACCCTGCCACAGTCGGCCGAGCCCCATCGGAAGCGCAGCAACCGCGGCCTGCTTCCAAACCTCCGGGTCGAAGAATGCGAGTGCGGCCTGCTTGCCGTACTTCTCCAGACGCGCCACGAGCGCCGCGAATTGCTCATCTCGCCTGCGCGCCAGTTCGATTTCGGCATCCGGGATCTTGCTCGCCTCAGCGGCCTGTCGCCGGATCGCATCCGCGCCCTGCTCCATCAGCTTGACCATTTCCCGCGTGGCGGGGAGCCCGGCTTGCTGGAGGATCGAGAACTTGTCCGCCTCGGTTCTGGAATTCCGAACCAGATCAGCGACCTTAAGGAATGCGTCCTCGGTGTCCTTGGCCGCCAAACCATTGGCGCGGAAAAGCGTGGCCAGCGAACCAAGACCGCGCTGCGCCTCCCCGACCTCTCGGTTGAATTTGAGCATCGTGTCGAGGAATTCGGCCGGGTTATTCCCCTTCACCTGCGCGGCGAATTGGAAGCCCTGCAAATTCCCCGAGTTGATGCCGGTGCGCTGCGCGGTGTCTCCGACCTTGGCGAGTTCGGTGTTGAGATTGAGAACGGCGCGCGCCGCTTCCTTCAGTTGGAGGACGAGGAATCCAGTAATGAACCTCTTGGTCAGCGTGTTCGCGAGATTCCCGGCAGACCGATCCGTCTTGTTCTGCGCCTGCTCAAGATCATAAAGCTGACCGGCGAGGCCCGCGACGGTGCGGCCATAGGCGGTGTTTGCCGTGGTGCCGGCCTGACGCAGCGCGACGAGTTGCGCGGCCTCGCGCTTCTGCCCGGCGTTCAGCAATTCGGTCTTGGCGATCTGGGTCTCAAGTGCGCGGATCGCCTTGACCTGCGACGCGGTGAGCTTTTCCTGGATGCCATAAGCTTGCTGCAGGGCCTGCGAATAGCCGCGTTGGCTCTGCCCGCCCATCGCGGCGGCGCGTTCGACCTTCTTGTATTGATCCTCCACGCCCTTTGCGGACGCGCGGAGTTTGTCGAGTTCGCGCGATGCGGCAGCGGCCGGGCCGCTGTCGATTTTGAACCCAAGTTCGGCGATCGTCATTTCTTGGCTCCGAACAGGGCGTCAAACAGGGCGGGGGACATGGGACGGGACGCAACGGATGGCGCTTTCGGATCGGCTGGCTTGTCGCCGCCGCCGAAAATGGCTCGCAACATCTCGTCGCGGCCGGCCTGTGCGTTGCGGATGTAGGAAAGCGAGGAGTCCAGAAACTGATCCTCGGTCCAGCCAAGCCAGCCCCCGCAGAACTTCTCAATCTCGTCGAGAAATTCAGCGGGGGTGATCAGTTTTTTTCGTCGCCGCCCGGCTCGTCTGCCTTGATCGGCCTTCCGCCGTTCATGAGTTGCGAGACGAATTCCGACAGCGGAGCGGTCAGGTCAGGAAGGCCAGTTTTGAAGACCAGTTCCGACACGTCGCCGGGGCGCTTGTTGAGCCCGGCGGCGATCACCGCGTCGTAAGCGTCCGCATCGAATTCTGCCAGGCGGCGGAACACGTTGGAAAATCCGCCGAGCTGGTTGACCGCCTTGAACGCGCGCGGCGTGCATCGAAGCGTGAACGGCTTTCGCTCGTCCTCCGCTCCGAGTTCGATCTCGACCTCGCCGTCAGCCATTACTCACCCGCTGCGATGCGAACGATGTTCGAGTTGATTTCGACTGTCGCGTTGAGGTTCTGGATGGTGTTCGCCTCGCCCATGGCTTCCTGAGCGGACGTGACCAGGCCGACGAACAGGCGCTTTGACGCGGTGGCCGGAGATCCCGTGGGATCGTTCAGCAGCACCTTGAACGGATAGTTGTTCTTGTTCGATGCGTCTCCGGCTGCAAGAAGCGCGGCCTGCCCGGCATCACCCGGAATGATTCCGAATACGTTCTGCATCGAGCCGGCGTTGGCTGTGCCCTTCTGCTTGTAGTCGCGGCCGCGATTGATCAGCGCGGTGGTGATGAGCGCGCCGGCATCGCCAAGCGCACCGGCCTGCGACCAGCCATCGACTTCGATCCACGTCACGGAATTGAAATCCGCCGCAACGAAATCGGTGGCCTGGGTGGCCATCGGGGCATTGCCGATATAGAAGCGGCACCCCGCAACGGGATAAAGGTCTGACATTCTCGCCTCCTATGATGCGAAGCACTGGTAGGGAATCCGGACAGGGATGAAGACCCACGGGCTGTCCGTGACCAGTGGATCGCGAAAGGGCAGTTGATTGATCTGGATCGTGAAGCCGTCGCGTTTCAGGCGCTGGTCCCGGTAGTGTTCGATCAGGGCCGATGCGGTGCGGGCGGGGGCCAGTTCGCCGCCCCCTGCCCCATAGAACGCGTCCACCTGAAACAGCCCGGAATGCGTGTTTGGGCCGGAAATGATGCGGGTTGGCCGGACGGGCAGGAACGTGGCCCGGAGCCAGCGGGTGGTCGGGGTCACAGGCGACGGCGGAGTGAACGCAACATTCGGCTGTGCTATTGTGATGACAGGCGACTGCGCAGCGGCGAAAATGCCAAGATGCGCGAGCAGCGCCGCCTCGATAGCGACCTCGACCGGATCAGCCATTTGGACGACAAGCCTTTAAGCGAGAATGAGGTTGATGACCGCCTGAAGCGGGCCTTGGATGTGCTGGGCACAGCGCCGGGCGCGACTAAGGACGCACACGTCATCATCACGGCTGCGCGAAAGGCGCTCTGGATGTATTCGATCGGTCTGATCGAGGCCGGGGTCAAGCGCGAACGCCAGCGCGATTCCGCAACTCCTGAACAACCTGATTGACCGTGACGTTCCATTGAGCCGCGGCACGGCCGACGAAGGCCACGGGCCGGGTGCCGGGGTGCTTCACGCGGGTGAAAAATACGCCCTCGCCTTTCCAATCGAAGTGAAGCGCGGCCTTTTCCTTCGGTTCGATGATGTGCGGCGCGGTCCCATATTCCAGGAACGGGGCGTAATAGGCCGTATAACCGACATAGATGGTTTGGCCGATCTCCGAACCGGAGATCACCATCGTGACGTCGCCTCCGACCGCCGGCATCGCGTCGCCTTCCTTCTGGATCTGCGGCATCGAGCTATTCGAGGCGCGGACAGAGGCCCGGAGAAATCCAGTGTCGACGTGTGGGGTCAAATACCCCTGCGCGATAGACACGGTGCGACGCGAACTTTCACGGAAAACCGCCGTGATGCGCTGTTCGGTTTCCTTCACCCACGCATCGACTTGCGCGCCGAATGAAAGGTTCGCCATGTCACGCCACGTTCGCCAAGAAATCCACGACCGGCTCGCGCCAGCAGCGGCAGTTGATCCGCTCGGACGCCGGAGCGGATGGATCGCCCGGATAGCGCAGCATCGCCCCCGAGCCTGACCGGAACGGCACGCCCATCGGTCTGGTCTGGCCTTCCATCGCCTTGTGCGAGTCCCTGACCCGCTTGTCGCGCGCGGTGCGCCACGCGAACGTGACTGCGGTCTGATCGATCGCGCCGGCCGACACGGCCTGATTGATCGCTTCGTCTTGTGCGGTGTGAAGCGCGGCCATCGCTTCGGTTCGAGCCAGCGCCTCGGCACGGAAGCGCAGGGCCCGGTTCCTATAGGCCGTCACCATCTTGGCCCGGATAGAGGCCGGAACTGGCTCGCCAGCGTCCGCAGCGCGGCGCACAGCGGCGTCAAACCGCCTGTCCCTCAATTCCCTTGCCAGAGCCGCGCCAGGCGCATCACTGGCCAGTTCTGCCTCGTAGCGGCGCACCCATTCGGCCTGCGATGATGTCAGCCCGATCACTCCGCCCTCACGCCGGCCTGTTGCGCCAATCCGGCCCACAAGATCCAGCGCGGAGGTGCGCGGGTTGACGCCGCGGGCCATCCCGTTCGCGAGATGAGTTCGGATCATGTCCCGCTGATCGTCCAGAATTTCCCGGACCAGTGTTGAGGAGTGATTGCGCAGCCATGCCTCGGCCTGTGGGTTGCGGATGTTGAATTGCACCACGAGCCGATACCCTGCGGCGTCGCGAAGCACCGGGAGCGCAGAAACCGTCGCCGTTCCTCCAGCCTCGAACGCCGCCTCAAATGTCTTGTCCCATGCCCGGAACGATGCCGGGTCAAGCCCCACGGCCCGGAGCGCGCCGTTTACGTCCCCTCGCTCCAGCGCGCGCGAGATGGCATCGAGCTGCGCCTGATCCCGGAGCCGGTAGACCGAGTCCAGAAACGCCTTGCGGAGCGTGGCGTCCCATTGGTCGATCAGTTGGTCCCAACGGTTGGCTGCCATCAGTCGTCCGGGAATATCAAGCTATGTTTGATCCGCTCCATCAGGATCATCGTCTCGCCCGCATTGGCGTTTCCGGTGACCCAGAGCGTACCGTCTTCGAGTTGACCGATCACCGCCATCTTGGCGAAGGGCTTCCCTTTCGCTTCGTCGAGAATGGTGTCTGGCTCAAACCGATATGCCTCACCAATTTCGACCGGCTCGAATTTGACGATCTCGGCGCTCACATGGCCCCCTTACACTCGAAGACCGCTTCGGCCGGGTCCGTCTTCACATCATTGATCGTGAACGTGATGCCGCGGATCGTCACCCTGTCCTGCGGCTGCGGCCGAACCGAAAGGCTCGTGGCGAGGATCAGCACCTTGCGCTCGTTGGCCGCGACCAGCCCCTCGAGCCGGAATTTGTCCGCGTAGGCTTCCACGATGGCCCTGCACGGGTATTCGACAGGGATTGGGCTTGGCGGGTCGAAAGGATCGTAGCTTGGCGAATCCGGGATAACGTCCCGGGTCAACGTCGCCGCCATAAACAGCGATTGGAACGCGGACCCGACTTGCCTCGCAAGCGATCCTTCGAGGGGCGAAGCCATCCAAAATCCCTTTGAAATGCAACCGCGTTGCCGTATTCTTCTTTGGCTCTTGGCGAGCCCCGGTTTGGTGAGACCCGATCCGGCGCGGCGCGGCGTGGCCCGGCTATGAAACCCCTCCGGCTAACCCCGGAGGGGTTTTGCTTTTACCCGCGCGACGCCTCAGCCTGGAACGATGCCATGTCACGCGCCTTGAGCAGCGTGGCGAGAATCCCATCCACGATGGAATAGACGGTGCGCGCCGTGGCGTTGCCGGCGTATTCGATCGAGACCGAACCGGCCCGAAGCGCGCGGATCGCCCCGCCCCGTTCAAGGTCCGGCATGGTCGATCCCGGCTCGGCCAATTCACGCACGGCGAATTCACAGGTCGCCTTGATCACCTCGTCGGGGATTTCGCTCGATGCGATTTCCTCGCCATCGGCATCATAAGCATCGGTGCGGGGCCATTGCAGGGCCTGAGCCCTACCGTTCAGCCGCGCGCCCGGGAAGCGGGAGCCGTAGAGCGCGTCAATGGCCGTCGTGGCCCGACGCAACGCGGCTTCCTTGGCCACAGTCTCGCCGGTCGAGAACATCAGGCCGCGCGCGTCGCAATACGACGCGGCATCCGCAACACTGACATAGCTTTCCGCGCCGGATTTCCCGGTGCCGTCCTCAACCTCAAGCGCCATCGGTCACTGGCTCCTTGCGGGGGCGGCCGGGGGCGCGCTTGATCGGCGCGGGCTCCCGCGCAAACGGTTCGGGCGAAAGGCTGGCCGCGATCTGCCGGTATTCGTCGGCGGCTGGCGCGGGATTCTTCGCCCATCGGTTCGGATCGTAGATCGCGTCGATGATGGTGAAGCCTTGCGCGCGCAATTCCTCCACCCTCTCAGGCGAAACCGGATGCGGCTCGTAAATGATTGTCTCGGACACGATGCCTCCGCGAAAATGCGAAGGCGCGGCGAGGATGGCCCCGCCGCGCCGTTTTCGTTAGCGGCTCTGGATCACCACGCCAGCGAGCGACTTGTCGTCAGTCGCCGCCTTGTCCCAGGTCGCGCCGGTTCCGATCACCGTGTCGTTCGGGTTGATGCCGTTGCCGGTCGCGTACTTGAAGCCCTTCAGGCCGATGTTGTACGCGAACTCGCCCTGCAGGCGGGTCATCAGCACTTCGAGGCCGGTGACGTCATCGATCACGATGTCCGAGGTTTCCGTCACCTCGGCCAGCGCACCGCCCGACACCAGGCCAAGCGTGTAGTAGTCGTTCACGTCCGGCGAGACGATTTTCTTCACGAGGCTGGGGGAGTCGGTGACGATCACCGGGCGGTTGAGCGTGACGGGAGTGCCGGTGCGCACGTTGAACACCGACAAGCCGTCGATATTCGCCGCGATCTGCTCCTTCACAAGGTCGAAGTAGACCTTGGAGTGCATGACCCAGCACACCACGCGGTCGGAACGGTCGCCCATCTTGGACAGGCCGTCCACGAGGGACGGCGTGGTGATGGTGCCGCCAGACGCGACGGTGTGCTTGAGCGCCCCGCCGGAGACGTTGGCAAGCGCCGCGCCGGCCGCGAGCAGGACCGAGTTGAGCATGTCGAGCTGCTGCGCAACCGCGATCTGCCCGCCCAGAATGCCGGAGAACTCCATCTCCGAATACCGGGCAAACACCTTGCGGAACGAGTCGCGCGACTGGTCCACGGGACCGATCTTGCGGTTCAGCTTGACGCGGACGAACTCTTCCTGCGCCATCGACAGCTTCGCCGCCGAGGCGGTGGACGTATTGTCACGCCGCGAGATCAGGTTCGCGATGTCCTTGAAGAAGGACTCGTATTCGTAGTCGCCCGGCTTTTCGACCGTGCGAAGGATGATGCCGTTGTTGACGGCAGCGTTGAACACGTCCGCGTTCTGCTGCAGCGTCTCCGCGGCGCGGGTCTTCAGGTACTCCTGATAGACCTTGAAGTTTGATGCGAGATAATCGGCCACGGGAATCTCCTATGTGAGCCGGGTTGATGATCCCGATCTCAGTCCGGCAGGGCCTTGTATGCGTCGAAGCCGTTTTTCTCGACCCACGCCGCACGGTCCTTCTCGGATTTGAAATCGGACTTCTTCTTCGCGCCGGCTCCCCCGGCGTTGTCAGGCTGCTTCCCGCCGCCCGATTGGTTTGCCCCCTTGAACAGCGAGGGCCATTTCGCGACGGCTTCCTTGACCAGATCGTCAAAGGTTGCGGTGCCGTCTTTCCCGCTGCCGGCCATCGGCGTCTCGCCATCGGCCTGCATGATCTTGAGGACGCGCTTGCCGTCCTCGGTTTCGTACTTGATGCGCCCGGCGAGACGATCCGGGAGAAGGTCGATGCCCTCTTCGGTCGCGCCCGCCTTCGTCAGCGCCGACATGACGCTGGTTCCGATGATCGCGCCGCGCTCCGAAGAACGGGCGGCGGTCAGTTCGGCCTCCAGGTCCGCCTTTTCCTTGGCCCACTTGTCCTGGAGCTGCTTCAGGATTTTCTGGTGGTCGCCGTCGGCTTCGGCCTTCTTGCGCTCGGCCTCCTCGGTCGCCTTGAGCAATTCGGCAATTTCTTCGTCGGACTTGCCGAGCGATTCCCACCGCTTGACCTTCTTTTCGAGGTCGGCGCGGGCCTTGCGCTCCTTGTCGAGGGCGCCCTTCAGAGCGGACGTATCCTCGACGCCTTCGACCTTGAGCTTGAAGGCGTCGCCATCCTTTTCGTAGAGCGGGCGGAACGCTTCATCCACGGATTCGAGCGCATCGATTTTCAGTTTGAGCAGCATTACAGCCTCTCGCTGTTGTGGCGTCCCTGGCGTCTCGCCAGAATTCGACGTTTGATGATGGGCGGTCCCCGCCCGAGGTTCGGCCGGCGTCCTGCCGGTCAATGACGGCCCCGGCTCATGCCGCGGCTTTCGCGACAGCCTGGCCCGCGCCTTGAAGACGGGCATGGCTATGCGTGTTTCTTCAATTGCTTGTGCGATTCCTTGAGGGAATCGAGCGTGTTTTCGATTTCGGACGCGAGGTCCGACGCGGCGGAGTTGAAGTCATCGTCCGCCGTCTCGTAGTCGAGCCCGTATTCGTCCGCGATTTCGGCAACCTTCTCATGCGCCGCTTCGATCGCCGCGACTTGCTTTTCGAGGGTCTTCTGAAGCTGGGCCAGTTCGGCCATCTTCGCCTTGATCTGTTCGGCGGCGTCGTTGATCGTGTCGCGCGCCGCAGCGATCTTTGACATCGCGGCGCGGTGCTTGGCCTGATCCTCGTCGCTGTATTCGTCCGGGCTCTGAGCCTGATCGCCTGACGCCTCGCCACCGGCCGCGGTCCAGCGGCCAATCTTGTCACGCGGGTGTTTGGACTCGTCCCATGTCACCGACATTGCGGACCTCGCTCAGCCATTTCGGGTCAGGACGACCCAGAAGCTCTGCCGTGCGGCCGCTCATGGAACGGACACGGCCTGTCATGTGCGGGATCGATTCCTTCAACCCCACGAGAAACGAGTCCAGTAGCGACCATTCCCGGCCGCGCGTGAAATGCTTGCTCTTCGTCATCGGGACGCCGGCGAGGATGACCCGCTCGCAATCCTCGAGCGCGACCTTTGCGGCGAAGATCCCTGACGAAGCCGAGGAGTTCATGCCAGGCCAGCGATACGAGACGCGCCGGTCGGGCTCGAACGTGTCGTCCTTCTTTCTCGGGTCCAGTTCTTTCTCAAGGCACGTCGCGGTGCGGAACCCTCGGGGATGGCCCAGCGCGGCGCGCTGCTGCATGTACCCTGTCATCCATTCGGGATGCAGGCCGACCCACCAGTCGAAAGGCTCAGGCCAATGCACCCCGGCCAGCTTCACGCAATAGATCAGGTCCGGTTTCTGCAGCGCGATCGCGGCGCGGGCCTCGTCGAAATTGCCCTCTGCGCAGCCGATGACGAGTCCTAGTTGAGCAAGCGCCATAGCGTGCCGTCGATCAATTCCGTCTCGTTGAACTGCGAATAGGCCAGCGCGTTCAGCCAGGGTTGCCGATCGGGATAGACCGGGCTCTCGATTTTCTTCAGGTCCGTCCGGCCGACCAGAGACGCCGCACTATCGGGGTGAACGAACACCGGATAGCCGAGGATCACGGCCTCGACCGCGGCGATGCTGCCGTGCGTTACGAGCGCGTGCGCGCCGTGCAGGTCGGATTGCAGCGACCGTTTCGACTCCTTGTCGCGGATAACCAATTGCCGATCCGTCACCCGCGCCAGCGCGTCTATCGTGTCAGCAATCCAGCTTTCGCAGCAGTGGAAGCGAGCATAGGTCCGGGTCGGCGCCGCGATGACGATGTGCCGACCGCCCACCTTCCACTTTTCGACCGGGACGTTCAGAGCCTTCCATCGATCATTCGGCACGGGCCGGATCGATTGAGCTTGGAAACTGCCGACATGCCATCGGTAATAGCCGCCGTCCTGTCCGCGCGGCAGCCAGGTTGCAAAGACGCGCCGGGCATAGCCGCGATCCCAATAAATCCACGGGCGGCCTTCGCTCCGCCATTTCGCGATCAGCGCGGTCGATTCCGGCTGGCAACCGACTATCGGGATCACGTCGCGCGGGAGCCGATCCAGCGCCTGCGCATCGTGCTCGATCACACCGCCGCCGGCGGCCTTGATATGCGTTCCGATCCGGTTGAACAGGTCGAGCTTGAAGGCGCGCAATCCAGCCGGGATGAACAGGCAGACTTGGCCGGGGTCGATCACGACAAAACCTGCGCAAAAAATTCCTGAAATTATTCCCGCCAGTGCTCACGCACCCACTTCAGATGCGTGAACTGCGCCGGATCGCGCCGTCCCGGAAACGCCACGAGGCGCGCATCAAGCGGCGGAACATCGCCGCCCGGCCATCCCAGCTTCTGAAACGCATAGACGCCATCGGCGGAGCGATACGCCGCCGCATCCGGGATCATGGCGTGCATCCAGCCTTGGTCATCTGGAAACTCGAGCCGGGGAATCCGGTCCAGCTTTTCGAGCGTGAAATCGTCCCACACGTCCGGCCGGTAGCCGGCCCTCAGCATGAATATCGATCCGTTGTACGGACACGGGTGCGTCGGTGAATTGACGCCCTGCAGGATGATGAAAGGCTCCTCGCGGTCGAATAGCGGATCGAGCGGCCCGGTGACGATTGAGTCCAGATCCATGCAGACGATGCGGTCGGTGGCGCCGATGTCGCGCTGCCAGACCTCATCGAAGATGCGAAGGCGGACGATGCAGCCCGGATGCTTGGTCAGGCCGGGGTCTTTGATCGGGGTCGTCTCAACGCCTTCGAGTTCGCGATCCGTGACGCAGAGGAAACGATGCGGCTGTTTCAGGTGGCGTTCCAGCCCCGCCTTGAGCCGGTAGACGTATTCGGGGCCGTATTTCTGGCCCCACCACCACGTCAGGACGGTCAGCATCGGGGCTTTTCGATCTTCGAAATCACGTCGAACGGACATAATCGGCGATCTTCATAGAACCATCGTTCATCACCGATGATCCGCATGACGTTCCCGGCGGGAGTTTCGCGCCCCAGTTCAATCTCGGCGACCGTGAGCTCGCCAGACCGGCGGTCACGAACCCAGTAGAAACCCTCGCTTATTCGCGCCACAGCACACCGATCCCGTTGAACGGCCCGTCGAGGCAGCATTCCTCGTGCCGATATCCGCCCTTGATCACGTTCCAGAGCTTGTCGACTTCGATCGGCTTCGGAGGCTTGTTCGGCTTCGGCCGGTAGGCGATGTCGTGGAACGCCACGATGCGCCCCATCGGGCCGTAATTCTCCCAGTCCTTGGTGACGTAGGGCAGCGTGTGGTTCGCATCGATGAACACGGCATCGAACGGCCCGTGTTGCTTCACCATGGCGACGGTGCGTTCCGAGGTGCTGTCGCCCCAGACCATGTGGACGTCGTAGCCGTCACGGGACAGGTTCGTCACGACGTTGACCAGCGAGGTTTTGGAGTCGGCTTCCCCGGGCAGGTCAACCGAAACAACCTTCGACCCCTTCGGCATTGACCGCGCGATGCGGTCCAGCGACGCGCCGAACTTCGACCCGATTTCGAGATAGGAGCGCACGCCCTCGCGCTGCAACAGCGCGACGAACCAGGCGAACTCTTCCTCGCGCTGCAGGAGTTTCATTCAGATGATCCCAAGCGCCCGCGCTTCCGCGATCATCGACTGAAAAGCGGCCGGCGGGGTCACGATGAACCACGCATCGTCAAGGCGCTCTATGCCCGGATCGAAGGACGCGATCCGGCACGATTCCTCGAACCGGCGCTCGAAATCCCGATACTTCTCGCCGTGACACTTTGGCAGAGCACGCCAGATCATCTCCATGTCGCGAGCGGCATCTGAGATTAAGTCCGCCTCGAAACGAATGCTGAGAGTCCGCACGGAGGCCATCACTTCCGCTCCCAGATCGCCGCCACGCCAAGGTCTTTCGAGAGATACGAGGTGTGGACGCGCTTCAAACCCAGATCGCGGTCCAGCGCCCGCATTTCTTCCTCATTTGCGGCATGGTCGAATGACGTGGCCCGCCACGCGAAATACTTGCCGGTCCGCCGCCCGATCCGCCCGATCAGCGCGCTCATCTCGCCCGCGCTCATCACCCGTTTCAGCTTGTGATACGTCGCGAGCATCACGACGATGGTGTATTGCGCGTCGCACCAGTCCAGAGCATCCGGCTTGGTCAGGTCGCGGACCTCGAACCGGGACTCGCAATTCCGCAGATCGCAAAACAGGTGCCGCGCCGTTTCGATCCCCTCGGCATAGATATCGACGCCGTGGACCTTGGATGCCCCGTTGGCGAAGAACTCGAAGCCGACCAGGCCGCGATTGCAGCCGATGTCGAGAACCGAGGCCCCCGGGGCGCGCAACAGAAGATCGGTCAGGCCGTCAAGCCGGATGTCGTGGTGCCCGGCGACGCGGCGGTGAAGGCGCTCGGTCATGCGGCGCGGTTAATCACCGGTGACGTTCCCATGCCGGTGCGCTCGGCCCGCCTCCAATCACTGTCACCCGGCGCCATCTTTTTCAGAGCCTCGACCGCCTTATCGACCTCGCGCTGCGCTTGGTTCAGCTTGTTCAGCGCGTCGGTGCGCCGCGACCGCGCGATGCTTTCCGCTTGGATGGCCTTCTCGTAGTCCTCTTGCGCTTCCTTCAGTTCCGCGATCAGCTTTTCCATCTCATCCTCCCAAGATCGAGGCCGCGGCCTCGTAAACCTGCTCAACCGTGATCGCGTCCAGCGCGCGCCGGCAGTGCGGACAAGCCGAAAGCGACCCGCAATAGCGCGTGTCCGATCCGATATTCACATGCATGTCGTAGCCCGTGACCTCTGGCGGTATCCACGAGCCGAAGATCACCACGCCTTTCACTCCGACAGCCGCCGCCGCATGGTGCAGGCCGCCTTCAGGACCAACATAGAGCGCCGCGTTCGCAAGGACCGCCGCCGCGTGACGGAACGATGGAGTCGCGATGCTCTCCACATCAGGAAGCGGCATCGCATTCGGATACGAAAATTGAACCACGCGCGCGCCGTCTTTCTTGAGGCGTCGCGCAACCTCTGCAAATCGATCACGCGGCCATTGCTTGTTCGGGGCGCAGGATTTCCAGGCCTCAATGTGCGGCTCGATCACCACGAAGCCGGCACCGACCTTCCGGGCAAAGACCAGTTCCTCACCTGAGAAGAACAATTCCCCCGGCGTGCAGCGCCAGTTCATGTTCCAGCGCCAGCGGTTTCCGGGGACGTCGTGTTCGTTGTAGAGGCGGTTTCCCTTGCGGAACGGATTCCACTCGATATCGCTGTCGCGTTCCGATCCGGGCGGCGCGATGTTCGGGTTGCCCCGGAAGATCGGCTCGCTGTTGTGGTCCCAGATGATCCGCTTGCCGTCACCGAACGCGATGCGCTTGCCGCGCGCCGCCGCACCGCGGGCGAGCCCGGTCGCGATTACATTGTCACCAATACCGATTTTAGCCTCCCGACCCTCGCGCGCGGCGTTTGGCGTCATAAGCGCGATACCGTTCACGCTCTTTCTGCAGGCGTTCCGGGCTCCATGCAGCCCGCCGCGCCGCTTGCTCCAAACGCCGCTTTTCTCGGTTTATTTCGGAATATTTCCGCTGTGCGGCACCGTTTGTCTTGCGGCGGTGGCGCTTCGCGAATTCGTTCCGGCAGGTTTTGCAAGCCCGGTAGCCGCTGGCGTAGAGGTACAGATTGTCGCCGCTGAGAGGGTGCCCGTTCTTGCAGTGTGCTTTGTTCTTGCGCGAGCCGCGCTGTGTGTTCTCACGGGTCGTCACCGGCTCAAGATGCGCCGGGTTAAGGCAACAGCGGCGGCGGCACAGGTGGTCGATTGTGAAGCCTTCCGGGATCGGCCCTACGGTTGCCTCGTAGACCAAGCGATGCGGGCGGACCATCCGGCGGCTGTTGTCTGTTCGGCTCCCGACCTTCATCTGGCGGGCATAGCCGTCCTTATCGAAGGGGCCGGTCCAAATCCAACAACTGTCTATGGTGATCTCGACTGACTTAAAAAGCCGGTCAAGGTCTGATACGACCTTCTTAGCCATCTCGACCTCCTACAAGGTGGGGCTGGTTAGAGCCGGCTCAGTGCTTCCAACACTGCGTCGGCTCGCTGATTCTACGGGCTCCTATGACTGGCGGCAAGCATCATGCCGCCCACCTGCTCAACTCTTCGCGCCATTCGTCCGCGAACTCGCAGCCGTGGTAGCCGGTCATTGACGGCAGCCCGAGCGTGAAGTGCGCGATCTTCGCGTCCGGGTTCACCTTGTTGACGCCAACAAGGTGATTCCACTCGCGCCCGAGTTCGCCGATCGCCTCGTCCGGCATCCAGCAGAACCGGTGCAGATCACGGCCGGGCAGCGTGTTGACCATTTCGAGGGTCAGGGCGCGCGTCGCGGGATGATCGCAGTTCCAGAGGCAGACCGATGACCAGTTCTTGCGGGCGTAGGCGGTCTGCTCCTGCCCATCCATCTTCACGCCTTCGCCCGGCTCGTGCCGATGCTTCACGACCCATACCGCTTTTGACGGATCGGCCCGGGCGATCTCGAACAGCGGTTGCAGCGAGGCCCTGACCAGTACGTCGCAGTCCATGAACAGCGCCAGGCCGTGCCGCTGGATGATCGGGACCATGAATCGGGACACGGCGTGCTGCGTCGCCATCGGCGCGCCGCTGATCACGTCCCACATCACGGGCCGGTCGACGCCGCGCCGCGTTTCGATCGGCCGCGTGTAGAGCCCGGACTCTTTCAGCTTGTCCAGCACCACGCCGCGGATTTCCATGTCGCGCGGCGGCGGGTTGTGCCGGCGGATGCTATGCCTCGCCACGGCGAAGGCGTCCGCCTCCCGCGGGTCGAAACCAAGATAGATGCGGTGCATGTCAGGCCGGATCGCCCGCGGGCTCACAGCGGAACGCGGATCGCACCTCGATATTCCAGTCCGCGTTGAGCCTGCCACGCGCCCAGTCCTGCAGGCGCGGCGTCATTTCAGCCCCGAACGCCTCACACGCGGCCCGGTCCTTGAACGTGGTGCTCTCCGGGATAGTGCCCTGCATCGGTCCTTGAGCGGTCATAACGGCGATGGCCCACAAGAGCTTAAACATCGGCTGGCTCCTTTTTGATCGGCTGTCCGGTGCGAGGGTCGATCTCCTCCTCGCCTTCCATGCCCTGCTGTTCGCCGGCGATCAGTTCTTGCTCTTCTTCGAAGGTGCGCTCGGTCACGATGGTCATCCGGCGCTTCAGTTCGTCGAACCCCGTTTCCTTCGAGATGAGGCCGGCGGCGACCGCCTTGATGATGGCGTCGAGTTCATTGCCGCTTTCCATCTCGACGGCGAAATCGGTGTGGACGACGATCTCCGGCTCAATGGTCTGACCGAGCCACATGCCGGTCAGCTTCCAAGCCTGCTCAAGCGCATCCTGGAAGAGATAGGCCCACGCCTGCACCGCGCTCGATGCCTTTTTCGACACGTTCGCGGTGGTGACGACGGTCAGAGCCGATTGCGTCAACGGCTGCATCCCGAGGTCGCGCATCTCCTTGCGCGTGAGTTCGAGCTGTTCTCGATTTTCCTTGATCGATCCTGCCGAGGGTTCGACGAACTTTGCCTCGCCGGCCGGGCCGGTCCCGTTCTGGTTGGGCGGGATGATGAATGCCGCGTTTGGGCCCACCGCGATCTTGCGCGGCTTCCCGGCATCATCGTTCTCCGACATCCCCGAAATGCAGAGCATCGGGAAGCAGGTCATGATCTTGACCCACTCCAGATTCGACTCTTGCCGGTATTCGGTCATCTGCATGTGGGCCAGGTCCCGGAGCGGCGGCTCTACGACCCACGACCCACCCCGGCGCTTGCCAAACACCACGGGGACGAGCGGGATCACGCCAATCGTGATCGGGCCGCTATCGACCATCGTCCACGCTGTCTTTCCGTCCGTCCCGGTGCGCTGCTCCCAGAGCTCCCACACGGCCGGGCCGAGCCCGACCACGTTGAGCATTTCGTCCCGGATCAATTCCCGCTTCAGGAACCGGATGCGATCGACCTTCGTCTCTTTCAGGTTGTCGTCTACCTCGACACCACATTCCCTGATCCTGGCGTGATAGATCGTCTCGACCCCGCCGATGAACACGGAATAGACCGCGACCATGCTTTCGCACGGGATGCGGACCCAGTAAGGCCGCAGGCCCTGCTCACGCTCATCGGCTAGGGTCAGGGGCTTGCCGTCCGCTCGTGGCCTGGCCCGCGTGTAGTCGACGAGGATCCAGTCGATGCCTTTCTCCAAGGCGGACTTGAACACGACTGAGCCGAACACATGCAGGTTGTTGCCCTGCCCGTCGATATTCTCCGCCAGCTTCTTGTGCTGATCGGTCGCGCCCTTGCCCATTTCGAGGGGCTTTGAGAACGGCTTCGACGCCAGGTTTTTCGAGATGTCCCCGAAGATGTTTGTGAACGGGGAATGCTCCAGCCGCGCCGCGTATTGCGCATCGGTTTCCGACACGAATTTCGGCAGATAGCGTTGCTTCCCGGCCTTGACCGCGGCCTCCCCGCTCAGGATCGCGCCGACCATGGTCCAGAACGCGATCTGCTCGGAGTAATCATCCGACACCGCGTCTGGCTTGAACTCGTCGGACATTTACTCAGCCCCAAGCGGATTGGATGACGATGCGCGGCTCGGCCGGCAGCAATTCAGCGAAGGCCCGGCTCAGCGCGTCGGTCTGGTCTTTGTATGTGCCGGCCGGGAACGATGTGATCTCGTCGAGGAAGGCGTCGTTCCACGGGCCCTTGACGATCTTCACATTGCCGACTGCGGCCTGAGCTGAGACCGGGAGGGCGCGGGATTCCTTGTCGCCCGACTCCGGTGAGAACCGGCAATTGAACCCGGCCAGCAGCCTTGCGAACGCCGCGACCTGGGCCTTACCGGCCTGTCCCGGGTCTTGCGGGATGCTGATCTTGCACCCCATGCCGTCCAGCCTGGCCGTGTTGAGGATCATCCGCTCGACGCCGGCCGCTTCCTCGCGCCCTCGCGCCACGTCCTCGATGTAATAGACCCCGTTCAGGACCGAGAGGCGGACACCAGCGGTATAGGCCGACGTCGACGATTTGCTCGCGGCCAAGTCCCATCCGCGGCACCGGCGGGCATTCGCCGGCGCGGCCGGCACGATCTCGAACCAATGCCGCTTGAAGATGCCGCCCTCGCGCGGCGCGGGCCTCTGCTGGTACTGGCCGGCATAGGCGTACTGCCCCATGCCGTCCTTGAGCCCTTGCACGACCTCACGCGGGAAGCGCCCCGGGTCGAGCAGATCACCATCCCATTGCCGCGGGTCTTTGCCGATCGGCGTGACGCAGGCCCGCTCCGGTTCGAATTCCATCGGCAGCATGACGTGCGTGAAATCCATCCCGAGTTTCAGGATGGTCCCCGCGATGTCGTCCTCATGCAGGCGCTGCATGATGACCACGATTGCCGATCTGGCCTGGTCGTTCAGGCGGTTCAGCGCGCCTTCCCGGAATTTCCGGGTCGTGTTGGCCCTCTCCGTCTCGGACTCGGCGAGCTCGACCGAATGCGGATCGTCTAGGATCAACCGGTCGCCGCGCTGTGAGGTGAGCGACCCGAATGGGACACCTTCCCGCGTCCCCGTCCCGCTATTGGCGAACGAAAGCTCCGCGGTGCGGGTCAGGCTGACCTCTGGCCAGAGCGATTGATACCACTCGGACAGGATCAGATCGCGGGTCTTGCGGGTGTCGCGCTTGACCGGGATCTCGTTGAACGCGGTGGTCAGGTAGCGCATCGAGCGCATACCGCGCGGGCCCCATTCCCACGCCTGCCAGAACACCGAGACCAGCAGCGATTTCATCGAGCCGGGCGGCACGTTGATCAGGAGCCGCGGGTTAAGCCGTCCCTCCGTTACGGCCTGCAGATGGTCGCAGATGAAATCGATGTGCCAGTTGTGGACGTAGCGGGCGTTCGGCTCCAGCACATGCCATGCCTCGCGGACGAAGCCCGCCAAGGTCTGGCACCGGGCCCGGATCGCATCGGCATTCTGCCGGACGCGCTCGCGCTCGCGTTCAGCCTCCCGTCTCCGGATCTCCGCCTGTATCGCCGCCAAGGGCGGCAGCCCCGAGGATTGCCTCAAGGCGCTTGAGGTCCGCATCCGAAACCTTTGTCAGATCGTATTGGCCGACCGCGCCGGAATGCTTGTGCTCGGCCGGCGGCTCTTTCCAGCGGGCGCGGGTCTTGAGCCAGAATATCTGGGCCGTGACGTTGCCGGCCTCGGCGTTCTTGTAGAGGAAGCCCGCCACCTTGGCGTTTGCCATGGTCGAGGCGCGGTCCAGTTCCTCCCGGTAATGCCGGTCGAGCGTTGCGCGGTGGATGCCCAGCACCTTGGCGATCTCGGCGCCAGGGATGCCATAGGCGCTCATCGTCTCGACCTGTTTGCGCTGCTCAGGGGTCGGTGTGTAGGGCTTGCGGCCTGCCATTTTTGTTAGGGAACTATATACATGACTCCCTCGGGAGCAAGTTCTAGTGGATAAGCTTCGAATTTGCGAAAGCGCGCAAGCGAACCGGCTGGTTGACGCCGCAGGCGCGGTCAATGGCGGCGGCCCCGCTGGGCGTGAGCCGCCATGGCGCTTGATGTTCGATGTAGCCGACCCGCACCAGCGAGAGCAGCGTCCGCATCGGCTTATGGAATGCAAGCGCCGCGCTGCCCTTGTGCTTGGCAGACAGGAGCGCACGAAACTGTCTATCGGTCAGGCGTACCGCCGCACTGCCCGTTCTGTGTCCTTCCCGCATCCTTCATGCTCCCCGATGTCCCACTCGCCATCACGGCAAGGCCGGATTCCAACTACTCCGAACATGGAGCCGTCTGCGTCGCCTTGGGCGACGATGGTTTCAACAAAGTCGCCCTTAAGCACGGGGCCATTCTCCTGAGGAAAATCAAAGACGTGGGCGGCAGAGAGAGTAAGTGCGGTGCGCACGTCCATTGGCGTTTCGCATCTGTGCCTTCCGAGACGTTCTTCGGTGCCGTTCGTTTTTCGAAACACGGTAATCCAGCGGGTATGCCGCTCAATCATCGGATTTATTCCTTTCGATCTTTCGGCGCGCACGTTGGCGCTTTTTGGCGGGCTTGCTCGCAGGTTTCGGCCGATAGGCGAGAACTTTATCCACGATGGCGTCCAGCGCCTTTGGGGTCTTGCGGGGCTTCCTCATTGGATCAAAGCCTTGTAGGTCAAGCGCTTGCCCTTCGTGCCTCCCACAAAGCTGTCCAGCCGCTCCATGGTGTGACGCTTCACGTTGCCGTCATTCAGGCGGAAGGCAAACTCGTCAACGTAGCGGCCAAGGTGTTTCTTGCTGGCGTGGTGATAGACGCCGATCAGACCACGCTTCATGACCGCGAACACGCTCTCAACGCCGTTGGTGGTCACGCCGTCGCGGACGTATTCGCCTTCGCTGTGGTTGACCGTTTCGTGGTTGAAGAACAGCCCGCCAAGGCCACGATAAACGCCAGCCTCATCGGTGTGCAGGGTGGAACCGACTACGACGTGCTGGTGGATTTTAGTATGCAGGGTCGCCATATCGGCGTCCTCTACCGCCATCGCCTTCATGCGGCCCTTGCGCTCGCGCATAGCGACAACGGCAGTCTTCCCGACCGTGCCGCGACCCGCCTTGAGCTTTTTGGACTCGTGCTTGTTCTTCTCAATTCCGCCGACATAGGTTTCGTCGATTTCCACAATGCCTTGCAGCTTGGTGAGGTCGTCACCGCAGGCTTCTCGGAGCCGATGCAGGACGAACCACGCGGACTTTTGCGTAATGCCGATTTGCTTGGACAGTTGCAGGCTGGATATGCCTTTGCGGGCCGTCACAAGCAGATACATCGCGTAAATCCACTTGTGCAGGGGAACGTGGCTCCGCTCGAAGATCGTGCCGGTGCGCACCGTGAAGTCTTCCTTGCACTGGTTACATCGATAGAACCCGCCAGCGCGTGCCGTGATCCGCTCGCCAAGGCCGCAAACCGGACACTTCGGCCCTTCCGGCCAAAGGCGGCTTTCAAGGTACGATCGCGCGGTCTCTTGGTCAGGGAACATCTCAAAAAGCTGGAAGGTAGAAATGGTGCTCTTGGACATCGTTTACCCCTCACTCTATGGCGAAAGAATGCCAATAAACGGCGAGGGAGTCAAGTATATAATTCCCAAACCTTTCCGGTCCCGGACGTCGCCCACGACAAAGCAGGCAAACCGATCGGGCTTTAGCAGCGCGCAGGCCGCCGAGATGATCGCCGAATAGGCCGCGCGGAAATCCGCGTAATCCATAGTCGAAAGGTCGGCCGGGTCGTCGCTGTAAACCTCAAGGTCCGCATAGGGCGGGCATGAGAAAACGAAATCCGCCCCGGTCCCGGCCGCGAGCGCCGCTAAATTCCGGCTATCCCCTACGATCCAGCGCGGGGCGGGATCGCCGCATATCCGCGCCGCTTGCGCCTCGTTTGCCGCGATTTGTTCCGGGCGAAGATCAATCCCGAGATAGGCGCGGCCGAGCTTTGAGGCGACGATGCCGCGAACCGAGCCGCCCGCGAACGGGTCAAGGATCAAACCGCCCGGCGGGCAGAACCAACGATAGGCCAGCTCGCACAAGACCGGATCAAAGATCGACGTGCCGTTTCCGGCGGTCTCGCCGGCAAGGCCGGATTTTCCTTGTTCGCGAACCCATTCGGCCGTGCCGACGGCACGGCTATTGGCTTTCCTACCTCCCGCAAGATTCTTGCGGGAGGTTTCGTCCAGTTCCGACGGGGCGCGGTCGCCGCCGACCCATGTTAGATTCTTGGCGGGCTTATTCACCTTGCCCCCCCCCAACAACATGCTCGCCGCGCATAAGGTCTTGGCCGAATGTCCGGGCGTTCTTACCCAATGGCTTGGCCCTTGCCGTTCCCGCGCCGGCGCCTCGAATAATCAGCGGCGGGCATCAGCGATGCCGCCGGGCGCTGCGTTCGCGGTCAAGCGGCATTGCCCCCCAGGGATCGCATTGGTCTTGCGCTTGATGGCCTCGCGGCGCTCAATAGCCCCGCCCATTTCGGCGAGATTTTCGCCGCGCCCAAGCTCGCTTTGGATGCCCAGCGCGATCCAAGCCCGCTTGCGATCCTGCCACCAGCCCTCACGGGCGTTTAGAACCGAGAATGGCGGGATGCCGAATTTCTCCGAAAGCGACCCCGCCCCGGATTGGCCGGCGCTCGCCGGGCCGTCCATGACCGCCGCGAGTTGCGGCCCATCGAACCCGAGCGCGCCGATATCGAACCCCTCTGCCTGCAGGTCCGTCAGTTCCAGCTTGAGCAGGTCTTGGTCCCAGCCGGCATTGAGCGCGACCTGGTTATCGAGAATGACATAGGCGCGGCGCTTTGCGGCCGACCAGCCCTTTGCCACCATGACCGGGATTTCGGCCAGGCCCAGCGCCTTGGCCGCCATGATCCGGCCGTGGCCCGCGATGACGTTGCCCTTGGGGTCGATCAGGACCGGGACGGTGAACCCGTATTCCTTGATGCTGGCCGCGATCTGGGCGACCTGCGATTCCGAATGCGTCCGGGCGTTCCGGGCATAGGGGACGAGGCTATCGACCGGGCGGCGCTCGACTTTATCGGCGGGCCAATCAATGCCTTTTATATTTCCGCTTTTTGCCATTCGTGCCGATGATGGGTTGAGCGGGAAAGGGCCGCCCCGTTTCCGAGGCGGCAGTCTAGGGAGGAAACGCCCAAGGAGGGCAGTCACCGTCGGAGCCTCCAATGAAAAACCCGCCGCGATTTCTCGGGGCGGGCTCACAGGACTGGCCAATGGGTGGATTTATGGGGTGAGTGAGTCCGCGCTGTCAAGCGGTGGTGGCGTCCGTGTCTTGCGAATACCCCATGTTGCGGGTCGGTTTCGGAACAATTTCGATCCTAGATCAAAGCCCTATGTATAATGTCACACGGGAAACAGGCGGTGACGGGGATCAAGATGTTGGGCCTCCTGATTTGAACGGGAGGGGGGCGTCAGTGCGAATCATGCGCTGATGGGTACGCTTTGGCCAACGCCGCGCGCGCGTCCCGCATCGCGACCAAAAGCTCGGCGCAGTCTTCTTTGCGAACAACCGCCGCCCAAGGCCGCCGGTCGATTATCATCTGCAGCCTGTCAATTGCGCTTTTCAGACCGACGATACTGCTGGCCTCCGGTCTGGACGGCGGGCATTTGTGAAAATTCCGGATGCCATCATCGAAACAGTCGCCGCCGCACCGGGTGCAATACCCGCAAAGCTTAGGGGTGCGGTTGGCTGTGATGTTTCCCATCGCGCCTCTCCTTCGGCTTTCCGTAAAGCTTCGTTCCAACCTGTTTCAGTGTTTCCCGCTGGACCCAATCGAGCCTCGGATCGTCGACCGACGCGACCAGCATCCCGTATTCCCGGAAGGCTCGTTTCTTGGTTTCCTCAGCGGATTCCCGGGTGTGGGGGAGATATCTCTGCAAACTCACGACTGGACCGCCTCCAGCGCCTTCGCCCGGTCCTCGTTGAATTTCGCGAACGCGATCCACGTCCGGTCTTTCCGCGCGGAGGCGTGGTAGAAATCGTCCAGCTTGTCGAACGCCGCCGCCATGTTCTGTTTCACGGTGCGGTGGTCGTGTCCGCCGAGCCGGTGAATCTCGCGGGACGTCGCGCCATGGATCACGACAGCGACCACGATTTCCCATTCTCTCGCCCCGAGCGCGGCCTTGCAGTTCTTGAGACGGTTCTGGGCCGATACCCGGGCGGCGTGCGGGCCGTGCAGCGACTTTCCGCCGTCGACGCCGGGCTCGTAGCCCTGCGCTTTCAATGGTGAATACGCGACCTCCCAGTCCTGATTGAACCGCTCGGCCGCTCGGATCTGATGATCCTGAAAGCCCATGACGTGATAGGAGGCGTCGAAGGACCAGACCTCCTGAATGGACCCGTCCGGCGCCCTGACCTGGCGCTTTTTCATCCCGGCGGCTTTCGCCCGTTCGGCCACGGCTTGGCTTTGCTGCGCCTTCACAGCTGATAGTTCTGCGTTGTGGCGCGCGATTTCGTTCCGGGATGCCGGCTCTCCCCTGCGCTCCCGGTTGCGCGCGCGCTGATCTGCTTCGATCCGCTTGCGCTTGGCTATCTGCTCCGCCGTGAGATGCCGGCGCGGCGTGACTTCACTCACTGGGCATCCCCGAAACGCATCCGGCCCCCGTCGAATCTCAACTCGCATTGCTGAAATGCCTTTCTTCTCCGGTGTTTCAAGGTGATCGCCTCCGCCTTACCCTCAAGACGGCGCATCTCGGCTTCCCATTTGTCCGCTTCCTCGGACACGTTCCGCTTTGGCTTCTGCCGGCGCATCCAGTTCGCGGGGAACCACAGACCGACAATGACGTCAGCGTCCCGCTCGATAGACGGGGCATCGGCGTCATTGATTTCGGGTGTGGGATCGTCCCGGCGCTGCGCGCCACGGGTGCGCTGGCCAAGGACGAGGAACGTCACGTTCGGCATCGACTTGGACAGGTTTTTCAGGTCGAGCGTTATTTCGGCCAATCGCTCGAACCTGTCCTTGTGCTTGCCCTCGGCCTTCACCTTGTCGAGCTGGTCGATCACGACGAGAGAGAGTCCGGTGGTGCGCTCCATCGCTTTGCACTGTGCCCCGATTTGCCGAACCGTCATGCCCTCGGTGCTGATCACTTCGACGGGTATCGCGGACAGATCCCGCGCGGCCTGCATGATCTCGGCAAGGTTGAACGCATCGCCCTGCGGCTCTGTGATGGACTCGACGGATAGTCCGGTGCGGGCCGATACCTCACGGGCACCCATTTCCTCCGCGTCCATCTCGAACTGAAAGATCAGAGCGGGCCGGCCTGATTCCGCGGCATGGATCGCGATCTGAGCGGCCAGAGCGGATTTCCCTTCGCCTTGGGACGCGATCAGAAATGACAGCCCGTAGAGCCTGCCGACGATGGCATCCAGTGCGGGGATTCCGGTTGGAATGCCCGGCACGGCACGGTGGTCGTTGCTGGCCTTTGTCGATCGCTCCGCGGCTCGAGCAGCGGCAGCTCCAAGCCGTTCCCGCTGGACCGGGGACGTGATCTCCATGACCTGCTGGAGCTTTCGCGCCGCTTCCGCCGCAATGATATCGGCGTCGCGCTCGCCGCGTTTCGATTCCTGCGCGACCCATTCGTTGATCTCAGCGATGCGGCGCACCGCTTCGCGTTCAATGATGGCCTCGGCATAGTCTGCGGCGGACCCGGCATCCTCCGCATTTGCCTTGAGCGCGGCGATAATTCCCGCGGTCGGGCCCTGCCCTTCAAATTCATCGGGGAGGACGGAGAGGAGCGTTGTCAGGGTGACGGGCCGCCCCGCTTCGGTCAGGTCGAGCGTGGCCTTGTGTACGGCCTGCAGATGCGGCTCGGACAGCATCGGCGGAGTCACAACCGCGACCTGCATCACCTCCTGCGGATTGCGGAGGAGACAGCCGACGAAGGCGCGCTCGGCTTGGCGGAGGTTGCGGGTCAAGGCCGCCGCTCCCTCTCGATCAAACTCGACGCCGCCTGATCCGCCATGTTTTGCAGAAGATCGTAGGTGTATCTCGGGCCATGCTTTGCGATGCAGTGGCAGCAAATCGCGGTCAGGGCGCCTAGCGCGTAATTCGTCGCGACGTGCTCCCCACCAACGGACAGGGGCGCGATGTTCTCCTGCATGTGACGCTTACCGAGATCGTAATTGTCCGCGCTCATGCCGCGCTCCGCTGAGACTGGACCCAGAGGTCCAGGTAATCGGCCCCGGCCGGGGGTTCGGACGCGATGACACAGGGTATGGATTGAGAGTGAAGGCGCTCGCGCAGCTTGCGCGCTGCGGCGCGGCCCGGCGGTTCTGACGGGACGTATTCGCCATCCTTCCGGCGGATGCCCTTGTCGCCGTCGGGGAAGCAAACAATCCGCTCTACGCCTTCCGGGACGTTGAAGCCCACGAGGCCTGACGTGCTGAGAGCGGCCCACACCGGGAATTTGCGTCCGGTCAGGAACCAGGCTCCGAGAGCGGATTCGACGCCCTCAGCGATTCCGATATGCGGGCCTGTGCCGCCGATCCGAACCGCGCACCCGCTCGCGGGGCCAAGCCCGCGCTTCGTCTGTATCAGATCCGCCTTGCGCCCCTCGTTCGTGATGTAGATGCGCCATATCGCGTGCGGGACTCCGCGCGGATTATCGACGCGGCAGATCAAAGCGGGATGCTTGCCATGCTGCGGATAGTTGACCGATGGATTGAACCGGAAGACGTCCGGCCAGCCTTCCGGTGGTCGAGGGATGCCGCGATTGAGGAGATAGCGTTCCGCCGGAGTACCTTCGATCGGCAGGCTCGCATACCAGATGCGTCCAGCAAGCCTCTGATTGTCGCGCTCGTTCGCTTCCTGCTCCTGCCGCCTTCTCTCGCGCTCTGCGGCGGCATGTTCGCGCTGGCGGTCGAGTTGCGCCCGGCGCTCCGGATCGAGCCTTTCACCACGGCGGCGGCTGCCAGGGACGCCCTCTCCCGTGATCTCTCGCACCGCTTGCAGAAAGCCGAGCCCTTCGATGTGCTCGACCATTTTGATGATGTCGCCGCCGACCGCGCCGCGGCAGTTGAAGATCTGCTTCGTCACGTTGATCGAGAATCGATCCGTCCCGCCGCAGAGCGGACACGGCCCGGTCCATTCATGGCCGTGGCGTTTCAGTTGCGCGCCATGCGCCAAGGCTTGCTCGAGAATATCGGCCTCGCGAGCGCGCTGGACCCATGCTTCGAACTCGGGCGAGCGAGACAATCACCCCTCCCGCCAGTAGAGCCAGACGAAGCCGGTGGGGATGGGCTGCTTGCGCCGCTTCACGATTCCAGACGCAAGAGCCTCGAACAGATAGATGCCGCATGAGGACTGCGCTCCGACATCCGCGCGCTTCCATATCGCGCGCTGGCTGATCGCGAATGCCTCTCCGACCGGGACCGCCGCAATGATCTTGTCGCGCGTGGGTTCGGTCATGCGGCCCCCGCGAACAGATCACCGGGCCGCGCCATCTGCGCTTGCTTCAAAACGCCCGAGAGGTGCCAAACGATGCCGATCGCCTCAGCCGCGTCTTTCGATTTCAGGCCGGGCACGATCTGACGCGCAAGTGCGAGCGTGTCCTCTTTCGAGGCCCGGCCGTTCCCGGTGAACGATTTTCGCCAGCTCGACTGGTGAACCTCGATCCATGCGATATCGAGCGCATCCGCGATCTGGATCGCATGGGCGCGCAGCCCGTAGAGGCGAAGATAGGTTTTCATCGTGACAGGGTTGTGCGTCTCGCCCGGTGCGGCACCGGCCCGGCGATCCGGCGCCCTGATATCGGTGACGAGCGGCTGCTCGACAGCGAGATTGGTGACGCCGTTATCTCGCAGCGTGGCGCGGAACCATCGGCGGAACGATGTGAAGATCTCAGCGTCCGTTTCGCCGGTGGCCTTGAATGCGCCTGCAAAAACGATCTTGCCCCCGGACATGAGGGCAAGGCCGCTTGTCGTTGCGCAATCGAGGCCGGCGAGCATGGCTAGTCGTCGTCCCCGTCGTCGTCCGCATCGCCTGCTTCCGCCGGCGGCTGCATCGCCATGACGGTGGCGCGCTCCGATGCGCCCTGCCGAAAACCGTCCAGCCACTTCATGCCTTTCGGACTATTCGCGTCATAACGGTTGTCGGATTCCGACCCGCCGCCGAGGGCGCATTGCCGCCCTTCGATCTCGGCGCGTTCCGACTCCGGGGCCGATTGCGGGATGATGTTGAACAAATCGAGTTGCGCGCGCTCGACCACGATCCCGAGCAAGCCGCATTGACGGACAATTTCCTGCACCTCGTCGAGAAAGTCCTCGACCTCATCCTGGCCGCCATCTGCAATCTTCAAAGCCCGCTTCGCCGCCTTGATGTTGAGTCCTTGCATGTCTGCCTTTGCATAGGCGGAGCGGAGCGAACCGTCCGCACTCGATTTGTCTTTCTTCGCCGCGCGGATGCGTGACAGGTTCACCGTGTCGATCGCAGTCTGGTCAGGCTCGTTCTGTCGCGTCTTGTCGAGCATCCCGCTCTCCTTTGGGTTATGCCGCGGCGAGCGGCGTTTAGCGTTGCTGTTCGACAATCATGTCGATCAAGGCCACGGCGACCGGAAGGCTCACACCCTTTTTCTCGATTAGCCGGCAGACTTGGTAATCGGCGTCTTCTTTGGGCATGTTTTCGTTTTTCATCACGCGGGCGGCCAGGTCCGTCCACATGATCCGATGGCGGTAAACCGCTTCGTTCAATCTTTCGGCGCTCGTCATGCGACCCCCTGCGTTACGCCGCTCTGGCCGCGTGCCAGAGGGAGCTTTTCTCGGAAGATTTCTGCCGCCGCTGGTCGACCGGCTGATAGGCGATGAGGCAATGCGCCTTGCAGTAAGGAAGGCCGGGCGCGGTGGCGTGGCCGCAGAACGTGAAAGGTGTCTGCGTCCCGAATGGGAATTTGCATGTCGCGTCGGTCAGATCGAACAGGCCGATATGCAGCGGCCCGGCATCGGCTGCGTGCGTTTCAGGCGGAAGCGGCACCGACCGCTTCACGAAGAACACCCGCTCCTTGCGCGGGCGCTGTTCCTTTTGCGACTTCGGGCGTCCACCGAGTTGCGCCGGCGCCTCTCGATACAGGCCGAGCCGGTGTGCTTTGCCGATTGCGGCGTTGCGCGTGATGTTTAATTCCGCTGCGATAGCGGCGAACGAAACTCCGGCTTCGAACAACCGGCGCAGCGTGTCGACGCGTTCCTCGGTCCAGCTCACCGCTGCTTCTCCTTGTCGCGATGCAGCCAGCGGGTCTCGGCGCGGCCTTCAAAACCGCGCAAAAACACCAACCAGGCGAAGTCCTGCTTTCCCCCTCTCGGCTCCTTGCCGTTGCGCTCGTATTCAAGCGCGACACGGCCCGGCGGCATCGATGGGCGCGGGGTCAAAAACCATGTGCGGTAGAGCGGGAGCTGCTGGAGCCACACCCCGGCGGCGTTCAACCGGCGCGTTGGAAAAATGATCGCGACCTTGCGCTCTGCGATGGTGCAGGCGTGGCGCGCGAATTCCTCGATCACGTCAAAAGGCGGATTGCTGCACACGTTGACCGCGCGCGTGATGCTGCGGAAATCAACCCCGCCGCCGCCATATCCGCGTGGCTTGATGTCAGACCCGGAAGCGATGAAGCCCGCGGCGCGCGCCGCCTTCACGATCCGTCCCGATCCGCAGCAAGGGTCGAGGATCTCACCGTCGAAGCGTTCCTCGACGAACAGGCGTTCCGAGCACCAGCGATTCTCTATGTACCAGTCGTCCTCGTCGCGCTGCCACGAGTGCGCCCGCACTTCGGTTTTGACATGCGGGACGGCGAGGCTCATGCCGCGACCTTCCCGAGATATTCGGCGAGGAGTTCGTTGACCGCCGCATCCTTGCTCGGCGATCTCGTGCGGGCGGCGTAATCCGCGATGAACCGCGAGACGTGCGGGCTCAATCGCACCAGGTCGTCATCGTTCTCGACCAATTCGATTGCGCGGGCGCGGCGCGGGATGCGCCGGATATAGCCGCGCTCCTCAAGAGCAACGACAAGCCGCGTGACTCCTCCGCGCGACTTTAACCCGAGCCCTGCGGTGATCTCCGCGATGGACGGCGGATAGTCCCGCTCCGCAATGAACGACCGGATGAATTGCAGCGCCTGCGCCTGCTTTCGCGTGAGGCCCATCATGCCGCGGCCCTCAACAGCAGGAAGCCGAACGCGGCAAAGACCATGCCCAAGAGAAAAACCCACAGCGGCAATCCCTCCGGGCACTTGTCGTCTTCAATCGCGACGCCAAAAACGACCGCCAATCCGTAGGAACACAGGAGGAGGAAACACGCCGCTGCGAAGATCATGCCGCCTGCTCCCGCGCTTCCAGTTTCTTTGCGACTTCGATCAGCCAATCAGAGACCGAGAAAATCGCATCGGCGGTGAACAGCGACCGCAGATGCGCCCATTCCTTTTCTGACGGGGGATTGTCCTTCCGCAGCATCGCGCTCAGATGCGCGACGGCGTGGCTTGCGTTGCGAACCTCAGATGGCGTCGGGGTCGTCATTGGCCCCTCGCCTGCACGCGCCGCATGTCGGCGCGAAGATGGGCGACCTTGTCCTCTACCTCATCGGCCTTGCGATCGATCCGCTCGGCCTCCGCAGGCGTCACGGCTCCATCGGACTTCGCCTCGCACATTTCCGACAGAAGATTGCCCGAGGCTTTCCCGATATCGCCGACGTGCTGGTAAAGGTCTTCGGTCGCTTTCCCGCGTTCCGCGCGCACCAGTTCGTATCCGAGCGCAGCCGCATATGCTTTCAGGATGCGCGCGCCGCCGGACAATGCATCCAGGTCCATCGCAACATCGAGCGGGATGAAAACGGATTCCTCCGGGTTGCCGTAGCGGCTGAGGATTGGAGCATCGACGCGGGTGTGTGACGCTATCTCACTGAGGGGCCCCGCTGCTTCACATGCGCGGCGCGTCGCTGATTTGATTGCGAGATAATCGGCACGAGAGAAAGGACGTCCGTTCATCTGTGCGCCCCTTGGTGAAAAGCTTCTCGCGGGCCGGTCGCTACTCCGGCGATGTGTTTCGCCCTTCGGGCTGGCGGCACATGCCTCGCCATTTCCGGTTGGATTTCCGAGGTCCGGCTGATCCCTCTTTGCGTGTCGCTTTCCACGCCGCCGCGAGATTCCGAATGGACTGGACCGCTCGCTACCCATCCCGGCTTGCCACGCCCATCAGCGGTCAGACGGCCCCGCGTGGAACGCGACACCTCCCGCCGACAGGCGCAACTCACGGGCCAAAGCCTCGTCCGTCCGCCATTCGAAATGAATTGGTGGTGAGAGCATTTGCGCTCTCCCCTGCTGAATGGGGCCGGCGGCTGGTGCGGATTTTCTTCCCGGCGGTCACATAGTCCGACCGCCTTGTGTGTCAGGCAGCACCAGCGCTGTGATCCCGACACCATCATGCCCTCGCCACCTTTCGGCAAAGGCCCCTCGTGGATACTCGTTCGCGCAACGTTCGCGCGCGAGATTGCATTGCCTCGCCCGCCACAGCGCGCAACGATTCGCGGCATGGGACGACGAGACGAAATCGTGGAGCCGACCGACGACACGGTGAGACACCGATCGGCTCCAGTCGCGGCAGACGGTTGGGACGTGGCCGCGAAGCGAAAAGGCGAAGGCCGCTCGTTGCCTTCGGGGGGACGACGGATAGAACGAGCGGCCCCGCTCGACACGGACGCGATACCGGCCGTGCAAGCTGAATTGGAATTGATCGCGGCGCGGATCACCGTGCTCGCGTGGGATCTGAACGAAGCGCAGGCGCTGCTACCCGCGGCGGTTCTCGTGCATGAAGCGGCGGTGCGGGTCATGCGGCGCTTGCCTCCCGCGCAAGGAGGTTTGCCTTGAACATCTCCTCCGGGCTGGCCCCGGCCAGCGGCATCACGAGCGCCCAATGACGATCAGGGATGCCAATCTTCGTCCACTTGTAGACGGCCTCAGCCGTCACCGTGCCATTCGAGGCTTCGGCGATTTTGACGGCGCCACCGGCGGCTTTGATGATCTCGGAGATGCTTCGCATGAACTGGAATATCGTGGAATTTAATTCCAGATGCAAGCGGAAAGATTTCCATACCGAAAAAATTTCCAAGACTTAAAAGGATCGCGCCTTTTGGAGTCGGGAATGGTTGTGCCCAAAAAGCGAAAGCGGTTGCCTGATTGGGTGCGGCGGGCGGACGCCCTACGGGAGCGCCGCGGCTGGTCGCTGCGGCAGCTCGCCGCAGTCATGACGGAGATGGGCAACCCGACCGATGTGGAGACTTTGTACAAGATATTTCAGGGTAAAGTCGCACAGCCGCGAGGCTCAACGGTAGCTGACATCGCTGCGGCGCTAGATGTCACCGAGCAATTTTTGCGATACGGTCGAGCATCCGGCGTGGAGGACGACCCGGACGACATAACGCTTCCAAGAAACGGAATTCTGGAAATCGACTTCCGCGCCGGCCTTGGCGGCGGAGGAACCATGGAAGGGCGTGAAGTAGTACGGGACGGTAGTTACGCCGACCCGATCAAGGAGGAGGCTTGGCAGCTCCCGGCGCGATTTATCCGGGAGGAAATCCGGGTCAGCGAAAAGAACCTACGGGTGGTTGAGACTTACGGGGACAGCATGGCGCCGACCCTGCTGTCCGGAGACCGCGTGATCGTCGATACCGGGCACCAGATCCCCTCGCCGGACGGGATCTACGCGCTCCGGGATCAGTTCGGGTTTCTGGTGGTGAAGCGGCTGCAGGTTCTACGGACCCAGCCGCCGGTGGTGCGGATCATTTCCGACAACACCGCGCACGCGCCGGAGGACGTCCCGATCGACAATCTCGCCATCGTTGGCCGCGTCGTCTGGGCGGTGAAGCGGATATGAGACGGTGCGGGGCGGTAATTGCTGGAATGGCGATTGCCGCCCTTGTCGTGCCCGCTGGTGCGTCCTGGCGGATTTCCGAGGCCAAGGACCGGATGACGGGGAAAAACGAATCCTGGGCCGCCCTAGCCGCAAAGAACCCCGATCAGGGAATGACCGCCGATCTGGAATTGTCCTGCGCCGCCGGCGGGCGCCTCTTCACCGTGAAGCTATCCGCGCCCCTGACCCGCGGGAAAATCTCAGCCCGGCTCCGGGCGGACGATGGTCCCGTTCAGAACCTCGCCGGCCTCCGGGTCTATTCCGACCCGCACCGGATCCCGATCGTCACGGCGCCCCGGCTCGACCTGGCCGGGCGGAAGCGGTTCCGGGTCGAATTATTCCCGACCGGCTCCCCGCCCCTGTTCTACGATTTCGACCTGACCGGGATCGACCGGGCCATGGCGGCGGTGCGCTGCCGCTAACCGTTGAGCAACGCCTCGGCCGCCTTGACGTGATCCGGGAGCCATTCCAGCCGCTGCCGGGCGCTTCGCAGGTCCGATTCCGCGGCGCGCAGCGTTTCGATCACCTCGGCAATGCTCGGGGTGAATTTGGCCGCCAGCAAAACCCGGCGCATCGCGATCGCCAGCCCGAGCCGCGTCGGCTGTTCGTCCGCGATGAACTGCACGAGCGTGCGCTGGAAAATCTCGCCGTCCGTCTTGTCGAGGTGCTTGGTCACGGCGATCAGCACGCCGGCGGCCTCCGCGATTTCCACGGCTGTGGCGCGCGGCGGATCGGCCAGCAGCCGCTCGAGCCCGGCGACGTCGACCGCGCGCACCGCGGCCAGCCCATCCCGCATGTCGGACGCCCGCCGCTCCATCACCCCGTCCCGGAGCTTGTCGTAGGCCGGCAGGAAAGCAGCCACCGCATCGGCGATCCGCCTTTCTCGCTGGACCGGTAGAACGGTACTTCCTTGGGTCAACTCGCCGCTTTTGGCCATAGCGTCCCCTCCTCCTCGGGTTGCGTGAACTGAGCGATTTGCCGGCGGGCCACCTCGATCGGGTCATAGGCGGCGCGCTCCGGTCGCCCGCCTCCGTTGGCCCGCCGGTCCCGGCTGTATTTGATTTCGTTCTGCACCCAGGTCCGCCATGCGGCCCGCCAGTCCTTGAACCGCGATCCCTTCGCCTGATGGTGGTTTTTGAACCGCTCCCACAACCTCGGAATATCTTGGAATGGAATTCCAGCCTCTTCCGCGTAGCGGTGCAGGTCGCCGTCGAGTTCGAGTCCTTCCGGCCATGACGATTCTTCCCTCGCCAGCTTCTTTCCGGTCTTTCGGCTGGGAGAGACCTCCGTTGTGGATGGAAGATTTCCAGCGGGTGGGATCAATTCGGCTTGCGCGCTAGCGGAGTCCACGGTCCTAGGTCCATGGTCCACGGTCCTAGGTACTGGTCCAAGGTCAGCATCGAGGCCTCGCGAATGCTCGCGAGTGTTCGGCGAGGCCTCGTCGAATGACGGCAGTCGGCTTTCGGACGGCCGGTCAATCTTCTGATGTTTCAACCAGTTAACGACTTCGAGGTAATGCGACCCGTCGACCTCGTACCTCCGGATGCACCCTTTGGCCTCTAATTCGTCCAACCACCCCGGCATGAGGCCGGGCGCATCATCATCATACGGGTAGAGAAGGCTCGCGAGCATTCGCGAGGCTGCGCGAGACCTCCCCGCATCGTCGGCAATTGTCCAAAGTTGGACGAAAAGCAGCCGGGCGTCGCGAGACAGATTTCCTATCGTTTCAGATTGAGGGAACTCCGGCTTGATTGTGCGGATGCGGGCCAAGTCCGGCCTCCATGTTTGGGGTCTGGAATCGGCTTTACCTCAACGTGGAATTAATTTCCAGATTTATGTTGACACTCCGTTTTGCTGGAAATATATTCCAGAACATCAGAACGGAGATGACGCGATGACCAGCAACGTCAGAAACCGAGCGATAGCGCACCTCGCCTTCCGGGCCGGCGGACAGCCGCTCTGCAAGTCCCGGCGCGGTCACATCGTGGTCGCCATTGATGACTGCGCCGGCTGGGACATCTGCAAGCGATGCCAGGCCAAGGCGGACAAGATGAAGCCTCGGGCCAAAGGCCCGACGGCGGCGCAATTCTTCGCAAGCAATCCCGACATTATGGGCCGCATCGCTGCAGCGGTCGCGGAGTGACAGCCATGCGATCCCCTACCGACAAGATCGAAGCCGCCCGCCGCAACCGGAACAACAGCCCGGCGTCGAAGTCGATCGACAGGCTGGTCCGCCGGGCCGCGCGCAAGGGCGTGCTGTTCGAGGTGATCGACCACAAGGGTTTCGACGATCCGGTCGAGGCGACGTTCCGCAGCCGGTGGTCATATCCCGGCCGGTTCCTGACGGTGTGGCCGCAGACCGGCGTCATCACGCAGCGGATTGATGCGACCAAGGACGGCGAGACCGACCCGAGCGCGGACGCCTGCTATCACCGCTGGTTTTGGGGCGAGATGGCGTCCGTCGCGTTCTGGCGCACGCGCGGCGAATACCGGATGGCCCGCCGCGTTCTCAAGAACGCCCGCAGCTTTCGCGAACTTGCGGAAGGCGACAACGTCATTCGGATGGCCGCATGACCGCGCCAAACCCCGTCTCCGTCCGCCGCCGGCACAAGATCATCGCGCAGCCCAAAGCTCGGGTTGAACGCCGCCGCGTTCTCGAAACCGCAAACCGGCTCGTCACGGAATCCGACTGGCGCGGTGATCTCGCGAGAAGCGTGCTGGACGTGATCGAGACGGAGGAGCACGCGTGATGATCTACATGAACAGCAAAACACTGATGGAGAAATTCAAAAGCAACACGCATCGGCCGGGTGTGGTTGTGACGGACAAGTTGCCGGACGGGGAATTCCGAGCGAGCGAATTGCCTCGCGAAATTCTGGAGGAGTTGCTCGACAATTTCGCGTCCATGGGTGCCGGAGCCATCGTCCAAAGCCATCACGGCTATTCGATCGAGATGGAGAACGGCATCCGCCTGAGCGGCAAGACACTCTCCGATGTGGCGGCCGAAGTCAGGGCTTACGACGAACTCTGCGAGTTCAGAGAAAATATTCGGTTTGTGAGGGTGCCTCGCGCCTAACTAAAGGGGGATCAAACAGTGGAACTAGCCCAATTCCTTCGCCTCGCCGCCGAGACGGTGCATCAAATCGACAGCCGGTTCGCGAAGGCGAATCTGCACGTGGTGATCACGCCGTTGCCCGGTAAAGCGCCCGCGGACCACGAGGTACGGTTCACCGACCCAACGGGACGCGTGGTGAGCCCGCCCATGACGTATTCGGGCCAAGAATTCCCATGGCCGCACGGCGCGTGGACTGGCCCGCTGTCTCAACTCCCAGAAGATCGCATCCAATGACCGAGGATAAGCCCAAATTTGAAAACCCGATCACGCACGGGCCTATGACCGAAGAAACGGCGCGCCTGTCACGCATCCATTGGGCGCTAGTAACGCACGGCGAGCGCGTCGCATCGACGCAGATGGTCGTCGACATGTCTGAGATTATCCAGTTCGCGGTTGATGGGCTTCGTGAGGTTTCCGAAACCAAAACGATAGGCGCGGCAAAGCACGTCGCGTCACGGACGATCCGCCAGATTCAATCTCGCTTCGAGGTCTCATAATGACCACCGCAAAGGATATGCGCAGATACGTTGTCGACGCTTTTGAGCAATCGCGGCTCGCCTACCAGTTTAGCCCCGGCTCCTACACATACGGCGCGATGGCAGCGTGCCTGTTGGCGCTTTCTGCGTCCGATGAGCCGGATTGGATCGCCGAGTTTTCCGAGTGGATGCAATGAACCCCATCGGCAACGCCGCAGCAGCGGTGGTCAACAAGCTGGAGAGGAAAATGGATCGCTACGCATATTGGCGCGCGGCGTTGCGCGGTGAAAGGCCGGAGGCCAACCCCGACAATCCGCAGGACGGCTATTATCGCGTCCGCGATCGCAAGGGCGGCCCACTCGTGCCGGTCGCGGTGTGGTTCGAGAACGATCGCCAGCTTTGCGTGATCGGCGGGAAGCTCGTCGACGAAACCACGGCCTGCGAACGCTGGCCCTATTTCGCGGACAAACCGATCAGCCACGAGGTCTACACGGCGGTCGCGGACCGCGGCGAGAACTGGCCCGATATCGACGACACGGTAGCGGATCAGCAGCGTGCCGGGATCGGCGGGAATAACCCGCCCGAGGACGAAGCGATCATTCTGCAGGAACAGATCGAAGCCGCGGCGGCCGGCGCAAACGCCTACGCGAAGATCACAGACGACGCCACGCTCGCGAAGGCGCAAACGCTGCGGTCCCGCCTCCTGGAATTGTCCCGCACCGCGGACAAGCGCCGCGAGGATCTGAAGCGCCCGCACATGGAAGCTGGCAAGGCCGTCGACGCGAAATGGCAACCGCTGGTGAAGATGGCGAAGTCGTTTGCCGACAGCATCGCGGCGGCGATGAACGCATGGGAAACCGAAAAGCTCCGGCGCGAGCGAGAGGAGCAGCGCAAGGCTGAGGAGGCCGCTCGCAAGGCCGCTGAGGCCGGGAGGCCGGCGCCGGTCGCACCCGCCCCGCCGCCCGCTCCCGCGCCGATCAAGGGCGCCGCGGGTCGTGCCGCATCGGTCAAACTGGTGCGCATCGCCACCGTCACCGATCAGGACGCCGTGTACCGCTACATGAGGGACCGGCCGGAAGTGGTCGAACTGCTGGCCAAACTGGCCCAGCGCGCGGTCGATGCCGGCCGCGACGTCCCCGGCGTCAAAATCGAGGAGGCCCGCCGTGTCGCATAGCTCCGCACCGACGCAAGAACTGGAACGCGATCCGATCGACAAGCGCACCGGCGATGTCATCGCCTTCGCCCCGCCTCGCCTCCCCTATCATCCCGCAATCCAGGATCGTTTCGGGATCGACAAGGCCGGATGGAAAGCCTTGGTCGAGGCGGTGTTTCCCTCGGCGAAGTCTATCGACTCCGTCGCGATGGTTCTGTCCTACTGCAAGGCGCGCAACCTCGATCCGTTCAAGAAGCCGGTTCACATCGTTCCCATGTGGGACAACAAGTCCGGCGGCTACGTCGAGACGGTATGGCCTGGCATTGCCGAACTCCGCACCACGGCGTTCCGCACCGGGCACTACGCCGGATGCGACGAGGCAGAATTCGGCCCGATGCAGAAGCGGGCATTCACCGGCAAGGTGAAGGAATGGAAGGACGGTCGGCAGTCGTGGGTCGAGAAAACCGTTGACGTCGAATTCCCCGAGTGGTGCCGCATCACGGTCTATCGCGAGCTTGGCGGGCGCCCGTGCAAGTTTGTCGGGCCAAAGGTCAAGTGGCTGGAGAACTACGCCACGATCGGCAACAGCGATGTGCCGAACGAGATGTGGCAGACGCGGCCGGAAGGTCAGCTTGAAAAATGCGCCGAGGCCGCGGCGCTGCGCAAGGCGTTCCCGGAAGAACTCGGCGGTGAACTGACCGCAGAGGAGATGGAAGGGCGCAGACTGCACGACGCGGCCGCCGCGGCGCGCGACGTCACGCCGAAGCCGCCGGCCCCACCCGCGCCTCCGCCGCCCGATGACTTGCCGCCGGCCGCAGAGGCAACGCCACCCGCGCCGCCCGCAGAGGACAAGCCCAAGACCACGCGCCGGCAGCGCCAGCATCAGGCCGCCGCGGAGCGCGCCGAAAACATCCCGCCGGCCGACACCGACCCGGACGGGTTCACGAAGTGGGCCGATGACATGCTCGCGACGATCGACGACGCAGCAGATCTGGAGACCGCGTTCAATGAGCAGATCGAGCCGCGCATGGCCGGCATGTTCCCGCCGGCGCGCGAGGACGTCATGGCCGTCTACCAGAAACACGAACGCCGTCTCGGGGGAGAGTGATGCAACCGTTCTTCATGGTCTACGGCATGGGGCAAGGCGCACCTACCGCCCGACACGACAGTTTCGGCCGGGCAAAGGCGGAAGCCGAGCGATTGGCACGCAACAACCCCGGCATCGAATTCTACGTGCTCGCCACGGTCGGATGCGCGCGCAAGACCGATGTCGAATTCACGCTGATCAAGCGCGAACTCGATGACGAGGTACCGTTCTGATGTCGCGCGCGCTGGTCGTTTGCAGGACTGACGCGGACCGCCAGCGCGCGGCGTCATGGGCATTGAAAGCGCCCGACGGCACGAGGATCGAATTCAAAGCCGTGAAGCGCACCATGGCCCAGAACGACCGCATGTGGTCGATGCTGACCGACGTCGCCCGCCAGGTGCGCTGGCATGGTCAGAAGCTGACCGCCGACGAATGGAAGCTGATCTTCCTGGACGGACTCGACCGCGAGACGCGCACGGTGCCGAGCCTCGACGGGCGCGGCGTTGTCAGTCTCGGCCGGTCATCATCGGATCTGACACGTCAGGAAATTTCCGACCTGATGGAATTGATCGCGGCTTTCGGCGCCCGCCGCGGCGTCAAGTTCAAGGTGTTTGCGGAATGACCATTCTCGACCGCCCCCACCCAGACTGGAAGCGCCCGGCTATTCCAACACGGGTCAAGCTCGACGTCGTGATCCGCCAGGAAGGCAAGTGCAAGGCCACGGGCGAAAAGCTCGGGACGTTGAGCAACACGCAATTCGATCATCGCCCCGCTCTCTGGGAGCGTAAGTTCGACACCGAGGCATGGGACACCATCCCGCCGGCGAACGATCCGAATTATATCGAGGCCGTGACGATCGAAGCGCACGACAAGCGCACCAACGGCCCAGGTGGAGAGAAGCGCATCACCACAGCCGGATCAGACGCACACCGGCGCAAGAAGGATCGGCGCGCGGCCGAATCCCGCGACGAATTCCGCCGCAACGTGATTGAGCGCGAGTGCGGACAGAAGCGAAAGCCGAAAGGAACGATCCGGTCTCGTGGATTCGCAAAGCGAGAACGCACGCTGATACCGAACTAACGGAGAATTACACCATGTACGCTGATGCACGCTTTGAACAGAATACCGAGACCAAGCCCGATCCGTTCAAGCTCGAAACGCTTATCGCGTGGCTGGAGAAGCAGCCGGCGGACACGCCGTACAACTACGAATGCAAAGAGCATTGCCTCCTTGCGCAGTATTTCTGCGCGCTTGGGTATCGCGTTCAAAGCATGGGGCCATTCAGTTTCTGGACGGACACCGGCAATTTCGGCCTCCCGGATGGATTCAACGACGTTGCAGTCGGAGGCGAAGACTACGTCTCCGGTTCCAATCCGATTGAGTTTTACTGGACCTTCGGAGCCGCCCTAGAGCGCGCCCGCAAGCTCTCGCGTGCCGAATAATCCGCTAACCACCCCCGTACAACATCACTGCAGAGGATGAGATGATTACAGCAGAGCAAGTGAAGGCAGCCGTCGAAGCGGCCGGGATCACTCGCATTGAACACCACGATTGCGGGATGTGCGGATACATGACGGCTTATCTGGTCGAGGATGGGAAACTGTATTTTGACCCAGGGTGCGACTGTCGTTGGGCTGGTGCGCCCGAGCCGCGAGATTGGCGGGACGCAGCCGATTGGATCAACATGCAGAGCCAGCCGGACATCAAGGCCCGACTCGCCAAAGCGTTCGGCATTGACCTGCCGCCAGCCGATGCTGCGTAGCCGTTAAACCGCCGTTACTCAAATGACCGCACGAGCCCATTGCACCCAAGCCGAGATCCAGCGCCGCATCCGTGCGGCGAAGGCCGAAGGCTTGCGCGTGCGGGGCATCGCGCCGGACGGGACCATTCTTGTGGACGGGGCCGGTCTCGAGCTCGAGGTCGGTGCTACACTGCCGCCCGAAGCCTCCAAATGGATGGAGGTCAAGGCATGAAGCCGATGAAGATCGACCTGCCCTATCTCTATAATGAGCCAGATCACCGGGGAAACCCCCGCCTGTACGTTCGCAAGGCTGGCCGGCGCGTCCGCATCAAGGAGCGCCCGGGCACTCCTGAGTTCATGCTGGCCTATTCGGCCGCGCTCGAGACCGTTGGCACCCGCCAGGATGTGCGCCGGCAGTCGGCCGCCCCGGGGTCGTTCGGCTGGCTGGCCGCTCAGTATTTCTCGAGCTCCGCCTTCGACCAACTGGACCTGCAATCGCAGCGGACCCGCCGCCGGGTCATCGAGGAATGCCTCGAGGAGCCCCGGGTGCCCGGCTCGAGCGACAAGCTACGGGACTGCCCGATGCGCCTGCTAGGCCCGGATCACGTCCAGATGCTGTTAGACCGCCGAAAGGGGTTTCCCGGGGCGGCCAACAACCGCCTGAAATACCTGTCCGCCATGTTCGGCTGGGCCATCCCGAAGCACCTGAAGGCGAACCCGGCTCGAGACATCAAGCCCGTCCGGTACTCGAGCGACGGCTTCTACACTTGGACGCTCGAGGACGTGCGGCAATTCGAGGAGCGGCACCCGATCGGCACCAAGGCCCGGCTGGCGCTGGCGCTACTGCTCTACACCGGAGCTCGGCGCGGCGACGTGGTGACGTTCGGCCGGCAGCATGTCAAGAACGGCTGGCTGCGCATGGTGCCCAAGAAAACCCGGCACCTTCGGGCAACCGCAATCGAGCTCCCCATCCTCCCCGTACTCGAGGAGGCCATCCGAGAAGCGCCGACCGGGGATCTGACATTCCTGGTGACGGAATACGGCAAGCCGTTCACAGCAGCCGGATTTGGGGCGTGGTTTCGGAAGCGATGCGACGAAGCCGGGCTCGAGCAATGCACGGCGCACGGACTGCGGAAGGCTGGGGCGGCTCGAGCGGCTGAGGCCGGCGCGACTGACCGGGAGCTCATGGCCCTGTTCGGATGGACGAGCTCGAGCCAAGCGACGACCTACACCCGGGCGGCGGATCAGAAGCGATTGGCCGCCGAAGCGGTACGGAAGCTCGAGCAAACCGGGAACGAGCTTGGTCTCACCACTTTGTCTCACTCAAAAAAGATCGGATAAAACAATGGCTTATGAATGGGCTGGCAGGAGTGGAGGGACTCGAACCCCCAACCCCCGGTTTTGGAGACCGGTGCTCTAGCCAGTTGAGCTACACTCCTACGAAGCGCCTGCGGCGGACCGCAAGGCCCGCCGCCAGCGGGGATAT
>Ga0180218_1000281_pt1 | contig 62966 bp, 58 predicted proteins | sample eDN3rd37CKraftBY_FD_151334 | JGI IMG/M metagenome (GOLD analysis project Ga0180218, IMG submission 151334) | Enriched backyard soil microbial communities from Emeryville, California, USA - eDNA 3rd pass 37_C Kraft BY (version 2) (version 2) | ecosystem: Environmental > Terrestrial > Soil >... | reverse complement strand
GCTGGGGAAGTCGGTATGCGAGGTTCATGACGGGCGTTCCTCGGTCGGTGCTGCGGGTGTGTCGTGCGTGTTCGGGTTGGGGCCGCTGTGCCGCGGCTACCGCCGGCGACAGTTCGTAGCCGGCGTGGGCCGCAGCGATACCGGTGACCTCGACGATATCGGCGCCGGCCGGGTTGAGCCGGAGAATGCGCAACATGCGACGTCGACCGGATCGGCGCCTCCGCCAGGGCGACCGCTGGCCGGGAGGATCGGTTTCGGCCCCGATACAGGCGCTCCTAGTGTCTCGGCACGAGCACGGTCCCCTACCGGCGTGTATCGGCCGGATTCGAAAGAGGTGTCCCATCGTGAACAGCAAGAGCGCCGCGGTCGACGTGGTGATTGTCGGTGCAGGTGTCGCCGGAATGTATGCCGCGCACACGTTGTGCCGGCACGGATTGACGGTCCAGGGGTTCGAGTCGGCGGGAGGAGTCGGGGGCACGTGGTACCACAACCGGTATCCGGGCGCTCGCTGCGACGTGGAGAGCGTCGACTACTCGTTCTCGTTCGACGACGACCTGCAACAGGAATGGACCTGGTCGGAACGGTTTGCGACGCAGCCGGAAATCCTCGCCTATCTCGAGCACGTCGCCGACAGGTTCGATCTGTGGCGTCACTTCCGGTTCTCGACGCGGGTGGTCTCGGCGGAATTCGACGAGGCCGACTCGGTGTGGCGGATCCGTACCGACGACGGTGAGGTCACCACCGGCCGATACTGCATCTTCGCCACCGGATGTCTTTCTGCCACCAACCTTCCCGACATTCCGGGCCGTGAGGACTTCCGGGGCGAGGCGTACCACACCGGTAGCTGGCCGCACGACGTGGTCGACTTCGCCGGTAAGCGTGTCGGGGTCATCGGGACGGGATCATCCGGGATGCAGTCGATTCCGCTCATCGCGGAGGAAGCCGATCATCTGTACGTCTTCCAGCGCACAGCCAACTATTCGATCCCGGCGGGCAATCGTCCCTTCGATGCCGAGACCATGCGCGAAATCAAGGCGACCTACGCGGAGCGACGCCGCCTGTCCAGACTCAGCGGGGGCGGTTCGCCGTTCACCCCGTACCCCCACGGCGCGCTCGAAGTCACCGACGAGGAACGCACCCGGATCTACGACGAGTGGTGGAACCGTGGCGGAGTCCTGTTCAGCAAGGCGTTCCCCGATCAGCTGACCGATCTCGAGGCCAACGACACCGCCCGTGTGTACTGGGAGAACAAGATCCGGCAGATCGTGACCGATCCGGAGCTCGCCGCGACGCTGATTCCCGACGATCATCCGATCGGGACGAAGAGGATCGTCACGGATTCCGGCTATTTCGCAACATTCAACCGCGACAACGTGACCCTCGTCGATCTCGAGAGCACCCCGATCGATCGGATCACCGAATCCGGCATCGCGACCACCGAGGGCCAGTACGATCTCGACATCATCGTCTACGCAACCGGTTTCGATGCCATGACCGGCGCGTTGAGCCGGATCGACATCCGCGGTCGCGGTAACCGGCGCCTCGTCGACGAATGGGCGGCCGGCCCTCGTACCTATCTCGGGCTGGGGGTGAACGGATTTCCGAACATGTTCCTGGTCAACGGTCCCGGTAGCCCGGGACCGCTGGCGAACATGGTGCTGACCTCGGAGCAGCATCTCGATTGGATCGTCGATTGCATCGAGTACGTCGACGAGCGGGGTGCGGTGACCATCGAAGCCGACTCGGATGCGGTCGACGCGTGGGTCGCCGAATTGAACGAGCGGGCATCGACAACGCTGTTCCCTTCGGCGAACTCGTGGTACCTGGGCGCCAACATCCCCGGTAAGCCGAGGGTGTTCATGCCGTTCATCGGTGGATTCGCAGCGTACGGCCAGATCCTCGACGAGGTCGCCGGTGCGGGTTACAAGGGATTCGCCCTCGGCGGTCCGGAACGAAAGGCGTTGTAGTGCAGAAGATGGCAGGTTCGCGTGTTCTGGTCACCGGCGCGGCAGGGGGCATGGGCAGAAGTCACTGTGTGACCCTGGCGCAGGCGGGGGCCGACGTGCTCGCGCTCGACCTCGAGGACACGCGCCACGAACTCGACGCCACCGCAGAGGCGGTCCGTGCCACCGGACGAACCTGCGTCGCGGAGACCGCCGACATCCGGGACACGGCGGCGTTGCGGGCGGCCGTCGACCGGGGAGCGAACACGCTCGGGGGTCTCGACGTGGTGGTCGCGAACGCGGGTGTGTACGACGTCCCCGGCCCGTCGTGGACGATCGACCCGCAGACGTGGCGTCGGTCGCTGGACGTGAACCTCACCGGTACGTGGAACACGGTCCGGGCGGGAGTCGCGCATTTCGCGGGTGGCGGGTCGGTGATTCTCGTCAGTTCCACGGCGGGTATCAAGGCGATTCCGTCTGCGTCGCACTATTCGGCGGCCAAGCATGCCGTGGTCGGCCTTGCGCGCACGCTGGCGAACGAGCTCGGTTCCCGGTCGATTCGGGTCAACACGGTGCACCCCGGGTCGGTGCACACTCCGATGATCATCAACAGCCGGGTGTTCTCGAGATTGTGCCCGGACGTGGACAACCCGACCGAGGCCGATGCGGCCGCTGTGCTCGCGTCCCGCAATCTGCTGCCGGTTCCATGGGTGGACCCGGTGGACGTGAGCAATGCGGTGCTCTTCCTGGCGAGCGAGGACTCCCGTTACATCACCGGCACGCAACTCGTCGTCGATGCCGGTCTGACCCAGAAGGTTTGAGATGAGTGGACGTTTGGACGGCAAGGTCGCGCTGATCACGGGCGCGGCCCGGGGCATCGGGCGCGCACAGGCCGTGCGCTTCGCGCAGGAAGGCGCCGACATCGTTGCCGTCGATCTGTGCGGACCGACCGAGACGGTGTCGACTCCACCGTCGACGCGGGAAGATCTCGAGGAAACCGTGTCGCAGGTGCGGGCTCTCGGTCGCAAGGCGGATCCGTACATCGCCGACGTGCGCGACCTCGAGGCGCTGCGGGAGGTGGCAGATCGCAGCGTGGAGGCGTTCGGTGGAATCGATATCGTCTGTGCGACAGCGGGAATCACGTCGTCGGCACCCTCCCTCGAGCTCGACGACACGGCATGGCAGACGATGCTCGACGTGAACCTGACCGGTGTGTGGCACACCTGTACCGCGACGGTGGAGCACCTGATCGCACGTGGGGGAGGATCGATCGTCATCACCAGTTCCATTGCGGGACTGAGGGGTTTGGTCGGAGTGTCCCACTACACCGCGGCCAAGCACGGCGTGGTCGGCCTGATGCGGGCCCTGTCGGGGGAGGTCGCGCAGTACGGGATCCGTGTGAACACGGTGCATCCGACCAACGTGAACACGACGATGATCCAGAATCCCTCGGTGCGCAAGGTGTTCCGGCCCGACAGGGACGAACCCACGGTCGACGAGTTCGCCGAGGCCGCCAGGACGATGAACATGCTGCCGATCCCGTGGGTCGAACCCGTGGACATCGCCAACGCGTCGCTGTTCCTGGCCTCGGACGAAGCCCGGTACATCACGTCGGTGGCGCTTCCGGTGGATGCGGGCAGCACGCAGCGCTGACCCGACGAATCGTCTGCAGGGGTGAACCGTCAGACGCGGCGGGGACGCCACCCTTCGATCAGCGGTGTCAAGGCATGGATGTGGAGGGCGCGCAGGTCCTCGATGCGAGGCTGCTCGGCACCGAAGAGCCACTCCATGTATGCCGCGCGGGAGGCGGTGAAGATCATCTGGGCGACGAGGCGGCGGAGGAAGCGGTCGTCGGCGTAGATCGAGGAGCGGGCGAGCAGATCGGCGAGACTGTCGATGAGCCGATCCTCGGTGTATTCCCAACGGAGGCGGTACTCGGGTGAGGCCATGAGGAGCTGGAGCAGTTGACGCCAGCCGCCGGCGTCGTCGGCGAGTTCGGCGGTGAGCGCACCCACGATCACGGCGACGACGTCGTTGCCGCCGGGGCAGGCATCGAACTGCTCGACCAGGCTCTCGGCGGACCGTTCGAACAAGGGGGACACGACGTCTTCCTTCGCTGCGAAGTGGCGGTGGAAGGTCCGTACCGACACCCCCGCCTGCTGTGCGATGGCGTCGACGGTCACGGAGGTCGAGTTGTTCTCGAGGAACAAGTCCCGAGCAGCCGTCGCTATCGCAAACCGCACGTCGGCATACCGGCGCTCGGCCAGAGTGCTCGCTCGTCTCTTCGGCATGGCGCGCCTTTCTCGTGATCTTCGACGACAGGATCGGGGTGATCGATGTGAATTCTCCCGTGTCCTCGCCGGCGGTAGGCGGTCCGGGCTACGCGACGGGTGCGCCGGAGAGATCTCGACTGCACTGTTGTGAGTGTAGTCACATGGTGGCATAATCTGCCAATCAAGGCAGTTTGTGCCACGTTGGAGGTTGTCTTGCAGTCGTCGAATCGTGCCGAGTCACCCATTGCCATGGTCGACCGCATCATGTCCGTACTCGAGGCCTTCTCGGGTGGTGAATCCTTGACGCTGGCGCAGGTCTCGCGTCGAACCGGTGTGCCGCGATCGTCCGTGCATCGGTTGCTCACGCGTCTGTCGGAGTTGGGAGCGCTCGACCGGACCGGCTTCGAGTACCGCGTCGGAATGCGGCTGTTCGACATCGGCAGTCATGCGCTCGACAAGGACGCCGTGCACCGGGTCGCGTTGCCGTACATGAACCGGCTCGGCAGAGCCACCGGTGCGAGCGTGTACCTCGCGACGCTTTCCGGCTCCGACATCGTCTACACCGAGGGAATCTGGACGGATTGGGCGGCGCCTCGCCGTCCCGGCATCACCCAGCCCGCCCACCTGACGGCGGCGGGCAGGATGCTCCTCGCGTGCCTTCCCGAGGACGAGCTCCTCGATCACCTTCCCGGCAACCTGGGTTCGCCGCGGCCGAACTCCGGTTCGGCGGCGGACCTGCGCAGGGAACTGCGTGAGATCCGTGAACGCGGAGTGTGCGTCAGCCGCGGCAGCATCGTGCGGGATTCCGTCGCCTACGCGGTCCAGATCGGTCCCCCCGGCTACGCGACGACAGCGCTGAGCGTATGGGGCCCTACCGAACAGATGCGCTCGACCGAGATCGTCTCCCTGCTCCGGCAGACCGGACGCGCGATCTGGGATGCGGCGCAGCGCGGTGCCGGAGCCGGGCGTCCACCGCAAGAGTGGCGGGGCGGCGCGCACCCGACGGGCGAGAAAGGTGATCGCCGGGTTTCCCCGGCCTACGCTGCCGTCGGGCTCTGACCGGCGGCCCGACGGTGAGGAGCAGGTTTGTTCGACCGGGTGACGGAGACCTTCACTCCGGCCGGTCGTCGCCCGGGGATGGGGCGGCGTGGCGATGGGCGGCCACCAGTTCGGTGCCGGCCGCCCGGAGTGTGTCGGTCGGTTCGATGCCCAGGATGCGCAGCGCGCTGTCGGCGACGAGCCCCGCCGGCGCCGGCAGCGGACCGTCGGCGGGGGCGGCGATCGTCGGGTCGTCGGCGCGGATCGCGATCACCGATTCGGTGACCCGCGCCGGCAGTGCGCACCGCGGATCCTTCGGGTCCGCGACGACCTGCGCCGCGAGAGTCCGGTAGATGCCGTGCAATTCGCGACGTTTGGCGTGGAACGCGGACAAGCCCGGCGCATCCGCCTCCGGAATCAGGTACAGCCGGCCCAGATTGGACCGGTCCGTCAGTAGATTCCACGAGTCGCCCGCCGTCAGGGCCCACAGCAGCAGCGCGGGATCGCCGCCCAGCTCGGCGAGGGTGCGCGCGTACCGCAGCGACGGCTCGACCGTCGAATCGAGCAGCGCCGCGAGAATCGATTCCTTGGTGGGGAAGTGGTGGTAGAGCGACGCCTGCCGGATCCCCACCGAGTCGGCGATCGCGCGGGTCGAGGTCGCGGCGAAACCCCGCGTGACGAACAATTCGCCTGCGGCATCGAGGATTTCCTCGCGACCCGACGCGCCGGGGCGTCGGCTCTCCACGAGGCGCGGTCGTCCGGGTCCGGTCACGATGCCTCACTCTGCCACATCCCGACCACTCGTTCGACGACCGGCACGAACGGTGCGGCGGGGACCCGGTGCTCGCTGTCCGCGGCGGCCATTGCCGCCCGCGAGGCATCCATCCACGCGGTGCGGTCGATGCGGCGCAGGTCGAACGGCAGCCCGGCGCGGCGGGCGAGGACGGCGAGCAGCGTCGTCGCGGTGCGGCCGTTCCCCTCCCGGAACGGGTGCACCGCAACGAGATCCGCAACGAGGGCGGCTGCGGCCGAGATGAATTCGGTGGGGCAGAGGGTGGCGGCGCCGGCCTCGAGTGCCGCCGTGCGCGCTGCGAGATGCGGAACCGGCAGGAACCTCGCGTCGGCCTTGCGCAGGTCGACGATGCGCTGCTGCCCGGCCCACGGATAGACGTCGCCGAACAGGTGCTGGTGGATCGACGCGACGAGCGGAACGTCCGGCACGACCGCCCCCAGGTGGATCTCGGCGATCCGCGCTGCGCACACGCGATGCTCGGCCTCCGCCAGCGCTGCCGGATTGGCGAGTCCGATTCCGTTGCGCAGCACGGATGTTCCGCGCACGTAGTAGGGGCGGTAGCGGCGCAGCAGCCGGGGTCGCTGCTCGCTCGGGTCGAGCGCGCGTGCCGCCGCGACCGCGGCGGCGATGTACTCGCCGCGCCCCAGCACTCCGGTCGCGAACGCGGTGAGGGCGGCGCGGGCGTCGTCGTCGGGTCGCCACCCTTCGAGTTCCTGAGCGTGTATCGCCTGCGCGACGGCGTACTCGGCGTTCACGGCCCGTCCGGGCGGGTGAACGACGACGCGGACAGTCGATAGTCGAGGACGCGCTGGATGCCGGCGACCGTGCGCGAGACCCACCGGATGGTGGCGCGCTCGGAGGGACGGAACCCGGTCAGGGGCTCGGGGCCGTCGATGCCGGGGCCGGAGAGAGCGCGGCGCGTGACGATGTCGAGGATCTCGTGGTGGCAACGCTGCAGGTCGGCGATCTCGTCGGCCTCGAGGTACTCGCCGGGCCGGGCCGCGGTCAGTCGCTCCCCGGTGGCGTGCCCGCCGGTCCCGCCCGCGAGTGCCGCCCAGCGCGCGATCTTGCGCACGGGGGTCAGCAGGTCCTGCTTGAGGTCGACGTTCGGGGCGGAGACCAGCGGAAACGCCGGACGCACGTGCGGCCGGTGGGAGAGCGCGTCGGACAGCACCGCGTTCAGGCAACGCGGATGGGTGCGTATCGCCGCGGCGAGCACCTCGCTCAGATCGGGGTCGGGACGGTCACCGACCGGGCGTGCGTCGGCGAGCAGTCCGATCATGACGATGCCACGGTCCTCGAGCGGGTTGGCGGCCCAACGGGTGATCGCGGCGCGCCATTCGTCCGGGGTGCGGCGCAGTCGTCGTTGCAGCGGGGTGGCTCCGTTCGGGTCGACGATGACCCCGGGTACGCGCAGGGCGGCGGCGTCGAAACCGTCGTCGGGGGTCGCGGTGACGGCCAGGGCATCGAGGTCGGATCCCGGCAGTGCCTCGCCGCGGCCGAGGCTGCCGGTGACCCACACCTGAACGTCGGTGCGCCCGTCGAGGGCGGTGCGCAGTTCGTCGACGCACAGCCGCGACCATTCGGCCGCGATGTGCTCAGACGTTGCCCCGCGGGCGAATTCGGAGCGCAGGCGCGCGTGGTCGGTGGTGGTCGGCATGCAGCGATAGTGACACACCGACGCCGTGTCACACGTTCGCAACACAGGTAGCCCATTCGAAACATTGCCGTCACCGCGCAGGAATGAGCGCACCTAAAACTGTCACCCGACAGGTTTTGACGGTTGCGCGAATCGAGGACACCATGGCATTGACGACGCCCGCCGCAGCGCCCCCCGAAAAAGGCGGCGACGCAGTAGATCTCGCCGAATTCGGCTACGAACAGCAGCTCCACCGCTCCCTCGGGAAGTTCGCCTCGTTCGCGGCGGGATTCTCGTTCGTCTCGATCCTCACCACGATCTTCCAGCTGTTCGGCCTCGGCTTCGGGTTCGCCGGACCCGCCTTCTTCTGGACCTGGCCCGTCGTGTTCGCCGGCCAGTTCCTCGTCGCCCTGTGCTTCGCCGAACTCGCCGCCCGCTACCCGCTCTCCGGTGCGATCTACCAGTGGTCCCGCCGCCTCGGCGGCGAGGTGCTCGGCTGGTTCGGCGGCTGGTTCATGATCCTCGCGCAGATCGTCACCGCCTCCGCCGCCGCGATCGCCCTGCAGGTCGTGCTGCCGACCGTGTGGTCCGGCTTCCAGATCATCGGCGACGACACCTCGCTCACCTCGCCCAGCGGCGCCGCCAACGCCGTCCTGCTCGGCACCGTCCTGCTCGTCGTCACCACCACGATCAACTGCGTCGGGGTGCGCTGGATGGCGCGGGTCAACACCATCGGCGTCATCTGCGAGATCGTCGGTGTCATCGCCGTCATCGGCGTCTTCTTCACCCACGCACAGCGCGGCCCCCAGGTCGTTTTCGACACGGGCATCCACACAGGTCAGAGCGGCTACGGATGGGCGTGGATCGCCTCCGGCCTGATGGCCGCCTACGTCATGGTCGGGTTCGGCTCCGCCGGCGAGCTCGCCGAGGAGACCCGCGACCCCCGCCGCGTCGCCCCGCGCACCATCCGCATGGCGCTGAGCGTGTCCGCACTCGGCGGCGGCCTCATGATCCTCGGCGCGCTCATGGCCGCACCCAGCCTCACCGACGGCCGTCTCGCCGCCGAAGGCCTGCCGTACGTGCTCGACACCGTGCTGTCCTCGCCGTGGGGCACCGTGCTGCTCGTCGACGTCGCCATCGCGATCCTCATCTGCACCCTCGCGATCCAGACCGCCGCGTCCCGCCTGATGTTCTCGATGGCCCGCGACGAACGCCTCCCGTTCTCCAAGACCCTCGCGACCGTCAACCGCCGCACCGGCACCCCCATCGCCCCGTCCATCGTCGTCGGCCTCGCCTGCGTCGCGGTGCTGCTGCTCAACGTCGGTAACTCGGCGATCTTCTCGACCCTGGCCAGCGTGTGCATCATCGCGATCTACCTCGCCTACCTGCTGGTGACCGCCCCGATGCTGTACCGGCGGCTGACCGGCGGCTGGGTCTCCGGCGACGGCGGCACCGACGCCGAGGGTCGGCCGCTGTTCTCCCTGGGCCGCTGGGGTGTGCTCGTCAACGCCCTGGCCGTGCTCTACGGGCTGGTGATGGTCGTGAACCTGTCGTGGCCGCGCGCCGAGATCTTCGACCCGGCGGGCGACACCCCGATCCTGCGCTGGGCCGGACCGATCTCCATCGTCGCGATCGTCGCCCTCGGCATCCTGTGCTTCCCCCGCGGCCGGACCCACCCGCGCCCCGTCCGCTCGCTCTGACCGCCCGCTTTCTCCAGGAGTCACCATGACCGCCACCACCACCGCAGCCCGCGACCACGCCCGCTCCCAGGCCGGGCAGCACGACGGCCCCATGCCCGTCGTCCCCGCCTCCGCCTGGCCGAACCCGCCCGCCGGAGTCGACGCCGACGCACTGGTGTGGGCCGAGACCGTGCCCGGCGGCCGCTACACCTCCAAGGTGCTCGCCCGCGGCACCCGGCTGCGGCTGACCGACCTCGACGGCCGCGGCTGCGCCCACCTGATGCTCTGGCGCGCCGACGCCCCCTGGGAGCGGCTCAACATCGCCGACACCGTCAAGGTGCCGTGGCAGGCGTACCTCGGCGTCGACCACCCCCTCCTCGACGACCAGGGCCGCGTCCTCGCGACGATCGTCGCCGACACGTCCGGCCGACACGACGCGCTGTGCGGCACCACCACCGCCGTCGGCAACACCGCCCGCTACGGCGACGGCTCGGTGCACTCCGACTCCCCGGCCGGACGGGAACTGCTCACCCTCGCCGCCCTCAAGCACGGCCTCGGTCCCCGCGACGTCGCCCCGACCGTCTCGTTCTTCCACGGGGTGCGGGCCGACGAGGACGGCACCCTGGTTCCCACCGGCAACGCCGGACCGGGTGCGAGTGTCGAACTGCTGCTCCACCTTCCGCTGATCGTCGCGGTCGCGAACACCGCGCACCCCCTCGACGAATCGCCCACCTTCGACACCACCACGATCGAACTGCTCGCCTGGCGCGCGCCCGCCGACCTCGCCGCACTCGCCGCCCGCGCCGCCGAGATCGGGCCCGAATACGACCGCGCGCACCGCAACACCGAAGACGTCCACGCCGCCGCCCTGCCGACCGAAGGGAATCTCGCATGACCGCCACCACCGCCCCCGCACCCCTCGTCCCCGGCACCGTGATCCTCGACGAGACGGTCGCGCCCCGCGGCCCGTGGTCGGCGATCGTCGCCGCCGGTGACGTGCTCACCATCGTCGACCTGTACGGCAACCAGGCCGTCGACACCCTGTTCTACGGCGCCGCGGACACCACGATCCGCTACAGCGCCCAGGCCACCATCACCGCGCAGCGCTCGCTGTTCCTGACCACCGGATCGGTGATCCGCGACCAGGAGGGCAACCCGATGATGACGATCGTCGCCGACGAGGTCGGCAACCACGACACCATCGGCGGGGCCTGCTCGCAGGAATCGAACACCCTGCGCTACGGCCACCACACCCGCCACCAGCACGCGTGCGTCGAGAACTTTCTCGCCGAGGGCGCGAAATACGGCCTGGGCAAACGGGATCTGGTCGGCAACGTCAACTTCTTCATGAACGTGCCGGTCGACCCGGACGGCACCCTCGGCATCGTCGACGGACTGTCCGCACCCGGTCGCCGGCTCGCGCTGCGCGCCGAGATCGACACCCTCGTGCTCGTGTCCAACTGCCCGCAGATCAACAACCCCTGCAACGGATTCGACCCCACCGCCGTGCAGATGATCGTCACCCGACCGGAGGCCTGACCCATGAGCGCGACCTGCACCGTCCTGCGTCCCGGACCGCTCACCACCGTCCAGGACTGGCCCGGACGCGTCGGCTACTGGAAGATCGGCGTCCCGCCGTCCGGTCCGATGGACGACCTGTCGTTCCGTCTCGCGAACCTCGCGGTCGGCAACGACGAGGGCACCGCCGGACTCGAGGCCACCATGGCCGGCCCGCGCCTGCGCTTCGACGCCGAGACCACGGTCGCGGTCACCGGCGCGGCCGCCACGGTCACCGTCGACGGCCGTCCCGTCCCGCAGTGGACACCGGTCACCGTCCCGGCGGGCGGGGTCCTCGACGTCGGCGCCGTCACCGGTGCAGGTCTGCGCGTCTACATCGCCGTCGCCGGCGGCATCGACGTCGACCCCTACCTCGGGTCCGGGGCGACGTTCACCCTCGGCAAGTTCGGCGGCGTCTCCGGGCGGGTGCTCGCCGACGGCGACGCGCTGCCGCTCGGTACGTCCACCGGAACGCCGCGGCGCCTCACCGCCGAGGAGATCCCCGCGATCGGCCACGACTGGACCATCGCGGTCACCGAAGGGCCGCACGGAGCGCCGGAGTTCTTCACCCGCAAGGACATCGACACCCTCTACGGCACCGCGTACGCCGTCCACCACAACTCCGACCGCACCGGCGTCCGCCTCATCGGACCCAAGCCCACGTGGGCGCGACCCGACGGCGGGGAAGCGGGCCTGCACCCGTCGAACATCCACGACACCCCCTACACGGTCGGTGCCCTCGACTTCACCGGCGACACCCCGATCCTGCTCGGCCCCGACGGACCGAGCCTCGGCGGCTTCGTCTGCCCGGTCACCGTCGTCACCGCCGACCGCTGGAAGATGGGGCAGCTCGCTCCCGGCGACAGGCTGCGCTTCGTCCCGGTGCGCGCCGCGAACGTCGCCTCGCCCAAGGTGTTCGGACCCGCCCGCCGCGCGGCGGTGCCCGTCGTCGGCGGTATCGGCGACGGCGACGACGGTGTGCTGCACCGCGGCGCGACCGCGGACGGCACCACATCGGTGACGGTGCGACGCAGCGGCGACGACAACATCCTCGTCGAGTACGGCACCATGTCGCTGGACCTGGTGCTGCGTGCCCGCGTGCACGCGCTGCAGACCGCCCTCGAGCAGGCCGGGCTGCGCGGCCTCGTCGATCTGACCCCCGGAATCCGTTCCCTGCAAGTGAAATTCGATCCGACGGTGACGAACACCCGCTCGGTGCTCGGTGCCGTGCTCGAGACGGAGGCGGCGCTGCCCGCCGCGGACCGGCTCGTCGTCCCCAGTCGCACCGTGCGGCTGCCGCTGAGCTGGGACGACCCGTCCACGCGACTGGCCACCGAACGTTACATGCACGGAGTGCGCGCCGATGCCCCGTGGTGCCCGTGGAACATCGAGTTCATCCGCCGCATGAACGGCCTGGATTCGGTCGACGACGTGTACAAGACCGTGTACGACGCGTCCTACCTCGTGCTCGGTCTCGGCGACGTGTATCTCGGTGCGCCCGTGGCGACCCCGCTCGATCCACGGCACCGGCTCGTCACCACCAAATACAACCCGGCCCGCACCTGGACCCCGGAGAACGCGGTCGGCATCGGCGGCGCCTACCTGTGCATCTACGGGATGGAAGGCCCCGGCGGCTACCAGTTCGTGGGCCGCACCACCCAGGTGTGGAACCACCGATTCCCCGAGGGCGCAGGCGGATTCGAACCCGAACACCCGTGGCTGCTGCGGTTCTTCGACCGCATCTCCTGGTACCCCGTCTCCGCCGAGGAACTGCTCGACCTGCGCGCCGACACCGCCGCCGGACGCGGCCGCGTCGACATCACCGAGGGCGAATTCTCCCTCGCCGAGCACCTCGCGTTCCTCGAGCGCGAAGCCGACTCGATCGGTGCGGTTCGCGCGACAATGGAAGCGGCCCGCGACGAGGAACGCGCCCGCTGGGAAGCGGACGGCGAACTCTCCCGCGGCACCCGACTCGGAAAGGCGGCAGCATGACCGACCGTGTGACACAGGCCTACGCGCGACTGCGCGAGGCGGATCGCCCCGAGGTGTTCGTGCACCTGCGCGACGAAGCCGATGTCACCGCCGAGTACGCCGAATCATTGCGTCGCGGTGGGGAACTCGCGGGCGTCCTGCTGGCCGTGAAGGACAACGTCGACGTCGCGGGCCTGCCCACGACCGCCGCCTGCCCCGGCTACAGCTACGTCCCCGACGCCGATGCCGCCGCGGTCGCGGCACTGCGGGCGGCCGGCGCCGTCGTCGTCGGCAAGACCAACCTCGACCAGTTCGCCACCGGGCTCGTCGGAACCCGCAGCCCGTACGGGGCGGTCCGCGACGCGCGGCGGCCCGAGTACGTCTCCGGCGGGTCGTCGTCCGGGTCCGCGGTCGCGGTCGCGCTCGGGATCGTGGACATCGCGATCGGCACCGACACCGCCGGTTCCGGCCGGGTCCCGGCCGCGTTCCAGGGGATCGTCGGGATCAAACCGACGGTCGGGGCGGTCGCGACCACGGGGGTGGTGCCGGCCTGCGCCGAGTACGACTGCGTGACGATCTTCGCCCGCGACCTTCCGTCCGCCGAACGCGCGGTCGCGATCATGGCGACCGCCCCCGGCGGCCGGTCGTGGCCGGCGGACGTGCCGCTGGCCGCGGCGCCCGGTGCCGCGCTCGCCGTGCCCCGCGACCTTCCGGAACTCGACGAACGGTGGCGCGCCGCGTTCGGCGCCGCCGTCGAGCAGGCGCGGGCGGCCGGGTTCACGATCGTCGAGATCGACCTGGACGACTTCCTCGCCGCCGCCCGCTTGCTGTACGACGGGGCGCTCGTCGCGCAGCGGTGGGATGCGGTCGGTGAGTTCGTCGAGGCCGAAGGTTCCGATCACGAGGATGTCGGGTTGGATCCGGTGGTCGCCGGGATCGTGCGGGGCGCGGCCCGGTTCTCCGCCGTCGACCTGCTGCGCGACCGCGCGAAACTCGCCGCGCTGCGCGACCGGGCGATGACCGCGTGGGGTGACTGCGCGGCGCTGCTGGTGCCGACCGCGCCGTTCCATCCGACGATCGCCGAGGTCGCGGCCGACCCGGTCGGGGTCAACTCGCGGCTGGGGACCTACACGAACTTCTGCAATCTGTTCGACCTGTGCGGGGTTGCGGTCCCGGCCGGTGAGGTCGTCGAAAGCGACGGCAGCACAGCACAGTTCGGCGTGACGGTGCTCGCCGAGGCCGGACGCGACGCGGTCGCGGCCGACGTGGCGGCACGCCTGACCGGGACGCCGCGCGACCCGTCATCGCCGTCGTGGCCGGAACAGGCCGGGGCGCAGGCGTTTCCGTTGATCGTGTTCGGTGCGCACCTGCACGACCAGCCGCTCGCCGGTCAGCTCACCGCGCTCGGTGCCCGCTGGGCCGGACCGGTCTCGACGGCACCGGAGTACCGGATGACCGCGTTGCCCACGCAGCCGCCGAAGCCTGCGGTGGTGCGCTGCGCCGACGGCGGGGCGTCACTGGAAGGGGAGCGGTGGGTGTGCTCACCCGCGGCGCTCGGCCGCTTCCTGGCGGCGCTGCCCGCCCCGATGGGGCTCGGGTCGGTGCAGCTGGCCGACGGCACGTGGGAGACCGGATTCGTCTGCGGCGACGACGCCGCGTCCGCGGCTCCCGACATCACCGCCGCTCGGTCCTGGCGCACCCACCTCGCCGCGGCCCTCGTGTAGCCGAAAGGAGACGAGGGTCAGGCGGGGACGAGCCCGCTGACCTCGGCGAGCAGCTCGAGGGAGCGCAGCCAGGCGGTGCGGCCCGGCGCCGACGACACCACGATCAGTTCGTCGGCCCGGGCGCGCTCGGTGAACGCGTCCAGGTATTCGCGGACCTCGGTGGGGTTGCCGACGGCGGTGTAGTGCAGCATCTGCGTCACCTGCCGGCCGGCGGGGGAGTCGAGTAGCAGCTCGATCTCCTCGTCGGTGAAGCTGCGACCCCGGCCGACCATCTGCACGACGCGGTTGCGTTTGGTGGCCTCGAACAGTTGCCGGGCCTCCTCGGTGGTGTCGGCGGCGATCACTCCGACACCGGCGATGACATAGGGCTCGGCGAGCTGTTCGGACGGCTGGAACTCGCGCCGGTACAGCGCGACCGCGTCCTCGAGCGCCTGCGGCGCGAAATGGGACGCGAAGCCGTACGGAAGACCCAGCAGCGCGGCGAGTTTCGCGCCGAACAGGGACGACCCGAGAATGTAGAGCGGCACATCGGTGCCCTTGCCGGGGATCGCGTCGACACCCGGAATGCGGCTCTGCCCCCGCAGATAACCCTGCAGTTCGAGCACGTCCTGCGGGAAGCTGTCCGCCGACGACGGATCACGCCGCAGCGCGCGCATGGTGTTCTGATCGCTGCCCGGCGCGCGGCCCAGACCCAGATCGATGCGGCCGGGATGCAGCGACTCGAGGGTGCCGAACTGCTCGGCGATGGTCAGCGGCGAATGGTTCGGCAGCATGACGCCACCGGCACCGAGCCGGATCGTCGACGTGTGCGCCGCGATGTGCGCGATCAGCACGCTCGTCGCCGACGACGCGATCGACGGCATGTTGTGATGCTCGGCGTACCAGATGCGCCGGTAGCCCCACTTCTCGGCGAGCTGCGCCATCCGCACGCTCGCGGCGAAGCTGTCCCGCGCGGTCTCGCCCTTGCCGATGTGCGCCAGGTCGAGGATGGAGAGGGGAACGGTCACCGGTGATCCTTCGCGTCAGGGCCCGGGATCGGCAGCCGGGCACACCTTCAGCGACAACACGGCGGCGCCGGCGGCTATTCCTGCCGGGCCGCCGACCGGGTCACATCTCGTCGAAGTGACCGTAGGTGCCGCGGTAGAACAGCAGCGGTCCGCCGCTGTGCAGCGAGGTCAGGCCGGTTACGCGGGCCACGACGATCGTGTGGTCACCGGCGTCGTGCTCGGCCTCGATGGTCGCCTCCACCCGCGCGATCGCACCCTCGAGGGCGGGTGCGCCGTTGTCGCCCGGAGTCCACTCCACGCCACGGAACTTGTTGCCGCCGCTGACGGCGAACGCCGCGCACAGGGTGCGCTGGCTCGCGGACAGGACGTTGATCGAGAACGTGCCGATCTCGCGGATCTTCGGCCATGTCGTCGACGTGCGGGCCGGGCAGAACGACACCAGCGGCGGGTCCAGCGACACGGACGTGAACGACTGGCACGCGAAGCCGAGCGGTTCGTCGCCGTCGAGGGCGGTGATGACGGTGACTCCCGTGCAGAAGTTGCCCATCACGTCGCGCATCCGGCGTGGATCCAGCACTGCGTGTTCTGCGGTCATGTTGCTCCAATCGGGTGTCGGCTTCGGGACCAGTGTCCGCCATCGCGGATCCGGACGGCCAGGGTGCTCCCGGACAGCGGGCATGTGGGCGGGTCTCGGATCTGCACGCTCGGTGACCGGAAGGACCCCGGAAACGGCAAGGGCATCGACGGTGTCGTGCAGGTCGGGACAGGTGCGGCGCGGTGCGTCGGAGCCGAGCCGGACACACGGCCGCGACGCGTCGTCGGTGAGCCACTGGATGTTGGTGTGGAACGTGCCGTTCTTCTCGGCCAGGACACGATTGCCGCACGTGCGGCAGGTGACGGACTGCATGGAGGCTGCTCCCGTTTCAGGTCGGTGGTCGCAGTGTTCCTCGGACGCTAGCTCGGGAACCGTTCCGTGGACACGGCGATGTCCCGCGTGGCGGGACATCGGTGCAGGTGGGAGCAAGCCTTGGCAGGGGGAGGATCAGGCCGTCACGAGGTGATGTTGGGTGCGCAGCCTCAGGCCGCGACCGAGGTGCGCTGCGGCGCTGCGTCCCCGTTCCGCGCGCGTGACAGCGCGTACAACACCCACCCCACGACCGGGAGGATGATGTCGAACCACAGAGGCGGGCCGATGTTGCCGGGCTTGGTGTTGCCCTCGGCAATCCAGTAGTAGAAGTGACCGGCGGCGTCGCCGAGGTACTGGACGGACATGACGGTGAGGGTCGCCAGCCAGAAGTAGCCGCGGAACCAGATGCACATGATGCCTGCGATGCCGATCGCCAGATCACCCATCGCGTTCTCGAACTGGAACCCGCCGTCACCGCGTGTGTATCCGATCAGTTCCGCAGTCGCAGGGCCGTCGAACAGGTGGTATCCCGCGCCGCCGATCGAGCTGACGCCGACGGCGACGGCGAGCCACCATACGAGGAAGATGTCGATCGTCGTCGCCGGACCGGCATCGTGGCGGCGCCTTCGGGAATGGATGAACGCCCCGATCAGCGCGATGATCACCAGAACAAGTGTCGGCATCAGGTCCTCCCCGCGTCCGCCGGCTCATTTTACGGAGGGCTCCGGTCGTCGGAGGGGAAAGCACCTGAACAGATCATCGTGTACGTGGAGCGGTCGCGGGTATCCGAGAGCATGAGCACCGCCATGAACGGGCCGTCCAACGACGGATACGGATCCGGATCACGTCGATCTCCGGATCCCGAGCTGCCTGCGACGCCCGCGCCCGTCGAACCCGATGCGGGACTGATCGAGGACGTCGCCCGCCGCAAAGGCATCAAAGGCACCCGTACCGGCACGATCTGGACCGGGTTGGTCGTAGGCATCGTCGTTCTGCTGTTGCTGCTGGTGTTCATCCTGCAGAACCTCGACGAGGCCACCCTCGAGCTGTTCGCATGGGATTTCACCCTCCCCCTCGGCGTGGCACTACTCTTTGCCGCGCTTGCCGGAGCGGCGATCATCGCTCTCGCCGGTGCCGTGCGCATCCTTCAGATCCGGCGAGCCGCCAACCGGCAACGTCAGCTCATCGAATAGAACCCTGCCCTGTATAGAACACGGCCCTGTTTGGGTTCGCCCGCACCGGGCATCTCTGTCATGGGGTCGAGGTGAGGAGGAATCATGGGCACCGAACCGGGACAGCACTTGCAGGAAGAACCGCAATCCGAGCGTGGCCCGAAGGGGTCGCGTGACACCGGAGCGGACGCGGCTGGCGGTGGACCGGCCGATCGGCCTGCCGGGTCGTTCGAGCAGGAGGAAATGCAGACCGGCGGGGCAGACGACGCGTCCGCAGGCACGGGTGGTGGGGAATCGGTCCCTCCCGGCGACGCCGAACCGGCCGTCCCGCCGTACGAGGGTCGCACCACCTCGACCGCGGAAGGCCGGCCGGAACACGACGAACATGTCGACACGTCGCAACCGTTGGCCCCGAACCCGGAGGAGACTCCCCGCGGCGCGACCGCGTCGCCTGCCGACGAGCAACCGGCGGATCAGGCACCGCAGACGGAGGAATCCGCTCGGGGCACGGGTCCGGCGCATCAGAGCGGTGTGACCAGAGCCGAAGATCAGCAATAGGCCACTCGCCGGGCCGGCGAGTGCCCGCACCGATCGGACGGACTGCGGTCGCTGTGCCGGATCGCTCAGGCGGTCCGCTGGACGCGGCTGCCCAGGGACGTACCCACTCCGCTTCGGGAAGCCGATCACGAAGACGGCGCCGCTCCGCACGAGGTCGTGCGGAGCGGCGCCGGATCAGGTGTCAGGACATCACGCCGAGCGGTTCGCTCCCGGACCAGTCGTGACCCCAGTAACTGTCGGCGGTGATCTCCTCGGCGGTGTAGAACCGCTCGTCGACACGCATTCCCTCGGTGCCGAACTCGATGTCCCAGCCGCCGGGGGCCCGCACGTAGAACGAGACCATCTTGTCGTTGGTGTGCCGGCCCAGCGTCGACGACACCGAGTAGCCGTCGCGCATCACTCGATCGAGAGCCTGGCCGACCGCGTCGAGGGTGTCCACCTCCACCATGATGTGGATGAGACCGGGATCCTTGCCGGCGGGCACGGGCATGAGCGCGAGGCTGTGGTGCCGCTCGTTCACGCCGAGGAACCGGATGCGCATCGGGCCGAACTCCGGGGGCGCCGGCAGCCGGAACGCGCCGCGCGGCAGGAACCCGAGCACCTCGGTGTAGAACTCGAACGTCGCGTCCGGTGCCGTCACGGGAAGCACCACGTGACCGAGACCCATTGCGCCGGTGACGAATCGGGCACCGTGCGGGGTGACCACCGGGCTGTGGTCGAGCACCGCGCCGTGGAATACCTCGACGGACACACCCGACGGATCCTGGAAGGCGATGACCTCCTCGACGCTGCGGGCGTCCGCCTCCTCCACCGACAGCGGCTTCACCGCGATACCGGCGGCCTCGACAGCGCTCTGCACCCGCAGCAGCGCCGCGTGATCGCGGACCTCCCAGCCGATGTCGACGATCCGATCGGTCTCACCCGGCACCACGACGAGCCGCGCCCGGCGTTCGTCGGTGCGCAGATACAGCGCCTCCGGGTCGGGGCCGCTGCCCTCGGCGAACCCCAGGACGTCGAAGGCGAACGTGCGCCAGCGGTCCATGTCGTTCGTCCGGATCTTGACGTAGCCCAGCGCTCTGATATCGCTCATGTTCTCTCCGAATGCTTCTCGTGTGGTCAGATCATCGCCCGCAGCGGGCCCTCGGGCTCGACCCCGAGACGGCTCAGCGAGGCGGCGTGGAACACGGTGCCGGGCACGTGAATCGCGTGGTGCAGGCCGGCGTGCGCGTCGCGCCAGAACCGCTGCATCGGCTTGTCCATGCGCAACGCATTGCCGCCGCACCGCGGGTAGATGCGGTCGATCGCGTTCACGGCCCGCCATGCCGCCTGCACCTGCGTCTGCCGTCCCGCGGCACGCTGCTCGAACGTCGGGGTCTTCCCCGAGTCGACGAGATCCCACATGCGATCGACGTTGGCCAGCAAGGTGTCCCGTGCGGCGCGCAGGTCGGCGACGGCCTCGCCGATCGCGAACAGTGTGTACGGGTCGTCCTTGACGGCCGTGCCCTGCGGGTTGATCCGGGCCGACTGGTATTCGTCGGCGTGCAGCACCAGGCCCTCGCAGATGCCGATGGTGGCGGACGTGATGCCGAGCGGGAACATGTTCGACCACGGCATCAGGTACAGCGTCTCGGTGCGGCCGTAGTTGCGGGCCGCGGTGCCGTCGATGACCTCGTCGCAGTCCATCACCCGGTAGTCGGGGACGAACGCGTCCTGCACCACCACGTCCTTCGAGCCGGTTCCGCGCAGGCCCACCACGTCCCACGAGTCCTCGACGATCTCGTAGTCGCTGCGGGGGATGATCACGTGCAGCATGCGGGGCGGCATCTCCACGCTGCCGTCCGCGTTGCATGCCATCGCGCCGAGGAACGCCCAGCCGCAGTGGTCGGTGCCGGAGGAGAACTGCCAGCGGCCGGAGAACTTGTAACCTCCGTCGACCGGGATGCACATGCCGGCCGGCATGTACGGCGAGGCCATCCACGTGTCCTGGTCCTCGCCCCAGACCTCCTGCTGCACGCGGGGATCCGCGAACGCCAGCTGCCACGGATGCACACCGACGATGCCGTGGATCCATCCCGCGGACGGATTGAGCGCCGCGGTGCGCATGACGGTCTCGGCGAACTCGCGCGGGTGGGATTCGAAGCCGCCGTGCTCCTTCGGTTGCAGCATGCGGATCGAGCCGGCCTCCTTCATCCGCTTCGCGGTGCCGTCGGCCAGACGCCCGATACGATCGGCTTCGATGCCCTCGGTGAACAGCTCGTCCGCCATCGCGTCGATCTGCTTGCGTACTTCGTAACTCATGGTCGTATTCCTCGGGTTCGGGTATCGGGGCCGGCCGTTCAGGCGACCGGCTCGTTGAGGGAATCGGATCGGGCAGAGATGTTCTCGGCCATCTCCTTCTCCCAGTGGGCAGCCGACCTGGTGGTGTCGATGACGAATTCGAACCGGTTGGTCATGTCCTCGGTGACATCGGCGACGTCGACGTAGAACTGCTGGTACCAGCGGCGCAGCTGGTAGACCGGGCCGTCCTCGTCGCACAGCAGCGGGTTGTCGATCTTGGCCTTGTTCTTCCAGATCTCGACGTCCTGCTCGAACGTCTTCTCCGTGCCGCTGCCGAAGTACGCGGCCATGCCGTTCGCCTCCTCGGCGGACATGCCGGGCAGGCGCTTGACCATGACGCCGTACTGCAGCACGAACGAGTTCGGGGTGACCGGGTAGTGGCAGTTGATCAGCACCGTCTCGACGGTTCCTGCCTCGGTCTCGCTCCACAGCTTGTCGATCATGTAGGACGGGCCGTAGTACGACGCCTCCGACCGGGACACATTGTCGGAAGCGCCGAAGTCGAGGTCGAGCTCGACGTCGTGGCGCTGCGTGAACGACATGTTCTGCGTGGCGATGTGGCCTTCGAAGATGTTCTCGAACGAGCGCGGCACACTCAGGTGGACGTAGAAGAAGTGCGCCATGTCCACGACGTTGTCGATGATCTCGCGGCAGTGCGAACCCTCGATGAGCACCGAGTTCCACGACCAGTCCGACCATTCGTCGGTGCCGGCGCCCTCGATCTCGGGGATGGTGACGTGCTCCGGCGGCGGGTTGCCCTCGGGGTCGTGCCACACGAACAGCTGCTGGTTGCGCTCGAGCGTGATCCACGCGCGGGTCTTGGCGAGCGGCGGGACGCGGCGCGCGTACGGAATCCCGGTACAGCGACCGTTGCCGCCCCAGCGCCAGTCGTGGAACGGACACGCGATGGAATCGCCCTTGATCTCGCCCTGTGCGAGATTGCCGCCCATGTGCCGGCAGTAGGCGTCGAGGACCTTCAGTTCGCCCGCGCTGTCGGCGAACACGACGAGGCTGGTACCGAACGCGTCGACCTGGTGCGGCTTGCCGTCGCGGTAGGTGCGTGCCAGGCCGAGGCAGTGCCAGCCGCGGGCGTAGCGGTCGGGCGCGGCGTCGGCCTCGATCGAGCGGATCTCGTCGTCGGGGGTGGTGCTGGTCTGCGTCATGGTGACCTCCGGACCGGATGGGAGTGATGCCGGTCATGGTGGGTGACCGCAGGAACGGCGAAACAGGGCGCGTCCCGCCACGCGGAACACTTTCTGTCGGACCGGTCTCGCGTCCCGCCACGCGGGAGGTCGCCTTCACCGGCGGTGGAGCGCTGTGCCACCGTCCGCTTGCGCAGCACTTCCGCACCCACATCCTCGTATTCCCGAACGCCTCATCACCTGGCTGCACTCGATGGTCTACGACCGTTCGCTCGTCACCGACGAACTCGTCGAGGAACGGTGGCGGCAGACCACCGAGCCGGCGACGCTGGAGAGCGCCCGGCGCATGTACAGCCGAGCCGCATTCGTGGCCACCATGAAACGGCACGGGGGTCACGACAGCACCCCGTGACGCAGTTCGGTCTTCCTCACCCGCGACGAACAGGGCTTTCGGTGACCGAGAGGTGTCATTGCATTGCGGGCGGCTGTGAAGCCGTTCGGGGCCGGAGATTCGAATTCTCCGGCCCCGAACGTGTTCGGGTCAGTGCACGGGTACGGACCCGTCCAGAACACACCGGGTACCGGTGAAGATGGTGGGCATGCACTTGTTGCAGTGGATGCAGAGTGATCGATGCTCCGGTTCGGCGGCGATCCGATTGACCAGATCCGGTTCGCGGAGCAACGCCCGTGCCATCGCGACGAACTCGAAGCCTTCGGCCATCGCCGTGTCCATTCCGGCCCGGTCGGTGACCCCGCCGAGCAACACGAGCGGCAGTTTCACCGCTGCGCGGACCTGTCGTGCCTGTTCCAGCATGAACAAGTCCCGGTAGGGATAGGACTTGAGGAAGTGTTTGCCGACCAGCTTCATGCCGGTACGCACAGGCTCGCGCATCGCCGCCGCGAATTCCCGCAGGGGAACGTCACCCTTGAACAGATACATCGAGTTCAACAAGGAGCTGCCCACGGTGAGCTCGATGGCATCGAGCGAGCCGTCCTCCTCGAGCCACTGCGCCACCTGGACGGCTTCATCGAGCCAGAACCCGCCCGGAACACCGTCGTCCATGTTCAGCTTCGCCAGGATGGCGATCTTCCCGCCGACTGCGTCCCGCACCGTACGGGCCGTCTCCCGCACCAGGCGGGCGCGGTTCGCCAGCGACCCGCCGTACGCGTCGTCTCTCCGGTTGATCTTCGGACTCAGGAACGAACTTGCGAAATAGTTGTGGCCGAAGTGGATTTCGACTGCGTCGAAGCCGGATTCGACGGCGAGGCGGGCGGCATTCCCGTGGGCCAGACGGATCCGTTCGATGTCGCCGAGTGTCGCCGCGTGGACGGTGCGCATCCCGAGCGGATTGAACTGTCTCGACGGCCCGAGCGCGGGCAGTCCGTTGCTGGCCTCGTTGGCCACGGGACCGGCGTGGCCGATCTGGGCCGAGGCGGCAGCGCCCTCGGCATGGATCGCAGCGGTCAGGCGCCGCAGTCCGGGCACCGCGTCCGGACGCATCCAGATCTGGTTCGCCTCCGTTCGGCCTTCCGGTGCCACGGCGCAGTACGCAACCGTGGTCATACCGACGCCGCCCGCTGCGGGTCGGCGGTGGTACTCGATGAGATCGTCGGAGACGAGCGCACCGGGCGTGGCGGCTTCGAACGTGGCTGCCTTGATGATGCGATTGCGCAGCGTGATCGGACCCAACGTCGCGGGCGCGAGCACATCGGGGATGTCACGGGTGGTCATGGGGACTCCTGGTCGAGCGGTCGGCGGCGGGACAACTGCGCTGGCTCGTTGCAGATCAGCGCTGAACCATGTCGGTCGGCGCCCAGAAGGCGCGCATGCTGGTGATCCGACCGCGATCGTCGAATGTCATCACGTCGATCGGCTCGATTTCGTACGTCCGGGCGCCGGCCTTCGTGGTGACGCGGAAATGGAACGCGGCATTCGGTCCGCTGATCCGGAGGGTGAGCAGTTCGGTCGTGTTCTCGGTGCTCTCGAGGCCCTTGTAGAAGTCGGTGATCGCTGCACGTCCGACGCGCGGCTCGCTGCCTACCGGGTCCTCGAGGACGGCGTCGTCGGCGTACAGCGCGGCGACCTCGGCGGCGCGGCCGGAAGCCACCGCTGCGAGATAGGCATTCACGGTCGCACGAATGCGCTCCGTCAGGTCGGCTGCCTCGGAAGTTGTCATGATTGCTCCTGTGACGTCGCGAGGATGGGATGGATTTGCCGACGCTATCCGGGGCGGTCCTGGATGAACGGTCCCCTTCCCACGCAGCGGGAGATTGCGGCCCGACGTCGTCCATCGTCGTTGTTACGCTTTCGTGGTGTCCGATACCGATGCCGAGCGATATCCCGCATTACCCGCGACGAGCTGGGCGGTGCTCGGGATGCTCTCGTTCGGGGAGGAACTGACCGGCAATGATCTGAAGAAGTGGGCGGATTGGAGTATCGGCTTCTACTACTGGAGCCCTTCGGTCAGTCAGGTCTATGCGGAACTCAAGAAACTCGAAACGCTCGGATTCGTGCAATCCCGTGTGGTGAGCGAACCCGGAACCCGAGGCCGGCGTGTCTACTCGATCACCGAGGCCGGCATCGGAGCGGTGCGGACGTGGTCGCGTGAGGCGCCGGTGGAGATTCCCGTGCTCAAGCACGGCGTCATGCTCCGGATGTACATGGGACATCTGAACGATCCGGAGCAGTTGAAGGCCATCGTGCGCGACCATATCGTGAATCTCGAAGACAAGTTGCGCCGAGCCGGTGAGCACGCGGATCACTCCGATCGTGAACCGGGCTGGGCATTCTCGCAGATGAGCCTGCGGTGGGCAGAGCGCTACTTCCGGGCCGAGATCGATCTGTCTCGACAGCTCCTCGACGACATCGACGCCGCGGCAGCACGTTTCGCGAGCAGCGACGTCGACGGGTTCGGGATACCTCGCCCGCGGACGCCCGGTAGCTGGAGAGGGATGTCGGACGGCCTCGCCGCGGTCGAGCGCGGCGAGGCCGTCTCCGACGAAGAATAGGCGCGGTCAGGCGTACTGCGGTTGGCGCGCATCGGCAGTCGGATGCAGATGCCGGCGACGCTGAAGCGTCGGAGTGACGTGATTCCGGTCGAGCGTGCGCCAGATGGCGGTGGCCGTCATCCGGACGGGGGAGGTCAGCCGATGGTCGAAGCGCAGATGAGGCAACGGGCCACACACCGACACCGCGGCAACCGCGGAGCCGATCGGGCCGATCGGAACCGCGATGCACCCGAATCCCGTGAGGGATTCTTCTTTTTCGAAGGCGACCCCGTTCTCGCGAATGTCGTCGTAGTCGTGACCGGGGGTGCCTGTGTAGGCGAGTAGTGCCTTGCCGAGCGCTGTGCTGTGCGCCGGTCGTCGACCGCCGATGCGCGTGGGAACGGCGGACACCAGCCGTCCACCGAGCTTTTCGATGTAGACGACATCGTCGCCGTCGAGGACGGCGAGGTGTACGACGAAACCGGTGAGGCGTTGCAGTTCCTGCAGATGAGGTAGAGCGATGGCGTGCAGCCGGTCCTGGTGGACGGCCAGCGAGCCGAGTTCCATCAACCGCAATCCCAGGGTGTAGTCGCGTCCCTCGCGGTGGAGCCATCGCATCGAAACCAGCCGTTCGAGCATGCGATGGGCCGACGAGCGGGGTAGGCCCGTTCGATGCACGATCTGGGTGAGTGTGAGACGACCGGCACCGTCGAACGCGTCGAGCAAGAGGCCGACGCGGTCGAGTACTGCGCTGGGGGTCGTATGGTCGGCTCCGACCTGGATCGCCATGGATACTCCTACAGCCGAGGCGCTGCTGACGCTTCTACGTGGGTGTTTCGATTAGGAATAGTGCCACACGAAATCGGCGTTGTGAAGCAGGTCACTGATCTGGGTCGGGTGGAGTATCCGACGGTGGCCGCCACCTCTAGTCGCTCGGGCCGCCGTCGCTTCCCGGATCGAGGACGGCGCCGTCGAGGGCGCAGAACGTGTGACACACGCGATCGCGTACCACGACCTCCGTGCACTCGGGGTCGAACCAGCGGTCCACCACGCCCCAATGGATCGGATGGTCGAGATATTGGCCCATGAGAGAGGCGTGGTCGGAGAACTCCTGCTCCCATACATGGGTCCAGGCGGTGGGACCCACCGAATCCTCCACACGACTGAGGCGCCAGGAGACTATCGACTCGATGTACCCGGGCATCTTCAGCAGGTCGCGCTCGAATCGCTCGATGGTCGCTTCCGGTGTGCCGGGAGCGACGCGCAGCAGTAGCGCGCGGTAGACGGTCCGAGATGCGTCCGGACGCGACTGGGCCCGACCCGGGTGGTACTGCACGCCGTCCAGTCGCGCGACGACGGGTGAGCCGAGGGTCGCGTCCAGGGTCTCGATCGCACCGGCCGCCTCGTCCGCCGACGCAAACCGGAGATGAACGAGCAGATCTCCGCCGTTGATCACACCCGGCAGGGTCGGGGACACGAGCCGGCGCAGTGCCCCGAGTTCCTTCACTGCGAGCCGGACGTTCTCGGTGTACTCGGCGCGATCCGAGAAATCGGCGGTGGCGTCGAAGTGGACGACGCGAGTCACGTTATACATCGTTCAATCCCTCGACGTCGTCGGCGTGGGCAGCCATGGTTCGGGAGCGCTCCACGATCAGTTCGTCCATGCCCGACCACCACTCGCCGAGGCCGGGGTCGCGGCGGCTCTGACGGGTCATCTCCCACCACGAGTGGACACCGTCGACGGTCCAGGTGATGGTGACGGTATTGGAATCGTCGTCGAACCACACCGGCGGGCTGACGAGAATCCGGTCGAGTGTCATACCGCGTCGGCGGCCACCCGGAACGTACTCTGCGACATACGCCTCCACAAATCGTCGCGCACATCCTGGTTTCGTGACCACTCGGTCGATCACGTATATCGTCTCGTCTGCCATACCGCGGACGCTACGGCCGTCGAAAGCGCCGGGGAGGGCCTTCTCCCACTTCGCGGGAGAAGTTCCGTAGGCGGAGGGCGGGGCACGCACCGAATTCCGTGCGTGCCCCGCCCTCCGCGTGGAAGCCGCGTCCCCTTGTGACTTCGACTGCTGTGCAACATATTTACTCGAGCATCGAGATCCTCGGCCGTACGATCGTCAAGGTTCGGGGACGTGGGGGAGGTGCATCAAGCGGAAGTGGCCGAGGGCTCGGCGTTTTCGGGTGCAGTTTCCTCGGCACCACCCGTCTGCTCCGGCCGAGCGATGAACAGGCAGACGACGGCCACGACGAGCGAGCACGCGATGAACCACCCCACAGCCAGATCGAACGCCGACAGGGCGGGCGCGGTCGTTCCCGGCACGGTCCACAGGGAGAGCATGACCGACACGATGGCCACCCCCACGGCGGAGAACGCTTGCCGCGCAGTGGACAAGACTCCTGTCGTGACGCTCGTGACCTCCTCGGGGACGGATTCGATGACGATCTTCGGGTATCCGGTGTAGGCGAATGCCGTTGCGACGGCGGCGACGGCGAAAACACCCATCATCACCGGCAACGACTTGTGGCCGAAGTAGATCATCAGGTTGGCGACGGCGAACAGGACGGCGCCGATGAAGAAGGCGGTCCTACCGCCCCATCGACCGGCGACCACCCCGGCTATCGGAGAGGCACCGAATCCCACAATCGCGCCGATGCCGGCCACGAGCCCCGTCACGGTTGCCGACATGCCGAGTCCGACGGGCAGCGACGTCGGAGACTGCAGGATCATCGGCGTGACGATCTGCACCGCCCCGACGGGACCGAGAGCCAGCACCGAGAGTCCGATCAGGTTCAGCGACATCTGCCTGTTCGTCAGCACCCGCAGATCGACGAGGGGTTCGCGCCGACGCATCTCCCAGACGGTCCACACCGCGAGAACACCGATGCCGATGACGATCAGTCCGACGACCCCGATACTCGTCCAGCCCCACTTCGGTCCTTGCGTGATGCCGAAAAGGAGAGCGGTGAGACCCGGCGTCAGCAGAGCAGCGCCGATGTAGTCGAAGCGTGGTAGCTCGGCAGGAGTGTGGGAGCCCGGAAGCGCGAACGCAGCGACGATGGAGGCCACAACGGCGAGAACCGCCGCGAAGACGAAGATCATGTGCCAATCCGCCACGTCGAGCAGGAGCCCTGCGATCAGCGAACCCCCCGATCCCGCGAGAAGCGCGGCACCGCTGATGAATCCGACCGCGAGAGAGACCTTGCCGGCCGGCAGCGCTTCACGGGCGATGCCGTAGCAGAGCGGAAGAATCGCGCCGGCGGCACCCTGCACACCGCGGCCGACGATGATCGCTCCCATCGAGTCACCGAAGACGCTGATCACCGAACCGAGGGTGGACACCAGCATCACGAGGATGAGAACCTTCTTCCGCCCGTACATGTCTCCGAGCCGGCCACCGACGAGAGCGGCCGTTGCCGCCACGAGCATGTAGGCGGTCACGGCCCACCCGGTCGTGGACGCAGGCGCCTCGAAGATCTCGCTGAACCGTGGCAGTGCGATGAAGATCATGCCGGCCTCGAAGGCACTCAAGCATTCCGCGAGGACGAGCGCGGTGATGATCAGGGCCGTCGATCTCGATACTGCGGAACCGTCGATCGGACCGGTCGGCAACCGGAGTGAGGGATCTGACATCGATTGTTCTCCTGGGATGAGGTGAATACGGCTTCGCCGCCCGACACGGCGAAGCTGTTGTGATCGGTCACACACACGAGGTGCGAATCATGTGCCGGGGCGAGTGTCTGCGGTCGTTGCCTCGATCGCTGCCGGTTTGGACCACTCAGTGGGAGGAATGCTCCCGTCGGGTGTCGGGGCGGTGAGACCGTGCGGCCGCAGTGTCCGCGAGACCCGAGGAGATTCAGATGCTTGCCGAAACGGTTCGTCCCGTCCTCGAATCCGAGATCGCAGAGTGGGATCTCGAGGCCGACGTCGTCGTCGCAGGATACGGAATCGCAGGTGCCGCAGCCGCGATCGAGGCCGCCCGTGCGGGAGCCGAGGTGCTCGTGCTCGAACGGTCGGGAGGCTGGGGCGGTGCCGCCTCGATGGCAGGCGGATTCATCTATCTCGGTGGTGGGACACCGCTTCAGAAGGCGTGCGGGTTCGACGACACGGTCGAGAACATGAAGGCGTTCATGAAGGCCGCACTCGGTCCGGCCACCGATGACGAGAAGATCGATGCCTACTGCGAAGGCAGCGTCGAACACTACAACTGGCTGGTCGACGCGGGCGTTCCGTTCAAGGAGGAGTTCTGGGGCGAGCCCGGATGGGAGCCGGCGCACGACGAAGGGCTGATGTACTCCGGGGGAGAGAACGCGGCACCGTTCAGGGACCTGATTCCTCCGGCACCGCGCGGGCATCTTCCCCGGATGGACAACAAGAAGACCGGGGAACGTGGCGGTGGGTACATGCTGATGAAGCCGCTGGTCGAGACGGCCGAGAAGCTGGGTGTGAAAGCCGAATACGACGTCCGGGTCCAGACCGTGGTCGTGGACGAGGGTGGGGCGGTCACAGGTGTGGTCGCGCGACGGTACGGCCGGACGATCACCGTTCGTGCCCGTCGCGGCGTCGTCCTGGCCATGGGAAGTTTCGCTTTCGACGAGGCGATGGTGCGCGATCACGCACCTGTCCTCGTGGGGCGGCCGGGCTCTGCGATCGAGGCCCACGACGGTCGGGCCATCCGGATAGGGCAGGCATTGGGCGCCGCCACGGTACACATGGACGCTGCGGAGGTTGCTGTTCACGCCGCACCGCAGTTGATGGTCCGGGGGATCCTCGTCAACGCACACGGGCAGAGATTCATCGCGGAGGACACCTACCCGGGCAGGATCGGGCAGGCGATGCTGTTCCATCAGAACAACGAGGCCTTCCTGATCATCGATCAGCAGGCGTACGACGAAGTGCTGGGGCCGGACGCAACAGGTACTGCGAGGCGGCCGGAACCGACCTGGGTATGCGAATCCGCCGATGAGCTCGAGGAGGAAATGGGACTGCCGGCTGGTGCCTTGACCTCGACAGTGAACGTCTACAACGCCCATGCGGCGGACGGGTCCGATCCGTTGTTCTCCAAGGATGCGAAGTGGGTACGGCCCATCCGAACGCCGATTGCGGCATTCGATCTGCGTGGAATGACGTCGGGATTTCCCTTGGGAGGTTTGAAGACCAGTGTCGACTCGGAAGTACTCCATGTTTCGGGGGAGCCCATTCCCGGGCTCTTCGCCGCCGGACGATGCACCGCCGGCGTATGTGCCGGTGGTTACGCCAGTGGCGCCAGTCTGGGTGACGGTAGCTTCTTCGGGCGTCGCGCCGGGATGAGCGCTGCACGGAGATAGGAGAGCCGATCCAACGCGACTCCACCGAATCGCGGAGTTCTGCAACGTACGTCGTTGTGAGGCTCCGCGATTCGGTGCTGTCCACGGCAGTGGATTTCGCACACTCCCGGTTATGACAGCGATGGTCACCGCGAGATTCTTTATAAGGAAACATCTTTCGTGGTGCGATGGTGCTGGGGTCTCGAAAGGGTGCCCTCCGGGGTGTCCGCGAATATCGCGGTGTGCCTATCTCTCTCGGTCATCGGCGAAGCTCTCGGTCCCCTCTGATCGAGTATCCCGTTCAATGGGAGACCCCCCTCCGCCGGAGAGCTTCGCACTCACATAATTCAGCACCCGGATGCGACGTGATGTACCTCACTTTCAGCACTCGATATGCCCGGTACCACGCTCGCCTCCATAGTCATCCTCGGTGAAGGAGTCACATTATGAATCCACGCGGTCGGAATCGGCGGTTGCGGACCGTTGCCGGTGCGAGCGCTCTACTGCTTGCCGGAATGCTGGGCACTGCTGCATGTGCCGGCGACGAATCGGACGGAGGGAGCGCAGCGGCCGGTTCGACGTCCGCGCTGCCGAGCAATCCGGCGACCGGAGAGCCGGTGAAGATCGGGTTCGTCTCCACCGAGGGTGGTGCGGCGGTGTCGCTGCCGGAGATGCGCGAAGGTGCGGAGGCCGCGGTCGAATATCTCAACAACAACGGCGGTGGGCTCGCGGGTCGTCCGATCGAGCTCGTGGTGTGCAAGCAGCAGGAAGAGCCGACGTCGGCGACCGGTTGCGCGAACCAGTTCGTCGAGCAGAAGGTTGCCGCGGTCCTTTCTCCCGGAACCTCCCAGGGGCCGGCGATCGTTCCGATCGTCATCGGTGCGGGGATCCCGTACGTGACTCTCAACGGCGTCTCGGCCGTCGAACTTATGTCGCCGGAGGTCGCGGCGCTGTCCGCAGGTCTGCCCGGAACGTTGACGGCGGCCGCGACCGCGGCGCAGCAGGAGGGCATGTCGAAGTTCACGATGTTCGCCAGTGACGGCGGTGGCATCGCAGGCATGATCGACCAGATGGGCAAGCCGATCTTCCAGGGGTTCGGGGTCGAACTCGAGGTGGTACCGGTACCGCTCGGTACACCGGATCCCACGCCTGTCGTCGCGGCCGGACTGACGAGCAACCCCGACGGCGTGAGCTTCATCGGCGATGCAGCCACCTGTACCTCGGTGCTCAAGGCAGTTCAGACGACCGCGCCGACGGTGAAGAAGGTGCTGATCCCGACCTGCCTCGACGAAAATGTCGTCAAGGCGATCGGTATCGACACGGTCGAAGGCAACATCGGCATCACCGCCACGGATGCGCTGTCCGACCGGCCCGATACGGTGCTGTTCCGGTCGATCTTCGCCGAGTACGCTCCCGACCTGTCGCCGACCGGCTACGGCTCGACCGGCTACCAGACGGTGATGGCCCTCGCCGGCGCAGCATCCAGCATCTCGGGTGAGGTGAACGCTGCGTCGATCCAGGAGGCTCTGCGTACCGCTGCGAACGTCGAGATGCCTGCCGGTGGCGGAATCACCTTCACGTGCAACGGAACTGCGTTCCCGATGATGCCGTCGATCTGCTCCGGACAGATGCTGATCGGTGAGATCAACGATCAGGGCATCCCGGTGAACCTCACGGTCACCGGCTGACGGATCCGCATCCCCAGAAGGAAATTTCATGACCGACCATCTCGCCTATCTCGTGCTGGGTCTCGGCAACGGAGCCGTGTACGCCGCAATCGGACTGGCACTCGTGATGACGTTCAAGAGTTCCGGCGTCGTCAACTTCGCCACCGGAGCCGTGGCCCTCTACACCGCCTATACGTACGCGCTGCTGCGCACGGGTGAGCTGATGGTCCCGATCCCGGGGCTACCCCGAACGATCGACCTCGGTCGACCGCTCGGGGTGGCACCGGCCATGGCCGTGTCGTTGGCAGTCGCGGCTCTGCTGGGGGTTCTGTTCTACGCATTGATCTTCCGGCCGATGCGCACGGCACCGGTGATCGCCAAAGCGGTGGCATCCATCGGACTGATGATCGTGCTCCAGGCTGTGATCGCGCTTCGGGTGGGCACCGAGATCGTTGCCGTCGAACCGATATTCGCGCTCGACAGCATTACGATCGGTTCTCGTCAAGCTCCGACGGACCGGATCTGGCTTGCCGTCGCAGTCGTCGCGATCGCGGTTCTGGCTGCGCTGGTGTTCCGCTTCACCCGCTTCGGAATCGCGACGGAGGCGGCGGCCGAGTCGGAGAAGGGTGCCTACCTGACGGGGCTGTCGCCGGATCGGATCGCCTTCAGCAACTGGGCGCTGTCGTCGGTCGTCGCCGGCCTCGGCGGAATTCTCATAGCGCCGATCGTTGCACTGAATCCCGTTGCCTACTCGATGTTCATCGTCCCCGCACTCGCAGCGACGCTCGTCGGGAACTTCAGCTCGATCTGGCTGACCGTCGCAGCGGGCATCGCGATCGGCTCGTTGCAGGCGGAAATGACGAACCTGCAGGTCACCTTCGACTGGTTTCCGCATGCGGGTATGGCCGAGGCCATCCCGCTGCTGTTGATTCTCGTGTTCCTGGTCGTCAAGGGGCGGCCCCTACCCGACCGCGGCAGCGTCGTCCGGCAGCGACTCGGCCACGCCCCGCGCCCCGACCGGATTCTCGCGCCGGCGATTCCGGCCGTCGCGGTCGCTGTGGTCGCGATGCTGGTCACCGGCGGCAGCTATCGCGCCGCGATCGTCAGCAGCATCATCTTCGCGGTGATCGCTCTGTCCCAGGTCGTCGTCACCGGGTACACGGGACAGGTTTCCCTGGCGCAATTGACACTCGCGGGCGTCGGCGCCTACTCGATCAGTGTTCTGAACACCCACCTCGGAATACCGTTCCCCTTCGCGCCGCTGATCGGCGCACTGTTCGCGACGGTGATCGGCATTGTGATCGGTCTGCCGGCCCTGCGGGTGCGGGGACTGCCGCTGACCGTCGTCACCCTGGCGCTGGCAGTGTTCCTCGAAGCATTCTGGTTCCGGAACCCGCAACTCAACGGCGGTGTCGCAGGTGCTCCGGTCGACACCCCCCGATTGTTCGGATTCGACCTCGGAATCGGTGCGGGAGAAGACTATCCGCGTCTCGCATTCGGTCTGATGTGCCTGGCCGTGCTCGTTGCGGCCGCCCTCGGCGTCGCATGGGTTCGGCGCAGCAGGCTCGGGACCGACATGCTGGCGGTCCGGGCGAACGAGCGTTCCGCGGCGGCGTCGGGGATCAACGTTCCGCGCACCAAACTGGCGGCCTTCGCGATCGGTGCGTTCCTCGCCGGCCTCGCCGGTTCCCTCATGGCGTACCAGCAGACATTGGCGACACCGGAACCGTTCACCGTCTTCCTCGGTATCACCTTGTTCGCCGTCATGTACATCGCGGGGATCACCTCCGTCACCGGTGCCGTCCTCGCCGGACTCATTGCGCCGGGCGGCGTTCTGTACCTTTTCGTCGACCGGTTCCTGAACCTCGGCGAGTACTACGCGGTGATCAGCGGCATCCTGCTCATCGTCACCATCATGTTCAATCCGGACGGGATCGCAGGCAAATTGCCCCGGATCCCGCTGCCCACCCTGAGGAAGTCGTCCTCGGTCCCGGTCGCCGTAGAGGGAACAGCCACCGCAGCGGTGCGGTCGTCCTCGCCCGTCGTGGGCGAACCGATTCTCTCGGTACAGGGTCTGAGCGTGCACTACGGGGCGGTGCAAGCGGCATCGGATGTGACCTTCGACGTTCGTGCAGGGGAGATCGTCGGTCTCATAGGTCCGAACGGCGCGGGGAAAACCACCGTTGTCGACGCGATCACCGGTTTCGCGCCTGCGAGCGGCACGGTCGTCTTGGACGGCACGGACATCGGGGGCCTGCGGCCGCATCGGCGCAGCAGGATGGGACTCGGCCGCAGTTTCCAGGATGTGGAACTGTACGACGACCTGTCCGTCGCCGAGAACGTGACGGTGGGCGCGGCCAGATCGGGATCCGAGCACGACACAGCGGACCGAGTACGGGCAGTCCTGGACACGGTCGGACTCGGAGACGTCGCAGACGCCGAGGTATCGACCCTCTCTCAGGGACAGCGTCAGCTCGTCTCGGTCGCGCGTGTCCTCGTCTCGTCGCCGAAGATCGCGTTGCTCGACGAACCGGCAGCGGGACTCGACGGCGCGGAGAGCCGCCGGCTCGGTGAACGGCTTGTCGATGCCCGCAGTGCCGGAACGTCGATCCTGCTCGTCGAACACGACATGGAATTGGTGCTCACCATCTGTGACCGCGTCGTCGTCCTCGACCTGGGGAGGGTCGTGGCATGTGGTCCACCCGACGAGGTCCGGTCCGACGAGCGCGTGATCAGCGCATACCTCGGCGCCCCTGCCCGCGACGTGGATCCCGCTCTCGAAGCTGTCCCCGAGCTCGCTGCCGCATGCATCGACGAAACACAGGAGGCGAACTCGTGAACGGATTGACGATCAGGAATCTGTCGACCGGTTACGTTTCCGGCCGTCCCTGCGTCCGGGACGTGAGCCTGGAGGTGGATCGTGGGCAGATCCTGAGCCTGCTCGGCCCGAACGGCGCAGGCAAGACCACGCTGTTGCTGTCCCTGGCCGGTCTGTTGCCCCGATTCGATGGCGAGGTCGTCGTCGACGACCTGACCGTCGGCGGCGGTCGCCCACGCGAGGCGGTGCTGTCGGGGCTGGTTCTGGTCTCCGACGACCGTGCGCTGTTCCGGGGATTGACGACAACCGACAACCTGCGTCTGGCGGTCCGCGATCGGCGACGTCGACGCCGAGCACTCGACGAGGTGCTCGAGTACTTCCCGGCCCTGGAGAAGCGGCTCGGAGTCGCCGCCGGCCGGCTGTCGGGTGGCGAGCAGCAGATGCTCGCAATCGGACGCGCGATCCTGCAGCGTCCGAAGGTGCTGCTCATCGACGAGCTGAGCATGGGGTTGGCGCCCGTCGTCGTCGACGAAATCCTGGTGGTGCTTCGCAGGCTGGCCACCGAGGAGGGGATGTCGGTGGTACTCGTCGAGCAGCACGTCCACCTTGCTCTCGGTGTCGCCGACCGTGCCGCTGTGCTGGTGCACGGCACCGTGGCACTGACCGATTCGGCGGAGGTGCTCCGAACCGAACCCGACCGGATCGAACGTGCCTATCTCGGGTCGTCGTCCCGCCCGCACGCCGGGATCTGAAAACACCGATCCCGTGGTTCGGCCTCGACCCCGAGTCGGTATCGAGGAGGGTGACCATTCAGCGGGAGACCCTCATCCGCCGCACATTTCCAGACCCTATCGTCCGTGATGAAAGTTGATGTGACGCAGTTCACGGTCCGGGCCCGTATTCATCGGGCCGGCGTTACTGCTCGTGGACCCTGCGCCCGCACGCCCTTACCGGAAGGACCGACATGACCGACGTAGTTGCCGATACCGCCGCCGCCGTCGCCGCGGCTGGTGCGCGTGTCATCGAACCCCGCAAGATCGCGGACGGCTTCTCATGGCCGGAGTGCCCGCGCTGGCACGACGGCATCCTCTGGTTCTCCGACATGTACACCGCGACCCTGAAAACCGTTGATGCCGAGGGCAATGTGGCGGTGGTCGTGGATGCGACCGGTCGCCGCGCCGGAACCGAGGTGCCGATCGTCCTGGGCGGATTCGGCTGGCTCCCGGACGGCCGGCTGATCGTCACCTCGATGCACGAAAAGCTCGTCCTCGTCCACGGCGGGAACGGACCCGACGACCTCGAAGTCCTTGCCGACCTGTCCGCCTTCTCGCAGGCGGCGATCAACGACATGGTCGTCGACACCGAGGGACGCGCATACGTGACGCAGCTCGGATTCGACCTGTTCGCCGGCGAGGAGCCGGTGCCCTCTCCGATCATCGTCGTCGAACCCGACGGTTCCGCGCACACCGCCGATGAAGTCGGACCGCTGCTGTGCGCCAACGGGATCGCAATCAGCTCGGACGGCACGAAGGTCTACACGGCCGAGGTGATGGCACAGAAGCTCACCGTGATCGATCGTGCCGCCGACGGATCGCTGTCGAATCCGCGGCTGTTCGCATCCTGCCCGTTCCTGCCGGACGGCATCGGGCTCGACGAGGAGGGCGGCGTGTGGGCGGCGATGCCCGGCAGCGGTTACGTGGCTCGTTTCACCGAGGAGGGGATGACGGACGCCATTCCCGTGCCGCTCGAGAACGGCGTCGCCTCGGCCTGCCTGCTCGGCGGTCCCGACCGCACGACCCTCTACATGACCGTCGGTGTCGAGGTTTTCGATTTCGACAAGTCTGCACGCGAGGCGCTGGGCACCATCTGGGTTGCCGACGTTTCGTCCCACGGCGGCGACACCCGCCCCTGACACCCACCGACACGACACGATTCGAGGAACATTCATGACAGCACTGGATTTCACCGACCGCGTGGTCGTCGTCACCGGCGCGGGCCGCGGAATAGGCCGGGCACACGCCGAACTGCTCGCGTCACGTGGTGCCGCGGTCGTGGTCGGCGACCTCGGGTCTGCCATCGACGGTTCCGGAGTCGACGGCGACGATCCTGCCCGCGAGGTCGTGGACGCGATCACCGCTGCCGGCGGCAAAGCCGTCGCCTGCTCGGCCGACATCTCCACCGAGGACGGTGCCGTCGAACTCGTCGACACCGCCCTGTCGGCGTTCGGGCAGCTCGATGCTGTGATCAACAACGCGGGCATCGTGCGCACCGCGCCGTTCGACGAGGTTCCGTACGAGGAGTACCAGCGACATCTGGACGTGCACTACTTCGGTGCACTCCGCGTGTGCCGGGCCGCCTGGCCGCACCTGCTGAAGTCGCCGGCCGGGCGGGTGGTGAACACCATTTCCCAAGCGATGCTGGGTAATCCGGACATGTCGCACTACGGTGGTTCGAAGGGCGCACTGTTCGGTCTGACCCGCAATCTGGCGCTGGAAGGCCTGAAGTCGGGCGTGAAGGTCAACGCCATCGCCCCGGGTGCGGGCACCCGTATGGCAGAGGCGGCCGCGGACACCCTGTCGCCCGAGGTGATGGAGTACATGCGTACCCAGCTGCGGCCCGAGCACGTCGCCCCCGTCGCTGCGTACCTCGTGCACCCGACGTGCACCGTTACCGGTGAGGTCTTCAACGTCGCCGGCGGTATCGTCAACCGCCTCGCCATCCTCAACACCGTGGGGATCCACGATCCCGCTCTGACGATCGAGACCGTCGCCGAGCGGTTCGACGAGATCATGGCGATCACCCCCGATGCCATCCCCCAGATCGTGGCGCCGGCACAGGTTCCGGCGACGTCCTGACCGGAACTTCCACGACATCGGCTCAGCCCCAGGAGAAGCACAGTGAGCTCTACCGAAGCCCCCACGACCACCACCGAGACCGAGGACACGGCCTACCCCTTCGGTCCGGTGAGTGTGAACGAAGCATCGCGAAGGTACGCCGCCATCGCCGCCGATCGGCCGATGACCAAGATGACGATGCCGTTCGGCGGAGACGTCTGGGTCATCCACCGAAACGCTGCCGCGCGGCAGATGCTCGGCGATCCCCGCTTCGTGCGCGAACCGTTCCGCACCGGTGAGCGGGTAGTGCCCTACTTCGTCGAGTTTCCCGAGTTCCTCAAGACCACGCTGCAGTTCGAGGATCCGCCGCAGCACACGAAGCTGCGCAAGCTCGTCCAGAAGTCCATCTCGCCGAAACGCGTACGCGCCATGCGGGAATCGGCAGTGGAGTTCGCGAACCACCTGATCGACGAGATGGTCGCCAAGGGGTCCCCGGCGAACCTGGTGCACGACTACGCTGTGGCTCTGCCGATCCAGATGCTGGCCAACCTTCTCGGGGTGCCGCCGGAGGACCGTCCGAAGTTCCAGAAGTGGAGCTCGGCGACCCTCGCGGTGGCGAACATGCCCGAAGAGGAGGTCGTCGCCAACATGACCGAACTCGTCGGTTACATGATGGCCCTGATCGACGAGCGGCGGAAGAATCCCCGGGAGGATCTGCTCAGCGACCTGACGAACGCCCAGCACAAGGACGACACCCTCACCGACGCCGAGATTCTGCCGATCGCCCTGGTGTTGATCATCGGCGGCTTCGACAACACGGCGAACTTCATCTGCTTCGGTGTGCTCTCGTTGCTGAAGAACCCGGAACAGCTGAAGATCCTGCTCGAGGACGTCGAAGGCGTCGCCCCGACCGCGGTCGAGGAGATCCTGCGGCACGGGCGAATGGCGTTCGGTGACACGGTCACCGGAGGCGGCGGTCTGGTGCCGTTCGTCGCAACCGAGGACGTCGAGATCGACGGGCACGTCATCGCCGCGGGTGAGGCCGTGCTGGTGGATCCGGCGTCGGCGAACCACGACGGGGTCGCGGTCACGGACGGTGAGAAGTTCGACGTGCGACGCGAGGGAAATCCGCACCTGACCCTGAGCTACGGGCTCCACCACTGCCTGGGTGCGCCGCTCGCACGGATGGAGATGCAGGTGGCCATCACGGAGCTGCTCAAGCGACTGCCGGGCCTCGCCCTGGCCGGCGAGCCGAAGGTGGACAAGAACAACCTCACCGAGCCGGTCGTCGACGTTCCGGTGACGTGGTAAGGACCTCGACATGCCGAAGGTCTTCTATACCCAACCCCACGGCTCGGAGCGTGTGATCGACGCAGCTGCAGGTGATTCCGTCATGTCGACGGCTGTCACCAACGGTGTGACGGGCATCGTGGGTCAGTGCGGTGGCACGCTCTCGTGCGCGACCTGCCACGTCTACCTCGCCGAGGACGACCTGAAGTACTTCGATCCTCCGACGGAGGACGAGGACGACCTGCTGGACTGCACGGCGAGCGATCGCGAGGACACCTCGCGGTTGTCGTGTCAGCTGATCCTCCGCGAGGGTGTCGACGTCCACGTGACGGTGCCCGATGAGCAGGCCTGACGACAACGGCGGAGGCACCGGCGACCCGCCACTCGGCGTGGCGGTCGTCGGCGCCTCGCACGCGGCGGTGCACCTCGCCGACCGGTTGCGTGCCGGAGGTTACACGGGTGCGCTGACCCTGATCGGCGGCGAGCCTCACCTGCCGTATCAACGGCCACCGTTGTCGAAGGCGTGGCTGAAGGGCGACGGATCGGCCACCTCACTGGTGCTACGGGCCGAGAACCACTACGCGGACAACGGGATCGAGCTCCTGTCGGGCACCGTTGCGGAGAAGGCGGATCGGGACGGCGACGGCGTGATCCTGCAATTGCGCCGCGCCGACGGGTCCCGGGAGACACGCAGCTTCGACCGTCTGGTCCTCGCCACCGGCGCCCGCGCGCGCCGGTTGGAGATACCCGGTTCCGACCACCGTGACGTATTGGTCCTTCGCGAGCTCGACGACGCTAGGCGGCTGGCGGAGCGGATCGGCTGCGGACCGGTCGTGGTGATCGGCGGAGGCTTCATCGGTCTCGAGGTCGCGGCGACCCTCCGCGGCCTCGGCGCGGAGGTCACCGTGGTCGAGGCCGGACCCCGCCCGATGGGGCGGGCAGTCGGTTCGGGGACAGCCGATTTCCTGCTCGCCGCTCACGCGGAGATGGGTGTCGACATCGCCCTCGCTGCGGAACCGACGGAGATCGTCGTCGCCGGCGACCGTATCCGGGGGGTGCGGCTCGCCGACGGTCGTGAAATTCCTGCTGCGACCGTGCTTGTCGGTGTCGGGGCGGAGCCGCGTACCGAGCTGGCGGAACAATTGGGGCTCGAGTGCGACCGCGGTGTCGTCGTCGACGAACAGTGTCTGGCATCGGACGGTCGCACGCTCGCGATCGGTGACTGCACGATCCAGGTGTCCCGCAGCGGTGGCAGGGTCAGGCTCGAATCGGTCGACAACGCGATCGAGCAGGCGAATGCGGCGGCGGCGACGATACTCGGCCACGACGTTCCCCAGCGGCCGGCACCGTGGTTCTGGTCCGATCAGGGATCGTGGAAGCTCCAGATCGTCGGGCTCGTCGACGAGAACGCCGACGTCGTGATCCGCAGCGACATCGGCAAACCCCAGCGACGCGTCACACTGTATTTCGCGGAGGACGCGCTGATCGCCGCGGAATGTGTCAATGCACCAGCAGATTTCGTGGCGGTGCGGTCGGCACTCGCGCGGGGGGTCCGCCCCTCACGGGACGAACTCGCGGACAACGGTGTTGCCCTGAAGAAGCTGCTTGCGGCTCTCGGCTAGGCAGGTGACACCGCGCAATCGGGGGAGGGGGGCAAAAAGATGAGGCGGTGCGACCCGCAACCGGGTCGCACCGCCTCATCCGTTTGCGTCGACCCTCAGCGGTGGACCGCGAATCGTGCCGCCACCAGGGCGCCCACCTCGGCCATGGCCGCCCGCGCCCGCGCGACCGTCGCGGTCTGCATCGCGAAACCGTGCCCCACGCCGGGATACCGCAGCTGCGCCGTCGGCACACCGGCGTCGCGGAGGCGGTTTCCGTAGTCTTCGACGCCGTCGCGCAGTGGGTCGGCGTGTCCGACCGCGATGATCGCCGGCGGTAGCCCGGCCAGCGACGAAGCGAGTGCGGGTGTCCCGTACTCGTCGTCGGTGGCCGGATCGTCGCCGAGATAGAGGTCCTTCATCCAATCGATGTCCGCCGCAGTCAGGAACGGGCTGTCACCGAATTCCCGCATGGACGGCCGATCGCAGCGGCGCTCCAGACCCGGGTAGAACAAGACCTGCTGAGCGATCGCCGGGCCGCCTTCGTTGCGCGCGCGCAGTGCTGTCGCCGCGGCCAGGCCACCTCCGGCGCTGTCCCCGCCGACGCCGATGCGGCCGGCGTCGACCCCGAGGACGGACGCCTGTTCATGGAACCAACACAGCGCCGCGTACGCCTCGTCGTGGGCGACGGGGTACGCGTACTCGGGGGCAAGCCTGTAGTCGACGTTGGCGATCACCGCGCCGGTGACTTCCGCGACGTCCCGGACCAGGCGGTCGAAGGAATCCAGCGAGCCCATGATCATGCCACCGCCGTGGAACCACAGCAGCGCGGGTGCGTCGGCTGCGGGCGCGACCACGGGACGGTAGACGCGGACCGCCACCGTCCCGTGGGGGCCTTCGAATCCCGTGTCGGCGATCGATCGCATTTCCGGACCTGCGGGACGGACGATCGACTCGAGGTTGCGTCTCGCACCCTCGACTCCGATCTCTCGCATGGGCCGTGCGCCGGAGGCGGCCATGCGCTGCACGATCACCTCCACATCGTCGTCCCAGACGGATTCGTGCCGGACGTCGGGTTCGGTGGCAGGCAAGTCTGGTTCTCCTCGGTCGGCCGGACCTCGGCCCGGGTGGGGGAACGTGACGGGGTCGTATCAGGACTCGGTGCGGGTCGTGTTGCGCAACAACATCCCGGTGCCGGCCTCTCCGCCACGTCGGTGCTCGTTCATCAGTGCGATCAGGCGCTCGTTGTCGTGGTCGGCGAGCGCGTCGATCATGGCTTCGTGTTCGGTCACGACCCGTCGGCGCACTTCGGCGTCGAAGAGGTAGGCCGCGTGATACGGCATGGCCAGGCGCCACAGTCTGCGGATCTCGGCCACCACCAGACCCAACGGTGATCGGTCGAACATTGCGAAGTGGAAATCCTGGTTCGCCAGTCGCATTTCCAGGAGGTCGTTGCGGTCCGCCGCGGCGGCGACGCGGTCACCGAGGCCACGGACCTCGGCGAGTGCCGCGTCGTCGAAGGCGGGGAGGGAAGCCAGCACCTCGCGCTCCAGGGCGTGCCGCATCAGGTAGATCTGGTCGAACTCCGACTGCTCGAGCCTCACGACGGCATAGCCGACGTTCCTGCGGTGCTCGACGAGGCCCTGCGAGGCCAGTTCGCGCAGTCCCTCCCGGATCGGGAGGCGACTGACACCGAGCCGTTCGGCCATCATTTCCTGCCGGATGGGCTGACCGGGGAGCAGGTCGCCGGTGATGATCATGCGTTCGATCTCGGTGGCCACCCAGTCGGCGCCGCGAACGGACGCGCCTCCGCGCGAGCCGGTGGCATCCCCATCGGCCGCTGTAGCGTGTCGGCTCACCTCGGTCCCTCCTCGCGCCACTGTCGGACCGGTGGCTGTCGGTCATGCCCTGTCGAGCGCACCGTCGCTTCTCAGGGCGTCGACGTCGTCCACGCCGTACCCCATCGCACCGAGGATCGCCTCGGTGTCGGCTCCGCGCGGTACGGCTCGGCGCGGGGTTCGCGTCGAGCTGCGGCCGAGTTTGATCGGTACGCCCAGGCCACGATAGTCGACCGTGTCGAGGAACAATCCGCGGTGAACGGTTTGCGGGGCGGTGAGCGCCTGGTCCACCGTGTTGACCGGGCTGGCGGCGACACCGGCACGTTCGAGCTCGGCCGCGAGGTCGTCACGGTTCCATCGGGCGATGCGTTCGGCGAGCAGGGCGGAGAGTTCGTCGCGGTGCCGGGAGCGTACGGCGTTGGAGACGAAGCGCGGGTCGTCGGCGAGTTCCGGGACGCCGAGCACCGCGACCAACGAGCGGAACTGCCGGTCGTTGGCGGCGCTGACGAAGAAGTCGCCGTCGCGGGCCGCGAACACCTGGTACGGCACGACCGTGGGGTGATAGTCGCCCGTGCGCTGCGGCACCTTCCCGCTGGAGACCCAGTTGGAGGCGTGCGGGTGCAGGAGAGAGATCACCGAGTCGAGAAGCGTGATGTCGACGAGTTGTCCGCGGCCGCTGCGTTCGCGTTCGGTCAGGGCGAGCAGGATGCCGCTGACGGCCATGTGCGAGGCGACGATGTCGACGACGGGGACGCCGACACGCAGCGGGTTACCGTCCGGGTAGCCGTTGACGCTCATCAACCCGCCGAAGGACTGCAGCACCGCGTCGTATCCGGGCAGACCGGCCATCGGCCCGTCGACGCCGAACCCGGTGATCCGGCAGTACACCAGTCGCGGGTTGGTCTCGGTCAGCACGGTCTCGTAGTCGAAGCCCCACCGGGCCATGGTGCCGGCCTTGAAGTTCTCGATCACCACGTCGGCACCGTCCAGCAGGTGGCGCAGCACGTCGCGACCGGCGGTGGTGCGCAGGTCGAGGCAGATGTTCTCCTTGCTGTGGTTGAGCCCGGCGTAGTACGCGCTGCTCTGTCCGCCCTCGTCGAAAGGTGGTCCCCAGCCCCGTGTTTCGTCGCCGGTGGGTGCTTCCACCTTGATGACTTCCGCGCCGTGGTCGGCCAGTGTCTGGGCTGTGTACGGGCCGGCCAGGACCCGGCTGAGGTCGAGAACCCGCAGACCGGCCAGGACGCCGATCCCCGTGTTCTGCTCCGCTGCACGCCATGCAGCGCGGCCGTCGATGACGGGGCTGTCAGCAGCGGTCGGTTGTGCGGTTCCGCCCGCCGGTGGGGAAATGCTCACTGCCGGCTCCTGTTCGTGGTCGTCGGTGACTCGTCGTGCGCCGATCGGGTTCCGACGACGACATCCCAGACGTCCGCGCCGTCGTCGAGGATGCGGCGCGCCAGGGCATCGGCCCAGAACCCTTCCGAGCCGTGGCGGTCGCGCCAGCTCCACAGAGACGTGGTGAACCGGCCGAGCGGGTGTTCGGACGTGGTTCCGATGGCGCCGTGGATCTGGTGGCCCGCGGAAGCGACAGGCTGGGCGGACATCGCCGTCACCACCTTCGCGGCGGCCGTCGCCACGTACGGGTCCTCGGGGGTGTCGTCGGCCGCGGTCGCCGTGTCCACCGCGATCTCCATCATGGTGGTCAGAGCAGCGAGCTGTGCCAGTCGTTGCTGAACCGCCTGGAACTTTGCGAGGGGCCTCCCGAACTGGATGCGTTCGGAGGCATAGCGCAGCGTGTGGTCGTGTACGGCGGCGGCCGCCGCGGCCGTGGCGGCCGCATAGGCGAGCGCGCCCCGCCGGACGAACTCGTCGAGCGAGACCGGGGCAGCACCGTGGAACAGGACGGGCGTGTCCTCGAAGGTGAGGTCCCCGATCGAGACGCCGATCGGATCCACTTCGGCTGTGACGGTGACGCCGGGTCCGGACATCGCCACTATCGCGACGGCCGATCCTTCGGCGCCGGGGTCGGGCGGGAGCAGCACGACGAGCGTGTCCGCGTCCCCGGCGTAGGCGACGTCGGTGACCGTGCCGTTCAGAACGGTGGCGCCGTCGAGGGAACGGACCGAGCACGAATGTCCCACTGCGGCAGACGCGGTTGCCGCGGTCGGTGTGTGACCCGCCGATGCGGCGAGCCAGTGGGCCAGGACCGTGTGTTCGATCAACGGGGTCAGCGCGCCGCGTCGCGCTGCGACCGCCACGATCGCGAGCACGTCGGCGAGTGTCGCCCCGTCGCCGCCCGCGGTTTCGGGGATACCGATGGTGGTGAAGCCGGCGGCACCGAGCTGTGCCCAGATCGCGCTGTCCATGCCCCGAGCGGGGGTCTGCAGATCGACGCCGATGCGATCGATCATCGACGTGGTGGCCGAGATCAGCTCGGCGGTGAACTCGCTCATCGAACCCCCAGACCGCGGGCGACGATCCCGCGCAGGATCTCGTTGGTGCCACCTCGAAGGGTGAACACCGGTGTGTGCAGGACACTTTGGGCCAGCATGCGGGCGAGTGGATCTGCACCGCCGCGGCGTGCTCCGACACGGCCGGACGATCGCACGGCCTCGACGAGGTCGCCTTCGAACGTCGAGCCGAGGTCCTTGACCATCGCTGCGAGTACGTCGGGCTTGCGTCCCGCGGTGAGTTCGGCGGCGACTCGCAGCGACATTCGCCGCAGGGCCCAAGCACGCGCCGTCAGTATGCCCAGGGTCTCCCTCTGGCCGGGCGTCGCGCCGGCCTCGGCGAGGTGCGCGGACCATGCGCGCAGGAGCGGCATCGTGCTGAGGTAGCGCTCGGGTCCCGAGCGTTCGAACGCGAGCTCGCTCATCACCTGGGTCCAGCCGTTGCCACGGACCCCGAGCAGTGCGGACGCGGGCACGCGCGCGTCGTGGAAGACGACCTCGTTGAAATGCTGCTGCCCGTCGATGCTTCGGAGTGGACGGATCTCGATGTCGGGGTGGGGGAGATCGACGATGAACTGGGACAAGCCGTTCTGCCGGTCGGCGGGTTGTCCGTCGGTGCGGGCGAGCACCACCATCGCGTGCGCGAGATGCGCGCCGGTGGTCCACACCTTGGTTCCGCTGATCGTCCACGAATCACCGTTGTCGACAGCGCGCGTGCGGACCGCTGCCAGGTCCGAGCCCGCGTCCGGTTCGCTCATACCGATCGCGAAGAACGTGGTGCCGGCGGAGATTCCGGGAAGATAGCGCTGCTTCTGTTCCTCGGAACCGTTCGCGAGGATGCTCGGGGCCATCTGCCGGTCGGCGATCCAGTGCGCCGCGACCGGGGCACCGTGAGCGAGCATCTCCTCGTTGACGACGAAGCGTTCGAGGGGGCTGCGTCCGCGTCCGCCGTATCGGGTGGGCACCGTCAGGCCGAGCCAGCCTCGCTCGGCCACGCGGCCGCTGAAACCGGGGTCGAACCCGGTCATCCAGCTGTCGACGTCCGGAACGTAACTGCCGCGGGCGAGTTCGTCGGCGAGGAAGCCGCGCACGTCGGCGCGCAGGTCCTCGAGTCGGGTATCCGTGGGATCGGGATGTTCGGTACGCACAGCGGTCATGAGCGATTCGGTCCTCGGGACGACCACGCGGCGTTGCCTTTCCGCGACATCGACCACATCTGCACGCCGCGCTCGATTTCGAGTGCAGACGCCCAGCCGACGGCCGGGGGACCGAGTTCCAGACGTGCGCTGGTCATGATGCGGCGGGTCAATTCGGGATCGGCAGCGGCTGTTCTCACCAGCTCGTCGACCGTTCGGGGAATGTCCTCGACCGCGACCGCGGTGTAGGCCAGACCCCGGGCGACGGCTTCGGTCCCCGTCAACGTTCGGCCGCAGGCGGCAAGAGCGATGGCTCCCGACCAGCCGAGGGCCCGCCCGAGCAGGGAGATGTGCCCGCCACCGGGGTGGATCCCGCGGGCGGAGAAGCCGCTGTCGAGCACGGTGTCCGGGGTGACCACCATGATGTCGGCGGCCATCGCGAGATTCAGTCCGGCACCGACTGCGCCGCCGACCACGACCGCGAGGGTCGGCACAGGAAGCGAACCGACGCGCACGAATGCGCCGTAGACGGCGGAAGTGCGGCGAACCGACTCGGGGGCAGCAGGATCGGAGGACGACGACGCGAGGTCGCGGGTGTCGGCGCCGCTGCAGAAGTAGCTGCCGTTGGCCTCGATCACGGCGACGCCGATCGTCGGGTCGGATTCGACGCGGTCGCAGAAGGCGACGATCTCTGCGGCCATCTCGAGGGTGATCGCGTTCTTGCGACGGGGATTGTTGAGGGTGAGGCGGGCGACGCCGTCGGCGAAAGAAGTGAGAACGGGCGGTTCCGTCGGGCCTGCACCCAGGTCCGCATCGGGAGAAGTCTGGGTCATGCGGCGACGGTAGCAGATTGAATCCACTTTTTGGATCCAATTTTGATTGACAAAAACTGCCGGGCTGCTGTGCACTGGCTGCACCACAAGTCGCCGCGCAGGCGGCGGCGGGAAGGAGTACCTGTGTTCAGCTTGGCGGGACGCATCGCGCTGGTCAGTGGTGGCGGACAGAGCGTCGGTGAAGGAATCGCGAAAGTGCTGGCGCGACAAGGCGCCGCGGTCATCGTCAACGATCTGCACGCGGAGCGCGCCGAAAAGGTCGCGGCTGCAATCGTGGAAGAGGGCAACGTGGCCGTCGCCTCGGCGTTCGACGTCACAGACTTCGACGCCACCCTGGAGCACGTGCGCGCCGCGGAAGCGGAACTGGGTGGGCACGTCGACATCGTCGTCAACAACGCTGGTGTCGCCGAAGGTCGCGTGATCAAACCGTTCCGGGAGCTGTCGCCCGAAGAATGGCGGGCGCCGATCGACCTGAACATCTTCGGGTCCATGAACTGCATCAAGGTCGCCCTCGACGGAATGTGCGACGCCGGCTGGGGGCGGGTCGTCCAGATCTCGTCGGGATCCGCGCGGACAGGCCAGGACATCAACCAGACGATGTACGCGACCGGCAAGAGCGGCATCGAAGGCTTCATCCGTCATCTCGCCGCCGAGACCGGCAAGTACGGTGTGACCGCCAATATCGTGGCGCTCGGCCACCAGAAGAACCTCGAGGACAAGATGAGCCCCGAGATGATCGAGCAGATCCTGCGGACGATCCCGATCGGCCGTCTGGGCGACCCGATCGAGGTCGGGGCGTTCTGCGCCTATCTCGCATCCGACGAGGCCGGTGGTATCACCGGACAGACGTTGGACTTCAACGGAGGGTCGCAGACGCGGTGACGCCGGACGCGAGCCTGCAGACCACGATGTCGCTCACAGCGCTGCGGGTGGCCGATCTCGATCGCGCCGTCGAGTTCTACGTTCGGGGTTGCGGATTCGTGCACGACAAGGATCTCACCACCCCGGCGTTCCGGGCCACGATCGTCCGGGCCGGTGTCGCCGGACTCGAACTGGTGCTTCCGACGGACGGGGGCGCGGACGCCGCGCCCGACCACGGCAACATGCTCGTCAAGATCGTCGTCAACACCACCGACACCGAAGCGCAGATGGCCGACGCCTGTGCGCACGGCGGTACCGAGGTGACCCCGGCGACCGGACTCGAGGCGTACGGCATGGTGATCGGATCCGTCCGCGATCCGGACGGCTATCTCGTCGAGTTCGTACAACGCGCGGTCTCCGAGCCTTCCGACCGTTGAGCGGGCGACCCGCTCGCTCCGAGGCGTAGGCGCCGTCAGGGTCCGTGACGGAGTTCCACGGACTCCGACGGAACGCGCGGTAAATACTGCTGCGAGGCAACACGTTCGACGTGGAAGTAGCCGGTTCGGGGTGACTGCTCTCTGTGGCGCCGTCGCCGCAACAGCCCGCGGCATGTCGGTGTCCGCCTGAGATCGGAGAACGTCCATCGGCCGCGGTGCCTGCAGGGGACACCGCGTCCGACGTGTTCGGTGACAGCGAGGTTCGACGAACCGGCTCGGTGTTCGACGAAGGGGCTCAGTGGGCCGCGAGGTCCGCGGCCACGCAGCGCTGCCAGATTTCTCCCGCGACCATACGCAGCGGAGCGACCATCTTCTGATGGTCGAACGTGCCCACGGGCGCGCAGACGGACAGCGCCGCCAGATTGCCGTACATGTGATCCGGCGGGCCGATCGACACGCCGACGCACGCGATGCCGGGGAACGCCTCACCTCGATCGAACGCGGCGCCACGGTCTCGGACCAGGGCCATTTCCTCCTCGAAGCGGCTCGAGGCGGTAGGGGTGCCGTGCTTGCTCTCGGTGGCGCCGTGGAGCCCACGGGCCGAGGATGTCCCGGAGACCGCAGAGTGGGCCATGACGACCTTGCCGAGCGCGGTGAGGTGCGCCGGCACCCGCTGTCCGACAGCAGTCGGGGTGGAACCCGATGCGCGCCCGTTGATCTTGGTCAGGTAGACGGTGTCCCCGCGGTCGACGACGCCGAGCTGAATCGTGATCCCGGTGCGCTGCGCGAATGCGTGCATGACGGGACGCGCGTGCTGGAGGAGCCGGTTCTGATTGAGCGCGGCCTGCCCCATCTCGTAGGCCTTGACACCCAATTCGTAGGTCTGCTCGGGCGAGCGGGCAAGCCATCCGGCATTGGCGAGTTGTTCGAGCAGGCGGTGCGCCGACGACCTGGGTAATCCGGTACGTGCCGTGACCTTGGCCAATGTCATCGGGCCCGCGCTGAGGGCATCGAGGACCAGTGACACCCGGTCCACCACGGAAACCGGAACTCCATCGGTGCGTGACGTACTCAACCCATCCTCCTGACACCCGAACTCGGTGTGACGCCCATCACGGTACCTGCGGTGTGCTTCGGACATCAATGCACTCGAGACCGTTCTCCCGACGCGCGCCGCGTCGGGGGGCCGGCGTGTACGAATCCACGCCGTCGTCCCGGCGGAGACGCCGCCGGAACTGCTCTCCCGTTGTACGGGAGACCCGCGTCACAGAGCAAGCCCCGCTTGCCAAGCTGACCACATACCACGGGCGAGTTGTCGCGATCAGCCGATCAGGAGGCGAGGCACAGTGAGTTCCACCGATTCCGAGGATCAGATTCGCATCATCGACACCGGCATGCCACCGGCACGGTATGCGCGCGGTTGGCACTGCCTTGGGTTGGTGCGCGACTTCGCCGACGGTGAACCGCATCAGGTGGACGCATTCGGGACCTCCCTCGTCGTGTTCGCCGGCGAGGACGGGCAGCTCAATGTCCTCGACGCGTACTGCCGGCACATGGGTGGCAACCTGGCTCAGGGCACCGTCAAGGGCAACTCGATCGCATGCCCGTTCCACGACTGGCGCTGGCGTGGTGACGGGAGATGTTCCGGAATCCCGTACGCGCGCAGGGTTCCTCCCCTCGCCCGGACGCGTGCGTGGACTACGACGGTGGTCAGCGGCCAGCTCTTCGTGTGGCACGACCCCGAAGGGGCCCGGCCGTCCGGCGAAGTGGCGGTCCCCGCGATCCCCACCTACGGCGATCCCGGCTGGACGGACTGGGTGTGGAACTCGATCGAGGTCACCGGTTCGCACTGCCGCGAGATCGTGGACAACATCGTCGACATGGCGCACTTCTTCTACGTGCACTACGGGATGCCCACCTACTTCCGCAACGTGTTCGAGGGACACACGGCGACACAGGTGATGCGCTCGCGGCCGCGGGCCGATGCCGTCGGGGTGAGTCAGTCCACCAACTACAGTGTCGAGAGCCGTTCGGATGCAACGTATTACGGTCCGTCCTACATGATCGACAAGCTGTGGAGCGGCGGCCGGGATCCCGAATCCGAGCCGAACATCTACTTGATCAACTGCCACTACCCGATAACGCCGACGTCGTTCCGCCTGCAATACGGGGTGATGGTGGAGAAGCCCGCCGGAGTCCCGGACGAGCAGGCCGAGCAGATCGCTCAGGCGGTCGCGAAGGGCGTCGCGATCGGTTTCGAGCAGGACGTGCACATCTGGAAGAACAAGTCCCGCATCGACAATCCGTTGCTGTGCGAGGAGGACGGTCCCGTCTACCAATTGCGCCGCTGGTACGAGCAGTTCTACGTCGATGCCGCCGATGTCCGACCGGAGATGGTCAACCGGTTCGAGTACGAGATCGACACAGAACGTGCCCTCGCGAGCTGGCAGGCCGAGGTGGACGAGAACCTCGCAGCCGGGCGCAGTGCCTTCGCGCCGAACCTGACGGCAACCCGTGCGGCATCCGGGGCGGCCGGATCCTAGCGCGCGTCCCCCACTCGACGATTTCATCCGATTCCTCACAGGAGTACGACCATGAGCTACGAAGTGCTCGACAACATCGTCGCGATCGCGGACGACCTGCGTGCCGCCGCCGACGAATCCGACGCACTCGGCCGGCTGACCGATGACATGGCCAAGAGCCTCAAGCGAGCCGGGATCATCCGGCTGCTGCAGCGCAAGAAGTACGACGGCTACGAGGCGCACCCGCGAGAGTTCGCCGAGACCGTCATGAAGACGGCGAGCATCTACGGTTCTGCGGGTTGGGTCGGGGGCATCGTCGGCGTCCATCCCTGGCAGCTGGCGTTCGCCGACCCCAAGGTTCAAGAGGAGGTGCTCGGCTGGAACTCGGACACCTGGCAGGCGTCGCCGTACATGCCGGGCGGTATTGCGATCCCGGTCGAGGGTGGATACCGCATGACCGGACGGTGGCAGTTCTCGTCGGGAACCGACCACTGCGACTGGATCTTCCTCGGCGCGATGGTCGGCGGGCAGGACGGAGCTCCGATCATGCCGCCCAGTGGATTGCACGTGATCCTGCCGCGATCCGACTACGAAATCGTCGACGACTCGTGGGATGTGATCGGACTGCGTGGAACGGGCAGCAAGGACATCGTCGTGAAGGATGCCTTCATCCCGGACTATCGGGTGATGAAGTCGCAGGACGTGATCGACGGAACCGCGGCCAAGGAGTACGGAGTCACCGAGACCCTGTACCGGATGCCGTGGTCGACGATGTTCCCCCTCGGCATCACCTCCGCCACGATCGGCATCTGCGAAGGTGTCCTGGCCGCCGGAATCGCGTACCAGCGTGAACGGGTCGGCGCCGCCGGAACGGCGATCAAGGACGACCCGTACGTCCTCCATGCGCTGGGAGAGGCAGCCGCGGAGCTGGACGCGGCGCGGCAGCAGTTGCTCGCGAACGTCGACCGTATCTGGGATCTGGTCGACGCGGGTAAGGAAGTCGACTTCGAGACTCGGGCCTCCTCCCGGCGCAATCAGGTGCGCTCGGCATGGCGAGCGGTCCGTGCGGCCGACGAAGTCTTCGACCGCACGGGCGGCAACGCGCTGCGCGTCGACAACCCTCTGCAGCGGTTCTGGCGGGACGCGCATGCCGGCCTGCACCACGCCATCCACGTGACCAGCACGACCTACCACGCCTCGGCCATGGCCTCGTTGGGTATCGACGTCCCGAACGGCCCTCTGCGCGTGATGATCTGACGCTGTTTCCGGTGAACAGGAAGGGAACACTGTGACCGAGATCAAGGGCCTGGGATATGTGCGCGTGCTGGCCACCGACATGGATCGCTGGCGCGAGCTGGGATTCGACGTACTCGGATTCGCACCGGGTAGCGGTGTCGAAGAGGACGCGCTGCACTTCCGGATGGACGAGCGACCGTCCCGGATCACCGTAGAACGCAGCGATGTCGATCGCGTCAGCGCAGTGGGCTGGGAGGTCCGGGACGGCGCGTCTCTGCGCCGGCTCGCTGAGCGGCTCGACAGTGCCGGCTGCGAGTACAGCGAGATGCCGTTCGAGATGTGCGAGGCACGTCGCGTCGAAGGTGGGATCCTCATGAAGGATCCGGGCGGTACTCCGTTGGAGTTCTTCTTCGGCCCGGCGCTCGATCACAGCCCGGTGATCACCCGCTACGGCCAGAAGTTCGTCACCGGAGTGCAGGGGCTGGGGCACGTGGTGATGCCCACAACGATGTTCGACGCGTCGTTCCGCTTCTATACCGAGGTACTGGAGTTCCTGCCGCGCGGCGCATTCCGCATGCCCTCCCCGCCCGGCACTCCACCTCAGCGGATCCGTTTCCTCGGCGTCAACCAGCGGCACCACAGTCTTGCCATCATGCCGAGCCTCGAGGGACGAGACCCCGGGCTGATCCACGTCATGGTGGAGGTGGATTCCCTCGACGCGGTGGGGCGTGCCCTCGATCAGGTCGAGGCGCACGAGTTCCCGGTCTCGTCGACGCTCGGCAGGCACACCAACGACAAGATGATCTCGTTCTACGTCCGGGTACCCGGCGGATGGGACATCGAGTACGGCACCGGCGGAAAACTCGTCGACGAGACCTACTACACGGCGGAAGAGATCACCGCGGACAGCTATTGGGGCCACGAGTGGATGTGGGCCCGGCAGGCGAAGGCCGCGAGCGCATGACCCCGTCGACCGATTCGCAACTGGGTGAGCCCGGACCCACGGACTCCCGGACAAGGATGTGACCAGAATGGACATGCAGAGAACAGATTTCGATGCAGTTGTCGTCGGAGCCGGCATCTCGGGACTGTACGCGGTGCACAAGCTTCGTGCACGGGGAATGACCGTGCGCGGCTTCGAATCCGCGGCAGGCGTGGGGGGTACGTGGTTCCACAATCGCTATCCCGGAGCGCGGTGCGACGTGGAGAGCGTCGACTACTCCTACTCGTTCGACGAGGAGCTCCAGCAGGAGTGGACCTGGACGGAACGGTTCGCCACCCAGGCGGAGATCCTCGCCTACCTCGAGCACGTGGCAGACCGATACGACCTCCGCTCTGCATACGAGTTCCTCACCCGGGTCACCTCCACCGTGTACGACGAGGAGACGGCGCGATGGACGGTCACCACGGACACGGGTCACTCGGTGACTGCGAGGTTCTGCGTCATGGCCACCGGTGTGCTGTCGGCGACCAACCGCCCCGACATCCCGGGCCGGGACTCGTTCACCGGTGAGTCCTACCACACCGGCGAATGGCCGCACAGCCCGGTCGATTTCGCCGGCAAGCGAGTCGGGGTGATCGGAACCGGATCGTCGGGAATGCAGTCCATCCCGCTGATCGCCCAGGAAGCGGCACACGTCTTCGTGTACCAGCGCAGCCCGAACTATTCGATTCCCGCCGGAAACCGGCCGTTGACCGCCGAGCAGATCGAGGCAGTCAAGGCCACCTACCCGGAGCGTCGCCGGCTCGCGCGTCTGAGCGGAGGCGGAACCCCCTTCACGCCGTACCCGAAGGGGGCGATGGAAGTCGACGAGGCCGAGCGCCGACGGGTGTACGACGAGTGGTGGCAGCGCGGTGGATACCTGTTCGCGAAGGCATTTCCCGATCAGACCGTGAATCCGGCTTCGAACGACACCGCACGCGAATACGTCGAGGCGAAGATTCGCGAGATGGTGAACGATCCGGAGATCGCGGACCAGCTCATTCCCACCGACCATCCCATCGGGACCAAGAGAATCGTCACGGACAGCGGGTATTTCGAGACCTACAACCGGGACAACGTGACCCTGGTCAATCTGCGACGCACTCCGATTGTAGAGGTTACCGAGACCGGCGTGCGAACGAGCGAGGAACACCACGAGCTGGACATGCTCGTGTTCGCGACCGGCTTCGATGCGATGACCGGTGCGCTGTCGCGGATCGACATTCGCGGGCGCGGCGGCCGCGCTCTGCGTGACGAGTGGGCAGCGGGGCCGCGTACCTACCTGGGACTCGCGTCCCACGGCTTCCCCAACATGTTCTTCATGGTCGGTCCGGGCAGCCCGAGCGTGCTGGCCAACATGGTGCTGATGGCGGAACAGCAGGTGGACTGGATTTCCGACTGCCTCGATCACCTCGACGAGCACAATGCACGGTCGATCGAGGCCGGCGAACAGGCCGTCGACGAGTGGGTCGCCGAATGCAACGAGAAGGCCGCGGGCACTCTGTTCCCGACCGCGAACTCGTGGTACATGGGTGCCAACATTCCCGGCAAGCCGCGAGTCTTCATGCCATACATCGGCGGTTTCGCCAACTACTGCAACATCTGTGCCGAGGTCGCGGCCGCGGGCTACAAGGGATTCGACATCGTCGGATCGGAGAAAGCCTGAGATGACTACGGCACATCCATCGACGAGGGGACAATCATGACCGAGACGGTGCCCGTCGACTCCGGTGCGGACGTCGACGCCCAGAGCCGCGAATCACAGTTGCGCGCAGCGATCGACGTATGTGATCCGGCGCCGCTGCTCATGTCGCTCGTACACGTAACCGGTGATACCGGCCTCCTCGACGAGTTCGGGTCCCGGCTGACGATCGGCGAACCCGGCAATCACTACCGCACCGGCACTCGCCCGACCGCTCCACCCGGGCAGTACCCGGCCGAGGTCGTCGCCGACATCCGGACCCGTGCGCACGAACTGCTCACCGTCGAAATGATCGATCGCCTCGGTGTTCCCGATAGCGAGACATTTCTCCGCATGGCGACGATCGCGACGTCGGAGCGCGTCGACGACGAATTCGTCCCGATCCTGCTCGAGCAGGCCGGCTTCGTCCTGGGGGAGCGCCGCGTGCCGGTGACGGTCACGCCGCCCTCCGACTTCTCCGTCATCGTCATCGGTGCCGGGATCGTCGGAATCAACGCCGCGATCAAACTGCAGGACGCCGGCTTCACGTACCGCGTCTTCGAGGCACGGCACGAGATCGGCGGAACCTGGTCGCGCAACACGTATCCGGGCGCTGCCGTCGACACGCCCAGCCACTACTACTCGTACTCCTTCGAGCTGAACCCCGGCTGGTCGAAGTACTACCCCTCGGGCGCCGAGTACCAGCAGTATCTGAAGGGTGTCGTCGACACCTACGGGATCGCCGAGAACATCTCGTTCCGGACCCGGGTGCTGTCCGCACGTTGGCTCGACGACCGGCACGTGTGGGAGGTGACCACCGAGTCCCCCGACGGATCCCGTGAGGTGCACCGCGCGAACGCGGTCGTGACCGCGCTGGGCATGCTCAACTCACCGAACATCCCCGATGTCGAGGGCCTGGATTCGTTCGGCGGCACGGTCGTCCACACCGCCGACTGGGACGAGGGTCTCGACCTGACCGGCAAGCGGGTCGTGGTCCTGGGCACCGGATGCACTTCCGTGCAGGTGGTCGCCGACATCGTCGATCGGGTGAAGACGCTCGACGTCGTAGTCCGCTCACCGCACTGGATCGTGCCGGAGAAGGCCGTCGTGAACGACGTTCCGGAGGAGGAGAAGTGGGCCCTCGCCCACATTCCCCGTTACCACGAGTGGTTCCGGCTGCGTTCGTACTGGTTCGCGTCCGACAATCTGTACACACTGCCGCGAATCGATCCCGAATGGGCGCAGACCCATTTCTCGGCCTCGCCGGCCAACGAGATGGTGCTCAACACGGCTCGGAACTATTTGCAGGACAGCTTCCCGGACCGCCCGGACCTGATCGAGAAGCTGACCCCGGACTTCCGTCCGTACGGTAAGCGGATCGTCAAGGACCCCGGGTTCTTCAAGGCACTCACCCGGGATCATGTGACATTGCATCGAGCATCGTTCGAGCGCGTGACACCGGACGGCGTCATCACAACCGAGGGCCGGTTCGTGCCCGCCGACGTCGTCATCCTGGCGACCGGATTCGCACTGGAGTTCACCACGTCGATCGAGATCACCGGGCGCGACGGTCGCACCCTCGCCGACCGGTGGAAGGGCGGTGACGATCCGCGCGCCTACCTCGGCATCCAGGTCTCCGGATTCCCGAACCTGTTCGTCACGGCAGGGCCCAACTCTGCGCCGAATCACGGTGCGGGACACAATATCCTGAGTGAAGAACACGTCCACTACATCATCGAGTGCCTGCAGTACCTCCTCGAGAAGGGGCACGACGCGATGGACGTGCGTCAGGACGCACTCGACGACTACAACCGCAAAGTGGACGAAGCGCTCGACAAGACTGTGTGGGTGCATCCCGGCGCGGAGATCAACGGCTACTACCGCAACAGCCAGGGACGGGCGGTGGTGCCGTGTCCGTGGCGCCTGGTCGACTACTGGACCATGCTGAGAGAACCGAACCCGGACGTTCTGGAATTCATCGACCCGGTGGTTCCGGGATGACGATGCAGCCGCTGAACTGCGAGACGTGCGGGCGTGGTGTGCTCGTCGAGAAGTTCAGCGCCGCGCACACCTCGATCCAGTGGACCTCCGAGGCATCGGAATGTCCGATGATCGGGGACGCAGCGCAATCGCTCGGTGACCAGCGGCGCGGCTGCAGTGCGCTGCGTCGCTCCATCGACCGTGCGGTGGAGCGTCACGAACTGAGCGAATCACGGATCGATCTGCCGGCCGGATCGGATCTGCCGCGGCTGCATTGATCAGCAGTAGCACGGCTCGCTGCGGAATCCCGCAGCGAGCCGTGCTGTCCGATCGGCGTCAGGCCGGAATGTCGAGTATCGGCCACCCTGGGACGGTGGCCCTTCGAGCGCGCAAAGGGCGGTGCTGTGGGTATCTATGCGGTGACAGGATCGGCGTCGGGAATGGGCCGTGCGGTTGCGGATCGGCTCCGGTCCGCCGGGCACACCGTCATCGGTGTCGACATCCAGGAAGCCGACGTCGTCGCCGATCTGTCGACCGTCGGCGGACGGCAGAAGGCGGTGCGGGGGGTGCTCGCGGCCGCTGGCGATCGGCTGGACGGTGCCGTGCTTGCCGCCGGTCTCGGTCCGGCGCCCGGGCCGGAGCGTCCGAGGCTGATCGCAGAGGTCAACTATTTCGGTGTCGTCGATCTCCTGGAGGGGTGGCGAGACGCGCTCGCGTCGACCGGTAACGCCAAGGTCGTCGTCTTCTCCTCCAATTCGACGACCACCACCCCGGCCGTGCCCCGCCGCACGATCAAGGCCTTCCTCGACGGCGACTCGGAGCGTGCGGTGCGTTCGGTCCGGATCTTCGGACGAGGAGCTCCGGGAATCATCTACGCAGGATCGAAGATCGCCGTCAGCCGATGGTTGCGACGCGCCGCTGTACGGCCCGAGTGGGTGGGTGCCGGAATTCGGCTCAACGCTCTCGCGCCCGGCGCGATCATGACGCCGTTGCTGGAGAAGCAGCTCGCCACACCGTCCGAGGCCAAGGTCATCCGTTCCTTCCCGGTGCCCGTCGGCCGATTCGGCGACGCCGGGCAGCTCGGCGACTGGGTGGTGTTCATGCTGTCCGAAGCTGCCGAATTCCTCTGCGGAAGTGTCGTCTTCGTAGACGGCGGCTCCGACGCGTACTTCCGGCCCGACGACTGGCCTCGGTCCGTCCCGGTCGGTCGCATCGTTTCCTACCTGCGCAGGTTCCGCGCATTCGGCCGGTAGTCACCGGCCTCTCCGGAATACACACGGGAAAGGAAGGGAACCGACCCATGGGGCGATTCGGGCGCAGATCCGTGAAGCTCGCAAACTGGCGCTTGTCGTACAAGCTGACTGCGATTCTCGTAGTTCCCCTGCTCGCGGCTGTCGCTCTCGGCGCGCTACGGATCTCCACGCAGCTGGATGAGGCCCGCCGCTTCGAATCACTCTCCGAACAGCTCGCTACTATTCCTGCGCTGTTCAACTTTTCCTATGACGTTGTCACCGTGACGACTGCGGCGAGCCTCGGCATGCCGGCCATCATTCGGCCGGAACAGTTCAGGCAATCCACCGCGGACGTCCGGGCACTCGCCACTGCCGGAATCCTGGAGCCTCGAATCGTCGAGGGCCTTGCCCGCCTGATCCAAGACGGGCAAACACTCCACGACACCACGCACACCGGGGGTACGTCGGCCGAGGAACTCGATCGGCGCACGATCGACTTTCTGATCCGCTGCGAGGCGACTTTTCGTGAGTTGCTCGATCTGGCCGAGGGCACAGAGGTGCTGACCGACGGTGCCAACATGCTCAATGCCTGGAAAGCGCAACGGACGATGCTCGACCAGGCGAACGCACTCGGCTTGTTCGCCGTCGATCCCGAGACAGCACGGCTCACTGCTCAGAACGCCATGCACATCGAGGAGGCCACTCTCGGGCTGCTGCGCGGAAGTTCGCTCGATCAAGGCCGACTCGACGGCTTGCTCGAGAATCTTGCCGTCCGCTGGGCGCTGGTTGCCGATTTCGATCCTCCACGGGATTCGGGGACGGAGTTGAGCAACGCGATGTTGGCGGCTTTCCCTCCGTACCAGGAGATGAACAGCAAGGCGCACACGCAGATCACCGAGACGCTGGACCGGCTCACCGCCGACGCGCGGACCGCCGCGACGCGCGACAGTATCCTCGTCACCGCGATCCTCGTGATCGCCCTCGGCGTTGCCCTTCTCGTGGCGCGCGCTCTGTCCGTTCCGATCCGGCGACTTCGCGAGGGCACCCTCGCCGCCGCCCACCACGAACTGCCCGCCGCAATCGCCGCAGTCAATGACGGAATCGACATCACCACCGTCGAACTCACTCCCATCGAGGTGCACACCGACGAGGAAGTCGGCGAACTCGCCCGCGCCGTCGACACCGTGAACTCCGAAGCCCTCCGTCTCGCCGGCGAACAGGCACACCTGCGCCGACAGATTTCGACGATGCTCGAGACTCTCGCTCGCCGCAACAAGACCCTCGTAGAACAGCAACTGTCGCTCATCGACTCCCTCGAATACGAAGAGAAGGACCCCACCCGACTCCGGAGCCTGTTCTCCCTCGACCACCTCGCCACGCGAATGCGCCGCACCGGCGACTCGCTCCTGGTCCTGTCCGGCACCCGGCCCCGTACCCGCACCGCGGCCACCCCGCTGGGCGACGTTCTCCGGGCCTCCGTGTCCCAGGTCGAGAACTACGACCGTGTGCGGATCGGAAGAACACCTCACGGTTACCTCGTCGGCACCGCCGTCACGGACGTCGTGCACCTGCTCGCCGAACTCGTCGACAATGCGCTGCGGGCCTCGCCGCCGAACAGCACCGTCACGTTCGAATTCTCACCGGCCTTCGGTGGAGGACTGCTACTCGAAATTGCAGACTGTGGCATCGGTGCACCAGCCGAAATCCTCGGCGAGATCAACACACGTCTCGCTGCCGGCGACAGCGCCGAAATTCATGCACCCCGGCAGATGGGCTTGTTCGTGGTCGGCCGTCTCGCCGCCCGAAACGGCATCAGCGTCCGGCTGCGGCCCACGTTCGAGTCGGAGACCAATGCCGGCATCACTGCGGCCGTCTACTTCCCGGCCACGCTCCTCGCCGAGGTCCATCACGCGGAGCCCGAGCAGATGAAGGAGCGTCCCCGTCGCCTGTGCCGGTTCGACGATTCCGCCCGGCGCGATGACGACCCCATCGCGTGGGCTCCCTTCCAAGGGTGAGTTCTCCCGGCACGGACGAGCGGTCGGGGGCCGCGCGGCCGCTCGTCCGTGAACTGCTCGATTTCGTGGTCGGAACGGAAGATCAGCCCTGTGATGTTGGCTCCCTGCACTCGTAGAATCGTGGAGTCGTGTCCACGCGGAGTCGGGTCAGTGCGCGCCGGCTGATCAGCCACCTGCCGTTCTCCAGGCGGTATTCCTCATGATAGTGACCGTATCCGTGGAGGTGCTCCTCCTGATCCCCGTTCGTCCACCACAGTTTGTCCTCCATCGCCCAGATGCCCCGGGCTGTCGTGTCGGAGGTCAGCTCGATTTCGGGTGTGTGGCCGTGATGCACGGACGTGATCGGGACGCGGCCGTCCAGGACGCGCTTGATGGATGCGGTCACGGCGTCGGCGCCTACGACATCGTGGTCGCCGAACGTCGAACTCACGACGTCGTCCGTGTGGAGAGTCGGATAGACGTGCCATTCCTTGTTGTCCATGCACCGTAGCCGCGCCGCGAAGGTGCGCTTGATCTGCTCGATGGCCAGACACTGCTCGGCTGCGCTGAGAGTCGGTTCGATTGTCATGGTGGCACTGTCGGTCGTGGACTCCGGAGAATGCAACGGCTGATTCCGCTGAGCGGGTGAGTAGATCCACCACCGTCGGCACCGCGCCGATCGGTCTCCGGTACGACTGCCACGCTTCGTATTTCGGCGGATCTCCCGTAGAACGGGAGACGGTGGTGTGCGAGTGTGTCCGGCCTCATAGCGTGAGCGGATGACGACTGGGGGATTCACTTCCGATCAGAAGGAGAAAGGCGTGCGCCGATCCGATCTGCACCCCGATGTCGAGGCGATGCTCTCCACCTTGGAGGCAGGATTCCCCGACGTAACGCAGTATTCCGCTGCCGAGCTGCGGCAGATCATCGTTTCGCGGCGAGCGCCGCTGACGCGGACCCCGGATATGCGGATGGCGCGGGACGTGGTGATCGACGGGCCGGGCGGTGATCTGTCTCTGCGCGTGTACGTCCCGCACAGCGACGGGACGGTGCCGCGCCCCGTGATCGTCTTCGCGCACGGCGGCGGATTCGTCTTCTGTGACCTCGACAGCCACGACGAGTTCTGCCGATCGATGGCGGCGGCAGTAGATGCAGTCGTGGTTTCGGTCGACTACCGGTTGGCCCCGGAGAATCCGGCACCTGCGGCGATGGAAGACGTGTACGCGGCGGTGTGCTGGACGGTGGAGAACGCTGACTCCTACGGGGGTGATCCGGCACGGGTCGCGGTTGCCGGAGACAGCGCCGGTGGAAATCTCTCGGCAGCCGTCTCGGTGGCGGCACGGGAGCGTGGCGGCCCGTCGATCGCGGCGCAGATCCTGCTGTATCCCGTGATCGGGGACGATTTCGAGACGGAGTCGTACCGGAAGTACGGCGTCGGCTACTACAACACAACGAAGGCGATGCGCTGGTACTGGGAGCAGTACGCGCCGAACGGCCGCGACAGCGCCCTCGTCGTCCCCTCTCGCGCCTCGACGTTGGCGGGGCTGCCCCCCGCGCTGGTGGCCACCGCGGAACTGGACCCGCCGTGCTCGGAGGGCGAAGCCTATGCGGAGAGACTCGCCGCGGACGGGGTGCCCGTCATCGCGCACCGCTTCGACGGGTTGTTCCACGGATTCCTCACGTTCCCGCAGCTGTCGCTGACCGGGCCTGCGCGGGAAGAGTTGTGGCAGTTGATCAGCCGGATTCTCGACCCTGCCGTGCGAGGAGCAGGCTCCGCGAGCCGAGCAGGCACCCCCTGACAGGACACGACCACGACAACTCGGGATGCAATGCCCGGACAACCAGGCATACGGGGATAGAAATGACACAACGACTGACAGGCCGCACCGCTCTGGTGACCGGGAGCAGCCGGGGGATCGGGCGGGCGATCGCACAGCGGCTCGCTGCAGAAGGTGCCACCGTGGTGGTCACGGCCCGCTCGAAGACGCCGTCGCGATCGATTCGGGACGGACGTGAGCACGTGCTCGAGGGCACGTTGGACGAGACGGTGCAGTTGATCGAGAGCGCAGGCGGCCGAGCCGTGCCGATTGCGGCGGATCTGGAGGATCCGGCGCAGCGATCCGGGCTCGTCGATGCCGCGGTGGAGGCCGTCGGCGGAATCGACATCCTGGTCAACAATGCGGGGTTCGCCGATTACTCCTCCATCGAGGACATGGGTGAGGACACCTTCGACCGCACTCTCGAGCACTATCTCAAGGTTCCTTTTCTGTTGTCGCAGGCGGTGATTCCCCGCATGCGCAAGGCCGGCGGCGGGTGGATCGTGAACATCGGCTCGTCCACCGGCCTTCCGCCGATTCGTCCGTTCCGTGAGTACAACAAGACCTCCGGCGATGTGATCTATGCGTCGGCGAAGGCGGCGCTGCATCGGTTCACGCAGGGCTTGGCCGCAGAGGTTCTCGACGACAACATCGCGGTCAACGCGGTCGGCCCCTCGACGGCGATCATGACTCCGGGCGCGGCGTCGTTGCTGCCGGACGGCTACGAGACCGAGCCGGTGGAGTACCTGGCGCAGACAGTGCTCGAGATGTGCACGCTGCCGGCGGCCGAGCGCACCGGACTTGTTGCGTTCAGCCTGCACTTCCCCTGGTCGCAGGGGATTCCGGTGACGAACCTGGACGGAGGAGGCGAATTGCCTCGGCGGCAGCCTCCGGAATGGGCGAATCCGAACATCGCTGCGGACGGGCTGGTGGTGTGACCATGCCGGCAGGCAAGGCGAGCGAACGGTTCTCCCACGGCGTCGCAGTGGTGACGGGCGCGGCGGCCGGGATCGGGGAGGGGCTTGCACGCCATCTCGGATCCCTCGGAATGACGGTGGTTGTCGCGGACATCGACTACGAGCGTGCGGTGAAGGTGGCCGACGAGATCGTGGCGGCCGGCGGTCGGGCGGAACCGTACGCAGTCGACGTCGCCGATCCCGAGTCCGTGGAGGCGATGGCTGCCGAGGTGTTCGAGCGCCACCGCAGCGTGGAGTTGCTCGTGAACAACGCGGGGGTGGAGTCGGCGGGGCTCCTGTGGGAGATCGACAGAGACCGCTGGCGTCGGGTGATGCAGATCAACGTCGACGGCGTGTTCTTCTGTCTCCGATCGTTCGTGCCGCGGATGATCGACGTGGGAACGCCGTCGTGCATCGCGAATCTCTCCTCGGTGGGTGGACTCAATGCCGTTGCCGTCCAGTCTCCTTACATCGTCAGCAAGCATGCCGTGCTGGCGATGACCGAGTGCCTGCATCAGGACCTGTCGATTGTCGGCGCACCGATTCAGGTCAGCGCCGTCATCCCGCACTCGATTCGCAGCGAGATCTTCCTGTCGGCGCAACGCGACGCACCAACGGAGAATGCCACCGCGAACGCGGTGTTCGAGGCGATGCAACGTGACAATGTGGAGAAGGGACTCGACCCGCTCGTCGCGGCAGAGCACATGATCGAGCAGATCGCCCGCGGCGAATTCTGGATCCATTCCGACGACGACTTGTG
>Ga0180218_1000280_pt1 | contig 63075 bp, 61 predicted proteins | sample eDN3rd37CKraftBY_FD_151334 | JGI IMG/M metagenome (GOLD analysis project Ga0180218, IMG submission 151334) | Enriched backyard soil microbial communities from Emeryville, California, USA - eDNA 3rd pass 37_C Kraft BY (version 2) (version 2) | ecosystem: Environmental > Terrestrial > Soil >... | reverse complement strand
CGTCGATCCCGCCCCGTGGACGGCCTACAACCGCGGTGAGCAGTTCCTGGCCGCGCTCGCCGACGGCCGCGCGGCCCGCGCCGTCTGGCAGGCGCTGCCGGGGGAGTCGTGGCCGGAGCGGCTCGCCGACGCCGCGGCGACGGCCGTGCGCGCCGGGCGCGGGGTGCTGGTGATCGTGCCCGACCAGCGCGACATCGACGCCGTGCACGCCGCAACCGTGAAGCTGGTCGACGAGACGCGGGTGGCGGCACTGTCGGCCGGCCTGGGCCCGGCGCAGCGCTACCGCCGGTGGCTGTCGGTGCTGCGCGGCGACACCCGCGTCGTCATCGGTACGCGCAGCGCGGTTTTCGCGCCCGTCGCCGATCTCGGCCTGGTGATGGTGTGGGACGACGGCGACGACATGCTGTCCGAACCGCGCGCCCCGTACCCGCACGCCCGCGAGGTGGCGATGCTGCGCGCGCACCAACTGCGGTGTGCCGCACTGATCGGCGGGTTCGCCCGCACCGCCGAGGCGCAGGCGCTGGTGCGCAGCGGTTGGGCGCACGACCTGGTGGCGCTGCGGCCGACCGTGCGTGCCGCCTCACCACGCGTCGTCGCCCTCGACGACAGCGGCTTCGAGCAGGAGCGCGACCCGGCCGCCCGCACGGCGCGGCTGCCCTCGATGGCGCTGCAGGCCGCCCGCAAGGCGCTGGCCGCCGGGGCACCGGTGCTGGTGCAGGTGCCGCGCCGCGGCTACGTGCCCGCCCTGGCGTGCGCCCGCTGCCGCACCGTGGCCCGGTGCCGGCACTGCACCGGTCCGCTGTCGCTGCCCGAACGTGACGCGCCCGGCGCGGTCTGCCGCTGGTGCGGCCGCCAAGATCTCGCCCTGCGGTGTGCGCGTTGCGGTTCCGACGCGGTGCGGGCGGTGGTGGTGGGGGCCCGGCGCACCGCCGAGGAACTGGGCCGCGCGTTCGCGGGTACGACGGTCGTCACCTCCGGTGGCGACGCGATCGTCGCCAGGGTGCCCGCCCAGCCCGCGCTCGTCGTCGCCACCCCGGGCGCCGAACCGGTCGCCGACGGCGGCTACGGCGCGGCGCTGCTGCTCGACAGCTGGGCGCTGTTGGGCCGCCAGGACTTACGGGCCGCCGAGGACACCCTGCGGCGCTGGATGGCCGCCAGCGCGCTGGTGCGCAACCGCGGCGACGGCGGCGTGGTGGCGGTGGTCGCCGACTCGACGATCCCGACCGTGCAGAGCCTGATCCGCTGGGACCCGGTCGGGCACGCGGAGGCCGAGCTGGACGCCCGCAGCGAGGTCGGCCTGCCGCCCGCGTCGCACATGGCCGCCATCGACGGCACCTCCGAGGCCGTGCACGCGCTGCTGGACACCGCCGGGCTGCCGGACTCCGCCGTCACGCTCGGACCCGTCGACCTGCCCGTTGGTGCCCGCCGCCCACCGGGCTTGCCGCCCGAGACGCCGGTGATCCGGATGCTGGTGCGGGTGCCGCGCAGCGCGGGCCTGGAGCTGGCGTCGGCGCTGCGTAAGGCGACAGCGGTGCTCAGCGCACGGCATGATGTAGCCGCGGTTCGCATCCAAATCGACCCACTGCACATAGGGTAGGCCCCATGCGTCGGACCTTGGCGTGGTTGATCACGCTGGCGTTCCTGGCGTTCGGCGTGCTCTGGCCCCTGGTGTTCACGGGCGAGAGCAGTTCAGAGCCCACCGAGATCAGCGACCCCGTCGTCATCACCGATTTCGACGCCGATTTCATCGTCAGCGACAGGGGCCGCCTGGACGCCGTCGAACGGATCACCGCCGAGTTCCCCTCGGGGCGCCACGGAATCTTCCGGTACTGGGACGTCGCCAACCCCAACAATCCGCACGTCCGCCAGCCCCCGCGCATCACGTCGATCCTGCTCGACGGGCTCACGGTGCCCTACCAGATGCTGTGGGAGGACGGCACACGGTTCCGGGTCGCCAAGATCGGTGACCCCGACAAATACCTGTCCTACGGCAGGCACGTCTTCGAGATCCGTTACGTCATCGACGGTGTCCTCGACCCCCAAACAGTCGGCGCCGACAAACAATTCGTCACCTCCGTCGGCGATCCCGATGCGGCGGACTCGGTGTTCTACTGGAACGTCATCGCACCGGCGTGGAACAACCGCATCGAGAACGTCGACGTCACCGTCGCCCTGCCCGGTGAGGTCACCGGCGCGCAGTGCACGGTCGGCTGGGGCACCGGACGCGCCTGCCGCGAGCTCGACGTCACCGACAACCGGGTGCGGTTGACGGCCAGAGACCTGGCGGCGCGCACCCCGGTCACGCTGCGCGCAGGCACCGACGTGCCGGTCCCGCCGCGCACCGAGCTGCCGTGGAACCACAAGTGGGACCGGGTCCTCGGCCAGTCGACCACCGGGGTGCTGTGGATGGCGGGCCTGACGGTGCTCGCCGGTCTGGGCGCGCTGCTGTGGTACCGCACCACCGTCGAACCCTCGCCGGGTTTCCCGTTGCAGTACGCGCCGCCGGAGGGGCTGGGCCCGGTGCAGACCGAGTACATCCGCACCGAGGCGGTGCCCAAGAACGGGTTGACCGCGACGCTGTTCTATCTCGCCGAGCGCGGGCTGGTCGAGCTCAAACAGCTCAGCGACAAGACCTGGCGCATCCGCGGCGTCGCCGAGCGCGCCGCATGGGTCGACGTCGACCGGGTCAGCGCCGCCGTCGGGTCGGCGCTGAGGGTGAACAGCCCCGGCGCCGAGTTCATCGCCCAGGCCACGGAGAAGTCGGGGGAGCGGCTCAACAAGGCCAAGACCGACATGACCAAGGCCGTCGAGCGGTGGGCCTTCGACGAGAAGCTGCTCGTCAAGCATCACAGGGAGCTGTGGCTGCGTGTCGCCAACGTCATCGCGTTCCTGCTGACGCTGTGCGGTGTGTTCACCTGGTTCTTCCCGACGACGATGTGGGCGCTGCCGTTCGCGGCCTTCTTCCTGCTCTCGCTGGGCTCCTGGAACCCGGGCGTCGGTACCCGCCGCACCGCCAAGGGTCGTGAATTGTGGTCGCGCGCAGGCGGTTTCCATCGTGTGCTGACCACCAACTCCGCGGAGGCGCGGTTCGACTTCGGTGCGCGCAAGGACCTGTACTCGGCGTACGTGCCGTTCGCCGTGGCCGCCGGCGCCGCCGCGCTGTGGGCCAAGAAGTACGAGGCGACGACGGGAACGACGGCGCCGCAACCGGACTGGTACCAACCGATGTCGTCGACCACTCACGGTTACTCCGGGTTCTCGGCCACCGCCGCGAGTTTCGACAGCTTCGAGTCGGCGTTGTCGTCGTCGATCGGCGCCTACACCGCCGCACAGGCCGCCTCCAGCAGCAGCGGCGGCTCCAGCGGAGGCGGTGGCGGCTTCAGCGGCGGCGGCGGCGGTGGAGGCGGCGGAGGAGGAGGCGGATCGTGGTGACCTGGCTGCTGATCATCGCGCTGGTCCTGGCGGTGGGGCTGTTCGTCGGTTTCGTCGCCGGTTACAACAAGCTGCGCGCGGCCGATGTCCGCGTCGCCGAGGCGCTCAGCGGTATCGACGTCGAGCTCATCCGGCGGGCGTCGCTGATCCCGAGCCTGGTGCACACGGTGCAGACGTTCGCCGCGCACGAGAAGGCCGTCCTGGACCGCGTCACCGACGCCCGCGCGGCGATCGCCGCGGCCACGGCGGGCTCCTCGGTGGCCGAGCGCAGCGCCGCCGAGCGTTCCCTGGACGCGGCGCTGGCCCCGCTGCTGGCGCTCGGCCAGGCCTATCCGCAGCTGAACTCGTCGAACAACTTCCTGGACCTGCAGCGCAACCTCGCCGAGACCGAGGACAAGCTGGCCTTCGCCCGGCAGTACTACAACGACGCGGTCGCCACCCTGAACCGGTTGGTCACCACGATCCCGTGGATGTTCGTCGCCCCGCTGACCGGGGTGTCCGAGCGGGAGTACTACCAGCTGCCCCGGTGAGGACGCTCTCTAGACTGGCGCGGTGCGCATCGTCTTCGCCGGCACGCCGGAACCCGCCCTCCCGTCGCTGCGCCGACTGATCGAATCGCCGCGTCACGAGGTGGTCGCGGTGCTGACCCGCCCGGACGCGGCGGCGGGCCGGCGCGGTAAGCCCGCGCCCTCGCCGGTCGCCCGGCTGGCACTCGAACACGACATCCCGGTGCTGCGCCCGCCCAAGCCGAACTCCGAGGAGTTCATCGCCGAGCTGACCGCGCTGGCTCCGGACTGCTGCGCCGTGGTGGCCTACGGCGCGTTGCTGTCCGAGCGGCTACTGGCGGTCCCCACGCACGGCTGGGTCAACCTGCACTTCTCGGTGCTGCCCGCCTGGCGCGGCGCCGCACCGGTGCAGGCGGCGATCGCCGCGGGCGACACGGTCACCGGTGCGACGACGTTCCTCATCGAGCCGGCGCTGGACTCCGGCCCGGTCTACGGGGTGGTCACCGAGACCATCCGGCCGACCGACACCGCCGGGGATCTGCTTGAACGACTGTCGATTTCGGGTGCCGACCTGCTGGCCGCCACGCTCGACGGCATCGCCGACGGATCGCTGCGCCCGCAACCGCAGCCCACCGAGGGCGTGACGGTGGCGCCGAAGATCACCGTCGAGGAGGCGCGCATCCGCTGGGATCTGCCCGCCCATGTCGTCGACCGGCGCATCCGCGCGGTGACCCCGGCCCCCGGTGCGTGGACGATGATCGGTGAGCTGCGGATGAAGATCGGGCCCGTCACCGTCGACGACGCCGCCGAACCGCTGCCGCCCGGCGCCCTGCGCGTCGACCGCACCGGCGTGCGGGTCGGCACCGCGTCGGCGCCGGTGCTGCTGGGCACCGTGCAGCCGCCCGGTAAGAAGCCGATGAACGCCGCCGACTGGGTCCGCGGCGCCCGCCTTGACGACACGGCGAGGGCCGAATGAGCAAGCCGCACAAGCCCACCGGTCCCCACGGCAGACGTCCGTACACCAAGCGGCCGCGCCGTAAACCGCTGGATCCGGCGCGCCGCGCGGCGTTCGACGTGCTGCGCGCGGTCGATGAGAAGGACGCCTACGCCAACCTCGCGTTGCCCGCGATCCTGCGGGAGCGCGGGATCACCGGCCGCGACGCCGCGTTCGCCACCGAGTTGACCTACGGCACCTGCCGCACCAAGGGTCTGCTCGACGCGATCATCGCCCACGCCGCCAACCGGCCCGCCGACCGGATCGACCCCGTGCTGCTGGACCTGCTGCGGCTGGGCGCCTACCAGCTGCTGCGCACCCGCGTCGAGCAGCACGCCGCGGTGTCCACCACCGTCGAACAGGCCGGTATCGAATTCGATTCCGCGCGAGCAGGTTTCGTCAACGGCGTGCTGCGCACCATCGCGGGCCGCGACGAGGCGTCCTGGGTCGCGGAGCTGGCCCCCGACCAGACCGTCGACCCGATCGGGCACACCGCGTTCGTGCACGCCCATCCGCGCTGGATCGCGCAGGCGTTCGCCGACGCGCTCGGGCCCGACGCCGGTGAGCTCGACGCGCTGCTGGCCAGCGACGACGACCGGCCCGCCGTGCACCTGGCCGCGCGGCCCGGGGTGCTGACCGCTGCCGAGCTCGCCGAGGCGGTCGGCGGCACCGTCGGCCGGTACTCGCCGTACGCGGTGTATCTGAGCGGTGGCGACCCGGGCCGGCTGGCGCCGGTGCGCGACGGTCAGGCGCAGGTGCAGGACGAGGGCAGCCAGTTGGTGGCGCGCGCCCTGACCCTGGCCGACCTCGACGGCGACGACGGCGGCCGCTGGCTGGACCTGTGCTCAGGGCCGGGCGGCAAGACCGCGCTGCTGGCCGCGCTGGCCACCCAGACCGGGATCCCGGGTGCGCGGGTCACCGCGGTGGAGCCCGCCGCCGCCCGCGCCGATCTGGTGGAGCGCAACACCCGCGGCCTGCCCGTCGACGTGCTGCGCGTCGACGGCCGCGAACCGGGCCTGGAACCGGGCTTCGACCGGGTGCTGGTCGACGCCCCCTGCACCGGGCTGGGCGCCCTGCGGCGCCGTCCCGAGGCGCGCTGGCGGCGCCAGCCGGCCGACGTGCCGCCGCTGGCGAAACTGCAGCGCGAACTGCTGGCGTCGGCGATCCGGCTGACCCGGCCGGGCGGGGTGGTGCTCTACGCGACCTGCTCGCCGCACCTGGCCGAGACCGTCGGCGTCGTCGCCGACGCGCTGCGCCGCCACAACGTCACCGCGCTGGACACCCGGCCGCTGTTCGACCCCGTCGACAATCTGGGCGACGGTCCGTACGTGCAGTTGTGGCCGCACCGGCACGGCACCGACGCGATGTTCGCCGCCGCGCTCAAAGTAGGGTAGGCCGCATGGCTGGACCCCTCATCGCCCCGTCGATCCTGTCCGCCGACTTCGCTCGGCTCGCGGACGAGGTCGCCGCGGTCCATGGCGCGGACTGGTTGCACGTCGACGTCATGGACAACCATTTCGTGCCGAACCTCACCCTGGGGCAACCGGTGGTCGAGGCGCTGCTGAAGGTGACCGACATCCCGATGGACTGCCATCTGATGATCGAGAACCCCGAACGTTGGGCGCCGCCCTACGCCGAGGCCGGTGCCTACAACGTGACGTTCCACGCCGAGGCCACCGACAACCCGGTCGCGGTCGCCCGCGACATCCGCGCCGCGGGTGCCAAGGCCGGGCTCGCGGTCAAGCCGGGCACCCCGATCGAGTCCTACCTGGAGATCCTCAGGGAGTTCGACACGCTGCTGGTGATGTCGGTCGAACCCGGTTTCGGCGGGCAGAAGTTCATCCCCGAGGTGCTGCCGAAGGTGCAGACCGTGCGCCGCCTGGTGGACTCCGGTGAGCTGACGATCCTGGTCGAGATCGACGGCGGCATCAACGCCGACACCATCGAGCAGGCCGCGGAGGCCGGGGTGGACTGCTTCGTGGCGGGTTCGGCGGTCTACAACGCGGAGGATCCCGCTGCCGCCGTGGAGTCCCTGCGCAAGCAGGCCGCGGCGGCGTCCAAGCATCTGACGCTATGAACCTTGAAGCCGCGATGCGGCTGGCGATCGAACGGTCCGAGGCCGTCAAGGGCACCACGTACCCGAATCCGCCTGTCGGAGCGGTGATCCTGGACCGTGACGGTGAGGTCGCGGGTGTCGGTGCCACCGAGCCCACGGGCGGTCCGCACGCCGAGGTGCTGGCGCTGCGCCGCGCCGGTGAGCGCGCCGCGGGCGGCACCGCCGTCGTCACGCTGGAGCCGTGCAACCACTTCGGCCGCACCCCGCCGTGCGTGGACGCCCTGATCGCCGCCGGCGTCTCGACGGTGGTGTACGCGGTCGCCGACCCCAATCCGGTCGCGGCCGGGGGAGCGGCCCGGTTGGCCGACAACGGCATCGAGGTGCGTGCCGGTGTGCTGGCCGACGAGGTGTCCGGCGGTCCGCTGCGTGAGTGGCTTCACAAGCAGCGCACCGGATTACCGCATGTCACATGGAAATTCGCGACCAGCATCGACGGTCGCAGCGCCGCTGCCGACGGCAGCAGCCAGTGGATCACCAGCGAGGCGGCGCGCGCCGACGTGCACCGCAGGCGTGCGGTGGCCGATGCGATCATCGTCGGCACCGGCACCGTGTTCGCCGACGACCCGGCGCTGACCGCCCGCACGCCCGACGGCACGCTGCTCGAGCGCCAGCCGCTGCGCGTCGTCGTCGGCCGGCGCGAGATCCCGCAGGACGCAAAGGTTCTCAACGAGGATTCGCGGACGATGGTGATCCGCACCCACGATCCGCACGAGGTGATCAGGGCGCTGTCGGACCGCACCGACGTGTTCCTGGAGGGCGGGCCGACGCTGGCCGGCGCGTTCCTGCGCGCCGGGGTGATCGACCGGATTCTGGCCTACGTCGCGCCGATCCTGCTGGGCGGCCCGATCACCGCGGTCGACGACGTCGGGGTGCTGAGCATCGCGCACGCGCAGCGGTGGCGCTTCGACGGCATCGAGCCGATCGGCCCCGACGTGCGTCTGAGCCTGGTGCCCAACTGATTCGGCGCTACCGCGCGAACGCGCGCACCAGCGCCTGACAGAACGCGGGCAGGTCGTCGGGCTTGCGGCTGGACACCAGGGTGTTCGGCCCCGACGAGCATTCCACCACCTCGTCGTCGACCCAGGTGGCGCCCGCGTTGGTCAGGTCGGTCTTCACGCTGGGCCACGACGTCAGCGTGCGGCCCCGCACCACATCGGCCTCGATCAGCGTCCACGGCGCGTGACAGATCGACGCGACGGGTTTACCCGCGTCGAAGAAACTCTTCGCGAACGCCACAGCGGCGCTGTTCATTCGCAGATTGTCGGGGTTAGCCACCCCGCCGGGCAGCACCAGCCCGGAGTAGTCGGCGGCCGAGACCGCCTCGGCCGACACCTCGGCCTCGAACGTGTCCGCGGGAGTGAGGTGGTTGAACGCCTGGATCTTCCCGACCTCCGTCGACACCAGCTGCGGCTGCCCGCCGGCCGCTTCGACGGCCTTCCACGGCTCGGTCAACTCGACCTGCTCGACCCCCTCGGGCGCGACGAGGAACGCGATCTTGCTGCCATTCAGTGAATCTGCCATGTGAGCCGCATACCCGGCGCGCGGACGGGCCAATCCGCGTACACCTGTCGACACCCGTCGCGTCGGTACACTCGAATCAATCGCGCTTTCACCGACGATGCGCGCTGGTGAAAACGAACCCCAAAGGATGAACCATGACTGCACTGCAGGACTGGCTCAAGTCGATCATCGACACGCTGTTCGGTAACCGCGACGACACCGACGAGGACCGCCCCGCCGAACCGCAGCTGCTCGAGCGTGGCCTGGAGCGCTGCTAGTCGGCGGGCGCCGGCTCGTCGGCGTGCTCGTTCTTTCCGCTGATCAACAGCCCCAGCAGGGCACCGACCACACAGACCCCGACGGTCACCAGGAAGATGTCGCCGTACTGCAGCACGTAGGCCTCCCGGTAGCGGTCGGCCTCGGCGGCCAGCCGCTCGGCCAGGGTGTTCGCGCCGGGCGGGAACGGCAGCGTCTGCAGGTGCTGATTGAGCCGGTACAGGCCCCATGCGGTCAGCGCGGCCAGGCCGATCAGCATGCCCACCATGCGGGCCACCACCACGGCCGCTGAGGCGATGCCGTGCTGGGCCGACGGCACCACCCGCAGGGTCGCCGAGGTCAGCGGACCGATCACCAGGCCCAGCCCGAGCCCGGCCACCGCCAGGTCGGTGTCGAGCACCGGCAGCGAGGCGAAGCCCAGGTCGTGGTGCGCCGACAGCACGTCGACCCGCCAGTGGGCGACCAGCCAGTAGCCGAACGCGGCGATCAGCAGGCCGACGAACGTCACGATCCGGTCGCCGATGCGGGTGGCCAGCCAGCCGCCGATGACCGCGCCGATCGGCAGCGCGATCAAGAAGCGCAACAGCAGCAGGACGGCCTCGGTCTGGTCCTTGCCCAGCACGCCCTGGCCGAACAGTTCGACGTTGACCAGGGTGACCATCAGCGCGGCACCGGCGCACAGCGAGGCGCCCAGCGCCGCCAGGAACGGCCGGAAGTGCACGCCTGCGGGCTCGATGAGCCGGGTGCGGGCGAACCGCTCCCAGACGAAGAACGCCACCAGGGCGACGGCCGCGCCGATCAGCGTCGGCAGCCCGTAGGACGGCAGGATCTGCTTGCCGTCCGGGGCGGGGTTGTACAGGCCGACGACGGTCAGCCCCAGCGCGACGGCCAGCAGGACGCCGCCCACCACGTCCACCCGCTCGGGCTCCTCGGGCTTGAGCCGGCCGGGCAGGCTGAAGTGGATCAGGATCATCGCGACCGCAGCCAGCGGCACGTTGATCCAGAACACGTCGCGCCAGGTGTTGAGCACCGCGACGACCGCGATGCCGTACAGCGGGCCGAGCACGCTGCCGAGCTCCTGCGCCGCGCCGATCCCGCCGAGCACCGAGGCGCGGTTGCGGGTGGCCCACAGGTCGGCGGCCAGGGCCAGCGTCACCGGCAGCAGCGCACCGGAGGCCACACCCTGGATGGTGCGGCCGATGACCATCGGGACCAGGTCGTTGGACAGCGCCGTGACCACCGAGCCGAGCGCGAACCCGGCCAGGCTCAGCTGCAGGATGAACTTGCGGCCGAACCGGTCGGAGGCGCGGCCCAGCAGCGGCATCGCGGCGATGTAGCCCAGCAGGTAGCAGGTGATGATCGGGGTGACCCGCTGCAGCTGGTTGATCGGTATCTGCAGGTCGAGAATGATGTCGCGGATGATCGCGACGACGACGTAGGTGTCGAGCGCGCCGAGCAGAACCGCCAGGCTGCCCGCGCTGATCGCGATGCGGCGGTTGGTCGCCTCCGGCATCAGGCGCCGGGCTTGGTGACCGTCACCGGCTTACCCCAGTCGGACAGCGTCATCGTGACGCTGGTGTCCGACGAGGGCTCCAGGCGGGCCTGGACCAGCTCGTGGTCGCCGCCCTCGGCGATCCACGCGGTGCCGGGGACGGGGCCGGTGGCCTCGATCTGCGGCGCGATCCGGTTGACCGCGTCGGCGCTGACCGTGCCGACCACCTTGACGGTCTCGACGCCGTTGAGCGTCTCGCGGGCCTCGGACTTGGCGTCGGAGAAGTTGGCCAGCACGTTGGCCAGACCGTTCTCGGGGCTCAGGATCGCCGAGGCGTCGTAGATGTCGGCGGCGGGCCCGAAGTTCTGGTAGCCGCTGCCCGGGCTGATCGCGCCGTAGAGGTCACCGTCGGCGACGATGAACTCCACACCGGACAGCTTCTGGCCCATGAACGCGATGTCGGCCTTGCCCTGCGCGGCGACCGCGGGCACGTTCGTCAGGTCGCCCTCGAGCACCTCGATCGGAAGCTGATCGATCGTGCCCTCCACGGTGAGCTTGAGGTGCACGCTCTCCTGGTTGCGGGTGGTCTCGCTGGACTCCTGCAGCAGGGTCGCGGCGTCGGGCAGATCCTTGGCGGACTCGTCTGACTTCGAACAACCGGAGAGGAAGCTGACAGCGGCGATGAGGGCGGCGAAGATCGCCACGAGGCGGGTGCGCATGCCATGCATCGTAGAGGGTGCGCGAGGGTGCGCCCCTGACCTGGCCGGATAGGCTGGGTCCGTGTTCACCGGAATCGTCGAAGAAGTGGGCGAGGTCGTCGAGAAGGAAGATCTCGGCGATTCCGTCCGGCTGGCCATCCGCGGGCCGGTGGTGACCTCCGACGCCCGCCACGGCGACTCGATCGCCGTCAACGGCGTCTGCCTGACCGTGGTCGACGTCCGCACCGACGGCGCGTTCACCACCGACGTGATGGGTGAGACGCTCAGCCGGTCCAGCCTCGACGGGGTCCGGGTGGGCAGCCGGGTGAACCTGGAGCGCGCCGCGGCGGTCAACAGCCGGCTCGGCGGGCACATCGTGCAGGGCCACGTCGACGGCACCGGGCATGTGATCGCGCGCACACCGTCGGAGCACTGGGAGGTGGTGCGCATCGCGCTGCCCACCTCGCTGTCGCGCTACGTCGTGGAGAAGGGCTCGATCACTGTCGACGGCGTCTCGCTGACGGTGTCCGGGATCGGCCACGACTGGTTCGAGGTGTCGCTGATCCCCACCACGCTGGAGATGACCACGCTGGGCCGGGCCGAGGTCGGCACCCGGGTCAACCTGGAAGTGGACGTGATCGCCAAGTACGTCGAGCGGCTGCTGTCGACCCGCGAGGACGAGCCCCAGTAGCCCGGGGGTGCGGCAATAACTTTCAGACGGCAGTGGTTCATACTGATGTGATGACGAGGCTGGACTCCGTAGAGCGCGCGGTCGCCGATATCGCGGCGGGTAAGGCCGTCGTCGTCATCGACGATGAGGATCGCGAGAACGAGGGCGATCTGATCTTCGCCGCCGAGAAGGCGACCCCGGAGCTGGTCGCGTTCATGGTCCGCTACACATCGGGCTACCTGTGCGTGCCGCTGGACGGCTCGATCTGCGACCGTCTCGGGCTGCTGCCGATGTACGCGATGAACCAGGACAAGCACGGCACCGCCTACACCGTCACCGTCGATGCCAAACACGGTGTGGGTACCGGTATTTCGGCTGCCGACCGTGCGACGACGATGCGCCTGCTCGCCGACCCGAACTCGGTGGCCGACGACTTCACCAAACCGGGGCACGTGGTGCCGCTGCGCGCCAAGGACGGCGGCGTGCTGCGCCGTCCCGGTCACACCGAGGCCGCGGTGGACCTGGCCCGGCTGGCCGGTCTGCAGCCCGCGGGCGCGATCTGCGAGATCGTCAGCCAGAAGGACGAGGGGGCGATGGCGCAGACCGATGAGCTGCGCATCTTCGCCGACGAGCACGACCTGGCGCTGATCTCGATCGCCGACCTGATCGAGTGGCGGCGCAAACACGAGAAGCACATCGAGCGGGTCGCCGAGGCCCGCATCCCGACCCGCCACGGCGAGTTCCGCGCCGTCGGCTACACCAGCATCTACGACGACGTCGAGCACGTCGCGCTGGTCATGGGCGATATCGCCGGCCCGCAGGGCGACGGCCACGACGTGCTGGTCCGGGTGCACTCGGAGTGCCTGACCGGCGACGTGTTCGGCTCCCAGCGCTGCGACTGCGGCCCCCAACTGGACGCCGCGATGGCGATGGTGGCGCGCGAGGGCCGCGGCATCGTGCTCTACATGCGCGGCCACGAGGGCCGCGGCATCGGGCTGATGCACAAGCTGCAGGCCTACCAGCTGCAGGACGCCGGCGCCGACACCGTCGACGCCAACCTCAAGCTCGGCCTGCCCGCCGACGCCCGTGACTACGGCATCGGCGCGCAGATCCTGGTCGACCTCGGGGTGCGGTCGATGCGGCTGCTGACCAACAACCCGGCCAAGCGGGTCGGCCTGGACGGCTACGGCCTGCACATCATCGAGCGCGTCCCGCTGCCGGTGCGCGCCAACAAGGAGAACATCCGCTACCTGATGACCAAGCGCGATCGGATGGGCCACGACCTGGAGGGCCTCGACGAGTACCACGAGGCCAGCACCGCCGGCGACCTGGGCGGAGCGCTGTGAGCGGTCGGGGAGTCCCGGACATGCCCCAGCTGGACGCCTCGGGGCTGAAGCTCGCCGTCGTCGCCAGCACCTGGCACACCACGATCTGCGACGCGCTGCTCGACGGCGCGCTCAAGGTCGCCGCCGACGCCGGTGTGACCGATCCCACGGTGGTGCGGGTGCTCGGCGCGATCGAGATCCCGGTGGTGGCGCAGGCGCTGGCCGCCACCCACGACGCGGTCGTCGCACTCGGTGTGGTGATCCGCGGGGAGACACCGCATTTCGACTACGTGTGCGACGCGGTTACCCAGGGCCTGACCCGGGTGTCGCTGGACGCCTCCACCCCGGTGGCCAACGGGGTGCTGACGGTCAACACCGAACAGCAGGCGCTCAACCGGGCCGGTCTGCCCGATTCCGACGAGGACAAGGGGGCGCAGGCCGCTGCCGCCGCGCTGTCCACGGCGCTGGTCTTGCGGGGTCTGCGGGCCGACACGTGACCGAGTGGGACGCCGAGATCCGGCCGCGGCTGACCCCGTACTTCGCGTACGGCGCGGCGGCCGTGCTGGTGGCGGTTCACATCGGGCTGGCCGCGCTGCTGCGGGTCGGCACCTCCGGGGTGATCTTCCGCACCGCCGACCAGGTCGCGGTCGCCCTGCTGGGCGTGGTGCTCGCCGGTGCCGTGCTGTTGCTCACCCGGCCCCGGCTGCGGGTGGGCCCGTCCGGTATCGCGGTGCGAAACGTGTTGGGCGACAAAATCATCTCCTGGGACGATGTGGTCGGTGTCTCGTTCCCGACCGGCGCCCGCTGGGCCCGCGTCGACCTGCCCGACGACGAGTACATCCCGGTGATGGCGATCCAGGCGATCGACAAGCAGCGCGCGGTCGACGCGATGGACACCGTACGGGCCCTGGTCGAGCGCTACCGGGTCAACTCGGGCTGACGCCCGCCGGACCAGTCGGTGCGCGGCAGTAACCTGGGAGCCGTGCCCGATCCATCGACGTACCGACCCGCCCCCGGGTCCATCCCCGTCGAACCGGGCGTCTACCGATTCCGCGACCCGCACGGCCGGGTCATCTACGTCGGCAAGGCCAAGAGCCTGCGCAGCCGGCTGAACTCCTACTTCGCCGACATCTCGAGCCTGGCGCCGCGCACCCGGCAGATGGTGATGTCGGCGGGCAGCGTCGAGTGGACGGTGGTCAGCACCGAGGTCGAGGCGCTGCAGCTGGAGTACAACTGGATCAAGGAGTTCGATCCGCGGTTCAACGTCCGCTACCGCGACGACAAGTCCTATCCGGTGCTCGCGGTCACCCTCAACGAGGAGTACCCCCGGCTGATGGTGTACCGCGGTGCCCGCCGCAAGGGGGTGCGCTACTTCGGGCCCTACTCGCACGCCTGGGCCATCCGCGAAACCCTCGACCTGCTGACCCGGGTGTTTCCGGCCCGCACCTGCTCGGCGGGAGTCTTCAAGCGACACAGCCAGATTGACCGGCCCTGTCTGCTGGGCTACATCGACAAGTGCTCGGCCCCGTGCGTCGGGCGGGTCAGCGCCGAGGAGCACCGGCGCATCGTGCTGGACTTCTGCGACTTCCTGGCCGGCAAGACCGACCGGCTGATCCGCGATCTGGAACGCCAGATGACCGCCGCCGCCGAGGAACTCGACTTCGAGCGGGCCGCGCGGCTGCGCGACGACGTGGGGGCGCTCAAACGCGCGCTGGAGAAGCAGACCGTGGTGTTCGGCGACGGCACCGACGCCGACGTGATGGCGTTCGCCGACGACGAGCTCGAGGTCGCGGTGCAGGTGTTCCACGTGCGCGGCGGCCGGGTCCGCGGTCAGCGCGGCTGGGTCGTCGAGAAGTCCGGCGAACCGAACGAGGGCAGCGACGAGCAGATCGTCGAGCAGTTCCTCACCCAGTTCTACGGCGACCAGGCGGAATTGGGCGGCGCCGCCGACGAGGCGACCAGTCCGGTGCCCAGGGAGGTGCTGCTGCCGTGCCTGCCGGAGAACGCCGACGAACTGGCCGAGTGGCTGTCCGGGCTGCGCTGCTCGAAGGTCCGGCTGCGGGTGCCCCAGCGCGGTGACAAGCGCGCGCTCGCCGAGACCGTCAAACGCAACGCGCAGGAGGCCCTGCAGCAGCACAAGCTCAAGCGGGCCGGCGACTTCACCGCCAGAACCGCTGCCCTGCAGAACATTCAGGACGCCCTCGGGCTGGCCGACGCGCCGCTGCGCATCGAGTGCGTCGACATCAGCCACGTGCAGGGCACGGACGTGGTGGCGTCGCTGGTGGTGTTCGAGGACGGTCTGCCGCGCAAGTCGGACTACCGCCACTACGCGATCCGCGAGGCCGCGGGCGACGGCCGCTCCGACGACGTCGCCTCGATCGCCGAGGTCACCCGGCGCCGCTTCCACCGGCACCTGCACGACATCGCGCATCCGACCGAGATTGCCCCGGAAGGAAAGTCGCGCAAGTTCGCCTACCCGCCCAACCTGTACGTCGTCGACGGCGGTGCGCCGCAGGTGAACGCCGCGCAGGCGGTGCTCGACGAGCTGGGCATCACCGACGTCGCGGTCATCGGCCTGGCTAAGCGACTCGAGGAGGTGTGGGTGCCCTACGAGCCCGACCCGGTGATCCTGCCGCGCAACAGCGAGGGCCTGTACCTGCTGCAGCGGGTGCGTGACGAGGCGCACCGCTTCGCGATCAGCTACCACCGCAGCAAACGGTCCAAGCGGATGACCGCCTCGGCGCTGGACTCGGTGCGCGGCCTCGGTGAGCACCGGCGCAAGGCGTTGGTCACCCACTTCGGGTCGGTGGCCCGGCTCAAGCAGGCCACCGTCGAGGAGATCACCGCGGTGCCCGGGATCGGCGTCGCCACCGCGCGGGCGGTGCTCGAGGCTCTTGGCGTACCGTCGCAAGGCGACGTGTCCGACCCGCCGCAAAGCGACGCGTCCGGCCTAGAAATCAGCGATGATCAGAGCAGGGTATCGGGATGACGGACCAGGGAATGCACGAAGATCTGCGCGACGAGTCAGGCGCCGACTCCGGCATCGACGTGGTCCTGGTCACCGGCCTGTCGGGCGCCGGCCGCGGCACCGCGGCCAAGGTGCTCGAGGATCTCGGCTGGTACGTCGCCGACAACCTGCCGCCCGAGCTGATCGCCCGGATGGTCGAGTTCGGCCTGGCGGCCGGCTCGCGGATCACCCAGCTCGCGGTGGTGATGGACGTGCGCTCGCGCGGCTTCACCGGTGATCTGGACTGGGTGCTCAACGACCTGGCCACCCGCAACATCACCCCGCGGGTGCTGTTCCTGGAGGCCTCCGACGAGGCGCTGGTGCGCCGCTACGAGCAGAACCGGCGCAGCCACCCGCTGCAGGGCAACCAGACGCTGGCCGAGGGCATCGCCGCCGAGCGGGCGCTGCTGGCGCCGGTGCGCGCGGCCGCCGATCTGGTCATCGACACCACCACGATGTCCGTGCACGCCCTGCGGGAGAGCATCGAGCGCGCGTTCAGCGAGGACACCGTCGCGCACACCAACGTCACGGTCGAGTCGTTCGGCTACAAGTACGGCCTGCCGATGGACGCCGACACGGTGATGGACGTGCGGTTCCTGCCCAATCCGCACTGGGTGGACGACCTGCGCCCGCACACCGGTCAGCATCCCGCGGTGCGCGACTACGTGCTCGGGCAGCCCGGTGCGCTGGAGTTCGTGGACAACTACCACCGGCTGCTCGACGTGGTGATCGATGGATACCGTCGCGAGGGGAAGCGATATATGACCGTCGCCATCGGATGTACCGGGGGCAAGCATCGAAGTGTGGCGATCGCCGAGGCACTGGCCGGCAAGCTGGCGGCCGGGGAGAACCTGACGGTGCGGGTGCTGCACCGGGATCTGGGGCGGGAGTGAGTCCCCGCACGCAAGGAGGACAGATCAGTCCCCGCATCGTCGCCCTGGGCGGTGGCCACGGGCTCTACGCCACGCTGTCGGCGGCGCGCCGGCTCACACCGCACGTGACCGCGATCGTCACCGTCGCCGACGACGGCGGCTCGTCGGGCCGCATCCGCAGCGAACTCGACGTGGTGCCGCCCGGCGATCTGCGAATGGCGTTGGCGGCGTTGGCATCCGACAGTCCGCACGGCCGGTTGTGGGCGACGATCATCCAGCACCGGTTCGGCGGCACGGGCGCGCTGGCCGGCCATCCGATCGGCAACCTGATGCTGGCCGGGCTCACCGAGGTGCTGGCCGACCCGGTCGCCGCCCTCGACGAGCTGGGCCGCATCCTCGGCGTGAAGGGCCGGGTGCTGCCGATGTGCCCGATGGGTCTGGGTATCGAGGCCGACGTCGCGGGTCTGGAGTCCGATCCGCGGATGAGCCGGGTGATCCGCGGGCAGGTGGCCATCGCGACCACCCCCGGCAAGGTGCGCCGGGTGCGGCTGATCCCCGGCGACCCGCCCGCCACCCGCCAGGCTGTCGACGCGATCATGGCCGCAGATCTGGTGGTGCTGGGGCCCGGATCGTGGTTCACCTCCGTGATCCCGCACGTGCTGGTGCCGGAACTGGCGGCGGCGTTGAAATCGACGCCCGCGCGGCGCGCGCTGGTGCTCAACCTGGTCGCCGAACCGGGGGAGACGGCGGGCTTCTCCGCCGAGCGTCACATCCACGTGTTAGCCCAGCATGCACCGGACTTCACGGTGCATGACATCATCGTCGACGCGAGCCGGGTGCCGAGCGAGCGCGAGCGCGACCAACTGCGTCGCACCGCGAACACCCTCGCCGCTCGCGTGGAGTTTGCCGACGTGTCCAGACCTGGTACACCTTTACATGACCCGGCGCGATTGGCCGCGGCGCTGGAAGGTGTGCGGCTGCGCGGCGCGGCCCACCCGGCGCCCACAGTGCCCACATCGACAGTGACTGGACCGAGAGGTGACGATCCGTGGCGATGACAGCCGAGGTCAAAGACGAGCTGAGCAGGCTGGTCGTCAACTCGGTCAGCGCCCGCAAAGCTGAGGTCGCCTCGCTGCTGCGGTTCGCAGGCGGCCTGCACATCGTCGGGGGCCGGGTGGTGGTGGAGGCCGAGGTCGACCTCGGCATCATCGCGCGCCGGCTGCGTAAGGACATCTACGACCTGTACGGCTACCACGCCACGGTGCACGTGCTGCAGGCCAGCGGCATCCGCAAGAACACCCGTTACGTGGTGCAGGTCGCCAAGGACGGTGAGGCGCTGGCCCGCCAGACCGGGCTGTTGGACCTGCGCGGTCGCCCGGTGCGCGGGCTGCCCGCCCAGGTCGTCGGCGGCAGCATCGCCGACGCCGAGGCCGCTTGGCGCGGAGCGTTTTTGGCGCACGGATCGCTCACCGAACCGGGTCGCTCGTCGGCGCTGGAGGTCAGCTGCCCGGGTCCGGAGGCGGCGCTGGCGTTGGTCGGGGCGGCCCGCCGGCTCGGCGTGACCGCCAAGGCGCGCGAGGTCCGCGGCACCGACCGGGTGGTGGTGCGCGACGGTGAGGCCATCGGTGCGCTGCTGACCCGGATGGGCGCCCAGGACACCCGGTTGACCTGGGAGGAGCGCCGCATGCGCCGCGAGGTGCGCGCGACCGCCAACCGGCTGGCAAACTTCGATGACGCCAACCTGCGCCGGTCGGCGCGCGCCGCGGTGGCCGCGGCCGCCCGGGTGGAGCGCGCGCTGGAGATCCTCGGCGACTCCGTGCCCGAGCACCTGGCGGCGGCGGGCAAGCTGCGGGTGGAACACCGGCAGGCCTCGCTGGAGGAGCTCGGCCGCCTCGCCGATCCGCCGATGACCAAAGACGCTGTGGCGGGCCGTATCCGGCGGCTGTTGTCGATGGCCGACCGCAAGGCCAAGCAGGAGGGCATCCCCGACACCGAGTCGGCGGTCACGCCCGACCTGCTCGAAGACGCCTAGCCGATGGCCCGTACGCTCGCCGTCGCGCTGGCCCAGTACGCACCGCTGACCGGCGACGACCCGGTCGCGCAGCTGCACGCGCAGGCCGCCCAGATCGCCAGCGGCTCCGAGCGTCTCGACCTGATCGTGTTCCCGGAGATCCACCTGTGCGGGGACTGCGACAACGCCCCCGACGGTAACGCCTGGCTGCGGGCGGCCGCCGAGCCGCTGGACGGCCCGAGGGGGCGCACGCTCGGCGAGATCGCCAAAGAACTTGGGGTGTGGTTGATTCCGGGTTCAGTCCCCGAACTCGGCGACGACGGCGGCGTGTACAACACCCAGCCGGTGTTCGACCCGGACGGTCGCCTGATCGCCGGCTACCGCAAGGTGTTTCCGTGGCGTCCGTACGAGGGCTGGTCGCCCGGAAGCGAATTCGTCGTCTTCGACATGCCGGGTGTCGGGCGCGGCGGTCTGTCGATCTGTTACGACTCGTGGTTCCCGGAGTCCACCCGCAGCGTGGCGTGGATGGGCGCGGAGTTCGTCGTCAATGTGGTCAAGACGATCGGCGCGGACCGCAGGCAGGAGCGGATCCTGGCGCAGGCCAACGCGATCGTCAACCAGGTGTTCATGCTCAGCGTCAACGCGGCCGAACCGGTCGGCGTCGGCGGCTCGCTCGTCGTCGACCCCGAGGGCACGGTGATCGCCGATCTGCCCGGTGCGGAGCCGGGGTTGCTCCGTGTGGACGTCGACCTGGACGCCGTGACCCGGGTACGCGAGAACGGCACCGAGGGCTGGAACCGCGTGTGGTCGCAGATGTATCCCGACGACCGGCCCATCGAACTGCCGATCTACCAGGGCCGCATCGACCCGCGCCGCTGGACACCCGGGCAGGTCTAAGCGGCCAGAGAGTCCAGCACCGTCGCCCAGACGTACGGGCTGACAACGGAGTTCAGGTGTCCGTGCACCAGGCCCGGATACCGGTGCTGCAGCACAATGTTGGTGACGTTCGGTCCGTCCAGCACGTGGTTGGTGTACGGGGTGGCGACCTCGTCGTACTCGGTGAGGATGTTGGTGTACAGCACCCAGGGGCGGGTGTCGCCGTCGCCGTACACCTCGTCCATGAACTCCGAGCCCATCGACTGCTGGTAGAACGCCGGCGCCAGCCACATCGACAGCCCGATGTAGAGCTCGCGCAGGATCGGCACCGACAGCACACCGGAGACCAGGCCCAGGAAGTCGGTGCCGTGGTTACCGGGGGCGATCCCGATCACCTGGGCGACCTTGTCGGCGCCATCGAGGTTGTTGATGTAGTACACCGGCAGGATGCCGCCGCCCTGTGAGTGGCCGATCAGGATGACCTGCGGCGCACCGGTTTCGGCGAGCACCTCGTCGATCTTGTCGGACAGCTGCTGCGCCGAGACCCGGATGTCGTCGATCGACTGGAGCGGGAAGTTCGGGTTCGAGGTCCGGTTGCCGTAGTTGAACGTGTAGACCTTGTAGCCGGCGTTGGCCAGCACCGGCGCGCCGACGGCCCAGTTCACACCCTGGGTCAGCACCGTCGAGTTGAGCAGGATGACCGGCAGCGGGTGCTCCGGGGTGACTCCGATGGTCGGGTCGTTGGCCCCGGCGGGGGAGCGCGCCGGGTTCAACAGCGCGACCATGTCGAGGATCCCGTAACTCACCGAGTACGGCGCCGACGGCGGTGCGTACAGCGGACCGCCGACCAGCACACGGCCCACGGCGGCAGCGGAATTCACGACGGACATCGCCAGCATGTACGGCACCCCGAACAGCGTGTCCGGCCCGACGGTCTGCGCGACCGCGCTCGCGACGCTGTGTACCACCGACACCACGATCGTGCCGACGTCGAACACCCCGCCGATCAGCTGCTTGTCCAGGGTGGCCGGCCGCATCGGCGGGACCGTCGGAGGATCGGGGTCGTCGTCGTTCACCTCGGGTTCGGCGAACGCGACCAGCTGGGCTTGGGGCTGCGGCTCGGGTTCGAAGACCGTCGGCTCGTCGGTGAGCCCGGGCTCGGGGGCCTGCTGTGCGCCTGTGCGCTTGGGCTTCTCGACCTCATCGGCGAGGTCGGGGAGTTCCTCGTCGAGCTCGAGTTCGAGTTCGAAGTCGTCGGGTTCGGGCTCGGGATCCGGTTCGGGATCGGCGTCGGGTTCCGGTTCGGCAGAATCCTCCGGCTCCGTCTCGGTCTCCGGCTCCGTCTGCGTCTGCGAGGTGGACTCCGACACCGAGGTGGTGTCGCTGTCCTCCTCGGCGGCGGCGATCCCGGCGCCGAGACTCAGGGAGGTGGACATCGCCAGAACGGCCGTCGCAAGGGCCACACGTGACAACACGCGTTGTATTCAAGCCGAAGCACCGCGCCGATGGACCTAGATTTGACGATGTGAAGACATTGCGCGTGGGGGCGGCGTTCCCCGACCCGCCGTTCAACGGCATGCCGGGGGACGGCGGTCTGGACATCGACCTCATGCGCGCGATCGGCGCCAAGCTGGGCGCCGAGGTCGAGTTCATCCCCTATGAGGGCGAGGAGTTCGACGGCATCTTCGACGGGCTGGCGGTCGGCGCCTACGACTGCGTGGCCTCCGGGGTCACCGTCACCCCCGAGCGGGAGCGCAAGGCGCTGTTCGCCCCGCCCTACGTCATCTCCGGGCAGGCGATGGCCGTCGACACCCGCCGCGGCGCGGACCACCCCGACGACGTTCTCGTCGCACTCGCCCCGAGGCTCGCCGAGCGGGTGAAATCGCTGCCCGGCGTCCAGATCGTGAAGCGCGGCCTCTCCGTGGAGCACATCGCGATCGCCGTCGCACCCGGTGACCAGGCACTTCTGTCCCGCATCGCGGTCGCGCAGGCCGAGCTGGAGGACGACGGCACGCTGCAGGGGCTGCGCAGGAAATGGCTGGGCAACCCCTACACCGACCAGAGTCTGGCCGTGCACTGACCGGGTAGCGCGTGGCGGGAATCACACCACTAGGCTGACTGTCGAGTACACCAGGAGCGACTCTAAGGAGACAGCGTGACCATCCGGGTAGGCGTGAACGGCTTCGGCCGCATCGGGCGGAACTTCTTCAGGGCGCTCGACGCCCAGAAGGCGCAGGGCAAGGCGACCGACATCGAGATCGTCGCCGTCAATGACCTCACCGACAACGCCACCCTGGCACACCTGCTGAAGTTCGACTCGATCCTGGGTCGGCTGCCCCACGAGGTGAGCCTGGAGGGCGAGGACACCATCGTCGTCGGCGACACCAAGATCAAGGCGCTCTCGGTCAAGGAGGGCCCGGCGGCCCTGCCGTGGGGCGACCTGGGTGTCGACGTCGTCGTCGAGTCCACCGGCATCTTCACCGCGCGCGCCAAGGCCCAGGGCCACCTGGACGCCGGCGCCAAGAAGGTCATCATCTCGGCCCCGGCCAGCGATGAGGACATCACCATCGTGCTGGGCGTCAACGACGACAAGTACGACGGCAGCCAGAACATCATCTCCAACGCGTCGTGCACCACGAACTGCCTCGGCCCGCTGGCCAAGGTGCTCAACGACGAGTTCGGCATCGTCAAGGGCCTGATGACCACGGTCCACGCCTACACCCAGGACCAGAACCTGCAGGACGGCCCGCACAAGGACCTGCGTCGCGCCCGCGCCGCCGCCGTCAACATCGTGCCGACCTCCACCGGTGCCGCCAAGGCCATCGGCCTGGTGCTGCCGGAGCTGAAGGGCAAGCTCGACGGCTACGCGCTGCGCGTGCCGATCCCCACCGGCTCGGTGACCGACCTGACCGCCGAGCTGAAGAAGTCGGCGACCGTCGACGAGATCAACGCCGCGATGAAGGCCGCCGCCGAGGGCCCGCTGAAGGGCATCCTGAAGTACTATGACGCGCCGATCGTGTCGGCCGACATCGTCACCGACCCGCACAGCTCGCTGTACGACGCGGGCCTGACCAAGGTGATCGACAACCAGGCCAAGGTCGTCTCCTGGTACGACAACGAGTGGGGCTACTCGAACCGCCTCGTCGATCTCGTCGGCCTGGTCGGCAAGTCGCTGTAGAGCCGTGGCGATCAAGACTCTCGAAGACCTTCTGGCCGAGGGTGTTTCGGGCCGGGGCGTGCTGGTCCGTTCGGACCTGAACGTCCCGCTCGACGACGACGGCAACATCACCGACCCCGGTCGGATCATCGCGTCGGTGCCCACGCTCAAGGCGCTGTCCGACGCGGGCGCCAAGGTCGTCGTGACCGCCCACCTGGGCCGGCCCAAGGGCGGACCGGAGCCGAAGTACTCGCTGGCTCCGGTCGCCACGGCGCTGGGGGAGCGGCTCGGCAGGCACGTGCAGCTCGCCGGCGACGTCGTCGGCACCGATGCGCTGGCCCGCGCCGAGGGGCTCACCGACGGTGATGTGCTGCTGCTGGAGAACATCCGCTTCGATCCGCGGGAGACCAGCAAGGACGACGCCGAGCGGCTCAAGCTGGCCAAGGCGCTCGTCGAGCTCGTCGGTGACGACGGTGCGTTCGTCTCCGACGGGTTCGGTGTGGTGCACCGCAAGCAGGCCTCGGTGTACGACGTCGCCACCCTGCTGCCGCACTACGCCGGCACGCTGGTGGCCGCCGAGGTCAAGGTGCTCAAGCAGCTGACCGAGGCAGGCGACCGGCCCTACGCCGTGGTGCTGGGCGGGTCGAAGGTCTCCGACAAGCTCGCGGTCATCGAGCAGCTGGCCAAGAAGGCCGACAGCCTGGTGATCGGCGGCGGGATGTGCTTCACATTCCTTGCCGCGCAGGGGCTTTCGGTCGGCAGCTCGCTGCTCGAGGAGAGCATGATCGACACCTGCCGCCAGCTGCTGGACACCTACGCCGACGTGCTGCACCTGCCCGTCGACGTGGTGGTCGCCGAGAAGTTCGCCGCCGACGCCACCCCCGAGGTCGTCGCCGCCGACCAGATCCCGGACGGCAAGATGGGCCTCGACATCGGCCCCGGCAGCGTGGAGCGGTTCTCCGCGCTGCTGTCCAACGCCAAGACGGTGTTCTGGAACGGCCCGATGGGTGTGTTCGAGTTCCCGGCGTTCGCCGCGGGCACCAAGGGTGTCGCCGAGGCCATCATCGCCGCCACCGGCAAGGGCGCGTTCAGCGTCGTCGGCGGTGGTGACTCCGCGGCCGCGGTGCGCCAGCTGGGTCTGCCCGAGGACGGCTTCTCCCACATTTCCACCGGGGGCGGGGCGTCGCTGGAATACCTTGAGGGCAAGCAGCTGCCCGGTATCGCTGTCCTGGACGACTGAGAGGTCAAGAGCGTGAGTCGTAAGCCGCTGATCGCCGGCAACTGGAAGATGAACCTGAACCACTTCGAGGCGATCGCGCTGGTTCAGAAGATCGCGTTCGCGTTGCCCACGAAGTACTTCGACAAGGTCGACGTGACCGTGATCCCGCCGTTCACCGACCTGCGCAGCGTGCAGACCCTGGTCGACGGCGACAAACTGCTGATCACCTACGGGGCGCAGGATCTGTCGCAGCACGACTCCGGGGCCTACACCGGCGAGATCAGCGGTGCGTTCCTGGCCAAGCTGGGCTGCACCTACGTCATCGTGGGGCACTCCGAGCGGCGCACCTACCACCACGAGGACGACGCGCTGGTGGCCGCCAAGGCCGCCGCGGCGTTCCGGCACGGGCTGATCCCGATCGTCTGCATCGGCGAGCAGCTCGAGGTGCGCGAGGCCGGCAAGCACGTCGAGTACAACGTGGAGTCGCTGCGCGGCTCGCTGGCGGGCCTGTCCAAGGAGCAGCTCGGCCAGGTGGTGATCGCCTACGAGCCGGTGTGGGCGATCGGCACCGGCCGGGTGGCGTCCGCCGCCGACGCGCAGGAGGTGTGCAAGGCGATCCGCGACGAGCTGGCCGAGCTGGCCGGCGCCGACGCGGCCGCCGGGGTGCGGATCCTCTACGGCGGGTCGGTGAACGCCAAGAACGTCGGCGAGATCGTCGCTCAGCCCGACGTCGACGGCGCGCTGGTGGGCGGTGCCTCGCTGGACGGTGAGCAGTTCGCGACGCTGTCGGCGATCGCCGCCGGCGGGCCCCTGCCCTGAGCGGCATCTGACCTTAGGTAGGCTTACGCACATGCAATTGGCCCTGCAGATCACCCTGATTGTGACCAGCGTCCTGGTCGTGCTGCTGGTGCTGCTGCATCGCGCCAAGGGTGGTGGCCTGTCCACGCTGTTCGGCGGCGGTGTGCAGTCCAGCCTGTCGGGGTCGACGGTGGTCGAGAAGAACCTCGACCGGCTCACGCTGTTCGTCACCGGGATCTGGCTGGTCTCGATCGTCGGCGTCGCGCTGCTGATCAAGTACAGCTGAGTCACACTGTCCCGCCGTGCGCCGGCTGACGGTCGCGCCGATACTTGAGGGATGACTGACGTCCCCGGGCTGGAACCGATCGGCGCGGTCAAGCGCACCCGTGTCGGCCGTGAGGCCACCGAACCGATGCGCGAGGACATCCGCCTGCTGGGCGCGCTGCTCGGGGACACCGTGCGCGAGCAGAACGGCGAGGAGGTGTTCGACCTCGTCGAGCGGGCCCGGGTGGAGTCGTTCCGGGTGCGCCGCTCGGAGATCGACCGGGCCGATCTGGCGCGCATGTTCGACGGCATCGACGTGCACCAGGCGATCCCGGTCATCCGGGCGTTCACGCACTTCGCGCTGCTGGCCAACGTCGCCGAGGACATCCACCGGGAGCGCAGGCGCGCGATCCACACGGCGGCCGGCGAGCCGCCGCAGAACAGCAGCCTGGCCGCGACGTACGCCAAACTCGACGCGGCCGATCTGGATCCGCGGACCGTCGCCGAGGCGCTGAGCGGTGCGCTGGTGTCGCCGGTGATCACCGCGCACCCCACCGAGACGCGTCGTCGCACCGTCTTCGACACCCAGCACCGGATCACCGAGCTGATGCGGCTGCGGCTGCACGGTCACACCCGCACCGACGACGGGCGCGACATCGAGCTCGAACTGCGCAAGCACATTCTGACGCTGTGGCAGACCGCGCTGATCCGGTTGTCCCGGTTGAAGATCCAGGACGAGATCGAGACCGGCCTGCGCTACTACCCGGCGGCGTTCTTCGAGGTGATCCCCGAGGTCAACGCCGAGGTGCGTAAGGAGCTGCGGTCGCGGTGGCCCGACGCCGAGCTGCTGACGGAGCCGATCGTGCGGCCCGGGTCGTGGATCGGCGGCGACCGCGACGGGAACCCGAACGTCACCGCCGACGTGGTGCGGCTGGCCACCGGAAACGCCGCGTACACGGCGTTCAACCACTACTTCACCGAGCTCACCGCGCTTCAGGAGGAGCTGTCGATGTCGGCGCGGCTGGTGCGGATCAGCGACGAGCTGGCCGCGCTGGCCGACCGGTGCGACGAGCCCGCCCGCGCCGACGAGCCGTACCGGCGGGCGCTGCGCGTCGTGCACGCCCGCCTGACCGCGACGGCCCAGGAGATCCTGGACCGGCAGCCCGAACACGAACTCGACCTCGGCATGCAGCGGTACGCGACGCCGGCGGAGCTGCTCGCCGACCTCGACGTCATCGACGCCTCGCTGCGCGCCAACGGCAGCACGGTGCTCGCCGACGACCGGCTGGCCCGGCTGCGGGAAGCCGTGCACGTGTTCGGTTTTCATCTGTGCGGACTCGACATGCGGCAGAACTCCGAGGTGCACGAGGAGGTCGTGGCCGAGCTGCTGGCCTGGGCCGGGGTGCACCCGGATTACCGCTCGCTGGAGGAGCCCGACCGGGTGGAGCTGCTGGCCCGCGAGCTGTCGACCCGGCGCCCGCTGATCAAGGAGGGGGCCGAGCTGTCGGAGCTGGCCCGCAAGGAGCTCGACATCATGGCGGCCGCCGCGCGTGCGGTGCGGGTGTACGGGCCGGCGGCGGTGCCGAACTACATCATCTCGATGTGCCAGTCGGTGTCGGACATGCTCGAGGCCGCGATCCTGCTCAAAGAGGTTGACCTGCTGGATGTCTCGGCTGAGCAGGCCTATGCGCCGGTCGGGATCGTGCCGTTGTTCGAGACGATCGACGACCTGCAGCGCGGTGCGGGGATCCTGGAGGCCGCGCTTGAGCTGCCGGTGTACCGGGCGATCGTGTCGGCGCGCGGGCAGAACCAGGAGGTGATGCTGGGCTACTCCGACTCCAACAAGGACGGGGGATACCTGGCGGCCAACTGGGCGCTGTACCGCGCCGAGCTCGACCTGGTGGAGTCGGCGCGCAAGACCGGAATCCGGTTGCGGCTCTTCCACGGTCGCGGCGGCACGGTGGGCCGCGGCGGCGGGCCGAGCTACGACGCGATCCTGGCGCAGCCGCCGGGGGCGGTGAACGGGTCGCTGCGCATCACCGAGCAGGGTGAGGTGATCGCGGCCAAGTACGCCGAGCCGCAACTGGCGCACCGCAACCTGGAGACGCTGGTGGCGGCGACGCTGGAAGCCACGCTGCTCGACGTGGAGGGTCTGGGCGACGAGGCCGGCCCGGCATACGAGGTGCTCGACGACCTGGCCGCCCGCGCGCAGCGCGCGTACTCCGAACTGGTGCACGAGACACCGGGTTTCGTCGAGTACTTCAAGGCGTCCACACCGGTGAGCGAGATCGGGGCGCTGAACATCGGCAGCCGTCCGACGTCGCGCAAGCCGACGACGTCGATCTCGGATCTACGGGCGATTCCGTGGGTACTGGCGTGGAGCCAGTCGCGGGTGATGCTGCCCGGCTGGTACGGCACGGGCACGGCGTTCGAGGAGTGGATCGCCGCGGGTCCGGAGCAGGAGCGGGTGGAGGTGCTGCGCGACCTGTACCGGCGCTGGCCGTTCTTCCGCACGGTGCTGTCGAACATGGCGCAGGTGCTGGCGAAGTCCGATCTGGGCCTGGCCGCGCGGTATTCGGAACTGGTCGAGGACGAGGCGCTGCGGCGGCGGGTGTTCGACAAGATCGCCGCCGAGCATGAGCGCACCATCCGGATGCACAAGCTGATCACCGGTCACGACGATCTGCTCGCCGACAACCCGGCGCTGGCACGCTCGGTGTTCAACCGCTTCCCGTATCTGGAACCGCTGAATCACCTGCAGGTGGAGCTGCTGCGGCGGTACCGCTCCGGTGACGACGACGAGTTGGTGCAGCGGGGAATCCTGCTCACGATGAGCGGCCTGGCGACCGCGCTGCGCAACAGCGGCTAGTTCAGAGCCCGGCGGTGCGGCGCACCGCATTGATGGCGCCGCGGACGGCCGATTCGGTGGCCGCCAGCGGGGCGACCGCGGCCTCGCCGACGCCGACGAGGCGCTCGACGCGGGCGACGATGCCCTCCATCCGCTCCACCACGGCGGCCAGCCGCGGCGCCAGCTCGTTGACCTGGCTGATGGTCTCGTTGAACCGGTCCAGGGTGGCGTCGAGGTTGGCGGCCGACCGGTTGAGGTCTTCCAGGGTCGCGCCGAGGCCGTCTAGGAGGGCGTCGACCTGCTCGACGGTGACGTCTGCGTTGAGCGCCGCCTGCGCGAGCTTTCTGATCCGCTCCGGCGCTGTGCGCACGGGCCGGTCGCTTCTGTCCGCCATGGCGCCATTATTGCGGCGGCAGGGGAACCGCAGGGCCGAACGCGGCGTCTGACTAGATGTGGACCAGCCGGAGACCGGACGACGGCAGTGCCGGGTCGATCCGCGGTGCGTCACGCGGGGAAGCGCCGACCGTGAGGAGTTCGAGCGGGGATCGCGCGATGCCCGCCAGGAGTCGCTCGCCGAGGAATAACCCCGACGCGTCACGCAGCGTCGAAGGTGACGAGGTCGATGCTGAGTCGGCCTTCCATGAGGCTGAGTTTTCGGCGTACGGGTGGTCCGGGTAGGGGTGGTGCGGTGGATTGGTAGGTCGCGCCGGTGGGGGTGGTGAATTCGGCGGTGTGGACGCCGTTGGTGTCGCTGGTGTGTACGGTCCAGCCGGGTGCTTCTTTGGTGTAGTTGCAGGCTTCGCAGGCGCCGAGGCCGTTGAGTGCTGATGTTTTGCCGCCGCGGCGTTTCGGGGTGGCGTGGTCGCGGTGGCGGATCTCGGCGTTGCAGTACGGGGTGCGACACGTGCGGTCGCGGATCCCGATGAACTCCGCGAGCCCTTGGGGGAAGATCCGGCTCTTGGATTCCATGGCCACCAGCTGTCCGCTGGAGGGGTGGCGGTACAGCCGGCGCAGCATGGCTTTGGTCTTCTTGTCGCGCACCGCATCCCCTGTCAGGCCGCGGGCGATGGCTGCCGGCAGTGGCCCGTAGCCGGCCAGCCAGGCCGGGGCGTGGTCGTCTCCCATCAGGGTGGTGTCGGCCATCACCAGGTTGACCATCACATCGGCGGGCCGGGCGGCCGGGCGGCCGGTGATGCGTTCGACGAGGGTGTCGGCCATCACCTGCCCGCGGGTGCGCCCGTCGAACGTCGTATCCGCTTGGCGTTTGAGGGTGGCGTACACGCTGACGCCCTGGGCCACCGGTAGATGCGCGGTGACATACACCATGGCATCCGGTGCCGGGCGAATCGTCACGGTGCGGTCTTCGGGGGCTTTGGCGCTGCGGTCGACCACCGCGGCCACGTCCAGCTCGCAGGCGATCTGGCGGGCCTGCGCGGCGACGCGTTTGTCACCCCAGCCCGCCAGGCGGGTGACGTCGGCGCACAGGCGGGCATCGAGGTCGCGGCGATGCTCCACGGACAGGCAGGCTGATTCGCGCACGATCAGCATCGCCCGGTACTCCGAGAGCGCCCCGCACTCCAGTGCGGCCAACGTATACGGCATCTCCTCGACCAGCGCCCGGGCCATCCCGAGATGGCGCCCACCGGCGTTGGGGGCGTCGTGACGGGCCAGGGCGACCTCGCTGGCCAGGCCGTGGCCACGCTTGGCTTTCGGGACCCCGGCGGCGGCCTCGGCGGCATGCCGCTTGGCCCGCCACAAGGCGGTCACCCGCGCCTGCTGCGCGGCGATCCGCGACTTCAGCATTTCCAACTGCTCGAGCTGAACCCGCAGCTCAGCCTCACCGGCCGCCGGATCCAACTCGAACACCTGTTCCATGTGACCCACGCTACAACAAGGGTCCGACAAGAGTTCAGAACCAGTGCGCGAGGGGGGACTTGAACCCCCACGTCCTAGGACAATGGAACCTAAATCCATCGCGTCTGCCAATTCCGCCACTCGCGCGTGAGCGTGGCGATCGTACCTCCACCCCCTCGCGGTACCGTTGAAGAATGTCCACTACACGGCGTAGGAGGCCGGCGCTCATCCTGCTGGTGCTCATCGGCGTCGCCGGCTGCCTGGCGCTGGCCTGGTGGCAGTGGACCCGATTCGAGTCCAACTCGGGCAGCTTCCAGAACCTCGGCTATGCCCTGCAGTGGCCCGCGTTCGGCGGTTTCCTGGTGTACGCCTACTTCAAGTTCGTGCGCCTCGAGGAGGCGCCGCCCGAACCGGCGCCCCGCGAGACCGTCACCGAGCTGCCCGCGGACCTGCTGCCCCCGAAACCCACCGCAGCGCCCGACGACGACGTCGGCGACCCAGCACTCCGCGAGTACAACGCTTATCTGGCCGAGCTCGCGAAGAAAGATAAGGAACATCCCGCCCCATGACCGAGACCACCTCCGACGAGACCATCCGCAAGGCGCTCACCGGCTACCGGGTACTGGCCTGGACGACGGGCCTCTGGCTCATCGCGCTCTGCTACGAGATGGTGATGAAGTACGTCTACCACGTCGAGGGACTGAACTGGATCGCCGTGGTGCACGGCTGGGTGTACTTCATCTATCTGCTGTTCACCGCCAACCTCGCGGTCAAGGTGCGCTGGCCGATCGCCAAGACCGTCGGGGTGCTGCTGGCCGGCACCATCCCGCTCGTCGGCATCATCGTCGAGCAGGTGCAGACCCGCGATCTCAAGGAGCGCTACGGCCTGTAGCCAGCGCGACGTCCCCGGCGTGCTCCTCCGCCGCCGCCCGGGGCCGCGGGATCGCCAGCGCCAGCAGCGTCGCCACGAACGCGGCGCCCGCCGCGATCACCAGCGCGGTGCGCAACCCGGCCAGTGACGGCACGTCATGGCCGGCCACCTGCATCGTCATCGCCGCCAGCACCGCCCCCATCACCGCGCTGGAGATCGACGTGCCCAGCGACCGCGCCAGCGCGTTCAACCCGTTGGCCGCCGCGGTCTCCGACACCGGCACCGCCGCGTTGATCAGCGCGGGCAGCGACGAGAACGCGAACCCGACGCCGACGCTGACCACCACGTTGAACAGGCACAGCTGCCACGGCCGCTCCATCAGCCACAGCCCCGCCAGATATCCGGCCGCCACCATCAGCGATCCCGCGACGAGCGTGAAGCGCGGCCCGCGCGCCCCGGCGATCCGCGCCGCCAGCGGCGACGCCAGCATCATCGCCAGCCCGCCGGGCGCCATCCACAGCCCGGTGTGCAGCAGCGACTGCCCCAGCCCGTAGCCGGTCTCGACCGGCAGCTCGTAGATCTGCGGCGCGATCATCGACATCGCGAACAGCGCGAAACCCACCGCGATCGACGCCAGGTTCGTCGTCAGCACCGGTCTGCGCATCGTGGTGCGCAGGTCGACGGTCGGCGACTCCACCCGGAACTGCCACCAGCCGAACACCCCGAGGACGACCGCCGAGCCGACGAACAGCCCGACGATGACCGCGCTCGTCCAGCCCCAGTCCGTGCCCTTGGTGATGCCCAGCAGCAGCGCGACCAGGCCGACGGCCAGCAGCAACGTGCCCAGCGGGTCGAGCCGGTCCGCCGCCGTCGGCGGCACCGCGGGCACCAGCCACGCGAACATCACCAGCGCCGCCGCGCCCAGCCCCGCCGACACCCAGAACAGCACGTGCCAGTCGGCGTTCTCGGCGATGATCGCCGACAGCGGCAGCCCCATCGCACCGCCGACCCCGAGCGACGAACTCATCAGCCCCATCGCCGTGCCGACCTTCTCCGGTGGCACCGCCGCCCGCATCACGCTGATACCCAGCGGGATGATCGAGATACCGAACCCCTGCAGCCCGCGACCGACGATCAGCGGCAGCAACGTGGTCGACACCGCCGCCAGCAGCGAGCCCGCCATCAGCAGCGCCGCGCAGAGCAGCATGATCCGTTTCGGTCCGTACATGTCGCCGAGCCGGCCGAACACGGGGTTCGCGACCGACGCGGTCAGCAACGTGATCGTGATGGCCCACGACGCGTTGGCAGCACTGGTGTGCAGCAGCGTCGGCAGTTCGGGGATCAGCGGAATGATCAACGTCTGCATCAGCGAGACGCTGACGCCCGCAGCCGCCAACACCGCGATCAGGACGGCGGGATGGCGGGTACGCACCCCGGGGATGCTACCGACAGTTAGTCCGCCTATACAAAATCAGGCGAGTTCACGCAGCGCCGGCAGCAACGCCGCCAACGCCCGTCCGCGGTGCGACACCGCGTCCTTCTCCGCAGGGCTCAGCTCGGCGGCGGTGCGCTGCGACCCCTCCGGCAGGAACACCGGGTCATACCCGAAGCCCCCGTCGCCGCGCGGCTCGCGCACGATCACGCCCGGCCACTCGCCGCGCACCACGACCTCCCCCGCCGACGACACCAGCGCGCACGCCGACACGAACGCCGCGCCCCGTCGCTCGTCGGGCACGTCGGCCAGCTGCGCCAGCAGCAGCGCGGTGTTCGCCCTGTCCTTCTCCGCGGCGTCACCAGCCACGCCCGACCACCGAGCCGACAGCACCCCCGGCATCCCGTTGAGCGCGGCGACCTCGAGGCCGGAGTCGTCGGCGACGGTGGGCAGCCCGGTGGCCCGGAATGCGTCACGGGCCTTGGCCAGCGCGTTCTCCTCGAACGTCGCCCCGGTCTCGGGTGCCTCGTCGAACGGCGGCACATCGTCGAGCGACAGCAGCGTCAACTCGATCCCCGCGGCTTCGAGAACCCGGCGCAGTTCGGCCAGCTTCTTGCGGTTGCGGCTGGCCACCAGTAGCTCGGTCAGCTTCCGAACGCCTTCTTCGCGGGGGTGGGCGACTCGGGCAGCACACCAGGATACGGCGCCTCCAGCGCCTCGCGCTGGATCTGGAACAGCCGGTCGCAGCCGGCCATCGCCACGTCGAGCATCTTGTCCAGCGTGGAGCGCGGGAACGTCGCACCCTCGCCGGTGCCCTGGATCTCGACCAGGGTGCCGGTGTCGGTGGCGACGACGTTCATGTCCACCTCGGCGCGCGAGTCCTCGCTGTAGGGCAGGTCCAGCCGGATACGGCCGTCGACGACGCCGACGCTGACCGCGGCGATCGCGCACGACAGCGGCCGCGGGTCCGACAGCTTGCCCGCCGCGCCCAGCCACGTGACCGCGTCGGCCAGCGCGACGTAGGCGCCGGTGATCGCCGCCGTGCGGGTGCCGCCGTCGGCCTGCAGCACGTCGCAGTCGATCGCGATGGTGTTCTCCCCCAGCGCCGCCAGGTCGATACAGGCCCGCAGCGACCGGCCGACCAGGCGGCTGATCTCCTGGGTGCGGCCCCCGACGCGGCCCTTCACCGACTCCCGGTCGGAGCGTTCGTGGGTGGCGGCGGGCAGCATCGCGTACTCGGCGGTCAGCCAGCCCAGACCCGATCCCTTGCGCCACCGGGGTACCCCCTCGGTGACGCTCGCGGTGCACATGACCCGCGTCTCACCGAACTCCACCAGCACCGATCCGGCCGGATGGGAGGTGAAACCGCGGGTGATACGGACGGGCCTCAGCTCGTCGTCGGCACGGCCGTCTTCTCTTGCGGTCACGGCCCAACCCTATCGGCTCGACGGCACCCGGCTAGCGGCGCACCACGTCGAACGTCTCGTTGCACACCACCGCGTGCACCGGCCCGTCGAACTCGGCCTTGGCCTCGCTGATGACGTCCTCGCGGCACGTCCACGGCGGGATGTGGGTGAGCAGCAGTTCGCCGACGCCGGCCTCGGCGGCCGCCCGGCCCGCCTCGGTGCCGGACATGTGCAGCCGCGGCGGCCGGTCCGGCGAGTGCGTCCACGACGCCTCGCACAGGAACACGTCGGCGCCGCGGGCCAGCTCGATCAGCTGGTCGCAGTAGCCGGTGTCACCGCTGTAGACCAGCACGGCGCCGTCGGAGTCGGTGATTCGCATCCCGTAGGACTCGGTCGGGTGGCAAACAAGGCGTGGCGTGACGCTCACCGAGCCGATCGAGACGGCCTCGTTGTCGACCCAGTGGCGGATCTCGAAGATGTCGGAGAAGTCGTCGATCTCACCGCCCTCGGGTGAGGACGCCGCACCGAGCCGGGCCCAGGTGTTGGCCGGGCCGTACATCACCCCGCGCTGCGGGGCGGGTGTCGGGTGGTAGCGCCGCCAGACGAACAGTCCCGGCAGGTCGAGGCAGTGATCGGCGTGCAGATGCGACAACAGCACGTAGACGTCGTTGGGATCGGCATGCCGTTGCAGAGCACCGAGAACGCCACCGCCGAAATCGAGCACCAACGGCGGCGTATCGGGCGCCGACACGAGATATCCGGACGCTGGCGAATCAGGCCCGACGACACTGCCGGAGCAGCCGAGAACGGTGATTCGCACGTCCACTAGCTTGCCATGCCCACCTGTGGTGTGACGAAAACATCGCCGCTTTACGCGACGGAAATCATCTCGGCGCGCCCGAGTGACGTTGAACAGGCCGGACGCCGTCGAGGCTGGGCCCGAGGAATCGCGCCGCCAGCGCGGTGAACGCCTCCGGGTCGCCGGTGGCCTCGAACTGCCGCCGCACCGGCTCGCCGCCGTGCGGGCGCAGCAAATCGAGTTCGGTGAGCACCCGCAGCAGGTCCTTGGCGGTCTCCTCGGCGCTGGACACCAGCGTCACGTTGTCGCCCATCGCCAGCTGGATCAGTCCCGACAGCATCGGGTAGTGCGTGCAGCCCAGCACCAGGGTGTCCACCCCGGCGCGCTGCAGCGGCTCCAGATAGCCCTCGGCCAGGCCGAGCACCTGGCGTCCGCTGGTCACACCGCGCTCGACGAAGTCGACGAACCGCGGGCAGGCCACCCCGAACACCTCGATGTCGCGGGCGGCGGCGAACGCGTCCTGGTACGCCCCCGACGCGATGGTCGCCTCGGTGCCGATGACGCCGATGCGGCCGTTGCGGGTGGTGGCCACCGCGCGCCGCACCGCGGGCAGGATGACCTCGACGACGGGCACCGGCGCGTAGCGTTCCCGCGCGTCGCGCAGACACGCCGACGACGCCGAGTTACAGGCGATCACAAGGGCTTTCACCCCGCGCTCGACGAGGTCGTCGCCGATGGCCAGCGCGTGCGCCCGGATCTCGGGGATGGTCAGCGGGCCGTACGGGCCGTTGGCGGTGTCGCCGACGTAGATGATGTGCTCGTCGGGCAGCTGGTCGATGATCGCGCGGGCCACCGTCAGCCCGCCGACCCCGGAGTCGAAGATTCCGACCGGCGACTCCGGTGACGCGGCGCCCGTCACGACGCCGGGTACGGGTTCGGCGACGTGCGCTTGCGGCGTTCCCGCGCTTTGCGTTCCGGACCGGACAGCAGGTAGGCGGCCAGGATGCCGGCGACGGCGCCGCTGAGGTGGCCCTGCCAGGACACCCCCGGTGTGCCGGGCAGCACCCCGAGCAGCACGCTGCCGTACACCAGCAGCACCACCACGCCGACGACGATCTCCCACACCTTGCGGGTGAAGAACCCGAACACGATGAGGAATGCCAGCCAGCCGAAGATCAGGCCGGACGCGCCGATGTGGTTGGCCTGGCAGCGCACGTACGCCGCCACGTACGGGCAGTGCATGCCGACGTTGCCGATCAGCCAGGTGCCCAGCCCGCCGAGGAGCCAGATGATCGCGGTGGCCGCGACGAACCGGCCCATCCCCGCCAACGTCATCAGGAAGCCGAGCACCAGCGCCGGACCGGTGTTGGCGATCAGGTGCTGCCAGTCCGCGTGCAGCAGCGGCGAGAACAGGATGCCCCACAGCCCCTCGGTGTCCAGGGGTTTGATGCCGTTGTCGTCGAGCCGATGGTCGGTCACGGTGTCGACCGCCTCGATCACCCACAGCAGCGCGACGAAGCTCACCACGGTCAGGCCGCCGACCACCCAGCCCGGCCGTTTCCTCGGCTGCGGGGCGGGGGCGTGGCCAGGACCGCTTAAGCCCATAGTTGACCTTCCAACGCGTCTTCGGCGTCGTCCAGGCTACCGGCGTAGGCACCGGTGGACAGATACTTCCAGCCGGCGTCGGCGACGATGAACGCGATGTCGGCGCGCTCCCCCGCCGCGACGGCCTTGGCCGCCATGCCCAGCGCCGCGTGCAGCACCGCGCCGGTGGAGATACCCGCGAAAATGCCCTCCTGCGCGACGAGTTCGCGGGTGCGCCGGACCGCGTCGTAGGAGCCCACCGAGAAGCGGGTGGTCAGCACGTCCGGGTCGTAGAGCTCGGGGATGAAGCCCTCGTCGATGTTGCGCAGCGCGTAAACGCCTTCGCCGTAACGGGGTTCGGCGGCGACGATCTTGACGTCCGGGTTCTGCTCACGCAGGTACCGTCCGGTGCCCATCAACGTGCCGGTGGTGCCGAGTCCGGCGACGAAGTGCGTGACCTCGGGCAGGTCAGCCCAGATCTCCGGACCGGTGCCCTCGTAGTGCGCCAGCGCGTTGGCCGGGTTGCCGTACTGGTACAGCATCACCCACGAAGGGTTCTGTGCGGCAAGTTCTTTCGCGTGCGCGACGGCGGTGTTGGAGCCGCCCTCGGCCGGGGAGAAGATGATCTTCGCGCCGTACAGTTCGAGCAGCTGACGCCGTTCGATCGAGGTGTTCTCCGGCATCACGCAGATCATCCGGTAGCCCTTCAGCGAGGCCGCCATCGCCATCGAGATACCGGTGTTGCCACTCGTCGGCTCCAGGATCGTTGCGCCCGGTTTCAGCAGGCCCTGGCGCTCGGCCTCCTCGATCATCCGCAGCGCGGGCCGGTCCTTGATCGACCCGGTCGGGTTGCGGTCCTCGAGCTTGGCCCACAGCCGCACATGCGGGCCGTCGGGGCCGTCGTCCCAGCGCGGGGACATCCGCTGCAGGCCCACCAGGGGCGTGTTTCCCAGCGCCTCCAGCAGCGAGTCGTAGCGCGTCATCGGACGCCTACTGCGCCTCCTGCGACCGCAGGAAGGATCGTCACCGAGTCGCCGTCGCTGATCGCGGTGTCCAGCCCGCCCGAGAACCGCACGTCCTCGTCGTTGACGTAGATGTTGACGAAACGGTTGAGCTTGCCGGGGTTGTCCTTGTCCATCAGGCGCTCGGAGATCCCGGGGTGGTTGGCGTCCAGGTCGCTGATCACCGCGGCCAGGGTGTCGCCGTTGGCGGTGACGCGCTTCTCCCCGCCGGTCAGCGGGCGCAGGATGGTCGGGATCGACACGGTTACGGGCATCGGGTGAGCCTTTCTAGTACTGCTCGACGATTTGGACGGGTTCTTCGGTCACGACGCCGTCGACGATGCGGTAGCTCCGCAGTTCGTGCTGTTCCGGGTCCCGGGTGGACACCAGCACGTAGTGGGCGTCGGGTTCTTGTGCCAGCGAGATGTCGGTGCGGCTGGGGTACGCCTCGGTCGCGGTGTGCGAGTGGTAGATGACGACGGGCACCTCGTCGTTGTCGTCCATCTCGCGCCACACCCGCAGCTGCTCCATGGAGTCGAACCGGTAGAAGGTCGGCGAGCGCTCGGCGTTGAGCATCCTGATGAACCGCTCCGGCCGATCGGAGCCCTCCGGTCCCGCGATCACCCCACACGCCTCATCGGGATGGTCTTCGCGCGCGTGCGCGACCATCGCGTCGACCAGGTCCGCCCGGATCACCAGCAAGCCAGCTCACCCCTTTCTGCCCGAAACTGTATTCCAGCAGGGCAAAGACCGACTAAACCGGTTACTCGAACGCTCCCGGCAACATGTCGCGGTAACTCGGTATTCCGGCCACCGACGTCGCGGAGAGCACAGCGACCATCACGGCACGGGCCAGCACGTCCGCCGCGGCGGCGCCGACCTCGGAGACCAGCGGCACCTCCGGTGACATCGACGCCGGGGTGCGCGGGTCCGGCGGCACCTCGACGGCACCGGTGGCCAGCGCGAACACGGTGTCCCCGTCGTGCGGGGTGTGGCATGGCCGCAGCGTGCGGGCCAGCCCGTCGTGGGCGGCCACCGCGACCCGCCGGCAGCCTGCCGGGCTGAGCGCGGCGTCGGTGGCCACCACCGCGATGGTGGTGTTGAGCGGGCTGAACTCCTGATGGCGGGCGGCGTAGGCGGCGATCTGGTCGGCGGGCGGGCGGCGCAGCCCGAACTCCTCGATCTGGTAGGCCAGCCAGGGCAGCCCGGTGGCCGGGTCGATCGCGTCGCCCGCGGCGTTGACCACCACGATGGCCCCGACCGTGACGCCGGAGGCGAGCTGTGTGGACGCCGTGCCCACCCCGCCCTTGAGCACACCGACCCGCGCGCCGGTGCCGCCGCCGACGGTGCCGACCGCGACGTCGGTGCCCGCGGTGCGGGCGGCCTCGTAGCCGAACTCCGCGGTCGGCCGGCACTGCCATCCGCCGACCGGCAGGTCGAACACCACCGCGGCGGGCACGATCGGCACCACCCCGCCGTCGAGCGCGACGCCGCGGCCCTGCTCCTCCAGCCAGCGCATCACCCCGTCGGCGGTCGCCAGCCCGTAGGCGCTGCCGCCGCTGAGCACCACGGCGTCGACGTGCCGCACGGAGTTGATCGGGTCGAGCAGGTCGGTCTCGCGGGTGCCGGGCGCGCCGCCGCGGCCGTCGACGCCGCCGACGGTGCCCGGCGGCGGCAGCACGACGGTGGTGCCGCTGGCCCACCCCGAGCCGAGCGTGACATCCGGGTCGATCCGCTGGTACTGCCCGACGCGGATTCCCGCCACATCGGTGATCGACCCGGGTGCGTTCATCTGTTCTTTCCCATCAATCCGAGAACCAGGTACTCCTGCAGCACGGTCAACCAGTGGTACACATCGAGGTGACCGGACATCGGGTGGTCGGGCGGCAGCGCGTCGGGGCTGTCCGGCCCGATGTTGAGCATGGTCCCCAGCGCCAGCCGCATGTCGTTGACGGCGGCGGCCCAGGCGTGGGCGTCGTCCTCGGACAACTCGAACTTGCCGCCCTGCGGGGGCAATGTCTTCAAAAGCGTCTGCGCGGCTTGCCGTTTCGCGTCGATGATCTCCGGCTCATGCAGGCTGCGCAGCGCGCTGTTGAGGCTCTCCGCGGCGCCGGAGCCGGCCGGGTGGTCGGTCTGCGGGCGGAAGAAGTCCGGCAGCAGCCGCTTCATCGTGTCGTCGGCAGGCGGTGCCGTGTGACCGGTGCGGATTCCGGTGATGGCCTCGAGTTCGTCTGCGGGCGCTGACGATTCGCGGTCGTCGAGCATGCCGATCAGCGACTGGGCCAGACTCTGCAGCAGCGCGGCCTCGTGCGCCGCAAGGGCGGATCGAAATCGCGGACCGTCAGGGGTTTCGACCCGTTTCCATTTACGCACGTGTCTGTCAGCGATCCTGCTGCATGGTCGCCCACAGGCCCGCGGCGTGGAGCTTGGACACGTCGATCTCCATCGCCTCCCGACTACCCGACGAGACCACCGCCTTGCCCTCGTTGTGGACCTGAAGCATCAGCTTGGTGGCGTGCGGCTCGCTGTAGCCGAACAGCTTCTGGAAGACGTAGGTCACGTACGTCATCAGATTCACCGGGTCATCCCAGACGATGGTCACCCACGGGGTGTCGGTGGCTGTGTCCTCACCCTGGATGGACTCGACGTCCTCGCGGATCCCCGGTCGAGCCATGGCCGGCGTCACCATGGGATCAGGATAGCCAACACCCCGCAGCGGCCACGAGCTACTACGGTGAGCGTGTGACCGCCGCATCCTCGGCCCTGCTCACCGACAAGTACGAGCTGACGATGCTCGCGGCTGCGCTGCGCGACGGCACCGCGCACCGGCGCACCACCTTCGAGGTGTTCGCCCGCCGGCTGCCGGAGGGCCGCCGCTACGGGGTGGTGGCGGGTACGGCGCGCTTCATGGAAGCGTTGGCGCAGTTCCGATTCGACGACGACGTGCTGTCGTCGCTGGCGCGGTTCCTGGACCGCGACACGCTGGACTACCTGGCCGGCTACCGGTTCCGCGGCGATATCGACGGCTATCCGGAGGGCGAGCTCTACTTCCCGGGCTCACCGGTGTTGTCGGTGCACGGCACGTTCGCCGAGTGCGTGCTGCTGGAGACGCTGGCGCTGTCGATCCTCAATCACGACAGCGCGATCGCCTCGGCGGCCGCCCGCATGGTCAGCGCTGCCGAGGGCCGCCCACTGATCGAGATGGGTTCGCGGCGCACCCACGAGAGCGCCGCCGTGGCCGCCGCGCGCGCCGCGTACATCGCGGGCTTCGCCGGCTCGTCGAACCTGGAGGCCGAGCACCGCTACGGGGTGCCCGCGATGGGCACCAGCGCCCACGCGTTCACGCTGCTGCACACCCGGGCCGACGGCCCCGACGAGCGGGCCGCGTTCCGGGCTCAGGTCGACGCGCTGGGGGTGGGCACCACGCTGCTGGTGGACACCTACGACATCACCGCGGGGGTGGCGGCCGCGATCGAGGTGGCCGGCCCCGAGCTGGGCGCGGTACGCATCGACTCCGGTGACCTGTGGGTGCTGGCCCGCCAGGTGCGCCAGCAGCTCGACCGCCTCGGCGCGACGAAGACCCGCATCGTGGTGTCCGGCGATCTCGACGAGTTCGCGATCGCCTCGCTGAGGGCCGAACCCGTCGATATCTACGGCGTGGGCACCTCGGTGGTGACCGGCTCGGGCGCGCCCACCGCGGGCATGGTCTACAAGCTGACCGAGGTCGACGGGATCCCGGTGGAGAAACGCAGCACGCACAAGGAGTCCCACGGCGGGCGCAAGCAGGCGCTGCGGCTGGCCAAGCGCACCGGCACCGCCGTCGAGGAGATCGTCCACCCCTACGACCGGCCGCCGCAGACACCCGACGGGTTGACGGCGCGACCGCTGACCGTGCCGCTGATGCGCGGCGGTGACCTGGTCGCCGATCTGGATCTGGCGGCCGCCCGCGGCCGCGTCGCCGCCGGGCTGAAGAGCCTGCCGTGGGACGGGCTGGCACTGTCGCGCGGTGAACCGGCGATCCGGACGCGGCTGATCCCGCCCGGGGCCTAGGGGGGTTGGGCACTGTCCGGCATACCTGACGTCACCGAGCTGCTGTCCGCCGCGGTGGCGGCACTGGGTGGGCGTGAACGCAGCGGCCAGATCGAGATGGCCCAGGCCGTCGCGCGCGCCTTCGAGACCGGCGAGCACCTCGCCGTGCAGGCCGGCACCGGCACCGGCAAGTCGCTGGCCTACCTGGTGCCCGCGGTCGCGCAGGCGGTCACCTCCGAGGAACCCGTGGTGGTGTCCACGGCGACGATCGCGCTGCAGCGTCAGCTCGTCGACCGCGACCTGCCCCGGCTCGCCGACGCGCTGGCCGCGCTGCTGCCCCGCCGGCCCCAGTTCGCGCTGCTCAAGGGACGCGGAAACTACCTGTGCCTCAACAAGATCCACAACGGCGCCGGCGAACCGGAGGACCGTCCGCAGGAGGAGCTGTTCGAACCGATGGCGGTCAGCGCGCTGGGCCGCGACGTCAAACGGCTCATCGCGTGGTCCTCGGAGACCGACACCGGCGACCGCGACGAGCTGACCCCCGGTGTGCCGGACCGGTCCTGGTCCCAGGTGAGCGTGTCGGCGCGGGAGTGCATCGGGGTGGCCCGCTGCCCGTACGGCGCCGACTGTTTCGCGGAGAAGGCCCGCGAGAAGGCCGGGCACGCCGACGTCGTCGTCACCAACCACGCCCTGCTGGCGATCGACGCCATCTCCGATGCCGCGGTGCTGCCCGAGCACCGACTGCTGGTCGTCGACGAGGCCCACGAGCTGGTGGACCGGGTCACGTCGGTGGCCACCGGCGAGCTGTCGGCGACGTCGATGTCGGTGGCGCACCGGCGATCCGCGCGGCTGGTGGACCCCGAACTCGCGGAGCGGCTGGAGGCGGCGACGACGACGCTGGCGTCGGCGATCCACGACACCGAACCCGGCCGCATCGACGTCCTCGACGAGGAGCTGGCCACCTATCTGGCCGCGGTCCGCGATGCGGCGCACCGGGTGCGGGCGGCCATCGACACCGCACCCAGCGACCCGGCCGCGGCGGCGGCGCGCACCGAGGCGGTCACCGCGCTGACCGAGCTCGGCGACACCGCCTCGCGCATCCTCGACTCGTTCGTGCCGCCGATCGCAGACCGGCTCGACGTGGTGTGGGTGGAGCGCGACGAGATCCGCGGAACCGTCCGCACGCTGCTGCGGGTAGCCCCGCTGACGGTGTCGGGGCTGTTGCGCACCAGGCTGTTTGAGCACGCCACCACGGTGCTGACGTCGGCGACGCTGACGCTGGGCGGCAACTTCGAGGCGATGGTCGGGGCGTGGGGACTCACCACGGAGGGCATCCGCTGGCGGGGCCTGGACGTCGGCTCCCCGTTCGAGCACGCCAAGTCGGGGATTCTCTACATCGCCGCGCACCTGCCACCGCCGGGCCGCGACGGCACCGGTTCGGCCGAACAACTCGACGAGATCGCCGGTCTGATCACCGCGGCGGGCGGGCGCACGCTGGGGTTGTTCTCGTCGATGCGGGCGGCCAAGGCGGCCGCCGAGGTCATGCGCGAGCGGCTGGACACCCCGGTGTTGTGCCAGGGCGAGGACACCACCTCCGCGCTGGTCGAGCGGTTCGCCGACGATCCGGCGACGTCGCTGTTCGGCACGCTGTCGCTGTGGCAGGGCGTCGACGTGCCCGGGCCGTCGCTGTCTCTGGTGCTCATCGACCGGATCCCGTTCCCCCGCCCCGACGATCCGCTGCTGACCGCGCGGCAGCGGGCGGTCGCCGCGCGCGGCGGCAACGGGTTCATGGCGGTGGCCGCCAGCCACGCCGCACTGCTGCTGGCCCAGGGCGCGGGCCGGTTGCTGCGCCGGGTCGACGACCGGGGTGTGGTGGCGGTGCTGGACTCGCGGATGGCCACCGCCCGCTACGGCGGCTATCTGCGAGCGTCGCTGCCGCCGTTCTGGACGACGACGGACCCCACCGTGGTGCGCGATGCGCTGGTCCGGTTGCGGAGTCGGTGAGTCCCCTATCCTGGCAGCGATTCAGTCGAAAGGCGGGGCGGATGAGGCGGGGGCCGGTCGCAGCGGTGCTGGCGTCGGCGGCGGTGCTGATGACCGCGTGCACGACGACGCTGCAGGGCACCCCCGTGTCGGTGTTCGCCGACCCGTTCCGCGTCGCGGGCATGCCGGCCACCGACGGCCCGAGCGGGCTGCGGCCCGACGCCGAGGCGCCCACCCGGGAGGTGGAGGGCACCGACGGCGGCGACGACGACGAACTGTCCCGCCAGGCGATCAGCGACATCGAGGACTACTGGGAGAGCGCCTTCGGCGAGATCTCCGACGACGCGTTCCGGCCCGTCGCGGCGCTGTACTCCTGGGACGCCAACGGTTTCGACGAGGTCTTCTTCTGCGGCTTCAACACGTTCGCGTTGGTCAACGCGGGCTTCTGCACCGACGACGAGACCATCGGCTGGGACCGCGGTGAGCTGATCACCACGCTTCGCGGCGAGTACGGCGACATGGGTGTGGTGATGATGCTCGCCCACGAGTACGGCCACGCCGTGCAGGGGCAGGCCGGGTTGGTCGACGACGACACCCCGACGCTGGTGTCCGAGCAGCAGGCCGACTGCTTCTCGGGCGCCTACATGCGCTGGGTCGCCGAGGACAACTCGCCGCGGTTCACGCTGTCCACCGCCGACGGCCTGAACAATGTGCTGGCGGCGGTGATCTCGTTCCGCGACCCGGTGATGACCGAGAACGATCCCGAGGTCGGGTACGACGAGCACGGGTCGGCGTTCGAGCGACTGTCGGCGTTCCAGTTCGGCTTCACCGACGGCCCGACCGCGTGCGCGGCCATCGACATGCGCGAGATCACCCAGCGCCGCGGCGATCTGCCGGTGCTGCTGGAGGAGGACGAGACCGGGGAGCTGCCGGTCACCGAGGACTCGGTGCGCTCGGTCGTCGAGGCGTTGACGGCCGTGTTCGAGCCGGCGGAACCGCCGCAGCTGGTGTTCGAGGAGGTTGACTGCGCGGACGCGCGGCCGAGCCCGCCTGCGTCGTACTGCCCCGCCACCAACACCATCGCCGTCGACCTGGACGGGCTGGCGGAGATGGGCGGCACCCCGCACATCGCGGATCCGATCGCGCTGGCGACCGGCGACAACAGTGCCTACTCGGTGCTGATGTCGCGCTACATGCAGGCACTCGTGCGGGAGCACGGCGGCGTCGCCCTCGACGACGCCGAGGCCGCGCTGCGCACCGCCTGCCTGACCGGGGTGGCCACCACCGAGCTGTCCAGACCGGTGAGCACCCCGTCGGGCGGCACGCTGGCGCTGACCGCCGGTGACATCGACGAGGCGGTGTCGGGCATCCTCACCAACGGCCTGGCCGCCAGCGACGTCAACGGTGAGTCGGTGCCGTCGGGGTTCTCCCGGATCGACGCGTTCCGGGTCGGCGTGCTCGGCGACACCGAGCGGTGCTTCAAGCGCTTCGACTGAGAGCCCTAGACCTTCTTGGTGGTGCCGTACCACGCGACGATCGCGTCGGACTCGTCGGTGGAGCGGCTCAGGAAGGCGTAGGAGCGCAGGAACGACTCGCCGACACAGCCGTCGATCTTGACCCGGAAGTTGCTGACCATCACCCACGGGTTCGCGCCGGTGTACTCCTTCTTGGTCACCGGAACCACGTTGACCAGACCAGGTTTGAGGCCGATCGTGATGCCGCCGCCGAGGTTGCCGCCCAGGGTCGGCAGCACGCCGATCTCGATGGGGCCCGCGGCGTCGAGGCCGAGGATGCCCATCGACGGGTTGATGCCTGCGGTGCCGGTCAGCGAGACACCGTTGGAGGTGCTCATGTCGATGCCGCAACCGATCTCGTAGCCGACCTCCAGCGTCCCGTGCGGCGGCTCCTCGTCGACGCCGGGTCCGGTCAGCGAGCCGACGTAGGTCCCGCCGACCACGTACTCGCGCGAGGACAGCGCCGTGGTCAGCGGTGGGATCGGGGCCTGTGTCTCGTCCTTGGCGCCCAGCTCCAGCCGCCACCCGTCGGGGGTCTCGGTGACCGCGGGCGGGGTGGACTCGACGGCGCCGTCGGGCGGGGGCGGTGCAGCCTCCTCGAGCGGTGCGGCCTCCTCAAGCGGTGCGGCCTCCTCCGGTGGCGGCAGCGGGGCGTCCGCGGGCGGGGCCTCGGCGGCGTCGACCGGCGCCGGCCCGTCGGCCGGCTGGGCGTGGGCCCCCGCGGCGGGCAGTGCGGCCAGCAGCCCCACAACGGCGAACACAGTGATTCCGCGCCGAAGCACAAACTCAAGCGTCACGTGCCATGCCCTCCGTTGGTTAGCAACGCTTCGCAACTTACCGGGCACTTACCGTGCGTCTTCCCGAGGGGTTCTCAGGAGGGCATGCGCAACACGAAACCGACCTCCAGGGCCACCCACGCCGCCCCGTCGGCGTCGACCGCGACGCCATGCGGCTCGCAGCCCGGCGGCAGGTCGACCGTGACGATCTCACCGTCGCCGCTTACCCGGGCGATCTGACTGGACCCCCACAGCGTGACCCATACACCGTCGGCGGTGTCGGCGGCCACGGCGTGCGGTCTGCCCGGCAACTCGATCTCCTGGATCGCGTCGTTCAGCGGAATCCGGCCCAGCCGTTCGGCGCGGATCTCGGTGAACCACACCGCGTCGTCGTGGGTGGCGGTGATGCCGACAGGTCCGGACGCGGGGGTCGGTGTCTGGCGCACGGTCAGGTCACTGGCGACGGTCAGCCTGCCGATCGCGCCGGCCTCGTTCATGGTGAACCACAGCGCGTGGTCGGGGCCGGTGATGATCATCGACGGGCCGCCGCCGACCGGGTGGCTGTCGGTCAGCTCGCCGTCCACGGTGAGCCTGCCGACCATCCCGGTGCCCATCGCGGTGAACCACAGCGCGCCGTCGGGGCCGACGGTGATGCCGTACGGGGCGCTGCCGTCTGGCAGTTCGACCGCGGACAGCTCCCCGTCGGTGGTGATGCGCCCGATCCTGTCGTCGCCGCGGGTGAACCACAGCGCACCGTCCGGTCCGGCGGTGATGATCATCGGGCGGCTGCCGGGGCCGACCGGATACCTCGTCACCTCACCGGCAGGCGTCACCCGGGCGATCGCGTCGCCGCCGGCCAGCGTCACCCACATCGCGCGGTCCGGGCCCGCGGCCAGGCCGTAGGGGCCGCCGTCGAGGGCGACCTTCAGCGCGCCGCTCACGCCAGCGCCACCAGGCCGAGCTCGTTGTCCCCGGCCAGCAGCGGATGGTGCGGCAGCACCCGGACCGTGTAGCCCACCGGACCGGCGACCGGCAGCGGAGCCGTCACCGTGAACACGTCACTGCCACCGTCGGCGCCGCCGGTGTGGGTCATCGGGATCGTGACCGGGTCGACCAGCGAGTCGCTGTCGTCGACGCGCCCGATCACCGCCTGCACCGTCACCTCGTCCGGGCTCAGCCCGGCCAGCTGCACGGTCGCGGTCAGCGTCAACTCCGAACCCAGCAGCGGGGTGTCGGGCAGGCCGTAGCTGTCGACATCGGTGATCCGCACATCCGGCCACGCCTGCGACACCCGCAGCCGGTAGGCCGCCAGATCGCGGGCCGCGCCGAACGGTTCACCGTCGGCGCCGGGCTGCACGGTCCGGCGCACCGACTGCGCCGCGGGCGCGTAGTACTTCTCGGTGTACTCGCGCACCATCCGCGAGGCCAGCACCTTGGGCCCCAGCGCGATCAGGGTGTGGCGCACCATCTCCACCCAGCGGGTCGGCACCCCGCGCTCGTCGCGGTCGTAGAACTTCGGCGCCACCGAGTTCTCCAGCAGGTCGTACAGTGCCGCCGCCTCCAGATCGTCGCGCCGGTTCTCGTCCAGGCCCGCGGCAGTCGGTATCTCCCAACCGTTTTCGCCGTCGAACCACTCGTCCCACCACCCGTCGCGAATGGACAGGTTCAGCCCGCCGTTGAGCGCGCTCTTCATACCGGACGTCCCGCACGCCTCCAGCGGGCGCAGCGGGTTGTTGAGCCACACGTCGCAGCCCCAGTACAGCAGGCGGGCCATCGACATGTCGTAGTCGGGCAGGAACGCGATGCGGTGCCGCACCTCGGGGCGGTCGGCGAACCGCACCACCTGCTGGATCAGCGCCTTGCCGCCGTCGTCGGCGGGATGCGACTTGCCTGCCACGATCAGCTGGATCGGGCGCTGCTCGTCGAGCAGCAACCGCTCCAGCCGCTCCGGGTCGCGCAGCATCAGCGTCAGCCGCTTGTAGGTCGGCACCCGGCGGGCGAACCCGATCGTGAGCACGTTGGGATCGAAAGCGTTGGCGATCCAACCGATCTCGGCTTCGGCGGCGCCGCGCTCCAGGCAGGAGCGGCGCAGCCGGTCCCGGACATCGGCGACGAGTTGTTCCCGCAGCTGCGAGCGGATCGCCCACAGGTGGGCGGGATCGACCTCGTTCAACCGCTCCCAGGCCGCCGGCTCGCGCGCGCTGCTGAGGTCGGCGCCGCCGAGCAGCTCGCGGGCCAGCCGCAGCCACTGCGGCGCCGCCCAGGTCGGGGCGTGCACCCCGTTGGTGATCGAGCCGATCGGCACCTCGTCGGGGTCGAAGCCCGGCCACAGCCCGTTGAACATGGCGCGACTGACCTTGCCGTGCAGCAGCGAGACGCCGTTGGCGCGCTGCGCGAGCCGCAGCCCCATGTGCGCCATGTTGAACTTGGTCGGATCCTCCTCCGCGCCGAACGCCAGGATGCGTTCCAGCGGCACCCCCGGCAGCAGCCGCGACATCTCGCCGTCCGGGCCGTCGGCGTCGCCGCCGAAGTACCAGCGCACCATGTCCACCGGGAAGCGGTCGATGCCCGCGGGCACCGGGGTGTGGGTGGTGAACACCGTCGACGAGCGGACCACGGTCAGCGCGGTGTCGAAATCGAGTCCGGCGTCGATCAATTCGCGGATCCGCTCGGCACCGAGGAACCCGGCGTGGCCCTCGTTCATGTGGAACACCTCGGGGGCAGGCCTGCCCTCCAGCTCGATGAACGCGCGGATCGCCCGAACCCCGCCGACGCCGGCCAGGATCTCCTGCTTGATGCGGTGGTCCTGGTCGCCGCCGTAGAGCCGGTCGGTCACCCCGCGCAGGTCGTGGTCGTTCTCCGGGATGTCGGAGTCGAGCAGCAGCAGCGGAATTCGGCCCACCTGCGCGACCCAGATCCGGGCCCGCAGCTCGGCGTTCTCGGGCATCGCCACCGAGACCACCACCGGGTTGCCCGCACCGTCGGTGAGCAGCCGCAGTGGCAGGCCCTGCGGGTCCAGCGCCGGGTAGCTCTCGTGCTGCCACCCGTCGGCGGTCAGCGACTGGCGGAAGTATCCCGAGCGGTACAGCAGCCCGACCGCGATCAGCGGCAGGCCCAGATCCGACGCCGACTTCAGGTGGTCGCCGGCGAGGATGCCCAGCCCACCCGAGTAGTTCGGCAGCGACTCTGCGATGCCGAACTCCATCGAGAAGTACGCGATGCCGTTGGGCAGTTCGGCACCCCGCTCGAGTTCCTGCTGGTACCACAGCGGGCGGGTGAGGTAGTCGTCGAGATCGGCGGCCAGCGCGTCCAGGCGCTCCAGGAACGCCTGGTCGGCGGCCAGCTCCTCGAGGCGTTGGGGTGTCACCTGGCCCAGCAGACCCACCGGGTCGCAGCCGACCCGCTGCCACAGCTGCGGATCGACCGTCTCGAACAGATCCTGGGTGGCGCGGTCCCAGGACCAGCGCAGGTTGATCGACAGCCGTTCCAGCGCGGACAACCGCTCGGGCAGGTGCGCACGGACGGTGAACCTTCTCAGGGCTTTCATCGGGCCATCACGCGTCTCCACCTTACTGACAAACCGGTGGGAGGCGGCCAGGTCGCGGTATCGCTTGGCCCGCTTCTGGTTGGGCTGAGCATTACGGTGGGTATAGGGCGCGACAAGGCCTCATGACGCGGTTGAGGACATGCGAAGGAGTGATAGGTGGCCGGTCGGATCGAGATCGATGACGTCGCACCTGTCGTCTCCGGCGGACGGTATCCCGCCAAGGCGGTCGTCGGCGAGATCGTGCCGGTCAGCGCCACCGTGTGGCGGGAGGGCCACGACGCCGTCGCCGCCACCCTCGTGGTGCGCTACCACGGCACCACCTACCCGAAGCTTGCCGCCGATCCGCCGGGCCTGCAGCTGCCCGACCCGGAACCGAAGGATCCGGTGAGCGGGGCGGCGCCGTGGCGCAAACCGCGGCACCTGCCGATGGCGCCCGGCCGCACCCCCGACGTCTTCCACGGCACGTTCACCCCCGACAATCCCGGGCTGTGGACGTTCCGGGTCGACGGGTGGGGTGACCCGCTGGCCACCTGGCGCCACAACGTCACCGCCAAGCTCGACGCCGGGCAGAGCGAGGCCGAACTGTCCAACGATCTGCTGGTCGGCGCGAGGCTGCTGGAGCGCGCCGCCACCGGGGTGCCCCGGCAGCTGCGTGCGCCCCTGCTCGAGGCCGCCGCGCGGCTGCGTGAGCCGGGCGATCCGCTGGTGCGCGCCGGCGCGGCGCTCGGCTCCGAGGTCGCCGAGCTGCTGGCCGTCTATCCGCTGCGCGAGCTGGTCACCCGCGGCCAGCACTACGGCGTGTGGGTGGACCGGCCGAAGGCGCGGTTCAGCTCCTGGTACGAGTTCTTCCCGCGCTCCACCGGCGGCTGGGACAGCCAGGGCAACCCGGTGCACGGCACGTTCGCCACCGCGACCAAGGCGCTGCCGCGGATCGCGCGGATGGGCTTCGACGTGGTGTACCTGCCGCCGATCCACCCGATCGGCAAGGTGCACCGCAAGGGCCGCAACAACAGCGTCACCGCCGAGCCCGACGACGTCGGCTCACCGTGGGCGATCGGCAGCGACGAGGGCGGCCACGACGCGGTGCACCCCGCGCTGGGCACCCTCGAGGATTTCGACGAGTTCGTCGCGGCCGCGCACAGCGAGGGCCTGGAGGTGGCGCTGGATCTGGCGCTGCAGTGCGCGCCGGACCACCCGTGGGCCCGCGAGCACCCGGAGTGGTTCACGGTGCTGCCCGACGGCACCATCGCATACGCGGAGAACCCGCCGAAGAAGTACCAGGACATCTACCCGCTGAACTTCGACAACGATCCGGCCGGGTTGTACGCCGAGGTGCTGCGGGTGGTGCGGCACTGGATCAGCCACGGCGTCAAGATCTTCCGGGTCGACAACCCGCACACCAAGCCGCCGAACTTCTGGGCCTGGCTGATCGGGAAGGTGAAGATCGAACATCCCGACGTGCTGTTTCTGTCCGAGGCGTTCACCCGCCCGGCCCGGCTGTACGGCCTGGCGAAACTCGGCTTCACGCAGTCGTATTCGTATTTCACGTGGCGCACCGCCAAGTGGGAGCTCACCGAGTTCGGCCAGCAGATCGCCGAGCACGCCGACTACGCGTGCCCGAACCTGTTCACCAACACGCCCGACATCCTGCACGAGAGCCTGCAGCACGGCGGGCCGGGCATGTTCGCGATCCGCGCGGTGCTGGCGTCGACGATGAGCTCGGCGTGGGGCGTGTACTCGGGCTTCGAGCTCTTCGAACACCGCCCGGTCCGCGAGGGTAGTGAGGAGTACCTCAACTCCGAGAAGTACGAGCTGCGCCCGCGCGACTTCGAGGCGGCGCTGGCCGACGGAGAGTCATTGGAGCCGTTCATCACCCGGCTCAACGAGATCCGCCGCCTGCATCCGGCGTTACAGACGCTGCGCACCATCAGGTTCCACCACGTCGACAACGACGCGCTGCTGGCCTACAGCAAGTTCGACCCCGTCACCGGCGACCAGGTGCTGGTGGTGGTGACACTGAACCCGTTCGGCGCCGAAGAGGGCACCCTGTGGCTGGACATGGCCGCGCTGGGGTTGGAGTCCTACGACCGGTTCTGGGTGCGCGACGAGGTCACCGGCGACGAATATCACTGGGGCCAGGCCAATTACGTCCGGTTGGATCCGGTGCGCGCGGTGGCACACATCCTCAACATGCCGCAGGTGCCCGCCGACCAACGACTCAATCTGCTGCGTAGGGAGTGACCGCGATGACGCAGACCACACAGGCCAGCAGCCCGCATCTGAGGCCGCACACCGCCGACCTGAACCGGCTGCTGGCCGGTGAGCACCACGATCCGCACTCGATTCTCGGCGCGCACGAGTACGACGACCACACGGTGATCCGGGCCTACCGTCCGCACGCACTGGAGGTCGTCGCGCTGATCGGCGGGAACCGCTACCCGCTGCAGCATCTCGAGGCCGGGCTGTTCGCCGTGGCGGTGCCGTTCACCGGCCTGATCGACTACCGGCTCGAGGTGCACTACCCGGACGGCGACGGCGGCACCCACGTGCTCACCGTCGCCGACGCCTACCGGTTCCTGCCCACCCTCGGCGAGATGGACCTGCACCTGTTCGCCGAGGGCCGCCACGAACGGCTGTGGGAGGTGCTGGGCGCGCATCCGCGCACCTACACCACCGCCGACGGCGTCGTCGAGGGCGTGTCGTTCGCGGTGTGGGCGCCGAATGCCAAGGGCGTCAGCCTGATCGGCGAGTTCAACCACTGGGACGGCAACGAGGCGCAGCTGCGGGTGCTCGGCTCGTCGGGAGTGTGGGAGCTGTTCTGGCCGGGCTTCGAGATCGGCGGGCTGTACAAGTTCCGCATCCACGGCGCCGACGGTTCGGTCAGCGACCGCGCCGACCCGATGGCCTTCGGCACCGAGGTGCCGCCGCGGACCGCGTCCAGGGTGACGGTCAGCGACTACACCTGGGGCGACGACGAGTGGATGGCGCGGCGCGCCGCGCAGAATCCGGTGTTCGAGCCGATGAGCACCCTCGAGGTGCACCTGATGTCGTGGCGGCCGGGCCTGACCTACCGCGAACTGGCCACCCAGCTCACCGAGTACGTGGTCGAGAACGGCTTCACCCACGTCGAGCTGATGCCCGTCGCCGAGCATCCCTTCGGCGGGTCGTGGGGCTACCAGGTGACGTCGTACTACGCGCCGACCTCCCGGCTGGGCACCCCCGACGACTTCCGCTATCTGGTGGACACCCTGCACCAGGCGGGCATCGGCGTGATCATGGACTGGGTGCCCGCCCACTTCCCGAAGGACGCGTGGGCGCTCGGCCGGTTCGACGGGACCGCGCTCTACGAACACTCCGACCCCCGGCGCGGTGAGCAACTCGACTGGGGCACCTACGTTTTCGACTTCGGACGCAACGAGGTGCGTAACTTTCTGGTGGCCAACGCGCTGTACTGGCTGCAGGAGTTCCACATCGACGGGCTGCGGGTGGACGCGGTGGCCTCGATGCTCTACCTGGACTACTCGCGCCCGTCGGGCGGCTGGACCCCGAACATCTACGGCGGCCGGGAGAACCTGGAGGCCGTGCAGTTCCTGCAGGAGATGAACGCCACCGTGCACAAGGCGGCGCCGGGCATCGTCACGATCGCCGAGGAGTCCACGTCGTGGCCGGGGGTGACCAGACCGACCAGCCTCGGCGGACTTGGCTTCTCGATGAAGTGGAACATGGGCTGGATGAACGACACCCTGGAGTTCATCAAGCGCGACCCGATCCACCGCAGCTACCACCACCACGAGATCACGTTCTCGATGCTGTACGCGTTCAGCGAGAACTTCGTGTTGCCGATCAGCCACGACGAGGTCGTGCACGGCAAGGGCACGCTGTGGAGCCGGATGCCCGGCAACGACCACAACAAGGCCGCCGGGGTGCGCAGCCTGCTGGCCTACCAGTGGGCGCATCCCGGCAAGCAGCTGCTGTTCATGGGCCAGGAGTTCGGCCAGCGCGCCGAGTGGTCCGAGGAGCGCGGCGTGGACTGGTATCAGCTCGACGAGAACGGCTTCTCCACCGGGATCCAGCGGATGGTGCGCGACATGAACGCCGTCTACCGGCGCTCCCGCGCGCTGTGGTCGCAGGACACCCGGCCCGAGGGCTACTCGTGGATCGACGCCAACGACTCGACCAACAACGTGCTGAGCTTCCTGCGCTACGGCGACGACGGGTCGGTGCTGGCGTGCGTGTTCAACTTCTCGGGGGTCGAGCACAGCAGCTACCGGGTGGGCCTGCCGCACGCCGGCACCTGGCGCGAGGTGCTCAACACCGACGCCGACATCTACAACGGCTCGGGTATCGGCAACTACGGAGCGGTCGAGGCGACCAGCGAACCGTGGCACGGCAGGCCCGCCTCGGCGGTGATGGTGTTACCGCCGCTGTCGGCCCTGTGGTTCGAGTACGTGCGCCCCGAGGGCCGGAGTTAGTACAGGGCGTTGGCCAGCTTGCGGCGGCCGGCGATGACCTCGGGATCGGCCGGGTCGAACAGCTCGAACAGCTCGATCAGCCGGGTGCGGACCTTGGTGCGGTCGTCACCGGAGGTGCGCTTGATCAGGCCGATCAGCCGGTCGAACGCCGCGGCGACGTTCTGCTGCATGATCTCGACATCGGCGGCGGCGAACGCCAGCTCGATGTTGTCGGGGGCCGCGTCGGCAGCGACGATCGCGCCCGGCGCCCTGGTGGTGGCGCGCTGCAGGAAGTCGATCTGCCGGATCGCCCCCTTGGCCTCGGCGTGGGTCGGGTTGGCGTCCAGGATCGCCTGATAGGCCTTGCGGGCGTTGTCGAAATCGCCGGCGTCCAGGTACGAACGCGCCTGTGCCACCGCGGGATCGACCTGCTCGGCCTGCTCACCGCCGGGCCCGGCCAGCTTGCCCGCGACCGCGTTGAGCAGCGAGTCGATCCAGCGGCGCAGCTGGTCGGCCGGCTGCAAGCCCTGGAAGCTGGCGATGGGCTGGCCGGCGGCCAGTGCCACCACCGTGGGGATCGCCTGCACGCCGAACATCTGCGCCACCCGCGGCACCGCGTCGACGTTCACCGTCGCCAGCGACCACTTGCCGCCGTCGGCCTTGGCGAGCTCGCCGAGCGTGGTGCCCAGCTGGGCGCTGGCGTCGCTGCGCGGCGACCACAGCAGCACCACGACGGGCACCTGGCTGGACCGGACCAGGACCTCGTTCTCAAGGTTGGCCTCGGTGATCTCCACCCCGCCGGCGGGGGCCGACGAGCCACCGTCACCCGACGGCCGCTGCTTGAGCGCGGACAGATCGATCGCACCTGCCATGGAGGCGGCGATCTGGGAAGCAGGAGGACGTGGACGACTCACGTAGTCAAGTTTGTCACGTCGTTTCCGGCGCCGACCGCCCCGGTTGCGCGACGGCGGCGGGTGCGCCCATCCGGCCGGTGCGATCGGCCCACATGAGGAAGATCACGCTGCCCAGCGGCACGATGCTGGCCACGATCGCGGCCAGCCAGGTGCCGGCCGCCCATGAGAACGCCACCCCGGCCAGGAACGCCGCCACCACGAACGCGACGAACACCCCGCCGTGGATCGGGCCGAAGATCTTGACGCCGATCTCGGTGCGCGGGCTGCCGACGTACTTGAAGTACATCCCGGCCAGCAGACCGATCCAGCTGACGGCTTCCAGCAGGGCCACGAACCGGAACCATCCGGCGACGTTGAGCGGAGCCAGGCGCGCGGTGAGAGCGGAGGTCACGGGCGGCGCAGGATCAGCGCGTCACCCTGACCACCGGCGCCGCACAGCGCCGCCACCGCGTAACCCTTGCCGCGGCGGGCCAGTTCGAGGGCGGCGTGCAGCGTGATGCGGGCGCCCGACATGCCGATCGGGTGACCGATCGCGATGGCACCGCCGTTGACGTTGACCTTGTCCGGGTCCGCGCCGAGCTCCTTGGTGGACGCCAGCGACACCGCGGCGAACGCCTCGTTGATCTCCAGCACGTCCAGCTGGTCGACCGTGATGCCTTCGCGCGCAATGGCTTTCTTGATGGCGTTGGCCGGCTGCGACTGCAGCGTGGAGTCCGGACCCGCGACGACGCCGTGCGCGCCGATCTCGGCCAGCCAGGTCAGCCCCAGCTCCTCGGCCTTGGCCTTGTTCATCACCACGACCGCGCAGGCGCCGTCGGAGATCTGCGACGACGAACCGGCGGTGATGGTGCCGTCCTTGCGGAACGAGGGCTTGAGCCCCGCCAGCGACTCGGCGGTGGTGTTGGCGCGGATGCCCTCGTCCTGCAGGAACTCGATCGGGTCACCCTTGCGCTGCGGGATCTGCACCGGGACGACCTCGTCGGCGAACACGCCGTCCTTCCACGCCGCGGCGGCCTTCTGGTGGCTGCGCGCCGCGAACTCGTCCTGCTCCTCGCGGGTGAACTTGTCGACGTCGTTGCGCTGTTCGGTGAGCGCACCCATCGGCTGGTCGGTGAACACGTCGTGCAGACCGTCGTAGGCGAGGTGATCGACCAGGGTGGCGTTGCCGTACTTGATGCCCTCGCGGCTCTTCGGCAGCAGGTGCGGGGCCTGGCTCATCGACTCCTGGCCGCCGGCGACGACGACGTCGAACTCACCGGCGCGGATCAGCTGGTCGGCCAGGGCGATGGCGTCGATGCCCGACAGGCACATCTTGTTGATCGACAGGGCGGGCACATCCCACGGGATTCCGGCGCCGACGGCCGACTGGCGGGCGGGCATCTGGCCCGCGCCTGCGGTGAGCACCTGGCCCATGATCACGTACTCCACGAGGGAGGGCTCGACCTTGGCCTTCTCCAGGGCGGCCTTGATCGCGATCGCGCCGAGATCTGTCGCCGAGAAGTCCTTCAGCGAACCCATGAGCTTGCCGACCGGAGTCCGCGCCCCAGCAACAATCACCGACGTCGTCATTGATCAATTCCTCCGGAAGTGGGTATTAAGAGTGTGGTTGATGACACATTCCGTAAACATCTGTCTCAAGGTTACCGTTACGTTATGACCACTGAACACGTAGATGCCCGTCCGGCGCTCTCCAGCGCTCTGGTGACGGCGATCGATCACGTGGGGATCGCGGTACCGGACCTCGACGCCGCGATCAAGTGGTATCACGACCACCTCGGCATGATCGTGCTGCACGAGGAGGTCAACGAGGAGCAGGGTGTCCGCGAGGCCATGCTGGCCGTGCGCGGCGCCGCGGTGGGCAGCACCGAGATCCAGCTTCTCGCCCCGCTGAACGAGAAGTCGACGATCGCGAAGTTCATCGACACCCGCGGCCCGGGCCTGCAGCAGCTGGCCTACCGCGTCAGCGATATCGACGAGCTCTCCGAGCGGCTGCGCGCCGACGGTGTGCGCCTGCTCTACGACGCGCCCAAGCGCGGCACCGCGAACTCGCGCATCAACTTCATTCATCCCAAGGACGCCGGCGGCGTGCTCATCGAGCTCGTCGAGCCCGCGGCCGACGCGCACTGACCCGTCACGACCATTTCCGCGTGGGGCCCCGTGTGCCCCGGTGCGCCCAGCACGGCGTGTGCCAGTGCCGACGGTCCTCGACGCCCAACGTCCCCACATCGACCGGTATCGCCACCAAATGTGCTGTGCCGGGCCGGATTTCGTGATCACATCCGGGACAGCGGTAGGTCTTGACCGCGCGTGACGCCGCGATCGGGCGCACCTCGTAGTCGAAGCCGTCCGGCCCGATCTCGATGCGGCGCGGTGCGGGCAGCGGCGGCGGGAGCGGCCGCCGTGCGCGACGCCTGCCCATCAGAGTTGCCCCATCAGAACAGCCGGAACTCGTCGCTGTCCATCCCGCGCATCTTGTCGTAGTCCAACGTCACACAGCGGATGCCCCGGTCCTCGGCCAGCGTGCGGGCCTGCGGTTTGATCTGCTGCGCGGCGAAGATCCCGGTGACCGGGGCGAGCAGGCTGTCGCGGTTGAGCAGTTCGAGATAGCGGGTGAGCTGTTCGACGCCGTCGATCTCGCCGCGGCGCTTGATCTCGACGGCCACCGAGCGACCGTTCTCGTCGCGGCACAGCAGGTCGACGGGCCCGATCGCGGTCATGTACTCGCGTCGCACCAGGGTGTAGCCGGGGCCCAACAGCTCGACGTGCTCGGCGAGCAGCTCCTGCAGGTGGGCCTCCACGCCGTCCTTGACCAGGCCCGGGTCGACGCCGAGCTCGTGGTTGGTGTCGTGCTCGATGGCCTCGACGGTGATGCGCAGCTGCTCCCCCGCCTTGTTCTCGACGACCCAGACCGGCACGTCGCCCGAGGTGTCCTCGGTGAGCCAGCACGGCGGGCTCATCCAGTTCAGCGGCTTGTAGGCGCGGTCGTCGGCGTGCACGCTGACCGATCCGTCCGCCTTGATCAGCAGCAGGCGCTTAGCCGAGGGCAGATGTGCGGTCAGACGTCCGACGTAATCAACGGTGCATTGGGCGATCACGAGACGCACCTGACCACCTTAGGCTCCGACGTGCACCGCGCCAATTAGGCTCGAAAGCGATGGCCGCCAACAGGAGCGTCGCGCATCGGCTGGGCCGCGTCCTGGAGGCGGTGACCCGGCAGAGCGGACGTCTGTCCACCACCCCGGAGTACGGCTCCTGGGTGCTGGGCAAGGTCAGCGACACGCAGCTGCACCGGCGGGTCCGCATCCAGGTGATCCTGACCTGCCTGATCCTGCTGACCAACCTGCTGGGTATCGCGGTGGCCACCCTTCTGGTGGCGTTCGTGTTCCCCACGCCCAGCGTGTTCGGTGACGCGCCGCGGTGGCTGACGCTGCTGGTGAGCCCCGGCTACATCGCGCTCGCGGTCGGCGGTGGCGCGTTCTGGGTGACCCGGCGCATCGTGAACTCGCTGCGGTGGGCCATCGAGGAACGCAAACCCGACCGGACCAACCAGTACGACACGTTCGTCGCACCGTGGCGGGTGGCGCGCATGGTGCTGGTGTTGTGGGCGGTGGGCGCGGTGCTGCTGACCTCGCTGTACGGCCTGCACGCCACGGAGTTCATCCCCCGGTTCCTGTTCGCGGTGACCTTCTCGGGAATCGTGGTGGCCACCGCGTGCTACCTGATCACCGAGTTCGCGCTGCGACCGGTGGCGGCGCAGGCGCTGGAGGCCGGGCCGCCGCCGCGCCGGCTCACCGACGGCATCATGGGCCGCACGATGCTGGTGTGGCTGCTCGGGTCGGGTGTGCCGGTCATGGGCATCGGGGTGACGGCGATCTTCGCGCTGCTGCTGCGCAACATGACGCCCACCCAGTTCGGGCTGGCGGTGCTGGCCATCTCGGCGCTGTCGCTGGTGTTCGGTTCGCTGCTGATGTGGCTGCTGTCGTGGCTGACCGCCACCCCTGTGCGGGTGGTGCGCAACGCGCTCAAACACGTCGAGCAGGGCGACTTGAACTGCAACGTGGTCGTTTTCGACGGAACCGAGCTCGGCGAGCTGCAGCGCGGCTTCAACTCGATGGTCGACGGGCTCAAGGAGCGGGAGCGGTTGCGCGACCTGTTCGGCCGTCACGTCGGCCGTGAGGTCGCCAAGGCCGCCGAGCGCGAGCGCATCAAGCTGGGCGGCGAGGAACGCCACATCGCGGTGATCTTCGTCGACATCATCGGCTCGACGCACCTGGTGACGACGCGGCCGGCCACCGAGGTCGTCGACCTGCTCAACCGGTTCTTCGCTGTCATCGTCGAGGAGGTCGACCGGCACCGCGGCTTCGTCAACAAGTTCGAGGGCGACGGGGCGCTGGCGGTGTTCGGCGCCCCCAACCATCTCGAGCGCCCCGAGGACGCCGCGCTGGGGGCGGCGCGGGCGATCGCCCGCCGGATTCAGGCCGAGGTGCCCGAGTGCGACGCGGGCATCGGGGTGGCCGCCGGCGAGGCGGTGGCCGGAAACGTCGGCGCCCGCGAGCGTTTCGAGTACACGGTGATCGGCGAACCGGTCAACCAGGCGGCCCGGTTGTGCGAGCTGGCCAAGGAGCAGCCCGGTCATCTGCTGGCGTCAGCGGACGCGGTGGCCGGCGCCGGCGAGGCCGAACGGGCCCGCTGGACACTGGGCGAGACCGTCGTCCTGCGCGGCCACGACGAACCGACGCGGCTGGCGCTGCCGGTCGTCGACTGAGCCCGGAAACGGGAGTGGCACCGGACCGTCGGACGGCCCGGTGCCACTGGGATGGGTGTCGGTCAGCCGAGTGCCTGCAGCGCCGCGTCGTAGTCGGGCTCCTGGGCGATCTCGGGTACCAGTTCGGCGTGGACGACCTTGCCGTCCGCACCGACCACGACGACCGCCCGCGCGAGCAGCCCGGCCATCGGACCGTCGGCGAGGGTGACGCCGTAGTCCTCACCGAAACTGCCGCGGAACGCCGACGCGGTGGTCACGTTCTCGATGCCCTCGGCGCCGCAGAAGCGCTTCTGCGCGAACGGCAGGTCCTTGGACACGCACACCACGGCGGCGCCGGTGCCGGCCGCGCGCTCGTTGAAGGTGCGCACGCTGGTCGCACAGACCGGGGTATCGATGGACGGGAAAATATTCAGCAGGAACGGCTTGCCCTTGAACTGCTCATCGCTGACCTCACCGAGGTCGGTGCCGGTCAGGGTGAAGCCGGGAGCCGCCGAACCCACGGCGGGCAGATCGCCGACGGTGTTGATGGGGTTTCCACGCAGTGTTATCTGAGCCACGGGGACAGTCTGCCAAACTCCGGGCCTGCGCGGGTCACGCCGGTGGCGGGATGAGCACGGTGTAGAGCCCGCTGATCAGGCCGTCGGTGGGGCCGACCCGCTTCCAGGCCAGGTGTCCGAGCTTCGGGTAGATCTACTCACGCGATCGCAGGCGGTCGCTCGGCAGACTGGAGCAATGAGGCCCGTCGTGCTCATCGCAATCCTCATCGCCCTGTTCGGCACCGGATGTATCGCCGACCGCAGCGCCGAGGCCGCCAAGATCCGCGCCGCGGTGCCGACGCTGCCGGGTGTGGCCTCGTCGAACGTCAGCTACATCAACGACTTCGAGAACGGGGCCAACCTGCGGATCGAGCTCGACATGACCGATGCCACGGAGGCGCAGATCGCTGCGGCGGCGCAACGCGTCAACGACCTCAAAGGCGATGCCTTCGACTCGCACCGCCAGGACACGACCGTGACCGTCGCACCGCGCGCCGTCGTGTCCTACGACGGCCGCCTGGACCCGTCGACGGTCGCGGCAAACGCCAGCCTCGTCCGGGCGGTGCGGGCGCACTCGGACGCCGGGTCGATCCGGTTGCTCGAGATCGACGGCCGGTCCCGGCTGGAGGTGTGGTCCAGTGCGGACCCGGACCGCGACGCGGCGACCGCGCTCGCGGCCGACGGCGGACCCGAGACCCTCTACATCCGCTCCGCCCATCCGGCGCGGCACAGTTCGTGGGAGGTGACAACTCCGTTGAGCGTGGCCGACTTCGAGGCACTGGTCCGACAGCGGGACAGGCTGCCCGCCGCGGTGCCGTGGGTCGGCGTCGACTCCGGGCGGATCAGCGGGCTGTCGGTGAACCTCGGTGCCCCGGCCACGGCCTACGCCAACCTCGCCGCCGTCATCGAGGAACTGCAGCCCTCCCGGGAGCACCCGGTCCAGATCGAATGGCGGCTGGACGGCGCCGCGCCGCACGAGGTCGGACGGATCACCGTGTGCGCTGAGGCCGCCGACTCCGCGGTACCGGCGGCAGGTTTCGCCGATCTCAGTGACCGCCTCGCCGCGCAGTTCTCCGCCTGTGCGTAAAAGAGCCGGCCACAACGATGTCGTTTTTCCGCCAGTGCTGGCGGTACCCACGTGTCATCGTGAGGTGGTGTACGACGATTTCGACCGCTGTTACCGAGCCGTCCAGTCCAAGGACGCCCGGTTCGACGGCTGGTTCGTCACCGCCGTGCTGACCACGGGCATCTACTGCCGGCCCAGCTGCCCGGTCCGGCCACCGTACGCGCGCAATCTGCGGTTCTATCCGACCGCCGCGGCCGCGCAGAAGGCCGGCTTCCGGGCGTGCAAGCGGTGCCGCCCCGACGCGTCACCAGGCTCCCCGGAATGGAACATGCGCGGTGACCTGGTGGCCAGGGCGATGCGGCTGATCGCCGACGGGTTGGTCGACCGCGAGGGCGTCAGCGGCCTGGCCGCCCGGCTGGGCTACACCACGCGGCAGCTGGAGCGTGTGCTGCAGGCCGAGGTGGGCGCGAGTCCGCTGGCCCTGGCGCGGGCGCAGCGGACGCAGACCGCCCGGGTGCTGATCGAGACCACCGATCTGCCGTTCAGCGATGTGGCGTTCGCGGCGGGTTTCTCCAGCATCCGGCAGTTCAACGACACCATCCGGGCGGTGTGCGATCTGACGCCGACGGCGCTGCGCAGCCGGGCGCGGACGCGTATCAGCGCCGACGGCGGCGCGGGCACGTTGACGCTGCGGCTGCCGGTGCGGACGCCGTTCGCGTACGAGGGCCTGTTCGGTCATCTGGCGGCGAGCATCGTCCCAGGCGTCGAGGAGGTGCGCGACGGCGCCTACCGCCGCACCCTGCGGCTGCCGCACGGCACGGGGATCGTCAGCCTCACCCCGGCGCCCGACCACGTGCGATGTTCGGTGGTGCTCGACGACTTCCGCGATCTGACGACGGCGATCGCGCGGTGCCGCCGGCTGCTCGACCTGGACGCCGATCCGGAGGCCGTGGTCGACGCGCTCGGCGCGGATCCCGATCTGGCGCCGCTGGTGGCCAAGGCGCCGGGGCAGCGCATCCCGCGCACGGTCGACGAGCACGAGCTGGCGGTGCGGGCGGTGCTGGGACAGCAGGTGTCGGTCAAGGCGGCCCGCACCCATGCGGGCCGGCTGGCAGCGGCGTACGGTACCCCGGTCGCCGACGGTCGGGGCGGTCTCACCCGGGTGTTTCCGGCGATCGAGGATCTCGCTGACATCGACCCCGCGCATCTGGCGTTCCCGGCGTCGCGGCGGCGGTCGTTGACGACGCTGATCCGGGCTCTGGCCCACGGAGATGTGGTGTTGGACGCGGGCTGTGACTGGAACACCGCGCGCGAACAGCTGCTCGGACTGCCGGGAATCGGGCCGTGGACCGCGGAGTTGATCGCGATGCGGGGCCTCGGCGATCCGGACGCGTTCCCGGTGACCGATCTGGGGGTGCGGGTGGCGGCCGAGCGGCTCGGGCTGCCGACCGACCCGCGGGCGCTGGCAGAGCTGAGCACACGGTGGCGGCCGTGGCGGTCGTATGCCACCCAACACCTGTGGACCACACTCGAGCATGCGGTCAACGACTGGCCGCCGAAGGAGAAGTGATGGCAGAGTTGCGTTTTCGCACAATGGACAGCCCGGTGGGAATGCTGACACTGGCAGGCCGCGACGGGCGGGTCATGCATCTGCGGATGACGGATCAGACCTATGAGCCCAGCCGCGACGGGTGGATACCCGACGAACGGGCCTTCCCCGAGGCGGTCGAGCAGCTGGAGGCGTACTTCGCCGGCGAGCTGAGCGAGTTCGACCTCGAGTTGGAGCTGGTCGGTACGGACTTTCAGCGCAGGGTGTGGGCGGCGCTGCTGACCATTCCCTACGGCGAAACCCGTTCGTACGGGGAGATCGCACGGCAGATCGGAGCACCCGGGGCGTCCCGCGCCGTCGGATTGGCCAACGGGCACAACCCGATCAGCATCATTGTGCCGTGCCACCGGGTGATCGGCGCCAACGGCAGCCTCACCGGGTACGGCGGCGGGTTGGAGCGCAAGCGGCTGCTGCTCGACATGGAGAAGCGCCGGGTCTCCAGCGCGTTGACGTTGTTCGAGTGAGCGCTAGCCTTCAGGCCGCGGCGTAGCGCCGGCGACCTCGAGCTGGCCGTCGGTTTCGGCCTTGAGTTTCGCGATCACCTCGATCGGGTCGCCGAGCTCCAGTCGCGAGTTCCAGCCGACCGAGTTAAGTGTCTGGGAGAAGACCACTTTCGGGGGCGTCCGGCTCCTGCATTGAGGCCGTCGATGAGTGTGCCCATGTGGTAGTAGACCCGCCGGCGCCGAAAAGTCATCGAAAGTTGACGCACAAATGCCTGTGGCCCCCAATTGAGTTGGGGGCCACAGGGCCAATTTGTGTTCGGCGGTGTCCTACTTTTCCACCCGGTGAGGGCAGTATCATTGGCGCTGGCAGGCTTAGCTTCCGGGTTCGGGATGGGACCGGGCGTTTCCCTGCCGCTATTGACCGCCGTAACTCT